>CDZO01009058.1_pt1 | contig 125558 bp, 120 predicted proteins | sample 480641 | NCBI WGS metagenome assembly CDZO01 (sample SAMEA3182088, study PRJEB8094) | gut metagenome | biome: human; feature: gut; material: Stool; isolation source: human stools | place: Canada | collected 2013-02-05
AGGGACTGCCGCCCCTATCCCTGTCCCTTAGGTTTTCTCCCTCTTGGCTCCCTCTTTCCTTACCCATACCCTTACCCCGCTGGGGTGTTGGATGAACTAGTAAAACTACCCGAACATTGTATATCCTGTTAATGCAGGGACGCTTAACGCTACACGTCCGCAGGTTAGTACATATATCTTAGGTTAGTAGCGTTTTTTTGAAAGGTTAATGTCAGTGCAGTTGCACTGATACACTCACGAAATTATTAATTCCCTGTGGGTACTGAAAATGTTTTCTGCGGTGTTGGCGATATATTTCACTGCGTGAGCATTGATAATAATCAGTTTATCAACAGCCTGTGCGTTTGTGCTTTTAAAACGTGTTATTATGCTTATCTGTAGGTCGTGAATTCCTGTACCCAGTAATACTTATAAGCATCGTTATATGTGCCGAATGCTACGGCGAGATTTTCAAAATCGGGATTGAGTATATTTTCACGGTGACCCTTGGTAGAAGCCATCCAGCTGTCGACTACTCTCTGTGCGGTGGGCTGGCCCGAGCCGAGATTTTCTCCGACGGAGCAGAACTTATACCATAACTCATCATCACTGTAGCCGTATATGGTCTTGAAGTTTGAACCGTCCGGCCGCAGATGGCTGAACTGCTGTTCAATTTCAGTGCAACGTGCCTTTGCCGCCTTGTATGCGTTTGTATCCCATTTATAAGGCTTAAGGCCGTAGGAAACACGGATCTCATTTACGATACGGAAAACCTCTGCCTCCTCTGCGGTGCAGTTTACGGGGCTGTCGGTTATAGCCGATGTGGGTGTTGTGTTGTCCTGCACGGCGGGTTTTGCCGCTTTGGGAACGGTAGTTGCGACAGGCTTGCTTTCGGAAAGATAGTCGCTGTGGATATATGTGCCGTCATCGAGCTTATAGTAGCCGGTGTCTGTCAGTGCGGCGATATTTACCGCATCTCCGTAATATTTATAGGAAACGACCTCAGAGCCTTGTAAGCCCTCTTTTCTTGCACAACAGCTTGAAATGTTTATGTACCTTGTGCCGCTGCACTTCTTTTCTGTCCATGCGGGCTTTGGTGCGGCGGTTGTCGCAGGTGTTGTAGCTTTGGTTGTCGCCGCTGTGGTCTGAGTGGTCTTTGCTGTTGTGGTTGCCGATGTAGCCTTGGCTGCTGTGGTTGCCGATGTAGTTACCGATGTTGCTGCCGATGTTGCTGCCGATGTTGCAGCGGTGGTTTCCTGTGTCTCGTTATGCTTGATGGCTTTGGTGGGAACCTTTTGTTCCTCGACAGGCGAAGCGGCGGAATATGATGACTCTGAACCGTTGCTGTAGCTGATACCCTCGTCATCGGCTTTGACTCCGAACCATGAGTAACGGCTTGAAAGAACGCAAAGAGCGACTACGACAACAAAACCGCATGACGCACAGCCGATTTTCAGAAAATTGCCGTGTGACTTCTTTTTCCTGTCGTATGTCTGAATCCCGCTTTCCGGGTTTTCGGTTTTGTTTTCTTCGTTCATGTTCATGGGTATCACCTGCCTTTTGCCTGAACTTAACGGTAAGCATAATTTAACACCTATATTCTATCACAAATGCGTTTAGCGTGTCAACAGATACTGAAATTGCCAGAAAATATTTGTAAGGATTGCACAAATTAACGTGTGGCGTTTATGTAAAATCACAATAAAATAAGTCTGTTAAAAATGCACTATTATAAAAGCGAAAGTAGATTTATTTTTGTACAAAAGGTCGAAAAGGTTACAAAACGGTAACAAAATGGTTACAAATTGTTGCGGGTTTGTAATCTTTTATGTTATAATGGCGGTGACGGAAAAGATTTGCTGTCTTTCATGACGGAAGGAAAAGCAACCTTAAAGGTGTGGAGCGGGCGTTATGCCCGTTCCTGCTTTTAACGGAAAAAGCGTTGATTTATCACCTGTCGTTCACAACGGCGGGTTATTATATAAATATATTGATTGTTTGGGGCGTATGCCCGTTTGATTTGGCTTATACGGAAAAGGATTGATAATGGGAAAACTGATGATACCCGATTATCGTGACGATATTGAGGAAACTATACTTCCTGACAGCGACAGTGAAAAGGAAGCGCAGGAGGCTGATGTAAAGCCTGCGGTTGCCGATACGTCGGAGAATCGGAATGAAGAAAACAACGAAGAAAAAGACAAAGGCAAAAACGGTATATCGGCTGTTGCTGACAGAATCTTTGATTTTCTGGTTATGGCAGGGCAGTATTTCTGCCATATCATAGCCGATGTATTTTCAAAGCCTGCTGTATATGTGGCTTATGCCGCCGTGTTTATATGGAAGCATACGGCGCTGTTCAGGGACGCAGTAAAGAGGACGTTCTGCGAAATAGGCAGCTTCTTCTTTGCACCTTTGTTAAAGTCAAAGCGTGTGCTTCAGCGCACAAACAGGCAGATAAGGACTGCAAAGGAGCAGGGCGACAACAAGAAGGCGGCAAAGCTGTACGGAAGTATAGCGAAGGACGCAGTATTCGGCAAGCAGGGTCTTGCGGTAACGCTGTTCAACTATGCCGCACCGATCATCGCAATAGTATTTCTTATGAGCGTTGTCGGATATGCGACGGGTACAGACTATGCGATAAAGCTGACGGTTGACGGAAAGTTTGTAGGATATGTCGAAAGCGAGCAGGTGTTCAATGACGCAGAGCGTATAATGCAGGAGCGTATCACATATATCGGCAACGAGAAGAAGATAAGCATGGAGCCGGAATATTCGCTCGAAATGCTCGGCGACCAGGAATATCTGACGAAATATCAGCTTGCAAACAAGCTGCTTGAGCTGAGCGATACTCCTATCGAGTATGCATACGGAATGTACATAGGCGGGAAGTTCTATGGCGCACTTGTTGACAACACCGCAGTTGAGGCTGAGCTTGAGAAGATACTTGACGGCTACCGCACAAATGCAAAGGACGAGGACGTTGCCTTTGAGAAGGATATAGAGTATGTTCCCGGTCTTTATCTGTCAGACAGTATTGTGTCGAGTGATGAGATCATCAAGCTGATAAATTCCAAAAAGGAAGAAGCGTCCTATTACACTGTGGTTGACGGCGACAGCCATTCGGGAATATGCTCAAAGCTCGGAATAAGCATGGAGGAGCTTGAGGCATTGAATCCCGGCATTATGGATGAGGACTATGTGCTGAGAGCCGGCGAAAAGCTCCTTAAAACGCAGGAGGTGCCTTTCCTGTCGGTAAGTATTTCAAGAACGGAAACATACAACGTTGAAGTTCCGTATGAAACGAAATATGAGGACGACGATACACGCTATGAGGGTGTTGAAACGGTTTACCAGGAGGGCGAGACCGGTACGAACAAAATCACGGCAAAGGTGTATTATGTAAACGGCGAAGAGGTCAAGCGTACCATAAAGAAAACCGAAAGAGTGAAAGAGCCTGTAACGGAGATTATCCTTCAGGGCACACTGCCTCCGCAGTCATCACATTATTCAAACGCTTCTGCCGATACGGGCAAGAAGTATATATGGCCTGTTGACGGCGGCACATTCTGGGAGTGGGGCTGGTGGGACGGCGGTTATGCCGGACACAGAGGCGTTGATATAGGCGCACCTTACGGTACGGATGTATATGCCGGAGCAAGCGGTACTGTAATATTTGCAGGCTGGGACAACGGCGGACTCGGTAATGCCGTGATGATACTTCATCCCGACGGATACACAACGGTATATGCCCACAACAGTGAGATATTCGTCAGTGCGGGTCAGGAGGTAAATCAGGGCGACTGCATAGCCGCAGTAGGCGAAACCGGCCTTGCGTACGGCTGTCACTGCCACTTCGAAGTAAGATACGGTTCGGAAAGACTGAACCCGAGATATTATCTCAGCGGTCTGCCGGATCCCGGATATTATTAATATGAAATTTAACGGATAACAGGAAACAACCGCTGTGCTGAGGCATGGCGGTTGTTTGACTATCGGAATGCACCTTGACAATTTATCGAAAGTGTGATAGAATACAAATAAAGAGGGAACGACAGACGACCGCTCCCGTGTTGGCTAAGAAATAACCGTCGTAGTTGGAAGCTGTGGGCGGTTATTTCTTTTTATTCGAAGAACTGATAGTAAATATCATAACTGTGAACGCAGTAAGGAAAATACCTATCTGTGTTAAATCGCTCAAGGTTATGTACATCAGCTACACCCCCTTTCAGATGTTTTCGCATCTTGGGAGATGTATTGACCGCCTGTCGTCCGAGGAACCCTCTTCGCTATTATATCATATATTTCATCTGAAATCAACCGCTGTGCTGAGGCATGGCGGTTGTGTTTTATTGCAAAACGGTCATAAATTTTCTTCTCGTTTCATAGATTTACTGTAGAGTACCCGAAAGGAAAGGACGTGCAGTATGAACGAAATTATGACAAGGGAAGAATTTTTAAAGGAACGAAATGCGGTGTGCGAGTCTGACGCTGTGGCGGGCGGGGACGATGTTTGCAAGGGACAGGATGCGGATACGGCGGTTATGACGGAGGAAAACGGGAAGCTGAGTGCCGACGGTATAACCGTATCGGAAGTAGTGGTTAAAGGCAGGCGCAACAGGCAGTATGCAGGGCTGATACTCTTTATAACGGCGGTTGCCGGGGCTGTTGTCGGGGCGGTGTTTTACGGGAAGGCAACGGTGACCGTGCCTGATGAGATGTTGGAGGGCTTTCTCGAAGGAAGGATACACGGCGGATTTTTCGGGAATGCCGCCGCTTCGTTCATATCGGCGCTGATATGGTGCATTGTACCGTTTTTAGCAGGGCTTTGCGCAGTGGGACAGCCTGTGGGTGCGCTTATACCGGCATTCAAGGGTATAGGTGTGGGAATGACGTTTGCGGCGCTTGTGAATACATACGGGGCAAACGGGATACCGGCTTTTGCGGTGTTTGTTCTTCCGTCCGCATTTATAGGAACGGTAATCTGCTGTTATCAGTGCCGCCTGTCCGTGTTATGCTCAAACAGTGTGCTGGCTGTGCTTAAAGGCAGGCGTGACGAGGCTCCGCACTATTATAAGATATATCTTGAGCGGTTTGCGGTATGCTGTATCGGGTGCTTTCTGCTGGGGATAGCGGACGCTGTTATAACTTTTTTGTTCCGCCCGATATTCGTTATATGAAACACTTGAAATTTTCGTTTCACGGGTGTATAATGTTAACAGTAAAAATTGCCTTTGGCATGAAAGAAGGATAACATTATGGAAAAAATGGAAGTATTACTGGAAACCTCCGCACGTCACATCCACGTTACGCAGGAGGCACTCGAAACACTGTTCGGCAAGGGTCACGAGCTTACAAAGAAGAAGGATCTTTCTCAGCCCGGTCAGTTCGCTTGCGAGGAAAGAGTTACTATAACAGGCCCCAAGAGATCGCTTGCAAACGTATCTATTTTAGGCCCTGTTCGTCCTGCTACACAGGTTGAACTTTCGGCTACGGACGCACGTTCTATCGGATGTCCTATATTCGTAAGAGAATCGGGCGATATTGCAGGCACACCCGGTTGCAAGATAACAGGTCCTGAGGGCGAGATCGAAATCAGCGAGGGCGTTATCGTTGCTAAGCGTCATATCCACCTTGTTCCCGAAACCGCTGAAAAGTGGGGCGTGAAGAACAAGGACGTTGTAAGCGTAAAGGTTGATTCTGACGGAAGAAAGGCAATTCTCGGAGATGTTGTTATCAGAGTAAGCGAGAATTTTGCAGACGCTATGCACATTGATACAGACGAATCAAACGCTGTAATGGCCGCTCCCGGCATGATGGTCGAAGTTATCAAGTAATACGGCGTTACATATGACGGTTTTATCTCCGTGGCTTTGGGCTGCGGAGATTTTTTTGTGAATTAATGATAGCGTAAAAAAGGGAAAAATGTTTTCTATAGAAGGGTCTGCTGTAACGGAAGGAGTTTACACAATAGCTGAAAATCAGAACAAAGAATCAGTAAAGGAAGTAGCCTCTGCAAGCTGTGAGAAACGTAAAAAGTAAATATTACGGGAAAAGTCAGGTGTAACGCTTGGCTTTTTCTTTTGTTTGTGGTAAAATATAAGTGGTAAGTCTAAACTAACTTATATTGAGGTGACGCAATTGGAGATATTTCTGATACTGATGATACCGCTTATGGGAACAACGCTCGGGTCGCTTATGGTGTTCCTTATGCGTGACAAGGTGAGGGCCCAGACGGAGAAGCTGCTGCTTGGTTTTGCATCGGGAGTAATGATAGCGGCTTCGGTATGGTCGCTTCTGATACCGTCAATGGAACTGTCCGAACGGGGCTACGGGAAAATGAACTGGGTGCCTGCTGTGGTCGGCTTTGCGGCGGGGATACTGTTTCTGCTTGGAATAGACAGCTTTGTGCCGCATCTGCATCTTGACAGCGATAAGCCTGAGGGCATGCGCTCGGGGCTTTCAAAAACTACTATGATGCTTCTTGCGGTGACCATCCATAACGTGCCGGAGGGAATGGCTGTCGGTGCGGCTGTAGCCGGGTCAACCGGTACGGGCGGCGACAGTGTTACTCTTGCAAGCACATTTGCACTGGCGTTGGGTATTGCAATACAGAACTTCCCCGAAGGAGCGGTGGTTTCAATGCCGCTTAAAAGCGAGGGAATGAAAAAGGGAAAAGCGTTTGTGATGGGAGTGCTGTCGGGCGTTGTCGAGCCGATAGGTGCGGCGGTGATGATACTGCTCGCTTCATTCATCGCTCCGCTTTTGCCGTATATGCTGTCGTTTGCGGCAGGGGCTATGATGTATGTTGTGATAGAAGAGCTTATACCCGAGGCACAGGGCAAAGAGCATAGCAACATAGGAACGATAGGTGCGGCGGCAGGGTTTGTTGTTATGATGGTGCTTGATTGTACGTTGGGGTGAGAAAATGTTTTTTGTTTAATGTGCTTCGATTATATCATTCAGCTTAGACCACGATAGCAAGCTACCGATAGTGCTATTTGTCGGACAGCACTTCTCGGGTTCGCTATTCGAGTGAATGCACCTGTCAATATGAAAGAGGGAGACAACCAAAGGGATCAGGGAAACAACTTCTAAGCAACTACAATCCCCACCGTCACGGCTCGGAAATATTAGTAATTTATAAAAGCTGGATTTCTAACTAATATACTGATAAATGCAGAACTTGTTGTGCCAGCCGTGCCACCTCCCCTTTTTCGAGGGGAGGCAAGTGTGATAGTAATTTGGTAATAAATGGTTGCACTTCTAAATAATGTATAAGCAGGGACGCTTAACGCTACATGTCCGCAGGTTAGTACATATATCTCAGGTTAGTGGCGTTTTTTTGAAGGGTAAATGTCAGTGCAGTTGTACTGATAAGGTCACGGAATTATTAATGCCCTGTCGGCACTAAAAGTGTTTTAGGCGGTGTTGGCGATATATTTCACTGTGTGGCTTCATTAATAATCATTTTGTCGATAGCCTGAATGCCCGTCCGTTGAGGACGGGCATCGGTTATAAACGGGTTATTTTCTTCCTATAATCTTCAGGTAAATTCCCGAGGTTATTTTATAGGCAAAAATGTAGAACAGGGCAAATACGGCAAAGCATATCACGTTTGCGATAAGAAGAAGTGTGCTTTCGGCAAAGCCGAACATTTTAACTACTTTAAGTATTATCGGAAAAGCGAATGCAAGGTGTATCCCTGCAAAGATAAGAGGAGCGAAGAACACGGTCAGCACCTGCGAGTTTATGCTTTTCTTTATTTCCTTTTCCGTCATTCCGACACTTCTCATCGTTGCAAAGCGTTCTCTGTCCTCGTAGCCCTCCGAAACCTGCTTATAGTAGATTATAAGCACGGTGGCAAAGATAAAGACAAGTCCTAAGAATATTCCGAGAAAGAGAAGTCCGCCGTAGGTCGCTATCATCACATCAAGGTTTTCGGTTCTGCTTTCGGCAAAGGGGAAGATATTCTCCATATTCCGTGAGCTTTTTGCCAGAATGTCCGTGAGGCTGTCGCACAGGGCTTGCTTATCGGCATTGCTTCCGTCAATGTCAAAGCCGAAATAATGCTTTAACCACGATGCGTTTTCGCCGTAAGCCTGACGGTTCAGCAGGAATATATCGTAAAGGGTGTTATTATCGGGGAGAATAACGAAAAATACGCTGTAAACCGTTTCGACGTAGGAAATATTTTTCGGCATAGGAACTGTCCTTGACTTATATTTCTTGCCGTCTAATATTATTTCGCCGTCGGTGCTGTCGGAGCTTGCCGTCAGTATTTCGCCCTCGGAGAGCGTTTCGTTCCTGCCGCTCGTTTTGTTATAGTCTTCAAGCGTGATGAAGAAAAAGTCCTTTATTTCAGATTGGCTGACATCTGCGGAATCTGTCGCAGGGGCTAAGTGGACGGTATTATCTGAAAAATAACCGCCGACTTCAAGATAATCATACGAAAGAGTGTTTAAGGGGCTATAATCATTGCTTTTCGCCGTGTCAAGCGCTGTGTTGCACAGGTCGGAAATATTGCGTATCGTCTTATCTTCAAAGCTGTCGTAAGTGAGCGTTACCGAGATGTCACGGCTGCGGATAAACGTGCTTGTCTGTATCCCCGAAAAAAGACTTATCGTGGACGAAAGCATTACAAGCACCATAGTCGAAAGAATGCAGACAGAAGCAAGTCCTGCGCCGTTTCTTTTCATACGGTATGTCATTCCGGAAACGGATACAAAGTGATTCGCTTTGTAGTAATATCTTTTGTTTTTCATCAGCAGTCGGCAAAGTGCGACAGAGCCGCTGACAAAGAGCATATAAGTGCCGATTATTACAAGAAGCACCGCAAGGAAGAAATTCCCGACAATTTCAATGCCCGCCTGTGTTGTGACGGCGATATAATAAGCGATAGCAAGCAGTATCAAGCCGACTAAGGCGAATACGAAATTTGCCCGTGGCGGTTTTTCGCCCTGCTTTTCGCTTTGAAGCAGATTGATTGCGCTTAGTCTGCCTATGCGGACAAAGGCGCTCAGCAGAAGAATTATCGTTATGGCTGTGAATACTGCGGCGGTGATAGCTATTGCGCCTGCATCGACAGACAGATTTCCGACAGGTTCAATGCCGAGAAGTCTGAACATACACAGCTCAGCAAGGCGTGACAGGAGTATTCCTGCGGCAAGTCCGCAAAGAAGCGATATGATAAGCGTGAAAAGGCTTTCGCAAAGGAGTATGCGTGCTATGTTACGTTTGTTCATTCCGAGAATATTGTATAAGCCGAACTCTTTGCCACGGTTTTTGATAAGCACAAAGTAGCTGTAGAAAAGAAAAATCAAGGAGAAAATGCCGATTACGATTATTCCGAGCCAAAGACACCACTGTGCGTAAACGCCTCTGTTTGTGTTTGCGATGTTTTCGCTTCTTGCAAGGTATGCCGTGATGTACATCATCATCACCATTGCAACTAAGGTGAGGATATACGGCAGATAAAGCCGTTTGTTTTTCTTCATGCCGTTCACGGCGAGCTTCGGGTAGAACAGTGTTTTCATCTGCGGTCACCGCCTGCCACAAGCACCGTCAGCGTATCGTTTATCTTTGCATAGAATTCTTCCGTTGCGGAAATGCCCTTATATATCTGGTGGTAAACCTCTCCGTCCTTTATGAAAAGCACCCGTGAGGCACTGCTTGCCGCCTTTACCGAATGTGTTACCATTAGGATAGTCTGACCGTCACGGTTTATTTCACCGAACAGATTGAGAAGCTCCTCCGACGCTTTTGAATCGAGTGCGCCTGTAGGCTCGTCCGCAAGCAGAATATCGGGGTTTGTTATAAGCGCACGGGCGACAGCGGTACGTTGCTTCTGACCGCCAGATATTTCATAAGGGTATCTGTCGAGCAGGTCGCTTATACCGAGTTTTGCGGCAAGAGGGAGAAGCCTTGAGTTCATCTCATCGTAGCTTTTGCCCATAAGCACGAGCGGCAGAAAAATATTGTCACGCACGGAGAATGTATCGAGCAGGTTGAAGTCCTGAAACACAAATCCGAGATGCTCACGTCTGAAAAGTGCAGAGTCGCTGTCCTTTATCTTTGTTATGTCAACTCCCGAGAGCATTACAACACCTGCGGTCGCCTTGTCAAGCGTTGCGAGTATGTTGAGCAGGGTAGTCTTGCCTGAGCCGCTTTCGCCCATAATAGCGATATATTCGCCCTTTGCGGCAGAGAAGCTGACGTTTCGCAGTGCGACATTCGGCTTTGCACCGAGCCGCTGTGTGTAGACCTTTTTAAGTCCCGTTACTTCAAGTAAATTCATATTGTACCTCCTTTAAGCTATGACAATATTATAGCTGAAATAACGGAAGTGTGCCATTTATCCGTCTTACGATAAGTGCGTCCGTCTTACATTTTTGTAATATTGCGATTACTCGTGCCTTATTTTGCTTTCCGTAAGGTCAAGCATAAAGACAGAGCCTTTTCCAAGCTCGGACACGGCGGTAAGAGTAATGCCGAACATATCGGCAATACAGCGGCAAAGATACAGTCCTATACCGCTTGCCTTCATATCATATCTGCCGTTAAGTCCTGTGTAGCCGTTGTCGAAAAGTCTCGGCAGGTCGGCAGGGTCTATGCCAATTCCCGTGTCGGCAATGCAGAGAATCTTTCTGTCGGTGTCGGGCTTCATATAAATTGATACCGAGCCTTTAGCGGTGTATTTTATCGCATTTGAGAGCAGTTGTTCAATAATAAAGGACAGCCATTTTTCATCGGTGAGAACATCGGTGTCAAGCTCCTTGTAATCAAGGCTCAGCTTCTTCCCGATAAACTGCGTGGAGAATTTACGAACCGATTTTTTTACTATATCGTCAAGGCTGAAATGCTTTATCACAAGGTCGTTGCCGGAGCTTTCAAGCCGGACATAGCACAGCGCCATATCGACATACTGCTCTATCTTCATAAGCTCATCGGACAGCCTGCGGTTACTTTCGCTGTCTTCTGACTGAAGCATAAGTCGCATTGCGGAGATAGGCGTTTTTATCTGATGTACCCACATAGTGTAATATTCGTTTGTCGCCTGCAGGCTGTTTGCGGATTTTTCCTTAAGGGAAATGCAGTAATTGCTGAGTGTCCGTATCAGCCTGCCGTAATCCTTGTCATCTGCCGATACCGCTTTCGGAAGATTGTCGGCACTCACGGTTATCTCGTTTGCAAGACGGGTGAGGATATTATGCTTTCTGTACGCTTTTATAAAAGCGACCGCACCGATAGCCGTAACAGCGGCAAGCGACAGCAAAAGCGCATACAGCACAGGCTCTGAGGGGAGGTTATAAAGCGACAGCACCACAGCGAAAATTACAGCTGCAATAATAATGCAGACAAGCGTTATTATGCGGCTCCTGATAAAGTCAAGAAAGAATTTCATACTATCATATACCCCATTCCGACCTTGGTTGCGATGTAGTTTTCAAGTCCTATGTTTTCGAGCTTTTTGCGAAGCCTGCTGACATTTACCGTAAGGGTGTTCTCGTCAACAAAGCAATCGGTTTCCCATAATCTCTGCATAAGCGTATCACGGGAAATTATCCTGCCTGCGTTTTCCATAAGAGTGCGGAGTATGCGAAGCTCGTTCTTTGTAAGCTCTGCCTTTTTATCGCCGTTTGTCACGACCGCCGATGAAATATCAAGTATAACACTGCCGTGGGATATAAGGTCGCTGTTGCCCGAAAAGGAGTAGGCACGGCGAAGCACTGCGTTTATCTTTGCGGTCAGCACCGAAAGATCGAACGGCTTTGCTATAAAATCATCTCCGCCCATATTCATAGCCATAACTACATTCATATTATCGGAGGCAGAGGAGAGAAAGATGACAGGCACTTTTGACAGCTTTCTTATCTCGCCGCACCAGTAGTAGCCGTCATAGAACGGTAGCTTTATATCAAGCAGTACAAGCTGAGGGTCGAAAGCGGCAAACTCCGCAGTGATATTGTGAAAATCCTTTGCACACTCTACTTTATAATCCCAGCCCTCAAGGTGCTTTTTCAGCGTCTGGGCTATCGTGGGGTCGTCTTCAATGATGAAAATTCTGTACATAGTCAAATTTCTGCCATTCTTATAATAAGTTCGTTGAATCGCTTGGAAAACACGGGAGGAATGTTATGGGCGGCTTTGTCCCATATCTCGTATCTGCAATTTTTATTCATAGCGGCAAGTCCTTTTACGCTGTCGTGTACTTCTGTCTGTTCCTTACTGCCTGCAAGGGCAATCATCGGGAAGTATGCGTTTTCAAAGCCGTTTATTGTTTCAAGCGTTATTCCGTTGTCAACGGAGCTTCTTACGGTTTCGATATGCACATTCTGCATCTGTGCAACAAATTCTTTTCTTTGCTCTTTGGGCAGTCCGTTCATAAATCCGATGAAACCGCATAATCGTTTGTTTTTGAATGACGCAAACTGCTTTTCGTTTATAGCCATGACCTTTGAGAGCATAGGCTCTTTCTTGATAAGCCACGGACTTACTATTATCGCAGAAGTGAAATACTGCGGATATTCCGCACACAGCTTAACGCTAAGCTGAGCGCCGAGCGAAAAGCCGACAAGCGTTACCTTTTTGCCGATGTCGGCAATGAAATCCGCAAGCTGTTTTACCGCTGTTTCGGTATCGAAAATCTCATCTGCGGCATCTCCGTAGCCCATGATGTGCGGAATAATAAGATGATATTTTTCGGCAAGCGGATATTGCCTGCCGAAGCTGTGGACAAAGTTTGCCCCGTGCAGAAAGACGATTGTCTTATCGTTTTCTTTGCCGTATTCATAATAGTGCATACATTTCCCTCCGTGAGTTTTCTTGTTGCTGTAATTATAGCACGGGTGAAGGGGATAGTCAAACAGCAGAAACATAGAATTTTCTTGAACGTTTGACTTTTTGGAGTAGAGTTGTTATAATAAGTTAACGGCTAACTGTATTTGTTTTACAGCAATATAAGGAAATGAGGCAATTGTATGTGCGATGTTTCAAAATACACAAAGGTATATGAAGATTTTAAAAATCTGCATTCCGATGATTTTTTACAGCTTATAACAGAAGCTGAAACACAGGAAGAAAAGAATTTCTTTGAAACTGTCTGGAACTATTTGCTACAGGAAAAACAGAAAAAGGTTATCGAAAGGAATCTTTTCTGAATAAATTGTTGATTGAATTTTACAATAGAAAGCATAAAAATACAACCTGCGGAATTTTTCCGCAGGTTGTATTTTTATATTTTATCCTATAACCTTCTTCGCAATATCTACCGTTTCCTTAGCGTCCTTTGCGTAGAAGTCTGCGCCTATCTTTTCGGCGTACTCGGGTGTTAGTACCGCACCGCCGACAACCACCTTGCAAGGAAGTCCGTTGTCACGGATAAGCTTTATGGTTTCTTCCATAGATTTGAGCGTAGTGGTCATAAGTGCGCTCAGTCCCACCAGCTTTACCTCGTGCTTTCTTGCGGCATCGACTACCGCCTGATACTCAACGTCCTTGCCGAGATCTATTACGGTGTAGCCGTAGTTTTCAAGCAGTACCTTTACTATGTTCTTGCCTATGTCGTGTACATCGCCCTTTACCGTTGCAAGCACTATCTTGCCCTTGCTTACCGTTTCGGAATTGTTCTTTGCAAGGTGCGCCTTGATAACATCAAAACAGCTCTGTGCAACGCCTGCCGATAAAATCAGCTGAGGGAGGAATATCTTTCCCTGTTCAAACAGAGTACCTGTCTTGTCAAGCGCAGGGATAAGCCGCTCGTTTATTATTACCATCGGGTCGGTGTCGGTAAGCAACTGTTCGGTTATCTTCGCCGCATCCGCCTTAAGTCCGTTGTCGATGGCATATTCAAGCGTTACCTCGGAGGATTTCGGCTTTGCGACTGCCGTTGGGGTATCACTGCCGTAAGCGGCGATGTATTCTACCGAGTTTACATCTATTGCCTTTAACAGCTTGAATGCTCTTACAGCGCCTGTCATAGACGCTACGTTGGGGTTTATAATCGGCAGATCAAGCCCGTTTTCAAGTGCCATCGTAAGAAAAATGTGGTTTAAGAGCTCACGGTTTGGCAGACCAAATGATATATTCGATACGCCGAGTACCGTTCTTACTCCGAACCTTTCCTTTACCGCACGCACAGCCTTGAGCGTTTCGTTTACTGCAAGTTGTTCTGCGGATGCTGTAAGCGTGAGGCAGTCTATCGCTATATCCTCTTTCGGAATACCGATTTTCTCGCAACGCTTTATTATTTTTTCGGCAATGGCTACACGCTGTTCGGCTTTAGGCGGTATGCCGTCCTTGTCAAGTGTCAGACCTACTACTGCCGCACCGTATTTCTTTACGAGCGGAAGAACGTTTTTAAGGCTCTCCTCCTCGCCGTTTACCGAGTTTACCATAGGCTTGCCGTTGTATACACGCAGTGCCGCTTCGAGTACCTCCGGAATGGTGCTGTCTATCTGGAGAGGTACGTTCGTAACGCCCTGAATACTCTTGACAGCCTTTATCATCATTGCCTTTTCGTCAATGTCGGGAAGTCCTACGTTAACGTCAAGTATATCTGCTCCTGCGCCGACCTGCTCTATAGCCTGACCTAAGATATAGTCTATATCATCGTTTATAAGTGCCTGCTTGAACAGCTTTTTACCGGTAGGGTTGATACGCTCACCGATTATCCTCGGCTGGCTTACCTCTACAACATTTGTGCCGCTGCATATCGTGCAGACACGCTCTATCTTCTTAGGCTCGTACTTTCTGCCCTTTACCTTATCGGCTGTACGGCGGATAAATTCGGGTGTTGTACCGCAGCAGCCGCCGATTATTCCTGCACCGAGATCAGCTATCTCAACGGCATAGTCGCTGAATTCTTCGGCATCTATAGAATATTCGCCTGTGGCAGGGTCGGGAAGACCTGCGTTGGGCATTACGATAACGGGTATCTTTGACTTTTCGCAGAGCGTTTTGATTATAGGCATAAGTTCCTTCGGACCCAGAGAGCAGTTCACTCCGACGGCACTTACACCAAGTCCCTCGCACAGCAGTATTTCCGCCTCGGCGGGACAGCCTGTAAATGTACGTCCGTTTTCCTCAAAGGTCATACTGCATATTATCGGAAGATCGCAGTTTTCCTTTGCGGCAAGTATAGCGGCTTTAAGCTCGTATAAGTCGGTCATCGTTTCAAACAGAACAACGTCCGCACCTGCCTTATAGCCTGCAACTATCTCCTCCCTGAATATGTCGTAAGTCTCTTCAAATTTAAGGCTTCCCGTAGGCTCAAGGAGCTGTCCTATAGGACCTATGTCAAGAGCGCAGAAAACGTCCTTTCTGCTTTCTTTTATCGCTTCTTTACAGTTTATTATTCCTGCGGTGATAATTTCATCTACGCTTTTACCGCTGTGGCTTAGCTTGTAGGAATTTGCACCGAATGTATTCGCAGAAATTATATCCGCTCCTGCGTCTATATAACTGCGGTGTATTTCCTTGAGCAGATCCTTTGCGGTAAGGTTTAAAAGCTCGGGGGTTTCGCCCGTCTTAAGTCCCTTAGCCTGCAGCTGAGTACCCATAGCACCGTCGAAAATCAGCAGTCCTCTTTGCTCAAGTAATGTTTTAATTTCCACAGTGACCTCCGCTTTTTCTGAATTTGCATCTGTCCTTCATATTACAGCTTTCACAGCCTCTTGTACTTCTGTCAACTTCGCCCTCCGACAGCCCTATAAATGCCGTTACCGATTTTGTAGGCACCATCATATTGCTGTTCATTACGGTAAGACCTATTCTTTTCTGAGCCTGCAGAAGCGTCAGTAAATCAAACTGTATATCAAGGGGCAGATCACCGTAGCCGGGAGAATATCTCCATGTACGGCTGTTCGAGTGTACTTTTTCGAATATCTCTGTTTCAGCCCTGTTGCAGACCTGCTCTATTGCCGCACCCGCAAGGCTGTCAACGATAACTGCGCTTGCCATATCAGAAACCTGCAGATGTCTTAAAAGCACGTCTACTCCTTGTCCGAGCGTGGCACACATAAGCACTATCCTGTCGCAGTTCTTTAAATGAGCGGCGGCTGAATTGCCTTTAAGTATTATATTGCTGTCCGAAATTCTGACACCATCATCCGTAAAGCTTATCGGGTATACGGCATAGAGGTATTTCGGGCTTGCGGCTTTCAGAAGCTGTTTCTCGCAGGAATCGAGCATTGCGAGCATCTGCTCGTTATCCGTGCCGTCCTTACAGCCGAGATAACGCAGAGCCTCGTTTCTGTCTATCGGCTGAAGTATCATAACAGATCCTTAATCCCGTTGTAGATGCGTGATGCGACAGCGGGGTTATTCATAGCGTAAAGGTGTATGCCCTGCACATCGTTTGAAATAAGGTCTACTATCTGGTCGATGGCATAGGCTATTCCTGCGCTCCTCAGCGCCTCGGGGTCGTTCTCATACTTCTGCATCATCTTTACGAATTTTGAGGGCAGACTTGCACCGCAGAGCGTTACCATACGCTCAATCTGCTTTTTGTTTGTAACGGGCATAATTCCTGCGGCGATAGGCACGTCTACGCCTGCGGCTCTTGCACGCTTTTCAAAATCGTAATAGCAGGAATTGTCGAAGAAAAGCTGTGAAACAAGGTGAGATGCACCTGCGTCAACCTTTATTTTCAGGTTCTTTATATCTTCCTCGGCGCTTTCTGCGTCAACGTGGGTTTCGGGGTAGCATGCACCTGCAATATCAAAACTTCCCTTTGACGCTATATATGCCGTAAGGTCGCTTGCGTGGGGAAAATCGTTCTTCGGTTCTTCATCGGGCTTGTTGTCGCCTCTTAAGGCAAGAATGTTCTCTATTCCGTTTGCGGCGAAATCGTCAAGCATAAAATCAACATCGTCACGGGTGCTGTTTATGCAGGTAAGGTGCGCCATTGATTCGATACCGTATTTTTCCTTTATATGCGATGCTATCTCGCAGGTGGAGCGGTTTGCACGGTTTCCGCCTGCACCGTATGTCACGCTGATATATGCGGGATTTATTGCCGCAAGTCCCTCGATGGCATCATACACCGTTTCGATGGGGAAATTCTTGTTGGGAGGGAAAACCTCCAGCGAGAACACCGTCCTGCCGGGTGTGTATAAGTCTTTAATTTTCATTCCGTCGTTCTTTTCCTTTATATTTGTGTCGTTATCTTACTGTACTGCCATTGGGTGTATCCTTGTCGAGGAATACTACCTGTACCTTGTCTCCTGCGTCACAGGCAAGGAGCATACCGTTGCTTTCTTCGCCGCAGAGCTTTGCGGGGGCAAGATTTGCAACGAATATAATTTTCTTTCCGATAAGCTCCTCGGGAGTGTAGTATTCGGCAATGCCCGATACTATCTGTCTGCCGCCTCTTGCATCGTCCACCTGAATTTTAAGCAGCTTCTTTGACTTCTTTATCTTTTCGCAGGCTGTAATCTCGCCTGTTCTGAGCTTGACCTTTGCAAAGTCATCTATAGAGATTATTCCTGCCTTGTCAAGATCCTCGTCCTCCTTGATTACAGTCTTGGGCTTCATAAGGCGTTCAAGTTCTGTAATCTCGCTCTTTATGTCGATTCTGGGGAAGAGAACTCTGCCCTTCTTTACCGTAACGTCTGCATGCAGAACGCCGAATGTGCCGAGCTTGTCGAAAGCGGTATCTTCTGCACCTGCGCCTATCTGCTCCCATACCTCAGGCATTGTTGCGGGCATAAAGGGGCTGAGCAGTGCCGAGCAGATACGAATAGTTTCAAGCAGGTTATAGAGTACGGTCGCAAGACGGGCGTTGTTGCTTTCGTCCTTTGCAAGTACCCACGGTGCAGTTTCGTCGATATACTTGTTGGCACGGGAGATTACCTTGAATATTTCCTCAAGCGCCTTTGAGTGCTGAGCCTGCTCGATAAGGGGAGTAACCGTATCGCACAGCGACTGAGCCATACCGATAAGCTGATTGTCAAGCTCGTCGGAAGCTCTGTCTGTGGGCAGTGTTCCGCCGAAATACTTGTCTGCCATTGCTACTGTTCTTGAAACAAGGTTTCCGAGATCGTTTGCAAGGTCTGCGTTTATTCTTGTGAGCATAAGTTCATTTGTGAAGTTGCAGTCACTGCCGTAGGGCATATCACGCAGTATCTGATAACGTACAGCGTCAACGCCGTAACGCTCGCAAAGCACAAACGGGTCTACAACGTTGCCCTTTGACTTGCTCATCTTGTCGCCGTTGAAATTTATCCAGCCGTGACCGTAAAGGTGTTTGGGCAGGGGCAGATCGAGCATCATAAGGATTATAGGCCATACGATAGAGTGGAAACGTACAATTTCCTTAGCGGTCATGTGCATATCTGCGGGCCAGTATTTTTCAAAATCATTGTACTTCTCGTTGCCGTAGCCGAGCGCACTGATATAGTTTGAAAGTGCGTCTACCCATACATAAACAACGTGCTTGCTGTCAAAATCAACGGGTATGCCCCAGGTAAAGCTGGTTCTTGATACGCACAGATCCTCAAGGCCCGGCTTTATGAAGTTGTTTACCATTTCGTTTACACGGCTCTTAGGCTGTAAATAGTCGGTTTCGGTAAGGAACTTTTCAATCTTGTCGGCAAAATCGGAAAGGCGGAGGAAGTATGCTTCTTCGTTTGCTTCTTTTACCTCACGTCCGCAGTCGGGACACTTTCCGTCTACAAGCTGGCTCTCTGTCCAGAAGCTCTCGCACGGTGTGCAGTATTTGCCCTTGTAGGTGCCTTTATAGATGTAGCCCTTTTCGTACAGCTTCCTGAATATCTTCTGTACGGTTTCTATATGATAGTCGTCCGTTGTTCTGATGAAACGGTCATAGCTTATGTGCATTGTTTCCCAAAGACGCTTGAAGTTGGCTACTATCTCGTCAACGTATTCCTTGGGGGTAACGCCCTTTTCGGCGGCTTTAAGCTCTATCTTCTGACCGTGCTCGTCCGTGCCTGTAAGGAACATTACGTCATAGCCCTGCATTCTCTTGAAGCGTGCTATCGTGTCACACGCAACCGTTGTGTAACAGTGACCTATGTGGGGATTACCGGAGGGGTAATATATCGGTGTGGTTAAATAATATGTCTTGTTCATTCTATTTTCTCCTTGTATATGATGTTAGGCTATAAAACCTTTTTGACAAAATTGGGGTTTGGGGCGTAGCCCCAAGGCGGGTCGCAGGGACGCCAGTCCCCGTTTTTTCCCCAGGCACGGATGCCGGGCAGTGTATGCAACAAGGCTTTGCAGGACGCAAAGTCAACCAAGCATACACAGCCTTTCACGAGGGAAAGGGGGTAAGGGGGATAGGGATAATAAATAGTAGTTCGTTTTAAAGACAAAGCTTTCTACAGTTTATATTTTTACATTCGTGCCAAACTGCACATTCGTGCATACACACCGTTCTTTGCGTTTTTAATTTTCAGGATCATAAGAATCAGTCCTTCCGAATGTAATTTATATGTTTATTTATGTTTATTATGGTACAGGTCATAAGTTCCTGATGCCCATACATAAATTTTAGTATACCACTATTTAGTCGGTTTTGCAATAACGCAAAAATTTTTGATGCAATTTTTACATTTTGTCTAAAAAACCCTTGATTTTTTTCGGTTTTTCTAGTAAAATATATTTGGTGTATTATTTTCGGCCGTTTTATGCCTTTTTCCGAGACTTTTCACAGGCTGATTCAAAGATACAATTATAAGAGTAATTTCCGCATACAAGGCAGTTACAGGGTTATAGCCTTCGGCGGACACAGGAGCAAACCATTTAAGATAAAAGAGGTAAGAAAATGTCAAACAGATTATTTCAGGGCGTAGTTCATCAGATGAGAGATACTATCGGTCGTGTTATCGGTGTTATCGATGAAAACAGTACGATAGTCGCTTGCAGTGAGCTTTCCAGGATAGGAACAAACAGCGACTTCTTTACAATTGAGCTTGGTGACTCACATGATGTGTTCATCCGTGACGGCTATACATATAAGCCCTTCGGCGTTCACGTAAAGCCCGATTATGCGGTATTCATCGAAGGTACGGACGATCAGGCGGCAAAGTATGCGTCTATCCTCGCTATCTCACTGTCAAGCATCAAGCAGTACTATGACGAGAAATATGACAGAAATAACTTCGTAAAGAATATCATCCTTGATAACGTTCTTCCCGGCGATATAACGCTCAAGGCAAGAGAGCTTCACTTCAATGCGGATATAAGCCGTGTTGTATTCCTTATAAGCATCGTTTCCGCAAACGAGGTTTCGGCTTATGATGTAATACAGAATCTGTTCCCCGATAAGAACAAGGACTTCGTGTTCAATATCACAGAAACCGAAATCGTTCTTGTTAAGGAAATAAAGGCAGGCATAGACAACAAGGACCTCGAAAAGCTCGCACGCTCCATCTCGGATACGCTTTCGGGCGAGTTCTTCACAAAGGTAAACGTAGGTATCGGTACTCCCGTTACAGGCATAAAGGATCTTGCCCGTTCCTTCAAGGAAGCACAGATAGCTATTGAGGTAGGTAAGGTGTTCGATACGGACAAGACTATCGTAAGCTACGATAACCTCGGTATCGCCCGTCTTATTTATCACCTGCCCACGACCCTGTGCGAAACATTCCTGAAGGAAGTTTTCAAGAAGGGCTCAATAGAGTCGCTTGACCACGAAACGTTATTCACGATACAGAGATTCTTCGAGAACAACCTCAACGTTTCCGAAACTTCAAGAAAGCTCTTTGTACACAGAAATACACTGGTTTACAGACTGGATAAGATAAAGAAGCTCACAGGTCTTGATTTAAGAGAGTTCGATCACGCTATCATCTTCAAGATCGCTCTTATGGTCAAGAAATACCTTGCCGCAGATCCCGTCAAATTCTAATGCGGCGGGTCGCCGCTGACTGCTCCGACCTTTAGAAATGTTGCATTTATGTGTAACACGGTGAAACGGTCGGGAAATAATGTCAAATTTAATAATACCGGACTATTCAGACAGATACTTGATTGTGCTTGTCTGAATATTTGGTGTAAGAGTGTCGTTGCAAAGCTGCGGATTATCGGCAATATCGGCCGGATATGAGGAGAGAAAAGTTGAATTACTCCACCATACTTTTGATTGTTGAAAAATAAGTGTTTGAAAAGTATTGTGGGTGCAGAAGGGGATAGCATTGTGATTCCCCCGGTTACGCCATAACCGGACTGCATCGCTGTGTGCCGTTATTGCACGGCAGGTATCAGGAAGGAATGGTAAAATGGTTGAATTAAAGAACGTTGACGTTCATTTCAAGGACGGAGGCGGAGTTGACGCTCTTAACGGCGTCAATCTCAGAATAGAGGACGGCGAATTTGTATTTATAGTCGGTGACAGCGGTGCCGGAAAATCGACATTGCTCAAACTGCTGACAAGAGAGATAGCGCCGACATCGGGCAGGGTATTCGTAAACGGATATAATCTTGCCAAGATAAAGAATAAGAAGATCCCGTATTTCAGACGTTCCATAGGAATGATATTTCAGGATTTCCGTCTGATACCGGATCTGAATGTTTATGACAATGTGGCTTTTGTACTGCGTGTTACAAACAAATCCAAAAAGACGATAAGACATAGGGTGCCTTATGTTCTGAATCTGGTCAAGCTGGCAGACAGGGCAAAATCCTATCCTGAGAAGCTGTCGGGCGGTGAAAAGCAGAGAGTTGCGATAGCCAGAGCCTTTGCGAGCGATCCTAAGCTGATTATAGCAGACGAGCCTACGGCAAACATCGACCCCGCTTTATCCTATGATATAGTAAAGCTGCTCAAGGAAATCAACAAGTGCGGTACTACCGTAATAATGGTTACTCACGAGCATAGCCTTGTCGAATATTTCGGCGGAAGAATCGTCAGCCTGAAAAACGGCGAAGTTATTTTCGACGAATATGTGGAAGGTGAGGCGCAGGATGAATAATTTAAGCTACTTGATAAAGCAGGGCATAAGATCGGTATGGAAGAACCGTTTCATGTCATTTGCCAGCCTCTGCATTATGACTGTCAGCCTTATTTTAGTCGGAATGTCGGCTATAGTGATGCTTGACTGCGGAATAATACTCGACAACGTTTCGGACAAGAACGAGATAAGCGTTTATCTTAATGATGACGCAGATATAAAGCATATAGGCGAGGTGCTTAAAAGCAACACGCTGACGGAGAAGGTGGATTTCGTTTCCGCCGAAGAAGGACTCAAGAAGATGGTCGAGCAGTACAGCGAGCAGAAGGATCTGTTTGTGAATCTTCCGTATAATCCCGTTCCTGCGACCTATATGGTAACTATAAACGACCTTGATAAGATAAGCACTGCCGTTCAGCAGTTCAAGGCGATAGACGGCGTTTACAAGGTGAATGCGCCTATGGATTTCGCCGGATTTATAAAGGACCTGAGAACGACGTTTACCATTATCGGAATAGTGCTTATAGTGGCGCTCGGTACGGTAAGTGTTATAATAATCTCGAATACAACAAGGCTCAGCGTTTTCTCAAGACGTAAGGAAATAGCGATAATGAGAATAGTCGGAGCGACAAATTCCTTTATAAAGACACCGTTTTTTGTGGAGGGATTGTTCATCGGACTTCTTTCGGGACTGCTTTCGTGGTTTGTGACAAAGCTCGTTTATGAGAATCTGTACAATCTGTTTACGCAGAACCTCGGAATGTGGAATGCGCTCGGAATGGGCGACATACTGCAGTTCTCGGAAATCGGCTGGTATGTACTGGCGGCTTGCTGCGGTGCGGGCGCACTGCTCGGAGCTATCGGCACGGTACTCAGCACAGGCAAATACCTTAAGGTATAACGGCGAAAGGATATAGGATGAAGCTGAAAAAAATTCTGCACTCTCTGACCTCATTCGTCACAATATTTGCATTGACATCGGGTATAATCATAACGTATGCTCCGGCAGGTGCGGAGAATCTTACTGTCGATGATATAAAGGACAGAATAGAGCAGATAAAACAGGACAACGCTCAAAGGCGTGATGAAATAGACCGTATCGAAGGCGATATAACCGATAAGCAGGAAAACCTCGACAAAGCCGCCAATCTGCTGAACGAGCAGAAGGAGCTTGTTGACTACTACTACAATCTTGTTTATTACAAAAATCAGGATATAAGCACTCTGCAGGGCAACATAGACACGCTCACAGATGAGATAGCGCAAAAGGACAAGGCTATAGCGAAAGCAGAGGCCGACATTGCCGAACTTGACAAGGAGAACAAGCAGAACCTTGAAAAGTTTGCGCAGATAGTCAGAACAATGTACACGACCGGCTCAGCGGATATGTTCGGGGTACTGGCAGGCTCTGCCGATTTCTACGACCTTATGATAAGCAGTGAGGTCGTCGGAAAGATAAGCGAGCAGAATCTTCAGTTCATGAACGAGCTTACCGCAGATATGAAGAAACTGGATTCGGACAAGAAGCTGCTTGAAACCGACAAGAAGGATCTTGAGGGCAAGAAGACCGAGCTTGATACGCAAATGACAAAGCTGCTCAGTGAAAAGGAGGAGCTTGACGGTCTTGTAACGGATGCCGAAAGTGCAAAAAGCACATACGAGTCCGATTACAACAAGTATTCGGCGGCAGTAAGCGAGCTTGAGGATCAGAAGAGCAATCTGCAGTATCTGATAAACGTAAGCGAGGCTGATATTGAAGCGTATGAAGAACAGATAAAAGAAATCATAAAGCAGCAGACCAATCCCGACAAGGCATATCAGGAGGGCGAGTGGTACTGGCCTGTTCCGGGACGCTCGTACATATCCTGTAACTTCGGCTGGGATGCTGATTTCGGCAGATGGCATAAAGGCGTTGATATAGGCGATGGCGGTATTTACGGCGACAGCGTTCTTGCCTCAAAGGCGGGCACTGTAATAGTTGCAGAAACAAGCTACATACCCGGCTACAGCTACGGAATGTATGTCGTTGTCGATCACGGCGGCGGATATACCACGACCTACGCACATCTCAGCGATGTGTATGTATATGTCGGTCAGGAGGTAGCGCAGGGTGAATCGCTCGGTGCTGTCGGCAGTACGGGATATTCGACAGGTCCTCATCTCCACTTTGAGATAAGACTTAACGGCGAACCCGAAAATCCGTTCAATTATGTTACTATGGCATAAACGGCATAAAGGAATTACAGACAAACGAACAAGGAAAGGGTGAATCCCGAATGAATAAAAAAGTATCGCTTGGCGTTATGATAAGTCTTATAGCCGTAGCGTGTGCTATTACATTTGTACTGACTATGACGGTATCGCTAAATATGTACAACTCAATGGTAGCGGGTATACAGGAACGGGAAACCATCAACGCAAAGATAAAGGAAATAGATACATTTGTCCGCAGTTCGTCGATATATAAGCCTAACGAAAACACTCTGATAACGGGTATCGCAAACGGCTATATCAGCGGAACGAGCGACAAATACGCAAAATATTACACGGCAGATGAGTATTACAAGCTGCAGAAGCTACAAAGCGGCGTGATTATCGGAACGGGAATCGAAACCGTTGTAAACGGCGATTATCTTGAGGTCACGAACGTTTATGAAGGCTCATCGGCTGAGGTTGAAGAAATAACCAAGGGCTGTACTATAACGGCGGTCGGCGGAAAGAGCATACTTGAGATAGGTGCCGAGCAGGCGCAGGCTCAGCTTGACGGCGAGGAGGGCACAAAGCTCTCGGTTACTTACAGCACCCCCGACGGTGTTGAAAAGACGGTAACTCTTGTAAGACAGAGCATAAAGCTGACATCGGTAAAGGGTACGCTTATAGACGGTTACGCCTATATCAAGATATACACCTTCAACGAAACCACAGACGAACGTTTCATACAGCTTATAGACGAGTATGAGGCACAGTCGGTTCTCGGATATGTATTCGATGTGAGAGATGTGTCCGACGGTATCACAGAACCTGTGAGGGCAATGCTGAACCGTGTGCTTCCGAAGGCACAGATAGCAATTCAGGTTGACGCAAACGGCAGGGATACGAGCTTTATAGAAACAGACGGAAATCAATTTGTAAGCAAACCCGTAACGGTGCTTACAAACGGAAACACCGCCTGCCTTGCAGAGATATTTGCAATAGGTCTGCGTGACTTCGCAAAGGCATCTGTAGTCGGATCGTCAACAGCGGGAAAGTCACAGCTTCAGACAACGCAGAGCTTCAAGGACGGAAGTGCGGTTTCGATTTCTACCGCAAATATAGTGCCTGTCGAATCCGATGATTTTGAAGATACAGGAATAAAGCCCGACTACACGGTTGATATTACCGCACAGCAGGCAGAACAGATAAGGTTTGCAGACAAGAAAAGCGACGTGCAGCTTCAGAAGGCGCTTGAGATAGTAGCTACAGAATAAGGATATTAATGGCGGAAAACTCCGCCCGCATCATATAAAAAAATTATGGAGGTCATTTACAATGGCAACACAGACAACTTTAACATCGCAAGGTCTTAAGGATCTCGAAGAAAGACTAGAACACTTAAAATCGGTCACAAGAAAAGAAATAGCTGAAAAAATCAAGGTAGCTCTTTCATTCGGTGACTTATCCGAGAACTCAGAGTACGATGAAGCTAAAAACGAACAGGGTATTGTTGAGGCTGAGATCGCAGAGATTGAAGCTACTCTCAAAAACGCAAAGGTAGTTGACGAGGACGAGCTTTCTACAGAGCACGTTAACATCGGTAATACGGTAGTTATCGAGGACGAGAGCGGAAAGAAAATCAAGTTCTTCTTAGTAGGTTCAAAGGAAGTTGATATGAAGGCTATGAAGATTTCCGACGAGTCACCTATCGGCAAGGCGTGCATTGGTAAAAAACTCGGCGAGGAAGTATCGGTTGAAGCTCCCGCAGGAGTAAAGAAGTACAAGATAGTAGAAATAGACAAGTAAACTGAGAGGAAACAAAAAATAATGGAAAACAACAACGCAGAGCAGGTTGAGCTGACCGAAGAAGAGCTTCTGGCACAGCTTGACGAACAGCACCGCATAAGAATAGAAAAGCTGAACGATTTAAAGGCAAACGGCAAGAATCCTTATGAAATCACAAAGTTTGATTTCACTCACAAGGCTCAGCAGATAAGAGATAACTTTGAGGAGCTTGAAGAAAAGGATGTAATGATTGCCGGCCGTATCACAAGCTGGCGTGATATGGGTAAGGCCAACTTTATTGATATCCGTGACGACAGCGGAAGAATGCAGGTTTATGTCCGCATTGACGATATAGGCGAGGATAACTTCAAGGAATTCAAGAAGTGGGATCTCGGTGATATTGTAGGCGTGAGCGGTTTTGTATTCAAGACAAGACGAGGAGAGATAAGCGTACACGCAAATTCGATAAAGCTCCTTTCAAAGTCGCTCCTGCCCCTGCCTGAAAAGTGGCACGGACTGAAGGACAAGGAAGAACGTTACAGAAAGCGTTATCTTGACCTTATCGCAAACCCGGAAATCAAGGATACTTTCGTCAAGCGTTCAATGATACTGCGTGAGATACGCAGCTTCCTTGACAGCAAGGGTTATCTCGAGGTTGACACACCCGTACTGCATACGCTTGAGATCGGTGCGGCTGCAAGACCATTCGTAACACACCACAACGCTCTTGACATTGATATGTATCTGCGTATCGAAACGGAGCTTTACTTAAAGCGTCTTATCGTAGGCGGATTTGACAGGGTATATGAAGTAGGCCGTATCTTCAGAAACGAGGGTATGGATGCAACTCACAACCCCGAATTTACATCTATTGAAATGTATCAGGCATACACAGACTACTACGGTATGATGGACTTAATAGAAGAAATGTACCGTACAGTAGCGCTCAAGGTATGCGGCACTGATACAGTTCCTTATCAGGGTAATGAAATCGAAATCGGCAAGCCCTGGAAGCGTGTGACTATGAAGGAAGCTGTAAAGGAATACACAGGTCTTGACTATGACAGCTGGACAAGTGATGCCGACGCAGTGGCTCAGGCTAAGACAAAGCACGCAGAGATTGCCGACACAGCCACAAAGGGCGAAGTGCTTATCGAACTGTTCGAGGAATTTGTAGAGGAAAAGCTGATTCAGCCTACTATCATCTATGATTATCCTGTAGAAAATTCGCCTCTTGCAAAGAGAAAGCCCACCGACCCCGCATTCACAGAGCGTTTTGAATACTTCATAAATGCGTGCGAATTCGGCAACGCATTCTCAGAGCTTAACGACCCCATCGACCAGCGTGAGCGTTTCACAAAGCAGGTTATGGAGAAGAGAAAGCAGGGCGCAAACGCTCAGATAGACGAGGACTTCTTAACAGCACTCGAATACGGATTACCCCCAACGGGCGGTCTTGGTATGGGTCTTGACAGATTTGTAATGCTGCTTACAGACAGTGCAAGCATAAGAGATGTACTGCTGTTCCCGACAATGAAACCCTTGAATGGTGTAAAAGAAGAAATTGGTGTAAATAAAGCCGAGTCAGAAGCACCGAAAATAGAGCCGGAAAAGATAGATTTCTCCAAAGTGGAGATCGAGCCGTTGTTCAAGGATTTCGTGGATTTTGAGACTTTCTCCAAGTCTGATTTCAGAGCAGTCAAAGTGCTTGCTTGTGAAGCAGTACCGAAGTCTAAGAAGCTTCTGAAGTTTACCTTAGACGATGGCTCAGGCGAAAACAGGACGATTTTAAGCGGTATTCACGCATATTACGAGCCGGAAGAACTGGTCGGCAAGACCTGTATCGCTATTACAAATCTTCCGCCGAGACCGATGATGGGCATTGACTCCTGCGGTATGCTGATTAGTGCAGTACACCACGAGGAAGGCGAAGAAAAACTCCATCTTTTGATGGTAGATGACCATATTCCGGCAGGCGCAAAGCTCTACTAAAACGAGATGTACTTCATTTTCCGAAAACCTCGGATTTTACACAAATACACCAATTTTACACCAATCGGTGCTAAAATCGGTGCAGCAACAAAAAAATCGCATAATTTTTAGTTTCACACTGCCCCTGAGAAGTTATAGCTTCTCAGGGGCTTCTGTATTTTCTCATAGTTTTACTCTCCGTCATCGCAAACTATACCAATCCTCGCTTTCTCAATATAATGAAGATAATCGCAGAGGAAGGAGGGGATTCGATATGAGTAATCTTTTATCAGAGGTACACCCTGAACTTGTTCTGGAATGGTCGGAGAGGAATTTGCCGCTGACACCGGACAAGATTACATACGGATCAAACAAAATAGTTTGGTGGATAGGAACTTGCGGTCACGAATGGCAGACCAGCGTAAAGGCTCGTTCAAGCGGTGAGAAATGCCCGATCTGTTCAGGAGCAAGAGCCGTGGAAGGTATCAATGATTTAGTAACGCTGAAGCCGGAACTGGCTGCTGAATGGTCGAGTAAGAATAATCCTCTAAAGCCGACAATGGTAACGGTAGGCTCACACAAAAAAGTAATTTGGAAAGGCAAATGCGGTCACGAGTGGACAGCTACGGTTAAGAGTAGGGCGATAAGCGGCACAGGCTGCCCGTATTGCTCTCATAACAAGGTCTTGGAGGGATTTAACGACCTTGCTTCACAACGCCCTCTAATCGCTTCTGAGTGGTCTGAGAGAAATTACCCATTAAAGCCTAATATGGTTACAGTTTTTGCGAATCGAAAGGTATGGTGGAAGTGCAGCAAAGGTCACGAATGGAATACTCTTATTTCCACTCGTTCAGGTGGTAGCCAATGCCCTTATTGCAGTGGGCAAATCCTACTAAAAGGATTTAATGATTTTGCTACAACGCACCCACAGCTTGCACAGGAATGGTCAGACCGAAATCTTCCGCTTACTCCTGATATGATAAATGAGAAATCCCGTAAAAATGTTTGGTGGAAATGCAGAGAGTGCGGGAACGAGTGGCAGTCGGTTGTATATGCTCGGATAAGAGGAACAATATGCCCTGTTTGTGCAGATCGGGCAGTTATGGCAGGATATAATGATTTAGCAACAACGGACGCACATCTTCTTTCAGAATGGGATTATGAAAAGAACAAAGGCATTTCCCCAAATAAAGTATCAAGGAACTCAATGCGGAGTGTGTGGTGGAAATGCTCACTCGGACATTCTTGGAAAGCTAAAATCTCAGAAAGAGCGATTGAGGAAAAAGGCTGTACGGTATGTGAGAAAGATTATCTGACTGTTTTCCCGAAGCTTGCGGTTATGTTTTATGCGGCAATGAAACATATAAAGGTACAGTTTGATACAGACAAAGTTATCGGCATACCGCTTGAAATGTATGTACCTGAAGAAAATGCGGCGATTGAGACAGTCGGCGGGACGGAAGAAATTGAAACCTTAAAGGCATACCTATGTAGAAAGCGGGAAATCAAACTCATAAAAATTCCTTATACAGTAGGAAGCAGCGAAGCCGACTTCGCCGAGAAAATCAAAAAAGCGTTTCGCAGCATACATATTTTCATAACCTCGAATGAAGATGAAGATATAGCATTTATCCGGCAGAGGTTTTTTGAATGGAGAAAGGCACAGCAAAAATAAAGGAGGCAGTCCAATGAAAAATGATAAGTTCCATATATATCTTGATGATGATGAGTACAGACAAGTCGTACAATGTTTGATTTCTCTCAAAAATGCTCTCATAGAGCAAGGTAGATACACGGACGCAGTAGATGAAGTCCTTATCAAATTTACGAAAGCACGAAAGAAAAAGATTGCCGTTCAATACATCTAAATAAAAAATAGCCAAGCCGCTTGTTTCTCTACGGAGAAGCAGGCGGCTTTTTTTGCGTTTTTAGGGCAATTTTCAAGGGTAAAAAAATTTTTTTGAAATTTTTTTTGGAAAAAGGGCGATTTTGGGTGTGCATTTTGACCCCCTTTGTCCAAATGAGTGAAGGGGTTATTTCCTCGACAGGGATTTTCCCCCTTCACAGTACCTTGAAAATTGAATAGACAGGCGCTAAGGACATTAGTTCTGATGAATAGCCCGAAGGTGGGTACGCCGTGACTTTTCCATTGTATATATGGGGAACGAGCGAGAATCCCCGACCTGAAATTCAGCTTGCTACTGAAACGGCAATGACAGTCAGAATGATAATGATACTTCTCTACGGAGCTGGCGGAGTACCCGGCAGAGGTGAGATTCCTATGATACGGTTTCGCAAACCGTAACCTTAGTGCTTCCCGTACAAAGCGAATCGCTTTCCGCAGGGGGCGTTGAGAACAAATACTGCGGTCTTTACATTATTAAATCAAGGAGATGAGTAAATGAATAATCAACTTATAAGAGGAAACTTGTTCTTGTTTTCTAAGCCGGAGCCTGAGTCAAAACAGTTTGAAAAGGGTGAGCGGTTTTTTCTTAATCAGGCAGGAACGACTGAAAGTCTATTTATTGTTTTGCGGGTAACAAAAGAAAATCAACTTATTTTAGCAAGGGCTTTTCCTACCCAACAGAAAAACACCTGTAAAGTTATTATAGGAAGAAAGGAATATTGGGTGCGCTTTTCTAACCTGCTTTTTGCTGAACGAAAATGGCTGTCTGATATAACGATTTATCAAGGTCGCTGTTCGTATGGTAACATATCGAAAATTTATTCTTGCTACAACAATTGGAAAGAGCAAATAAAGAAACAAGCAAGAGAAAAAGCGATAAGGAAAAGAGAGGAAAAAATTGCTTTGAGAAAGGCAAGAAAAGAAAGATTAGAGCGTGAAAGATTAGCGCTGTATGATGGCAAAAAACAAGACGATATTCGTGTGCCAAGTTATTTATCGAATTATGCAAGACATCCATTTCAGGGCGGAGCAATGTGTCCACGATAAATCATTACATAGCCATTCATTTTAATTCAAGTGAATGGCTAAATCTATGAAAGGAGGTAAAGCCGGAGATGTCAAACTGCAAGACGATTGCGGTATGCAATCAAAAAGGCGGCGTGGGCAAGACCACGACTACGGTTAATTTAGGCGTCGGACTTGCTATGCAAGGGAAAAAGGTGCTTCTGATTGACGCTGATCCGCAGGGCGATTTAACGACCTGCCTCGGCTGGAGGGATAGCGACAGCCTTTCCGTAACGCTGACAGAGAAGTTACAGGCGATCATATCGGAACAGGAGCAAAATCCCTTTGACGGTATTCTGCACCATAAAGAAAAAGTAGACCTTGTACCGTCCAATCTCAGTCTATCGTCATTGGAAATGACGCTTGTAACAGCGATGAGCCGAGAGAGCGTCCTGAAGAATTATCTGAGCCTTGTAAAAGACAAGTACGATTATGTCCTTATTGACTGTATGCCGAGCTTGGGTATGATTACCTTTAACGCTCTTACGGCGGCTGACAGCGTGATTATCCCCGTTCAGGCGCAGTATCTTCCCGCTAAGGGAATGACGCAGCTTTTGGGGACGATTGCGAAAGTAAGGAAACACACAAACGCCGATTTGAAAATCGACGGTATTCTTCTGACGCTTGTGGACGGAAGGACAAATCTTGCGAAAAGCACAGTGGAAGCACTCAGGGAAAATTTCGGCAGCCATATCAGGATATATAGATCAATGATTCCGGCAGCCGTAAAAGCCGCAGAGGTATCTTCTAAAGGCACAAGTATCTACGCCTATGAGCCGAACAGTCCGGTGTCTAAGGCTTACGCCGGTTTCACAAAGGAGGTGTTAGCCGATGGCAGGCAGAAAGAGCGACTTCACGCTGCCCACGAACACGCTCGATGAGCTGTTTTCCTCTCAGGAGGAAAGGGACGAAGCGAAGCTGTCTAAAATCAGGGATATTCCGCTTGAGGAAATCGACGATTTCCCCGACCACCCGTTTAAGGTGCGGGAAGATGAGGATATGTTTCAGCTTGTGGAAAGTATCAAAGAGCGTGGCGTGATTACTCCCGCTACCGTAAGGCAGAAGGAGGACGGCAGATACGAGCTTATTTCAGGACACAGGCGAAAAAGGGCTTGCGAGCTTGCCGGATTTGAAACGCTCAGATGTGAGGTGGTAGACCTCGACCGTGATGAAGCGACGATTTTAATGGTCGAAAGCAACTTCCAACGGTCGCAGATACTTCCCTCGGAAAAAGCCCACGCATATAAAATGCGGCTGGACGCTATGAAAAGACAGGCAGGCAGACCGAGAAAAGAAAATTCATCCCCAGTGGGGATTGATTTACGAGGTAAGCAATCGCTTGATTTAATGAGCGAGGAATGTGGCGATAGTCGAAATCAAATACACAGATATATCCGTCTTACAAACCTTGTTCCTGAATTGCTCGAATTTGTAGACGAGGGCAGGATTAAAATGCGCCCCGCCGTTGAACTGTCCTATCTGAACGAGGACTGCCAGAGGGATTTGGTGGACGAAATCGACTTGAACGATTGTACCCCATCCCACGATCAGGCAATCCGTATGCGGAAATTTTTCGAGGAAGGCAAGCTGACAACAGAAGCGATTTCTGCGATTATGAGCGAGGAAAAGCCGAATCAGCGTGAGAAGATTGTTTTGCGTGGGGACAGGGTGCGAAGCCTGATCCCGAAAAATATCCCCATCAACCAAACGGAGGAGTATGTCTGCAAGGCGCTGGAGCATTACAACAAGTTTTTGCGTAACCGTGCCGAGCGTGACAGCAGGTAAGGCGGAGTGTGTTTTTCTTCTTCCCCTTCCTCACACTCCAACCCCTAAACTATCTCACTATCCGAAAGAATAAAACTATCTCACATACTTACAGCTATCTCACCTAACTCAATCTATCTCAGAAAAACGCACCATTCCAAAGCACAGGAGGTATGTCCTATGATGTAAGATTAACCTTCGTTTCACACCTTTGCCTGAAATGCTGTTTCGCATTACAATGGCGGCAGAAAAGGAGTGAAACGCAATGAAAACAAAAACGATTGTTTTTTTATTGGCTCTTTTGCTGATCGTGCTTGCAGGCTGCAACAATGCCCCGCCGAATGAAGATAAGCCACAGCCGTTTTCTTTTTCGGAGAGTGTTCAAAGCACCTCTGAATCCGAAGCGCCTGCGGGAAAGGAAAGCAAGGAGGTTGAAACAACGCCTGAAGCCGTACAGGAATCAGAGCCGGAAAAGCAGGAAGAAACAACGGAAACGGATACGGTCAGCTCCGAACAGCCTCAGACTGATTCTGATAACAGGCAGGCGGCACAGTCCGCCGAACAACCCGATAAAGCGGATAAGACCGAACATTCCGTATCCACACCGCAGCCGGATATACCAAAAGAAAGTGAAACGCCTGAGCCGCCTGAAATGGAAGAAACGACGAGCGAAACTAAAACTGACTTTGACATTGACTACTGGATTTCCTTTGCAAAAGGTTACGCTCAGAGCGTGGGGCTTCTGTTAGACAGCGAGGCGGTTTACTGTTGGGATAATCCGATCCGTGCCGGAGCGCACTGCAAATATCTTGAAAGGGATATTCACAGCCGCTTAGATCGGTACAAGGCTGACGAAGAAATCACAGCCGTATGGATTTGGGCGGAGGAAGTCTCCGACGGAATCTATGACATCTATATCGGCTATGCTTAAATTTAATATTCCATTTAGAGAACGCACCAAAAAAAACGGTGCGTTTTTTCATTTCAAGGAGGATTTCAGATGAAAATTAAGAAACCAAAACGCATTATGTCGTTGTTTCTTGCGGCTCTGATGTGCGTGACTTCCCTTGTGGGGATTGGTACGACAGCTTATGCCGCCGAAGAAACCGATGATGTATATCTCGTTTCGTTCCCCCGTGACGGGGACTCGAATTACAACGCCGAATGGGGACACAGCAACCTGAGCCTTATGAACGGCTGGAAAACAGGCACTTCCCGTTATACAACCGTCCGTGCGATGGGATCGTACAATGGAAATATCTGCTACTGCATTGAGATCGGCGTCCCGCAGCAGACCGGAGACAGCTTTACCAAAAAGGGCGAGGATTTTTGGGACAACTACCCTTCGTCCTATAACAGCACCATTTCTCCTGACGATATTAAGCTGTTCATTGGTCGTATCTTCCAGTACGGCTATACGGGAACAATCTCAACCTCGTGGCGTTCTCAGAACGAGGGCGGCGACAAGCTGGCTCACGCAGTCGCTACACAGCTTCTCATTTGGGAAACCGTGATCGGCGAGCGTGATGAAAACTTTAACAAGGTCAGCACAGGCGGCAAGGACGCTGTTCTGGATCAGATCAGCCCTAACCACCCTCTTTATGACAAAATTATGAGCTACTACAATTCAATGGCGGCAAGTGTGCAGAAGCATTCCAAGCTGCCGAGCTTCCTTTCCAAAACGCCGGGAAGCGCACAGGAGATCGAGCTTGAATGGGATGGCTCTAAGTACACGGTTACGCTGACGGACAGCAACAATGTCCTTTCGGGATATAAGTTCTCGTCCAATGATTCGGGCGTTCAGTTCTCCGTAAGCGGAAACAAGTTGACGATTACTGCCGAGAAAGCGCCGAGCGACGGGCTGACGATTACCGCAGAGAAAACAGCGCAGAGAAAAGGCGTTATCACTTGGACGGACGGTATCTATGGACCGAACGGCGGTGTGCAGGATACCGTAACCTATGCTCAGACGGTCAATGATCCGGTTAAGGGATTCCTTAAATTAAAGGTTTCCTATGGATCAGCGAAAATCGTCAAAACCAGTGAGGACGGAAAAGTTGAGGGTATTTCCTTCCGTATTCAGGGTAACGGCATTGATAAAACCGTTAAGACAGAAAACGGCGGTCAGATTCAGGTAGATAACCTAATGCCCGGAGTATATACCGTAACCGAGCAGGAATATGACCGCTACGAGCTGCAGGAGTCCCGCAGAGTAACCGTAGTTGCGGGGCAGGTTGCGACCGTCAATTTCAACAATACGCTGAAGCGTGGCGATATTGAGGTTATCAAATCCTCGGAGGATAACTTCAATGAGGGCGTGACCTTCCACCTTTACGGCACATCGCTCTCCGGTATTGCCGTGGACGAGTATGCGGTTACGGATAAAAACGGTGTGGCAACCTTTGAAGATGTGCTGATTAGCGGCACAACGCCGTACACCATCGAGGAAGTGGATACAGCTATTCGCTATGTCGTTCCCGCAGATCAGACCGCACCCGTCAAGTGGAATGAGGTCACTACCCGCAATTTCACGAATATCCTGAAGAAGTTTACCGTTACCGTGACCAAGAGCGACGCTGAGACGGGAACGGCTCAGGGGAACGCCTCGCTTGCAGGTGCAAAATACGGGATTTTCAAAGGCGACCAGCTCATCGACGAATACTATACCGATGAAAACGGTCAGTTCGTCACGCAAGAATATATCTGCGGCTCGGATTGGACGATTAAGGAGCTGGAGCCGAGCGAAGGCTATTTGCTTGATCCGACCGTCCACAAGGTCGGTGCAGAGCCGGAGCTTTATACCATTGAGCATAACCAGACCGCAAACGATGTAAACGAACAGGTCATTAAGGGCAATATCGCCATTATCAAACATACGGACGATGGCGAAACACAGATTGAAACGCCCGAAGAAGGCGCAGTTTTTGAAGTGTATCTAAAGTCCGCAGGCTCTTTTGCAAACGCAAAGGAATCCGAGCGTGATACGCTCATTTGTGATGAAAACGGCTTTGCACAGACAAAGGATATGCCTTACGGCACATATACCGTCCATCAGGTATCCGGTTGGGAAGGCAGAGAGCTGATGGACGATTTTGATGTGTTCATCGCAAAGGACGCTCAGACCTACCGCTATCTGATTAACAACAGCAATTTTGAAAGCTATATCCAAGTAGTCAAGGTAGACGCAGAAACGGGCAAGACCATTCCCTATGCGGGCGCAGGATTCCAGATTTATGATCCGTCCGGCAATCTTATCACGATGGAGTTTACTTATCCTACCCCGACAACCGTTGACACTTTCTATACCGACGCTAACGGCTCGCTCGTAACGCCGGAAACACTGCCTTACGGTCAGGGCTTTTCTATCGTTGAGGTACACAGTCCTTATGGATATGTCCTTGATTCCACACCCGTCTATTTTGATGTAACAGAAGAAAATTCTTCTGAGGAAAGCGGGGTAACAGTGATTAAAGTCGAAAAAACCAATATGCCGCAGAAAGGCACGATCAGCATTGAAAAGACGGGCGAGGTATTCTTCGGCGTTTCGGTAAGCGGAGGGACAGAGGAAAACGGGCAGGAGCTTCCCGTTATCTATCAGCCGGTTTATGAAACACAGGGGCTTCCCGATACCGTTTATGAAATCCGTGCCGCCGAAGATGTGGTAACGCCTGACGGAACTCTCCGATACAGTAAGGGCGAGCTGGTCGATACGGTTACGACCGATGAAACCGGCTTTGCAAAAAGCAAGGAACTCTACCTCGGAAAATATGAGATAAAAGAGGTCAAGGCAGGCTATGGAATGGTGCTGAGCAGTGAAGTCCATACCGTAGAACTGATTTACGCCGGACAGAATGTAGCTGTAACCGAAACGGCGACTTCCTTTGTCAATGAACGGCAGAAGGTTGAGGTAAGCCTTGAAAAAACGCTGGAGACAAACGAGCTGTTTGGTATCGGCAATAACGGAGAAATCAAAAATATCAGCTTCGGCTTGTTCGCCGATGAGGAGCTTGTATCCGCAAGCGGCACTTCCATTCCGAAAGACGGACTGCTTGAAATCATCACGCTTGATGAAAACGGCAGAGCGACCGTGGGGACTGACCTGCCTTTGGGCAGCTATTATGTAAAAGAGCTGGCGACAGACGAGCATTATCAGCTCAGCGGTGAAAAATATCCGGTTGTATTTGAGTATGCGGGACAGGAAACCGCAACGGTTGTGATTGCCGTAAATGACGGAGAGCCGATGGAAAACAAGTTGATTTACGGCTCGGTATCCGGCAAAAAGGTTGATGAAAACGGCGAAGGACTCGGAGGAGCGCTCATTGGTCTGTTTAAGACGGATGATGTGGAATTTACCGAAGAAAATGCCCTGATGACCGCCGTATCCGGCGATGATGGCAGCTTCGCCTTTGAGAATGTACCTTACGGAAACTGGTATATCCGTGAGATCAAGCCGTTGACTGGATTCGTCCTTAATGAAACCGTCTATGATGTGAACATCTCGGAGAATGAACAAGTCGTTGAGATTGAAATCGTCAATGAGCTGGTGCGTGGCAATATTGCTCTTACGAAGGTGGACGCTGAATATACCGATACGAAACTGACGGGCGCTGTGTTTGAGGTCTATAAGGACTCCAACGATAACGGCGAGCTGGACAGCGAGGACGAGCTGATCGGCACACTGACTGAAAAAGAAATCGGGCAGTATGAAATGAACGATTTGCTCTACGGGCGCTACTTCATTTTGGAATCAGCAAGCCCGGATTCGTATATCCGTGACGAGGGCGTGTACGAGGTATTTATCGACACGGACGGAAAGACCTATCAGGTGGAAAACACAGAGGGCAAAGGCTTTGCAAACGAGCCTATGCGTGGGAACTTAAAAATCGTGAAAACATCGTCTGACGGAAAGGTGGAAGGTTTTGCTTTCCGCATTACCGGAGCAAACGGATATGATGTTACCCTTGAAACAGATGAAAACGGCGAAATTTTCCTCGAAGGGCTGCGGATCGGCGAGTACAAGATTTCCGAAGTAAATAATTCTGTTTCCGCTATGTATATCCTGCCTGCTGACAAGGAAGCTGCGGTACAGGTAGGCTCTACCACGGTCGTTGAAATGCATAATGAGCTGAGAGATACGCCGAAAACTGGAGATAACAGCAAGCTCGGTCTTTGGATTGCTCTTGCGGGCGTATCGGTAGCAGGCATTGCGGCTTGCGGTATCATCGGCTTTAAGAAAAAGAAGAAGGAGGATAACTGATGGAACTGAAAGCGATTATCGGAATTGCTTTGGTCGTCTTTATCGTAGGCGGCTTTATCTTTTTGCAGATCCGTAACAGAAAGAAAAAGTAAGAACTTCTGCGGGGGCGGGGCTTAAAAACTCCGCCCCCTTTTTCTATTTTGGGAGGCTTAAATGAGAAACCTGAAAACGATTGAAAACCGAGTGCTTGCGGTGTTAAAGGAACACCCCGAAGCACGAAATGACGATATGAAGCTGTATCTGCTTGTCAGCAAGGCGTGTATCTATGATACCCACGGTATCAGCCATTTCGGCTTTGAAGATGTGATGAGCAATTACAAGGCTTACGGTATCCCCTGCTTTGAGAGTATCCGAAGGACAAGACAGAAGATTCAGGCGAAACACCCTGAACTCGGCTGCTCCCCCGAAGTACGCAGGGCAAGGCATAAAATGCAGCGTGTCTATTCTGACTACGCTAAAAACTAAGATGGGAGGTAAAAGAAAATGGCAGCGAAGAAAAACGCAAACACCGCTTTGCAGCAGAAAGTAAAGGTGCTGGCGAAGCTCTATGATTCCGGCTGTAAAACCGAAAAGGATTTGAGGGCGCTGAGCCTGCAAAGCATTTTGAAAATTCCCGATATATCCGTTTCCGATATGACGGTTATCACAGAGCTTCAGGAGCAGATCGCAAAAAACAGGCTCTTTTCCTATTTGGGAGGTGCTGAAGATGAGCAGCAGTCAGAGGAAAACACGATTTAGACAAAGGAAAGGAGCAGACAGAAATGGCTTTTACAATTCGAGCGCTTTATTCTGACGAGCAAAAATACACTTACAGGCAAAGTACGCAGATCGAGGGACAAACCGGAAGTATCGGCTATCTGCGTGGCGACTTCGGCGCAGGCGGCAAAGAGTTCTTTTCCTCTTGGTTTGACCACAGGCGGGATTTGAAAACAGATGAGGTCAAAAGCGCTCTGGACGAGGTTATCAACGCCCTTCGTTCCGAAGAATATGGGCTGTTAAAGAGCCGCACGGCTATGGCGCAGTATGCGGAGAAATATACCGACAGCGCTTTTCAGGGAAACTATACGACCGAGTACGGTTTTCGTGCCGATACCGAAAAACACGCTTTCCTGATACGGTGCAATCCTGCCCGTGGGGACTATAACTTTTACTGTTACTGCTATGTGCGGGAATGGCTCGACCGCCATATGGAAAAAGCGAGCCGTGGAATCCGCTTTATTACGCCGGATTACAAAGAAAAGTTCAAAATCCCCGATGGAGATAAAATTCGCATTATCCTGAGCGACGGAGAACAGCTTGACCGCACCTGCCGATATATTGACGACTATCATTTGGAAGTTGGCAGCAATCTCTATCACATCTGCGAGTTTGCCGAGCGGATGGAGCAAAACGGCAATACCGTGATCCCGCTCCGTTCTTCTCTGCCGGAGCAGTGTTATGTGTTTGTGCAGACGGAAAACTGCGTCGGCATTGTCAAAAAGGGTGAAAGTGGATTTTACCGCACGGATATTCAGGGCGGCAAGCCCAGTGAAACAAACGCCCTTGTGAATGAGATGAACGAACAACTCGGCTTGTCGAAAGGTCAGGCAGAAGCAATGAAGGCAGGCTCAATGTTCGGTTGGGATACCCCTGCCGCCGATCCGAAAAGTTATGATAAAAACGGTATTCCCGTAAAACCGAAACAGAAAGACTATGAAAGATAGGAGGTGCATAACCGATGGCACGAAAGTACGACCTGATTTCCGAGCTGTACCGCCGTACCGCACACGCTGTTGTGTCCGATGTGGAGAATTGGCAAGCCTTTTTGCGCTGCGCCTGCCGGAACTATCGTCTGCGCTTTGACGAGCAGCTTCTCATCTACGCCCAAAGACCGGACGCAACGGCAGTGCTGGAGATCGAGCGCTGGAACGATAAATTTGGGCGTTGGGTAAACCGTGGCGCTAAGGGTATCGCCGTATTTGAGGACGCCGACCGGAGCAGGCAGCGCTTAACCCATTACTTCGATATTTCCGATACCCACGCAAGCCGCTATTCCCGCCCCGTCCCGATTTGGGAGATGAAACCGGAATATACGGACGATGTGATCGAATCCCTTGAAAACACCTTCGGCGAGCTGGAAAACAGGGAAAGCCTTGCGGACGCAGTGCTGAGCGCCGCTAAAAACGCCGTGGAAGATAATATCCCCGATTATTTGGGCGATCTGATGTATGACGCAGATGACAGCTTTCTCTACGGTCTTTCGGAGGATATGATTACTGCTATGTATAAAAAGGCGGTAACAAACAGCGTAGCGTATATGATGATGACAAGGCTTGGAATAGATACCGAGCCGTTTTATGAAGCGGAGGATTTTTCCGTTATCACAAATTTCAATACGCCCGAAACCTTAAACGCCCTCGGTATTGCGTCAAGCGATATTGCGGAGATGGGGCTTGGGGAAATCTCCCGTACTGTTCTTGCTCTTGAAAGGCAAAATCGCATCATTGCGGACAGAGAAAAACCTGATTACAATAAGGCTGAAAATAAAATCGAAAGGAGTTTTGATGATGAACGAGCTGACATACACAATGCAGGGCGACTACAATCTGCCGGATTTGACAATGCCGCAGCAGCCGGAGGTAACTTTGGGCAGGTACGCTCAGATGAGGCGGAAATTTCTCAAAGAACATCACAAAATCCGTTACTACAATCTTCTGACGAGCTGCACTCTGACGGAGCATTTAGCAGAAACAGAGCAGACAGCGATGAAGCTGGAAGAAACCCTGATGAAGCAGATGGCGGCGCAGGAGGGCTTGACCGAGAGCCTGAAAGCGGCGGATATGATGAAGTGGGTGCAGGGAATGAACAATCTGAGGAACAGAGTGCAGGAGATCGTGAAAGCGGAGGTCATCTTCGCTTAGACTACTACGACCGAAACAACGAGGACAAGAGCCTGCCGTTTTTCGGCGGAGACGATACCATTCGTGAAATCCTCGGCACAACGCCCCACCTGAAAGCCTCAAAGGACGAAATTCGTGCTTTTTATGAAGGCAATCCCGATAACGCCGCCCGTATCGAATATATCAAGGGCATTTTCAATAACGACTATACCGAACTGATTTTGAGCGACGGGCGGCGAGTCGGGTACAAAACTTGGCAGAATGTGCTTCAGCTTTGGGAGGGAAATTATGCAGACCGAATAGCACAAGGCTTCTATGATTGGAGCGTGATCGCACAGCACTTTGAAGCAATGCGGCTGCTCGGCGAATTGCAGGATACAAGGAAGCCGTTACCGTCTATGGACGGACAACTGAATTTTTTGGATATGCAGGCAGAGGAAAAAACCTCTGCCTTTTCTTTTTCTCAGGAAATTATTGATACTGTACTTGCCCGTGGAAGCGGTGTATCTGAGGGAAAATTCCGTATCTATGAGCAGTTTGAAAAAAGTCTGTCCGCAAAGGAAAATGCCGATTTCTTAAAAGACGAATACGGTTGGGGCGGCGCTTATCCTGTTATTGTCGGCGCAGGAATTGACGAGCAGCACGACGGAAAAGGAATTTTGATCTCAAAAGGCATTGGGGACGATAAGCCGCATATCCGGCTGACTTGGACTCAGGTTGAGAAGCGGATAAAGGAATTGATACGCCTCGACCGTTATCTCAATCCAAAGGAAAAAGAGATTTACCCGCAGTGGCTTGAAAAGCAGGAGGAACGCCGAGCGGAACTTGCCGAAGAACAGAGAAACCGTGAAATCCTCTCCTCTGCTCCACCCGAACAGGAAACAGTGCAGGCAGCTGAAAGCGAGCCGCAGCAGGAAGCGCAGTATGCCTATCATCTCGGCGATACGGTATATATGGGCGCTGACGAATATGAAATACTTGCCTTTGATGATAAACAGGTACGACTTTTTGACACGCAGTTTCCTCTGTTCAATAAGGAGATGGACAGGGCGGAATTTGACCGTCGAGTGCGGGAAAATCCGCTGAACGACCACCTGAAGGTCAAGGAGTTACTACCCGAAGAAAAGGCAGACGAAGCGCCAGCCTTTGACATTGGTATGGGGTATCTTGGAAACGGCCTTACCGTCTGGAACAGAGCCGTAGAAGAAAACGGCGATTATCAGACGATTGCTCATATCAGCAACGAGGGCGAAATCCACTACTATGTGGACGGTCTGCCTGAAGATGTGGTCGCAAGGATCGAACAGGCGGCGGCACAGGAACAGCAAAAAGCGTTATTCTCTGCCACTTATAAAATTGGCGACAAGGTTTATTTAGACGGAAAGCCGTTTGAAATCACACGAGTAGACGACTGGAATGTTACGCTTATGGATCGCTCTGTGCAAAATCCGCAGCCACGCTTGGAGCGCAAGGACAGCTTTATGCGCCTTGTTCAGCAGAATGAGAATAACAGTCGATTTGCGGCTTTCTACAATGAATACAGCGAAATCAAGAGTGATAATCCCGACAGCCTCGTGCTGTATCAGATGGGCGATTTCTTTGAAGCCTACGGAGAGGACGCACAGACCGTCAGCGAAGCTTTGGAGCTGAATTTGACTTCTCGCTCTATCGGGAATAACCAGCGAACGGGAATGTGCGGCTTTCCGGCAAACCGTTTAGAAACCTATGTAAATATGCTGCTTGACCGTGGCTTTGATGTGGCGGTTTCTTCCCTTGAAAACGGAGAGCGAAATACCCGAAACATCGTATCAAGCAATAAGGAAGATCCGGTGCAGTCGCAGCCAATCGGCAGGATTGATTATCTGCATACAGACGGTACAGTGCGGGAAAGCGTTGAATATACCAGCCTATACCAGTTTGAAAAAGACATTAAGGAGGAAACTTTCTACGGTGTTCCTTTTACTGTCGTTTTCTATAAGGATAAAGACGGGAACACTGTACCGCAGGATTTTATCGGCAGCCTTGATCCGCAACCAAAAGGCGTAGAAATCATTGATTCGCCCTATCTCGCAAATGACAGGGCGGCAGAAAATATGCTCCCGCCTGACGAGAGATTTTTCGTTATTGAAACCGATGACGGTTATGCCATTTGGGACGATTTGACGGAAGCTATCTATATAGACAATGAGGGCGTCAGGGAGGAATTTAAGAGCGAGTGGCAGGCAAATGATTACTTAGAACAGGTCAAGAAATCTGTTTCCGAACTGGATACGGCAAAAGCGCTCATAGATGAGTATTGCCGGGATGAGTTTGAACGGGAGGAAGGTGCGGATTATACCGACCTTTCCAATGTGGAGCTTGCTTATACAACAACCGAAGATGATAAGCACGAAATTCAGGCAAGAGTTAATCTTGTGGATTACCGACTTGAAACCCTTGCAGACGGAAATGTTATCAGGAGCGAACAGTTTTCTTCCCTCGAAGATATGATTGAAAGGAGCTTACAGAGCCTTTCCTTTAACGATCTTGTGTATCTGTCTGATGAGGAACTTGAAATGGCAGAACAAAATTCTGCTAAGCAGCCTACACCCGAAAAAAACGAGCCATTAACGCCTGCGTTTAGTCAGCAGAAACGCTCACGGATACAAACCTTTGATCTGCACCCCGATATACCTATGTCCGAAAGGCACACTTTTGACCTCGCTTTCCACGAAGTGCCGGAGGCAGGCAAAAAAGAACGCTTCCGCAGGAATATGGAGGCAATCAGGGTGCTGAAGGAATGTGAGTTTGATAACCGTTTTGCAACACCCGAAGAACAGGAGATACTATCACAGTATGTCGGTTGGGGCGGTATTCCAGAAGCATTTGATGAAAACAATTCCTCGTGGGCGGACGAGTTTATCGAGCTTTACACTGCCCTTTCTCCCGATGAGTATGAAAGCGCAAGGGCAAGTACGCTTACCGCTTTCTACACCCCGCCCGTTGTCATTTCCTCGATCTACAAGGCAATGGAACAGATGGGATTTAAGGAGGGCAATATCTTGGAGCCTTCCTGCGGTATCGGCAACTTTATCGGTATGCTGCCCAGTTCAATGCAGGACAGCAAAATTTACGGCGTGGAGATCGACAAAATCTCGGCAGGTATCGCACAGCAGCTTTATCAGAAAACCTCGATAGCGGCGCAGCCGTTTGAGGAAGCAAATATTCCCGACAGCTTCTTTGACGCTGTAATCGGCAATGTGCCTTTCGGGGATATTCGAGTCAATGACAGGAGGTATAACAAGCATAACTTTTTAATTCACGACTATTTTTTTGCAAAATCCTTAGATAAGCTCAGACCGGGCGGCGTGATGGCGCTTATAACGAGTAAAGGCACAATGGATAAGGAAAATCCAGCCGTGCGGAGATATATCGCACAACGAGCCGACCTGCTCGGCGCTATTCGCCTGCCGAACAACACCTTTAAGGGAAACGCCGGAACAGAGGTCGTTTCGGATATTTTGATATTACAGAAACGAGACAGACTTATTGACCTTGAGCCGGAGTGGGTACACCTGAACACCGATGAAAACGGCGTGAAGATGAACGCCTACTTCGTCGATCACCCTGAAATGGTATTGGGCGAATGGAAAACTGTATCCGGCAGATTCGGCGAGGAAGATACCGTTGTCCCTTATGAAAACGCCGACCTTGCAGAGCTTTTGAACGAAGCCATTTCTAATATCCACGCAGAGATTACAGATTACGAAGTGGACGAGGAATTGACCGAAGAAGATCATTCCATTCCCGCCGATCCCGAAGTCCGCAACTTTTCCTATACGGTTGTGGACGATAAAATCTATTACCGTGAAAATTCCCGAATGACGCCGGTGGAGTGTTCGGCTACGGCTGAAAACCGGATCAAGGGTATGATTGCCATACGGAATAGTGTTCGCAGCCTGATTGAAATGCAGACTGCCGATTATCCCGATTATGAAGTTGAAAAGGAACAGCAGAAGTTAAATGCGCTTTACGATACTTTTTCCAAGAAGTACGGACTGATCAATTCCCGTGCGAATGTGTCCGCTTTTTCGCAGGACAGCTCTTTTGCCCTGCTTTCCGCACTGGAGGTGCTGGACGAAAACGGGGAGCTTGAACGCAAGGCGGATATGTTCACGAAACGGACGATCAAGCCTCACACCCCTGTTACTTCTGTTGATACCGCCAGTGAAGCACTTGCTGTATCTATGGGCGAAAAAGCCTATGTGGATATGGAATATATGTGTTCTCTCACGGGCAAGACCGAAGAAGAAATCTATCAGGAATTAAAGGGCGTAATCTTCTTAAACCCGATGTACGGCTACGGAGGCAGTACCGAGCAAAAGTACCTGATGGCGGACGAATATCTCTCCGGAAATGTGCGGGAAAAGCTCGCTTGGGCGAAAAAATCCGCAGAAGTCTATCCCGAAGATTACAAAATCAATGTGGAAGCGCTGGAAAAGGTACAGCCGAAAGACCTGACTGCCAGTGAGATTTTCGTGCAGCTCGGTACGACTTGGCTGCCGGAAGAAATCGCACAGCAGTTTATGTACGAATTTTTGGATACGCCCAGATATGCACAGTGGAACATCAAAGTCCACTACTCAAAGCTGACGGGCGAATGGAATGTAGAGGGTAAATCCTATGACCGCAGCAATCTGAAAGCCTATAATACCTACGGCACAAAGCGAGTCAACGCCTACAAAATTATTGAAGATACGCTCAATATGAAAGATGTGCGTGTCTTTGACTATATGGAAGATGATGAGGGAAAAAAGAAAGCTGTCCTCAATAAAAAGGAAACCGCTATTGCCCAGTCGAAGCAGGAGCTTATCAAGCAGGGCTTTCAGGATTGGGTATGGCGTGATCCCGCAAGACGGGAAAAGCTGGTACGGCTGTATAACGACAAATTCAACAGTATCCGCCCCCGTGAGTATGATGGGAGCCATATCATTTTTAGTGGTATGAATCCTGAAATCGAGCTGCGGGAACATCAGAAAAATGCAGTCGCCCATATCTTGTACGGTGGAAACACCCTCTTAGCGCACGCCGTAGGCGCAGGCAAAACCTTTGAAATGACTGCCGCCGCTATGGAATCCAAGCGGCTCGGACTGTGCAATAAATCCCTCTTTGTCGTGCCGAATCATTTGACGGAGCAGTGGGCGGCGGAGTTCTTGCAGCTCTATCCTGCGGCAAATATCTTAGTCGCTACAAAGAAAGACTTTGAGATGAAAAACCGAAAACGCTTCTGCGGCAGGATTGCCACAGGCGATTATGACGCTGTGATTATCGGTCACTCGCAGTTTGAAAAAATCCCGATAAGCATTGAAAGACAGAGGGCTGTTTTAGAACAGCAACTTAGTGATATTATCGAAGGGATTGCGGATATAAAGAGAAACCGTGGCGACCGTTTTTCTGTCAAACAGCTTGAAAAGACAAAGCGCTCCCTGCAAACAAAGCTGGAAAAATTAAACGATCAATCAAGAAAGGATGATGTCGTAACCTTTGAAGAACTCGGTATAGACCGTCTCTTTATTGACGAGTCGCACTATTACAAGAATCTCTATCTCTACACAAAAATGCGGAATGTAGGTGGTATCGCCCAGACGGAAGCGCAGAAATCTTCCGACCTTTTTATGAAGTGCCGCTACCTTGATGAGATTACTGGAGGGCGTGGCGTTGTATTTGCGACGGGTACGCCGATCTCAAACAGTATGGTTGAGCTGTATACGATTCAACGGTATTTGCAGTACCGAACGCTGCAAGAACACGATTTACAGCATTTTGACGCTTGGGCGTCGATGTTCGGCGAGACGGTTACGGCGGTCGAGCTTACACCCGAAGGAACAGGATACAGAGCGAAAACACGCTTTGCAAAATTCAATAACCTGCCCGAATTGATGGCGATGTTCAAGCAGGTGGCGGACATCAAAACGGCGGATATGCTTGATCTTCCCGTACCGGAAGTGGAGTATCACAATATCGCCGTGAAGCCCTCGCAGGTGCAGAAGGAAATGGTCGCCTCTCTCGGCGAACGAGCCGAAAAGATAAGGGGCGGCAATGTAGATTCCAGCGTGGATAATATGCTCAAAGTTACAAACGACGGGCGGAAGCTTGCCCTTGACCAGCGAATGATGAATCCAATGCTGCCCGATGAAGAAGGCAGTAAAGTCAACGCCTGCGTAAATGAAGTGTTCCGTATATGGGAGGAAAACAGCGATAAAAAGCTGACGCAGCTTCTCTTTTGCGACCTTTCCACTCCAAAGGGAGCTGGCGAATTTTCCGTATATACGGATATACGACAGAAGCTGATCGAGCATGGTATTCCCGAATCGGAAATCAAATTTATCCACGAAGCGGACACCGAAGCGAAAAAGCAGGAGCTATTCAAAAAGGTGCGCCGTGGCGAAGTGCGAATCCTGATGGGCAGTACGCAGAAAATGGGTGCGGGGACGAATGTGCAGAACAAGATCATTGCTTCCCACGACCTTGATTGCCCGTGGAGACCTGCCGATCTGGAACAGCGAGCCGGACGGACGGTGCGTCAGGGCAACGAAAACCCGAAGGTCGGTCTGTACCGATATGTTACGGAAGGCACTTTTGACGCATACTGCTGGCAGCTTGTTGAGGGCAAGCAGAAGTTTTCCAGTCAGATTATGACGAGCAAATCGCCCGTGCGTTCCTGCGAAGATGTGGACGCTACTGCCCTTTCCTATGCGGAGATCAAAATGCTTGCGGCGGATAATCCGCACATCAAGGAGAAAATGGACTTGGATATTCAGGTACAGAAACTGCGCCTTTTGAAGTCCAATTATCTCTCCGAAAAATATGAGTTGGAGGACAAGATCATCAAATACTACCCGACAACAATCGCCCGGACGAAAGAGACGATTGCGGGGCTGGAAAAGGACATATTGCTTGCAAAAGAACACCCGAAGCCTCTTGACGATACCTTTGTAGGGATTGAGGTTAAGGGTGTTTCTTATTCCGAAAAAGCGGAAGGCGGACAGAAAATCATTGACGCCTGCAAGGAAATGACCTCGCCCGATCCCGTACCTCTCGGCAAGTACAGAGGCTTTGATTTGGAGCTTTCCTTTGATACCTTTGAGAAAGCCTATCAGGTAAAAATCAAGGGCAGCCTTTCCCGTTCCGTCTCTTTAGGCACGGACGCTACCGGCAACATTACCCGAATCGACAATGCCATTGAAAAAATCTCTGAACGGCTGGAGGCAAAAAGCAGAGAACTATCAACTCTCGAACAGCAATTTGCTACTGCGAAAGCAGAGGTTGAGAAACCGTTTGATAAGGAGGAAGAACTGACCGAAAAGACAAATCGGCTCAATGTCCTTAATGGCTTGCTCAATGTGGATAAGCGAGAAAATGAGTTGGTGGACGGTGCGCCGGACGAGGGCGACAGCGTACCCACTCCAAAGGAAAGAGCCTACGAGCGATAACCTTCTTTGCGGTATGGGAGAAATCTCATACCGTCTTTACATAGTAAGTTCTCTGAACTGCTGTGTCAGTAAAAATAGAACTGTGGCTTCCTTGTGCGAGTAATGCTTTGGTTTTATAATATGAGACATCATACAAAGAAAAGAGGTAAAACCCGATGGAAGAAAACTGTTCTATCAAACTGTTTGAAAGCGATCTTGAAAGTATGCTGTCTCAGGTACTCGCTAAAGCCCGTTCCCGTGATGAGAAATTGAAGGCTGCAAAGGAAAAGGCGGTAGAGCTTAAACATCAAAACGAGACAATCAATGATGTCTTGGATTTGGAAAAGCCAGCTTCTCTTACCGAAGAAGAATGCAAACTTTTAATCAAGTACCTGCTTGCAGAAAACAATGTTGTATTGGAAGAATACCGCATTTGTTATATGCGAGGGCTGATGGACGGAATGAAAATCAAAAAAATTGTAGAGTGAAAGTTTACATAGCCGCTTGGTTTTACAAAAAATCAGGCGGCTATATCTATCACGGCAAGGTGGAAAAAGACATAGCGCTGTGATATAATAAAGTGGCTTTTTGAGAGTCAATGTCAAGAAAACTGAGGTTATTTGCCTATGAAAAATATTTTGATTCACGGCTTGGGACAAAACAGTAAGGATTGGGATACCATTAAAAACGAGTTGGAAACGAGGGAAATTTCCCCTATCGTTCCTGATTTATTTGACCTTACAAAAGGCAGGGAATTAGACTATCCCACAGTATATCAGGCGTTCAGCGAGATGAGCGAGTCTTACAAAGACAAACTAAATCTTTGCGGGCTTTCCCTCGGCGGTCTGCTTGCGCTCAATTATGCTATCCAGTATCCGAAAAAAATAAACTCTCTTGTATTGATCGGAACGCCGTTTGAGATACCGAAAGGACTGCTGAAATTTCAAAACTTCGTATTTAAGCTTATACCTAAATCTGCATTTCAAAATATGGGCGTAAGTAAAAAAGACTTTATTCGTTTGAGCAAATCAATGGCGGAACTGAACTTTATGGAGTCGGCGGCAACGCTCGATTGCCCTACTCTTATTCTTTGCGGCGCAAAGGATAAAACAAATATGGAGAGTGCTAAGCGGTTTCACGAAGCAATGAAAAACAGCAAGCTGGTTATCGTGGAAGATTCCGGTCACGAAGTAAACAAGGATAATCCTCGAAAGTTAGTTAGTGTTTTGCAAGACTTTTGGGTAGATAATTGATGAAGTAAATCCTGAATGGAGACAGAAAGATGAAATATGTAGTAGATGATAAAAAACTGGACGCAGTACCTTTTATTGCTTTCGTCAATCAGGTATGGCAAGGCAGTTACGATGTTGAAAAAACGCAAGGTGCATTGTCTAAAACAATCAATATTACCGCTTATGATAATGAAGTGCTGATTGGTTGCTTGCGTATTCTTACAGACGGATATTATTTCGGCACGATTACAGAGTTGATCGTCCTTCCTGAATATCAAAAACAGGGAGTAGGCAGTAAACTCCTGCAACTTGCAAAGGATAATACCCCTACTATGCTGTATTTTGGTGCGCAGCCGGGGATAGAAAAGTTCTATGAAAAGAATGGTTGCAAAAGAAGCTTGCAATCCTATGTGATCGAAAAGGAACGGTCATAACGAATATTTACGAGGTGTTTAGTGTGGAAGTCAAAAAAATAGATGATACTCAAATTGCAAATGCCATTGACTTGATTTGGCAAACTTTTTTACAATTTGAGGCTCCCGATTATTCTGAAGAAGGAGTTAAGTCGTTTCAGGAGTTTATTGAGAACAAAGAGATCGTCAAAACATTAGAATTTTGGGGCGCGTATGACGAAGAAAGACTAAAGGGAGTTATCGCAACAAACGAAAACCGGAAGCATATCTGTTGCTTTTTTGTGAAAGCACAGTATCAAAGACAAGGCATTGGCAGAAAGTTGTGGAACTTCCTACGAGAAAATAGTTCAAGCAAAACCATTACAGTAAATTCTTCTCCGTATGCAGTTCCGGTCTATCATAAACTGGGTTTCATAGATACCGATACGGAGCAACTTTCGGACGGTATACGATATATACCTATGAAGTTTGAAAAATAATCATTTTTCACTGTGATTTTTTATTTCACATAATTAATAAAGAGATTTTAGATTGCACAGGGCTTTAGCAACAGCGAGTTGCTTGTTTGGTAGATTTATCTGCCTTATAATTTGTTACAAGGAGGTGATTTGTAGTGGAGACAAAAGATGTCATACTTGAACTCCGGACAAAAAAAGGACTGTCGCAAGATGAACTTGCAGAAAAAGTTTATGTCACAAGACAAGCAGTATCTCGTTGGGAAAATGGAGAAACAATCCCCAATACAGAAACGCTAAAATTACTTTCAGGTTTTTTTGATGTTTCCATCAATACACTTTTAGGCTCTCCGAGACAACTCATTTGTCAATGCTGTGGTATGCCGCTTGATGATTCCACGATCAGTAAAGAACCGGATGGTACTTTCAATGAAGAATACTGTAAATGGTGTTATACAGACGGAAAATTCACATATGACAATATTGATGATTTAATTGCTTTTTGTGTTGAGCATATGTCAAATGAGAATTGGTCTGCTGAACAGGTGCGGGGATATATGGCGGATATGCTGCCTAAATTAAATCACTGGAAAACTCAAGAGAAAATCAAATAATCATCAATTTTATACTTAAATAACTTTTACATAGCCGCTTGGTTTTTATGAAAAATCAGGCGGCTATATTTTTGTTTAGGAGGTGTTCGCTATGGGCGAAACAGACTACAACGCCCTGCTCTATGACAAGATGAAAGCCGAGCAGGACAAGTACAGGGACTGGCTGCTTTCGCAGCTGCCGGAGGAAATTCTGAATCATACCTACGAGTATACGATGAGAGAGGACATTGTGATGTGTATGGAGGAACTGGAGCTTTCTCCGAAACAGGCAAAGGCGTTGCTCCGATCCCCCTGCCCGCTTGATGATGTCTATAAGGAGTTTAAGGACAGAGAGGTTGAGCATATGGATACCATTCGGGATTCCATTGAAACAAGGGCAAACGATGTACTCAAACGGGATAAAAACAGAGAAAGCAGGTGAGAAAAATGGTGTGTAAATTAAAAACAGTCCGTGCGGATATGCTGGTGTTGCAGTGCCAGCTTGAAAGAGAATTGATCCGTTATGTGCGGAGGTATCTTTGCCAGCCGCAGGTCACAATCATCACAAACGATAAGCAGTTTGCCTTTATGTGCGAACTGTATGACTATGTGGAGAATACGGAGCTTCCGCCTGAAATGGTAAGCGCTCTTTTGACAACTAAAAATGTTTTGGAGCTGTCTTGGGACGAGTGGATGATGAATATCGAGGTGGAAGATATGGAAGATTCCATTGAGAAAGTCGCAGAACTTCTCAGGGAAAGGAAGATTTAATATGCCATATATTTCGCCGGAGGTGATCGAACAGGCTCGGCAGATCGACCTTTTAACCTATCTGAGAAGGTTTGAGCCGGATAATGTTGAAGAAGTCAAGGGGACGAGAAATGTATATCGCACTGTTGACCACGACAGCCTGAAAATGTCCAATGGCAAATGGTTTTGGTGGTCGCAAGGTTTCGGCGGATATAATGCGCTTGACTATCTGATAAAAGTCAGGAACTATTCTTTTATGGACGCAGTGGAAATCCTTACGGGAAAAGAACTGGCAAATTGGACGCCGCCACCGAAAAAAGAAGAAAAAAATGAGCCAAAGGTACTGCGTTTGCCGGAAAAATATCAAGACAGTAAACGGGTAATACAGTATCTTTTTAATCGTGGCATTGACTATCAGATTATTCAGGAGTGCATTGCGGACGGTGTGATTTTTGAAAGCAACGGGCGCTATCATAATGCGGTTTTTGTCGGGAAGGACGAAACAGGGACGCCCAAATATGCCGCTTACCGTGGTTTAGGAAGCAGCACCTTTAAGGGAGACGCATACGGAAGCGACAAGCAATATTCCTTTCGCCTGCTTGCAAAAGAGCCTTGCCAGTCGGTGCATTTGTTTGAAGCCGCCATTGATTTGCTGTCCTATGCCACTTTGCTAAAAGCTCAGGGTAAGGACTACAAAGCAGAAAATCTGCTCTCTCTTTCGGGCGTGTATCAGCCGAAGAAAGAGAGCAAAGACAGCAAAATTCCGATTGCGCTTTCCGTTTTCCTTGAGAAAAATCCACTTATCAAGATGATTCATTTGCACTTGGACAATGACAAAACGGGAAGGCTCTGTGCCAATACCTTAAAAGAACTGCTCAGAAACAAGTATGAGGTCTTTGACGAGCCGCCGAAGAAAGGCAAGGACTATAACGATTACCTCTGCATACAGCTTGGAATCTACAAATCCAAAGAAAGGAGCTATGAGCGTTGAATGTACGAATTTATCAGATCAATATGAAGCGTGACACCAACAATGTCGCCTTTATGAATTATGAGAGCCTGCCTAAATTTCAGGGCAGCTCGGAGATTGACAGCAGCCTCTATGATAAGGTGTTCGAGGGAGAAGTAAACTGCTTCACGCTGGAAAAACTCTATGAGATTTTCAATCTTGAACACCCCGCAGGATATAAAGGACGGTCAATGTCTGTGTCCGATGTGGTAGAGATCATTGACGGGAATACTGGAAAAAGCTACTTCCACTTTTGCGACAGCTTCGGCTTTCAGCAGATTTCCTTTAAGCCGGAAAAGACACAGGTCAGCGACCGTTTTCTATCGCTTGCCGATCAGGAGAAAATATCTGTCCTGCTCGTTCCGGTCGGTAAATCTCCGGTCGTAAAAGAGATACCGAACACCTATGAAGCGATGAAAGAACTGGTCGGCGGGGGCGGCTTAGACGAGTATATGCCCTTTGAAGATGACGCCGCTATCGTCTGCAACCGTGACGGAAAGCAGGAAAAGCTGCCGATGAATCGGGCGGTATATCAGTCGCCGAAACGCACGGAGATGAGTTACAGCGAACTGAAATCCCTTTTTCGGGAAGCGGAAAACAAGAGACAGCACCTTACCGCACATATCGTTTTTACTGCCGATACCTTCAAAAAACCGTACAGCGAATTTGAACGGACTTACGAAGTAAGCTCGGACAACAAGGCGTTTCAGTCCCGTATGGGCGGCTATTCTATCTACGGCGCTTCTCTGGACGGTGTTGATCCGTGCCTGCGAATGGAGGGATTGATGGCGGACGAAATGGGCGGTAAGGAAGGGTGGAAAATTGAAAAATGCTTCTTAATTGAAGATTCGAGAGAGGTCGCCGACATCATTCACGGCGATTTTTTTATTGCCCGTTCCAATATCGCCGATGAAAAATACGACAGCCTTACACAAGAACAAATGCTGACATATAAACGGCTCTTTCGGTATCCTGAGCGATTTCACGAAACCGCACACGGGATTGAGATCGAGTCGTTTAAGCCCGACAGGGCAGAAAAAGAACGATAAATTTCAGGAAAATACGGGGCAGCCGGGAAAGGCTGCGTTAGCTTAGCGAGCAGACTGTTTTTACTCCTATCGGGCAAAAACAGTAAAAGCTCGTTAGGGGCTGCCCCTAATACCCCAATACAGGAAAGGATTTTGACTATGCACGAATTTCTATTCTTTATGATAGGCTTCCTGCTCGGCGGCGTTATCGGCGTGACGATAATGTGCCTTATGCAGATCAACCGAATCCACGGCGGCTCTAACGCCCGAAAGGAGGACGAGGAGCTGTGAAACGAACAGTCAAAAAACAGTTTTGGTTTTCTAAGGTGGAAGCACAGGACTTGAAGAAGAAAGCAAAGAAAGCCTGCCTGACCGAAGCGGCGCTGATTCGACTGCTGCTTCGTGGCTATGAGCCGAGAGAAAAACCGGACGAAAGATTTTACGACGCTATGCGGGAGCTTTCCGCTATCGGCAACAACATCAATCAGCTCGCCATTAAAGCGAACGCCCTCGGCTTTGTGGATTCGCAAATGCTGAAGAACGAGGCGCTGAGGTGGCACAAGTTTCAGGCGGCGATTGAGCGTGAATTTCTGCGCCCTGAAAAAAGCGGATTGAAATGGCAGTAACAAAGCTTTGGAAGGTAAGCGTCCGGCTCGATCAGGTACTCGACTATACGACCAACCCCGAAAAGACCGCCAACCCCGAATATTCTGCCGAAGATTATCAGGCGCTCAAAGATGTGCTTGCCTATGCAAAGGACGAGGAGAAAACGGAACACGAGTTTTTCTGCGACGGTATCAACTGCAATGTGGCGATGGCTCGTGACCAGTTCATTACCGTCAAGGAGCAGTTCGACAAGACGGACGGGATTCAGGCATATCACGGGTATCTGAGCTTTAAGGAAAACGAGGTCACGCCCGAACAGGCGCAGCAGATCGGAATGGAGTTTGCAAGGAAGATGTGGGGCAAGAGGTTTCAGGTGGTCGTCACTACCCACCTGAATACGAAACATCTCCACTGCCATTTTGTCATCAACTCCGTTTCCTTTGTCGATGGGAAGCGGCTGAAAGATAAAGAAAAGTCTTGGTACTACTTCCGCCATATCGCCGACGAGATTTGCTTGGAGCATAAGCTGTCCATTGTAGAAAAGCCGGAGCTGCACAGATCGCCCTCTTACCTTACGATGAAGGACGAGGCGGGTATGCCCACCCGATACAACAACGCCAAAAAAGCGATTGACGAAGCGATTGCGATGAGCCGTAACCTGCGGCAGTTCCAGTATGAGCTGGGCGTGATGGGCTATCACTCGAATTTTAGTCCTAATCGTAAGTATGCGACGGTTACACCGAAAGGCAGTGAAAAACCGATACGGACTTATCGGCTCGGCGAGGAATACACCAAAGAGAAAATCCTTGAACGGCTTATTGCCAATCGGGATAATATCGTGTTCAAGCCGTTCCAGCCAAAGACCTATATTGTCCGGCAGTACCGCCTTCCCACAAGAGAAAGCAGAATCCAAAAGGTCGGCGGTCTGTATGGCTTGTATCTCTACTACTGCTATCGGCTCGGCTACCTTCCGAAGCACAATCAGAAACAACAGAATACGGCGAGACTTCACTATCTTCTCAAAGACGATCTGATGAAGATGGACGAACTCACCAAACAGGTAACGCTGCTCGGCAAGCACCAGATCGGTACGGACGAGCAGCTTTTTTCATATAAGCGGTCGGTTGAGGACGAAATCAAAACCCTTACCGCCGACAGAACACATCTCCGAAATGAAATACGAAAGGTAGATATATCAGATGAACGGCTGTCGGCGGCAAAGATGAAAATTTCAGCTATCTCCGAACGCTTGAAAGAGCTTCGCAAAGAAGTAAAGCTCTGCGACGGGATTGCGAAGCGGTCAGGCGTAATTGCCGATACCCTTTCGCAAGTCAAGGCAGAGGAAGAAAAATCTCAAAGAAAGGAGTCCCGAAACTATGAACAACGGCGGTGACGCAGCAGAACAAATCGTCAGGCTATCGCTTGAAGGATTTGAAGTGGCTGTCCGGCTCACAGGCTCGGCGGCGAAGAATATCGCTATTCTGTTAGCTTCCGTGCTGAAGCAGGAGATCAGCCAGTCGAATAAGACACGGGGGAAAGCACGGCTTACCAATATGATTAAGTCCGGCAAGGAGCTGAAGGTCTTTTCGTTCCAGCAGAAAGACCTGCCGAAGTTTACCGAACAGGCAAAACGATACGGCGTCCTTTACTGCGTTCTGCGTGATAAAAACACCAAGAGCGATACGGCGATGGTCGATATTATCGCCCGTGCGGAGGACGCTGCGAAAATCCAGCGAATTTCCGACCGCTTTGAACTCGGCAAAGTCGATAAGGCTTCCATTGTTTCCGAAGCGGAAAAAGATGTGGCAGACCGTGAAGCGGCTGCCAATGAAGTGCCTGCGAGATCAAGGGGCGAGATTATTGTGGAGGAAGCGATGGGAAAGCCAATACAGAAGGAGGGAAATTCCCACCAAAACCCCTCGGTCGCAAAGACGGACAAAAGCCCTCTGTCAGAGCGAGACTCAGAAACGACAGGTACGCACACTGATAAGGGTGTCGCAAAGGCAGCGGATAAGAAGCCTTCGGTCAGGGAAAAGCTCGACCGATACAAGGCGGCTGCCAAAGCGGAAAAGGAAGCAGAGCGTACTGTGCCGGAGGCTTCCAAAGAGAAGCCGAAAACCCCTGAAGCCAATCGGCAGACCGTTCACAGGCAGCCGAAGAAATCCAAGAAGCCGAAAGAGAGGTGAGCGAAATGGATCAACTAAAGGAACACCCGCAGATCGTGGAGCTGTTAGACACACTCGATAAAAACGGCTTGATGAAAGAGAAAAACGAGGTGCAGTCGCTGGTAAGCTATATCGGCGGTATGGAAAATACGCTTACTGAAATGCTCGGCGAGCTTCAGGATATGCGCCGTGAAATCAATCTGATCCACAACAACACGCTGCGGAGCAAGTGCCATACCCTTGTGGAAAAAACGGAGGGCAAAATCCGTCAGGGATTTTCCGCAGTCAAAAAGATGAAGGACAATCTGATCCAGTCAGCCGGAAACGCTGTGCGGGCGTTCCGGGAAAGAGGCAGGGACGCCCTTGCCGAGTCGGTCAGGGCAATGAAAATCCCCGAAGCGCTGGATAAGCTGTCCGCTATGTTCGGCAGAATGTCAAAGGAGATGGCGCAGGACACAAAGAAGCTGTCCGCTATGCAGGCGGAGCTTCAGGGCGCAAAAGGGCATTTGAAAAATATGGGGCTGCTGTTTATGGGGAAAGCCGCAAAGGAAGCGGAACATTCCAAGAGTGATAAAGGCGTTTTATCAAGGCTGTCCCGTTTATTTTAAAAAGCGCAGAAAGGATTTGCGTCTTTGGAGCAAAAGGCGATGGATACAGCGGATAAGCTCAGAGTTTCCCGTGTGAAATCGTCTGTAAAGGAAAATCTCAGCAGATACAGGGCGGCGGCAAAGGCAGAAAAAGGAACAGAGCGCAGCGAGCCGACCGCTTCCAAAGAAGAAAACCGCACAGCACAGGCGTTGGGGCAGATTAGCGTCCCGCAACCGCAAAAATCAAATCTATCAAAAGAGAGGTAAAAAGATATGACCAACGATTTTAAGAATAAGCAAAGCAGCGGCGCAAGACCGCCGAGACTTTCGCCGGAGGAATACGCCGCCAAGAAAAAGGCGGAGAAAGAAGCCATTTATCAACTGCTCGACAATACCGCTTCGGAAGTGGTGCAGTCGCCGGAAAAATTCAAAGCCTACCTTGATGTGCAGAGCCGTATGGACAGGTACACGGCGAACAATGCGCTGCTGATGTATAAGCAGTTCCCGCAGGCAAGCCAGATCAAGGAATTTGACGATTGGGCGGCTGAGGGCGTAAAGGTCAATAAAGGCTCCAAGACCTTTATTATCCTTGATCCCTACGAGTACACCAAGAAGGACGGGACAATCGGCATTGATTTCAATTTGAAAAGAGTGCTGGATGTTTCACAGACCAACGGCAAGCGCCCTGCCGCCCCGACCGCTAACCGTGATCCGAGAAAGCTGGTGGCGGTTATGCTCGACAGCGCCCCGATCAATATTGAAAGCACCAGTGAGCTGCCCTATCCCGATATGGGCGCTTTTTATAAAAATGAAGATCAGACGCTTTATGTGAAGCGGGACATCGGCGACAGCGTTGCCCTCTGCCAGTGCGTCGCTCAGGAACTCGGTCACGCCGAGCTTTCTATGAACAGCGAGGTATACAGCCGCAGGGATATGGGATTTCAGGCGGTGTGCATTGGATATATGCTCTGTAAGAAATACGGCGTCGATACGCAGAACTTTGCGATTGACCGTATCCCCGATGAATTGAAAAATAAAGAGCCGAAAGACATCAAAGCTGAACTCGGCAAGACGCAGAAGGCGTTTAAGGAAATTACCGCCCGTGTTTCCGATGAGCTGTACCGTCAGAGGGCGGAACGCTCAAAGGAACAGGAGAGATAACCGGAGGTAGCTGTGATGAAAGAAGAACTCTACCATATCGCTTTGGACGATTATGAACACGGCGTTGTGATCCGTTCGCTGAACGATAAAAAGACCGACCTCAAAAAAGAGGGCAAGTCCACCGACGCTGTTGACGAACTGATTATCAAAATCGGTCACGCCCCAAGACGCAAGTTCAAAGTGGTAGAAAAGGAATCCTGCCGTGAATCGAGATAGCAGCAGGCAGTCTGCGATTATCCTTGCGGTAATCGGGATTCTTCCCGTTGTGTGGCTCGGCTTATTGATAGCGCCGTCCGTCAAGGGCGGTCTGCCGGAGATACTGCCGAGCCTTTTGGCGGTATTCAATGATCCGTTCCATATCGAGCTTTGCGGGGACAGCTTAAAAACTGTCCTCGTTTTGCTTTTGCTCTACGGAATGGGGATTGGGATTTATCTATCCACACGGAGGAATTACCGAAGGCGTGAGGAACACGGCTCAGCGAAATGGGGCAGCGCAAAAGCCATTGATAAAAAGTACCGTCAAAGCCCGCCATCGGAAAATAAGCTGATGACGCAGAATGTCCGAATCGGACTCAATGCGAAAAAACACCGGAGGAATCTGAATACTCTGGTGTGCGGCGGCTCCGGCGCAGGCAAGACAAGATTCTATTGCAAGCCGAATTTAATGCAGACAAGCAATTCCTCTCAGGTAATTTTAGATCCAAAAGGGGAAATTCTGCGTGATGTCGGCAATCTGCTTGAAAAAGCAGGCTATGAGATCAAGGTGCTGGACTTGATTTCAATGGAGAAAAGCCATTGTTACAACCCGTTTGTCTATCTCAGAAACGACAACGATATTCAGCGCCTCGTGACCAACCTTTTTAAGAGTACCACCCCGAAAGGCTCTCAATCCAACGATCCTTTTTGGGACACTGCGGCGAGTATGCTTCTACTCGCCCTTATTTTTTATCTGCACTACGAAGCGCCGGAGGAGGAGCAGAATTTCGCTATGGTAATGGAAATGCTCAGGGCGGCGGCGATTGAGGACGAGGAGGACAATCGCCCTTCTCCCCTCGACAATCTTTTCGCCGATTTGGAAATGGATAATCCCGACCATATCGCCCTGAAATACTACCGTTCCTACCACTCCGGCTCGGCAAAGACGCTCAAATCCATTCAGATTACCCTTGCCGCAAGATTGGAGAAATTCAATCTTGAAAGCTTAGCGGCGCTGACTTCCGCCGATGAGCTTGACCTTGCTTCAATGGGCGAGAAGAAAACGGCGCTGTTTGCGCTGATACCGGATAACGATTCGAGCTTTAATTTCCTCGTCAGTATCCTTTACACGCAGCTTTTCCAGCAGCTTTTTTATTCTGCCGACCATATCCACGGCGGCAGCCTGCCGATACCCGTCCATTTTCTTATGGACGAGTTTGCAAATGTGAGCCTGCCCGACGATTTTGACAAGATACTTTCCGTTATGCGTTCAAGAGGCGTGTCGGTATCCATTATCCTGCAAAATCTGGCGCAGTTAAAGGCGTTGTTTGAGAAACAATGGGAATCCATTGTAGGCAACTGCGATGAATTTCTCTATCTCGGCGGCAATGAACAGAGTACGCACAAGTATGTGTCCGAGCTTTTAGGCAAGGAAACGATTGATACCAACACCTACGGGAAAAGCGAAGGACGGAGCGGAAGCTACTCGACCAATTATCAGATTTCCGGTCGTGAGCTGCTTACCCCTGACGAAGTGAGAATGCTCGACAACCGCTACGCCATTTTGTTTATCCGTGGCGAGCTTCCGGTAATGGATTTGAAGTACGCCATTTTGAAGCACCCGAATGTGGCGTATACCGCAGACGGGAAAGGCGGCGTGTATCAGCACGGCGAAGTCACAAAAAATGTGGCGACCATTGAAACCCTGTATGTTGATCTCGACAGCGTTCCCGAAATGGAGCTTTCGGAAACGACTTACGAGCTGTTGTCCGATGAGGACTTTGAAAACTTAACAAATTGATTGGAGGAAAATAGAATGAACATTTTTCATAAGACTCAGAAGAAAGAAACCCGCAAACTGCCGATGACCGGAAAGGTAAAGAAAGGCTTTCGTTATTACTGTGCTGCGGTTTTGAGCGTGACCGCTGTTTTTGCGATGTCTACAACGGCTTTTGCCGCAAGCGATCCGCTTACCGTTGTCAATAACCTGTCCGATTTCATTTTCGGCTTTATCCGTGCGATTGGTCTGATCCTGCTCGGCTTTGGTATCGTTCAGGTAGGTCTTTCCCTGAAATCCCACGATCCTTCGCAGCGTGCGAACGGATTTCTGACGCTGGCGGGCGGCGTCATCATTACTTTCGCTAAAGAAATCCTCACTCTGATTACGGGCTAACCTTTACGCAAACGACGCTCAGGGGCGTTCCTGAAAAACAATTCAGGGACGCCCCATTTTTCTTTATAAGGAGGTGCTACGAAATTGAGTGATAACTGGGTAGTTCAGAATCTCCAGAACGCCCTCGAAACTTGGAATGAAAAACTCGCTGAGATATGGCAGCTTATTACGACTACGCCGCAGAGCTTCAAAGGCGGCGGAATATGGACGGTTATCGTGGACATCCACGGTGCGGTGCAGGCAATCGGGTTTGCGCTTTTAGTGCTGTTCTTTGTGGTTGGCGTGGTCAAAACCTGCGGCAGCTTTGCCGATGTCAAGAAACCGGAACACGCTGTCAAGCTCTTTATCCGATTTGCGCTTGCAAAGGCGGGTATCACTTACGGTATGGAGCTAATGCTTGCCCTGTTCAATATCGTACAGGGTACAATCGGCACGATTATGACCGCCGCAGGCTTTACTTCCGCACAGCAGACCACTCTGCCGCAGGAAATGATTGACACCATAGAAAGCTGCGGCTTTTTCGAGTCAATTCCGCTTTGGGCGGTTACGCTCATTGGCGGCTTGTTCATTACGGTTATGTCATTCCTGCTCATTATGACGGTGTACGGGAGATTTTTTAAGTTATATATGTATACGGCGCTTGCCCCGATTCCGCTTTCTACTTTTGCGGGAGAGCCGAGTCAGAATGTAGGTAAATCGTTTATCAAAAGCTACTGCGCCGTGTGCCTTGAAGGTGCGGTGATCGTTTTAGCCTGCATTATCTTCTCCCTGTTCGCTTCTTCCCCGCCTGTGGTCGATCCCAATGCGGCGGCAGTCACGCAGGTTTGGTCATATATCGGCGAGCTGCTCTTTAATATGCTTGTCTTGGTCGGTGCAGTGCGAATGAGTGACCGGATTATCCGTGAGATGATGGGACTTTAAGGAGAACAGAATGAAACGAATATACAACAAATTCAAGGGCTACACCCTTGAGGACTGCGATTGCAGATACTGCCTGTATTACGGAGGGCGGCGGAAAGGCAAAGTTACTTGTCTTTCGGACGAGTGCGTCTGCGCCGATGAAATCCGGCAGGCGAAAAAAATGAAAGAAAGGAGTTCCTAAATGGAAGTCAAAATCAACAGAGAAATCAGGAATTACACAGAAGCGATGTTTTTCGGACTGTCACTGCGGCAGTTCATTTTTTCTGCCTGTGCCTGCGTGGTGGCGGTGGGCATTTATTTTTTGCTCAAGCCCTATGTCGGCACGGAAACCGTATCGTGGATGTGCATTTTGGGAGCCGCACCCTTTGCGGCTCTTGGTTTTGTCAAATACAACGGAATGACCGCTGAGAAATTCATTTATGCGTGGATTAAGTCGGAGTTTTTAATGCCGAAGAAGCTCTCTTTCCGTTCAACGAATACCTACTATGAGCTGTTCAAGCCGAGTATCGAAGCAAAAGCAAAGGAGGCTATGAAATCGAATGATTAAAACACTTACCAATCTCCGCAAACAGGAAAAGGAAAAGTTTGTCGTGCCGAAGGGCGTTCAGGATGTGATCCCCATTACCGCCATTTATGATGACGGTATCTTTCAGATTGGGAAAGACAAGTTTTCCAAGACCTATAAATTTTCCGATATTAACTACGCTGTTGCCAGCCGTGAGGACAAGGAAGCAATGTTCCTTGAATACTCGGAACTGCTCAATTCCCTCGACTCCGGAGCAACGACAAAAATCACAATCAACAACCGCCGTTTAAATCGGCTGGACTTTGAGAACAACATTCTTATTCCGATGAAAGGCGACAGCCTTGATGAATACCGTGAGGAGTATAATAAAATCCTTTTGGAAAAAGCCACAGGCGCAAACGCCATCGTGCAGGATAAGTATATGACGATTTCCGTCAACAAGAAGAATATTGAGGACGCAAGGAATTATTTTGCCCGTGTGGGCGCTGACTTGATCGCTCACTTCGGCAGGCTCGGCAGCAAGTGCGTGGAGCTGGAAACCGATGAAAGGCTGCGTATCTTCCACGACTTTTACCGTGTGGGCGAGGAATCCTCTTTCCACTTTGATATAAAGGAAACCCGCAAAAAGGGACACAGCTTCAAGGACTATATCTGCCCTGATTCAATGGAATTTGAAAAGGACTACTTCAAAATGGGCGACCGTTATGGGAGAGTCCTTTTTTTGCGTGAGTATGCTTCCTATATCAAGGACAGTATGGTGGCGGAGCTGACAGATCTCAACCGCAATCTGATGATGTCGATTGATGTCGTTCCCGTGCCGACAGACGAAGCGGTACGGGAAGCGGAAAACCGTCTGCTTGGCGTTGAGACGAATATTACCAACTGGCAGAGGCGGCAGAACTCCAACAATAACTTTTCGGCGACTGTCCCTTACGATATGGAACAGCAGAAAAAGGAAATGAAAGAATTTCTCGATGATTTAACGACGAGGGATCAGAGAATGATGTTTGCCGTGATTACCTTTGTGCATACGGCGGATTCCAAAGAACAGCTTGATAACGACACGGAAGCGCTGCTTACCACGGCGAGAAAGCACCTTTGTCAGTTCGGCGTGTTGAAATTTCAGCAGGTGGACGGGCTGAATACGGTTATGCCGTTTGGCGTGCGGAAGATTGATACCTTCCGTACCCTTACGACCGAAAGCCTTGCCGTGTTTATCCCGTTTCGAGTGCAGGATATTTTTCACGAGAATGGTATCTACTACGGGCAGAATGTGATTAGCAAAAATATGATTATCGCCGACCGCAAGCAGCTTCTCAATGGTAATTCCTTTATTCTCGGCGTATCGGGCGGCGGTAAGTCCTTTGCCGCAAAGGGCGAGATCGAGAATGTGATTCTTTCCTCGGATTCCGATGTTATCATCATTGATCCGGAGCGGGAATATTCACAGCTTGTGAAGGCGCTCGGCGGAGAGGTTATCCATATCTCCGCTACTTCTCAAAATCATATCAACGCTATGGATATGACGAAGGAATACGGCGACGGGGCGAATCCGGTTATTTTGAAGTCGGAGTTTATTATGTCCCTGTGCGAGCAGCTCATCGGCGGCAGTAACCTCGGCGCAAAGCAGAAATCCATTATCGACCGCTGCACCGCCAGCGTGTACCGCACCTATCAGCAGAATAACTATCAGGGCGAAGTGCCGACCTTGCAGGATTTCAGGGAGGAGCTTCTTAAACAAGATGAGCCGGAGGCGCAGGAAATCGCCCTTGCCATCGAGCTGTTTACAAGCGGCAGCTTGAACACCTTTGCGAAGCATACGAATGTGGATACCAATAACCGCCTGATCTGCTATGACATTTTAGACCTCGGCAAACAGCTTATGCCTATCGGTATGCTGGTCGTTCTCGACTCCATCTTAAACCGCATTACGCAGAACAGGGCGAAAGGCAGAAATACCTTCATCTTCATTGATGAGATTTATCTGCTGTTCCAGCACGAGTATTCCGCTAACTTCCTTTTTACCCTTTGGAAGCGTGTGCGTAAATACGGTGCTTATGCTACGGGTATTACGCAGAATGTGGACGACCTTTTGCAGAGCCATACGGCAAGGACAATGCTCGCAAACTCCGAATTTATCATTATGCTCAATCAGGCTTCCACGGACAGGCTGGAGCTGGCGAAGCTCTTAAATATCTCCGACCTTCAGATGTCGTATATTACGAATGTGGAAGCCGGACACGGGCTTATCAAGGTGGGCAGCTCCCTTGTACCGTTCGCAAATAAATTCCCGAAAAATACGAAGCTGTATAAGCTGATGACAACCAAACCGGGCGAGAGCGCATAAGCTCCCGCCCCTTGTTTCAGAAAGGATATGGCAATGAGAAAAAAGATTTGTATTGCGTTGATGGCAGCGTTTACCGTCCTGCTCGGCGTCAGCAGCTATTTCATTATCGACCATTACAGGGAGGCGGAACATCAGGAGCAGATGTACGATTCTCTCGTACAGCTCGTAGAGGACAGCGAAACCGAGCCTGTCGAGCCGATCATCTATTCGGAAGATAAGACGATACTGCCGGAGCTTACCGAGCTGTACCGTCAAAACAATGATTTGGTCGGCTGGATTTGCATGGAGGATACGAATATCAATTATCCCGTTATGCAGACGGTTGATAATCCGAACTACTATTTGAAGCGTGGATTTGATAAAGAATACAGTTCTTACGGCTGCCCGTATGTGCAGGAGGACTGCGATGTTTTAAAGCCCTCGGACAATTTAGTGATCTACGGTCATCATATGAACAACGGCTCGATGTTCGCCGACCTTGAAAAATTCAAGGACGAGGATTTCTGGCGGGGACATAAAACGATTGCCTTTCACACCCTGACAGAGAAAAATGAGTATGAAATCCTTGCGGTTTTCAAAACCGTTGTCTACACCGACAGCCCTGAAGCCTTCAAATATTACCGCTTTACGGACGCTCAGTCGCCGGAGGAGTTTGACGCTTATATTGATAAGTGCAAGGAGCTTTCCCTTTACGACACGGGCGTATCGGCGGAGTACGGCGACAAGCTGATAACGCTTTCCACCTGTGAATACTCCCGTACAAACGGAAGGATTGTCGTTGTGGCGAAAAAAGTAACAGAAAGCAGTGGTGCAAATGCTCCCGCAAATGACGGGGCGGCAGAGATACCGAGCTAATGCCCTGATAAAGAAGCTGTGCGCCAATTATGATGACGGGAACTGTCTGCTTCTTGATGAGGGGGAAGGCTGCGTCTGCGTACAGAGTATCTCCTACTCGCTTTTATGCAGGTATTTCCGCAATGCGGTGCTTCCGGCAGATCCGGCGTTGGAAGCGGAGATACTTGGAATGCACCCTGACAGGTGCGTTTTCTGCGGCGCTCCCATTATCAAGCGTGGCAACAGGAAAAAGTATTGTGAGAAATGCGCCGGTATCGAATACAAAAGGCAGCAGGCAGAGTACGCAAGAAAAAGGCGCACAGAATCGAAAAATAGAGGGTAAAAAGTCCTTGATTTAAGCGGCTTTTCAGCCCTCGCACTTTGAGGGGCAAGGTGTTGATACCTTTTCCCCTCTTTTTTTACTTCAAAGCGTCCACGGGCGCTTGGAAAGGAGGTTTTCTATGCCGGATATTAAGACAAGGGATATAGCGAAAGGCACGATAAAAACGATTGATAAATCGGCGGTTGCCGCCGAGCGTATGAAATCCGCCTTTATCCAGACCAAAGAAAAAGCGGAACACTCCGTTGATGTCCCTGAAAGCAGTGCGGAGGAATACGCTTCCAACCGTTTGGAAAGCGGTATCGACCGAGTTTCTCACGAAGCCGTACACCAATTTGATAAGCAGGGGCGCAAGGGCGTTCAGGCGACAAAGCAGAATATCGTCAAAGCAAAGGACGGTATTCAGAAATTCAAGGAAAAACGGGCGGCGCAGTCGCTTCAAAAACAGGCGCAGGCGGCAGCTCCACGAAAAAGCGTCGGTCAGAGTATCAAGGCGGTGGAACAGCCGAAGAAGGCAGTAAAAGAGTCTGCCCGTTCCGCAGGAAAAAAGACGATTAAGACGGTCGGGAAAGGCTCGGCGAAAACAGCGCAGAAAACGGTAAAAACCGCAGAGCGCACCGCTAAAACGACCGTCAAGACAGCGCAGCGTACCGCAAAGGCGGCGCAGAAAACGGCGCAGGCTACGGTCAAGGCTTCTCAAAGAGCAGTTCAGGCGGCACGGGCGGCGGCTCGTGCCGCCGTTGTTACGGCGAAAGCAATCGCAAAAGCGATAGCGCTTGCGGTCAAGGCGATTATCGCCGGAACAAAAGCGTTGATCGCCGCAATCGCCGCAGGCGGCTGGATAGCGGTTTTGGTCATTATCGTGATTTGCCTGATCGGTATGATTATCGGCTCCGTGTTCGGTATCTTTTTCTCAGGCGAAGATTCTGGGACTGGAATGAGTATGCAGACCGTTGTGCAGGAGATCAATATAGAATACGATACCAAATTGCAGGACGAAAAAACCTCGGTATCTTATGATGTCCTTGAAATGAGCGGCAGCCGTGCCGTTTGGAAAGAGGTGCTTGCGGTGTATTCCGTCAAAGTCAACACCGATCCGGATAATCCCCAAGAGGTTGCGACGATGGACGAATCGAAAAAGCAGCTTCTCACGGACATCTTTTGGGAGATGAACGAAATAAGATCCAGCACCGACACCAAAACGGAGACGGTCATTACTGAAACCGATGACGGTCACGGAAATATCGTGGAGACGGAAAGCACAGTCACGCAAACTTATCTGTATATCACGGTCAGCCATAAGACCGCCGATGAGATGGCGGCGCAGTATGGATTTAACGAGGAACAGAAAGAGTATCTCGCAGAGCTGCTTGCCGATGAAAATAATTCGCTGTGGTCGCAGGTACTTTACGGGATTACGGGTACAGACGATCAGATCGTAACCGTTGCGCTTTCCCAAATCGGGACGATGGGCGGCGATCCGTACTGGTCTTGGTACGGTTTTAATTCCCGTGTCGAGTGGTGCGCTTGCTTCGTTTCGTGGTGCGCTAACGAGTGCGGGTATATCGACGCTGGCGTAATTCCGAAATACGCAGGCTGCGTCAACGGCGTACAATGGTTTAAGGACAGAGGGCAATGGCTGGATAACAGCGCAGAGCCTACGCCGGGTATGATTATCTTCTTCGATTGGGCGAGTGGCGGACAGGACGGACTATCCGACCATACAGGTATCGTTCAAAAGGTGGAAAATGGCAGGGTTTACACGGTCGAGGGAAACTCTGGGGATTCTGTTCGTCAGAACAGCTATCCGGTTGGGTATTATGAGATACTCGGCTACGGTGCGCCTGCCTATTGATCGGAATGCAAAAAACGAGCCGCTTGCTTAAATGCAGGCGGCTTGATTACATATAAACGAACTGAATCTGAGATAGGCGTATATTTTTGAATGCACTTCATTTTTGTATTGACAATACAGTATGACATACAGTATAATAACATCAGGAGGTAACGCTGATGGGAGAAGAAAAAGATTTATTATCTACTTTGCTTTTGGAACTTCGCAGAGGGACATTGACAATTAGTGTACTCAGTCAGATGAATAAGCCGAAATACGGTTATGCTTTGGTGCAGAGCTTGGAAGAAAAAGGCGTTGCCATTGATCCCAATACCCTTTATCCGCTGCTTCGGCGTCTGGAGAGTCAGCAGCTTTTAGAAAGCAAGTGGGAAACCAGCGGAACAAAGCCGAGAAAGTATTATCAACGAACAGAGTATGGAACACAGGTCTATGAAAAGATGAAAATATATTGGAAGAATCTGTCTGTCGGAATCGAAAGGTTATTAGAGGAGGAAGAAGCATGACACCGAATGAGAAAGATTATATGGATCGATATATTTATCAGGTAATTCGTCGGCTTCCCAAAGCACAACGAGAGGAAGTTCGTATGGAGTTGGAAGAACTGATCAGTGATATGTATGCTGATAGAGGCTCTATGGAAGAAGTGCTGACTGAACTTGGCGATCCTGCTGAATTTGCAAAGCAATATCAAAACGAACAGAAATATTTGATTGGACCTGAATATTTTGACACTTATTTGTGGTTTGTAAAAGTTGTCTTAATCTGTGCTGCCGTACCAATTTTGATTATTTCGCTGATAAATGCGATAGGAGAAATACCCGCAATCACTTCGCAGAACGCCGCCTCTGTTATTATTCGAGCTATTGTGGACGGATTGATCGTCGGAATTACCGACGCTATGCTGTCCTGCATATCCGCTTTCGGTGCAGTAACCTTGACTTTTGCCATTATGGAGCGGAAAAAGATTCAGATCGAAATGAAGAAGGCAGAGAAATGGTCAGTAGAAAGCCTGTCTGAAGAACGAAAAATTCCATCCGCCAGATGGACGCCAAAGATTTTGGAGCCTGTACCGGATAAAAAAGCAATTATAAGTCGTGGAGATAGTATTGTGGGCATTGTGTTTATCGTTATTTTCAGTGTATTGCTAATTTTTGCCCCTCATTTCTTTGCTGCGATTTTTACGGAAGGCGAAGCCATAACAACCGTACCCGTTTTCAATTTGGAACAATGGGGAATTGTTCTGCCTGTCTTTGTAATCAGTCTGCTGATTGGTCTTATAGATGAGATTTTGCGTCTGATCATCGGCGTTTATTGTAAGCTGGTAATGATCAGCAATATTTTGTGTGGGGTAATTCAGATTGTGTTAAGCGCCATTGTGCTGAAAGTTTTACCTATCTGGAATCCGAATTTTGTACTTGAGATTGAACAGGCGTTGGGTGCTAATGCAGATTCAAGCGCAAACTTTTTCACTTACTGGAACGCTGATATGGTATCCAATGGACTGCTTGCGTTTATTGTTGTTATTACTCTGTTTGAGATTGGTGTGACGATTTACAAAACGCTCCGTTATGGGGTTTCCGTAAAAAACGGTATAAATTCCAATACATAAAAAATTGTAGTTTTTAGAATATTTTGATTATGGAAATAGTTTATGATGAAACAAAAATACGGTGCTACCCATTTGGGGTAACACCGTCAGACTGTAGACAAAGTCCCGGCGAAAGCCGGGCTTTTCTATGTTTACGGCCGTTTTTCTGATATAATTGAAATATCAGAAAGGCGGTGTTTTTTATGATGACTAAAAATGCAGACAAAAAAAGAGAACAGATGATGATGTTCTGTATGGATGACATGGTTCCTCAAAACCATATGCTGCGTTTGATTGATAAAGCCATTGACTGGACTTTTATATATGATCTTGTAGAAGAAAAATACTGTCCTGATAATGGAAGGCCCAGCATGGATCCGGTTATGCTGATCAAGATTCCTTTTATTCAATACCTTTATGGAATTAAAAGTATGAGACAGACCATCAAAGAGATTGAGGTAAATGTTGCTTACAGATGGTTTCTTGGATTAGACATGATGGATCCGGTACCACATTTTTCAACTTTTGGAAAAAACTATACACGCCGTTTTAAAGACACAGATCTTTTTGAGCAGATTTTTGCGAAGATATTGGAAGACTGCATGAAATTCAAACTGGTGGATACCGATCAGATCTTTGTGGATTCTACTCATGTGAAAGCATGTGCAAACAGCAAAAAAATGCGGAAAAGAGTTGCACATGAACAGGCTCTCTGGTATGAAGAAAAATTACAGAAGGAAATATCCAGAGATCGTGAAGCGCACGGAAAAAAGCCTTTAAAGGAAAAAGATAGAAATGATCCCCCATCCGGCAGCGGGAGCGATGATAATACAAAGGAAGAAGAAATTCCAGAAGGAATAAAAACGCAGAAATGCAGTACCAGTGATCCGGAAAGCGGCTGGTTCCGTAAAGGCGAGCATAAACATGTTTTTGCTTATGCAGTGGAAACAGCTTGTGATAAACATGGCTGGATTCTGGGATACAGCATTCATCCGGGAAACGAACATGACAGCCGTACATTCAAAACACTTTATGACAAGATAAAGAACTATTCACCGGATATGATCATAGCAGATGCCGGTTACCGTACACCAGCAATCGCCCATGAGTTGTTAGAAGATGGTATCGAGCCACTGTTCCCATACAAAAGGCCAATGACAAAGGAAGGTTTTTTCCGAAAATATGAGTATGTATATGATGAGTATTATGACTGTTACATATGTCCGGAAAACCATATATTATCCTATCATACGACAAACAGGGAGGGTTACAGGGAATACGTAAGCTGCGGAGAAATATGTGCCAGTTGTCCAAATCTTCATAGATGTACGGAAAGCAAAGAACATATAAAAGTGGTCACCCGCCATGTGTGGGAAGAATATATGGAGAAAGCGGAGGACATCAGGCATACACTTGGCAATAAACAGATATATGACTTAAGAAAGGAAACGATCGAGAGGATTTTCGGAACAGCCAAGGAACAGCATGGATTCCGTTATACACAATACATAGGGAAAGCCCGGATGGAAATGAAGGCGGGGCTTACTTTTGCATGTATGAATCTGAAAAAACTGGCCAGGATACTGGCCAAAAGGGAAGAAAAAACCTCAACTATCCATAATATTTGGCGATCATTAAAAGAAAAGACATTATTTAAAGAAAAGTGGTGCTGGAGATTATCTCCAGCACCAACTTTGTCTACAGTCTGACGGTGCTACCCATTTGGGGTAACACCGTATTTTTTCCCGCTTTTATTGATTTTTATATTTATCCATTTCAACTAACATCTTATATAAATGTTCTTGCTCGGATTTACTTTTTGCTGCGACCAGCTCGTAACATTTCATAGGATAGCTGTCGGTGCTGCTTTCGCCTATCTTCTCAAAAAGCTGAGCAAGCGAGATATTCATAGCTGAAGCAATCTTTTCAATACTTTCAAGAGTAGCGTTCTTTTCCCCTCGTTCCACTTGCCCGATATAAGTAGGGTGGCAACCGGATAACTCAGCAAGCTTCTCTTGGCTCAATCCCTTATCAATTCTATAATTGCGGACACGCTGTCCGATTGTTTTTGCAATTTCACTCATAGTTCCAGCCTCCATTCATAGTCTATAAATATTGTTTCCGTAGTTCCACAGACTATTGATATTTATTGTTGACTTTGATATACTATGAGTATTATAATTAGATTTTTTGTGCTTTTAGGCTTTGAACTGGCTGGTGAACTTTAATGAGGGGAAAAACGGCTTGCTTTACCGGACATAGAAAAATACCGCCGGAGAGCATACCGGAATTCTCTCAGCGGTTAAAAAACACCTTGCTTCGACTGATAGAAGAAGGATATATGTACTTTGGCGCAGGCGGCGCATTGGGCTTTGATACGCTGGCTGCTCAATGCGTTTTATCCTTGAGAAAGCGATATTCACATATCAAGCTGATTTTAGTCCTTCCGTGTACCACACAGACAAAAGGCTGGAGCAAAGATGATATAGCGGTTTATGAGGAGATCAAAAGTCAGGCGGATAAGGTAGTATATACTTCTCACGACTATTTTCGGGGCTGTATGTTCAAAAGAAACCGCCATTTGGTAAATGGCAGCAGTGTCTGCATAGCCTATTTAACACAGGAGAAAGGCGGGACTGCATATACGGTAAATTATGCTCGGCAAAACAATGTGCAAGTGATAAACTTAGCTGCTCAATAGATGTGAAGAATGGGAAGATTGAAAAAAGTTCATCTCCGAATGGAAAGTATACTTGACATTTGTGCCCTCTTTGCTATAATAGAGATATGGAAAGCTGGCTTTCCATAGAAAGGAGGCGCACCGTGAAAAACCGTTTAGAGGAAATCCGGAAAGAACGGGGAATCAAGCAGGAAGAACTGGCTGCCGCACTGGAAGTATCTCGGCAGACTATCGGCTCGTTGGAAAACGGACGATATAATCCTTCGATTATATTGGCGTTTAAGCTTGCACGGTATTTTAATATGAGTATTGAAGATATTTTTATTTACGAGGAGGGAAAGCAATGAAAAAGAAAACCGGAATGTATCTTGCAATCGGTATTATCGGCATTGCTTTAGCTCTGATCGCAAAGTTTCTTTTACAGGACTATTTAAGTGATTCGCAAAGCGGAGCGATGATCGGGATAGGTGCCGGATTGTTCGGCTATGGGATTGCGAAATGGTGTGTCGGTCTGTGGGGCGCAAAAAATCCTGATTTGATGAAAATCAATGAAATTGAAGAAAAAGACGAGCGCAATCAGCTCATTCGAAGCAAAGCACAGGCAATATCCGGCGAGATACTGCACTGGCTGCTGATGGCAGGCGCTTGGGTATGTATTTTTTTCGACGCACCACTATGGATTGTTCTTACTCTTGTAGGCGCTTTCCTGCTTAAAACAATCCTTGATTTTATTTTGATGGCATATTACCAGCATAAGATGTGACGGAGGATATTATGAAATTTGTAATTGAGCATTTGTCAAAAAGCTTTGAGAAAAAGGAAGTTCTCAGAGATATTGATTTTACTTTTGATGAAGGGAAAATTTATGGGCTGCTCGGCAGAAACGGCGCTGGAAAAACAACGCTGTTTAACTGCCTGAACAGGGATTTGAAGGCGGATAGCGGCAATTTCTATATAGAAGATGAAAACGGCGTCCGCCGTGAGGTGTCCGCAGAGGACATCGGATATGTACTCTCTACCCCGACCGTGCCGGAGTTTCTTACAGGCAGGGAGTTTTTGAAATTCTTTATGGACATCAACGAGAAGTCTATCAATAATCCGAAAAGCATTGACGAGTATTTCGATTATATGAGTATTGAGCCGGAGGACAGGGATAAACTGCTCAAGGACTACTCCCACGGTATGAAAAACAAAATGCAAATGCTCATCAATATCATCGCTCAGCCGAATATCCTGCTGCTCGACGAGCCTTTGACATCCCTTGATGTGGTTGTGGCGGAAGAAATGAAACAACTGCTCCGTTCACTGAAACAAGACCGCATTACCATTTTCTCCACTCATATTATGGATTTGGCGCTTGACCTCTGCGATGAGATTGTGCTGCTTAATCACGGCGAACTGGAGGTCGTGGAGAAAACCGATCTGGACAGCAGGGAATTTAAGGATAAAATCATTGCGGCACTCAGGGAGGAAGGAAATGAATAAGACGCTTAAAATATCTTTTTCCCTGAAAAATACATACCGTGTCAACGGTGTCCTGTTTTCCTTAAAGCAGATACCGCTCGTAAAGCGGCTGCTTCCGGCAACGCTGTATCAGGTAAAGGGGCTGAAAATCTTTGCAAACATTTTGTCCGTGCTGTGGGAAATCGTTTCTGTATTCCTCGGCAAGTTCCTTTACTTTATCACGATGGTATGCGGTATCGGTATCCTTTATAACGGACTGCCGGAGAATGAGGTGTTCCTGCATATCCTGCTGATTCTCACGGTAATCGGCAGCTTTGTAAACACACACCTTTTCAATCCGACAAAGGATAAATATTATGCGATGATCCTGATGAAAATGGACGCACGAGAATATACGCTTGTAAACTATTTCTACTCCATCCTGAAGGTCGTTGTGGGCTTTTTGCCCTTTACGATTCTGTTCGGTATGGACAGAGGCGTACCTTTGTGGTTTTGTCTGCTCCTGCCCCTTTGCATAGCGGGTATGAAGCTGTTTGCGGCGGCTGTTACCCTGTGGGATTATGAGAAAAGGGGATTTGGCTACAACGAAAATAAGCTGTCCAAATATGTGTGGTGCTGTATCGCCCTGCTTTTAGCCGCAGCCTATGCTCCGCCCGCCTTTGGTTTTGCTTTGCCTGCGGTCGTACCAATGGTTATATTTTTAGCGTGTATTCCCCTTGGTATGGCAAGTATCACAAGGCTCACTACCTTCCGTGATTATTACGCAATCAACAAGGAATTATTAGCCGGATTGACCAATCAGATGGACAGCACGGCACAGACAAAGCTTATCAAACAGGCAAATGAAAAGAAAATATCCGCAGATACTTCCATTAGCAGCAACCGCAAGGGCTTCGAGTATCTGAATGAGCTGTTTATCAAAAGGCATAAAAAGATACTCTGGAACTCGACAAAGAAGATTTCCTATGTGTGCGCTTTCCTTGTCGCCGCCGTGCTGGCAGGCGTCTATCTGCTGCCCGAAGAAAAAACCGTCATTAACGAAATCGTGATGACTTGGCTTCCATACTTTGTATTTATAATGTACGCTATCAACCGTGGCACGAACTTTACACAGGCGCTTTTTATGAACTGCGATCACAGCCTGCTGACCTATTCGTTTTATAAGCAGCCGAGCTTTATCCTGCGGCTGTTTCAGATTCGCCTGCGTGAGATTATGAAAATCAACGCTGTTCCGGCGCTCGTGATCGGTATCGGACTGGCGCTGATCCTGTTTGCCACCGGAGGGACGGACAATCCGCTGAACTATGTAGTGCTGGTTGTTTCCATCCTGTGTATGAGCCTGTTTTTCTCGATTCATTACCTGACGATTTACTATCTGCTCCAGCCTTATAACGCAGGGACGGAGCTGAAAAGCGGCACATACCGGATCGTTTTGTCAGTAACCTATGTCATCTGCTTTGCCCTTATGCGGCTGCGTATGCCGATTATGATATTTGGAATAATGACTATCGTATTCTGTGTGCTTTACAGCATTGTCGCCAGCATTTTGGTATACCGCCTTGCGCCGAAAACCTTTAGACTTAGAACATAACGGGGCGGCTTTACTGCCGGAAATCCATAAAAAGAAACGGAGGATTTATTTATGAGAAAGTGTCTCAGATGTGGAACGGAAATGAAAGAAAACTGCGCCATCAAGGTAGAAGGCGCAGGATACGGAATTATAATGTCATCGGACGAAAACAAGCTGTTCGGCGGCAGGATCGGCAAGCCGAAGGTGGCAATCTGTCCGAAGTGTGGCGAAGTCTCCATCTATGTGGAAGATGTAGAGAAGCTGTGACGGTATATGGAGGCTGTTTGAAATGAAAAAGATTTTATCTGTGTTTTTGATGTCATTCATCGTATTCGCTCTCTCTGCCTGCAATGCTGATGTCGTGAAGATTGAAGATTATGAGTGGGAAATGAGAACGGTTATGAGCAATGATACGGAATCTGCCCAATATCAGGATGAACTTGTGGTTGCCGTAGGAGAAGCCGACGAGCTGTATCCTGACGCTGAAATCGTGGATATGACTTTGACTGCTAAAGATGGAGAAATCACGATAACGGATACCACAAACGGCAAGACATATAACGGAACTTATGAGGTAATGCAGAAAACGCCGAAGGGAACGGACTACGAGATTATCATTGACGGAGTAAACGGCTATGCTACCGTAGCTCCTACGGAATACTATGATGGCTCAGAGATTCCAACACTACCAATCAATATAGATGGCTATTCCTTATACTTTATCCCAAATGAGTCGTAATCTACTCAGGTTAGAGAAAGGCATAATGATGAAGATCGAGATTGAAAAGGATTTTCCCCAGTATTTTAAGCCAGCCTATCCGGAAGAATTTGAGCTGTTCTCTCACTTTGAAGTAACAGCAGGAATACCGACCGTTCTCTTTGCTGTCACGACTTGGAAAGAGAACGGGAAACCGAATGTGTGCTTTCATTCGTGGAGTTGCTTTCACGGAGATAAGACCGCTTTTTTCGCTGTGATGGGCAACCTGTATCAGCATACCCACACCTATGCCAATATCCAAAGAGAAAAATGCTTTTGCATTAATTTTCTCCCGATAAGCTGTTATGACAGGTTGGTAAATACCATTCATCAGAATGAATGGGACAATGACGAATTTGCAGCAGGAGGCTTTACTGTTTCCAACGCCAAAACCATTCACGCACCTGCGATCAGCGAAGCGTTTCTCACGATGGAATGTACCCTGAAAGATATACAGGATTTAAGCGGTGCAGGTATTACGGCTATGGTCATCGGACAGGTACAGCACATCTCTGTGGAAGAAGCGTATGCACAAGGGTATGAATTAAGATATGGCAAGGACGGATTTATGCTGCTCGTGCCTGCGCCGCAAGACCTTGTTACCGGAGAGCCAAATCAGTCGGCGATTGCCACCGTGCATATTGAGAAATACGACTGATTTAAGGAGAGAGCAAAAATGGCGGTTTCAAATATAAAAGCGCTGATCCCCGGCGAACTTCAAAAAGTGTGGGAGCTGGTGTTGAATACGGAGAATTACGCTGCTTGGAGAAGCGACTTGAGTAAAACAGAAGCGATAAGCGACAAGCAATTTATCGAATATACCAAAAACGGCTACCCTACGACCTTTACCGTGACGCTTGTTAAGCCATACAGACGATGGGAATTTGATATGGAAAACAGCAATATGACAGGTCATTGGACTGGCATTTTCACTGCCAAAGGCGATGAAACAGAGATAGATTTTACGGAACAAGTGAAAGCGAAGAAATGGCTGCTGAAGCCTTTTGTGAAATCGTATTTGAGAAAGCAGCAGACACAGTTTGTTGCGGATATAATGAAAAATTTTTCATAAAGACTTATATATAGGAAGGCGGTTTGTTATGAAGAAGTATGAGTATATGACAGTTGATTTAAGCGCAGAGCCATCATTTAATGTTCATATTAAGCTGGATCGGTATATTGAGAAACTCAACGAATATGGAAAACAGGGTTGGCGTTTGATTTCCGGAACTGATGACTGGAAGTATTCGATCTTTGAGCGAGAAATTGATGATGAAGAATAATAGACAGGAGGCGTATAACCTATGAAAGATATGATCGGATACTGCGGACTGGACTGCGAAAAATGCGACGCATACATAGCGACCGTCAATGACGATCAGGCTTTGCGGGAGAAAACTGCGAAGCTGTGGGCAGAGTTAAACAACGCCCCGATTCTTCCAGAGCATATTAACTGCGAAGGCTGCCGTATGAATGGGGCAAAAACGGTATTTTGTGATAGCCTGTGCGGGATTCGGAAGTGTGCGTTAAATAAAGGTGTTTCCACCTGCGGAGACTGCCCGGATTTAGAAACCTGCCCGACTGTTGGGGCAATCCTCGAAAATAATCCGGCTGCTTTGGATAATTTGAAAGGGTAATATACATAATGGAAAATTTCATAGCACATTTGAAAGAAGTTATACCTGAAAAAGATAGTCTAAAACTCGTGAAAAAGGAAGCTGAAAATTATTACAAGCAGCATTCGCTTGATGAATGTTTTGCTACGGGATTGGAATTATATCAGTCGGAAAATTTTCAGATACAGGAAGTCGGTGTTTTCTTGGTAGGATATGCAGCCTGCAAAAATACAAGCGCATTATCATTTCTGAAAGATACCGTGAGTCAGCACAAAAGCTGGAAGGTGCAGGAAATTCTTGCAATGGCATTTGATAATTACTGCAAAATTATTGGATATGAAACAGCGATTCCGGTTATTAAGGAATGGCTAAAAAGTGATTGTGCTAATACAAGGAGAGCTGTATCAGAAGGATTGAGAATTTGGACAAGCCGCCCTTATTTTAAGGAGCATCCGCAGATGGCAATACAGTTTTTATCTTCTCTCAAAGATGATGAAAGCGAGTATGTACGAAAATCAATAGGAAATGCTTTGAAAGATATAAGCAAAAAATATCCTGAACTGGTTTCCAATGAACTGAAGCAATGGGATTTATCGTCAAAAGAAATAAAACAGGTACATAAATTAGCAAGTGCTTATCTGAACAAGTCATAAACAAATACTGTTATGCGGAGGGAACACAATGCTTGAAAATACTCCTACTCAGTCAACTATGACTGAGTTGCTCGGACAACCTTTGTTTGCAGTCTGGCAAGAGCTGTGTTCAGCGATTGATGAAAAATACGATATGGAACGGCTATGGAATACAGGCGGTAAGAACTGGGTTTATGAATATAAGTACCGCAGAGGCGGTAAAACGCTTTGCAGTCTATATGCGAAAAAGAATAGCCTTGGTTTTATGATTATCTTTGGAAAAGATGAAAGAGTAAAATTTGAGGAGATAAGGGAAACTCTTTCTGATCCCGTTTGCAGGCAATATGATGAAGCAACAACTTATCGTGACGGGAAATGGGTAATGTTTGAGCCGACTGATACTTATGAGTTCGATGACTATATGAAACTGTTGGCTATTAAAAGAAAGCCTAATCGGAAATAACGATACTGTGTTTTGGAGAAAATTAGAATGAAGTTGAAAAATCCTATGTTGGTAGTGACCGATATAGACAGATCAGTTGAATTTTATAAAAAAGTCTTTGGACTTCATATCATTATGGACTTTGGAGCAAATAAGACACTGACAGGTGGCTTAGCCCTGCAAACGGCTGAAACATATAAGGAATTTATTGGTGCAAGTGACATTTCTTTTGGCGGCAACAACTTTGAGCTTTATTTTGAGGAAGATGACTTTGACAAGTTTGCTGATAAGCTGAAGGAATATGATATTGAATATGTCCACCCGATTATGGAACATTCTTGGGGGCAGCGAGTCGTTCGCTTCTATGATCCGGATAAGCATATTATCGAAGTCGGAGAGAATATGAAGGTCGTATGCAAGCGCTTTTTGGATAGTGGAATGACGCCGGAACAGGTTGCAAAGCGAATGGATGTACCTATGAAATTTGTTAATGCCTGTATGCGGTAAGGCTATTTTTTGACAAAGGAACGAGTAAAATATGAGCTACTCTATAAGGGAAATGCGAAAGGAAGAATATAGTCTGCTCAGTGATTTTTTGTACGAAGCAATTTATATTCCGGATGGTACGGCTGCGCCGCCTAAATCAGTGATAACTTGTCCCGAATTGCAAGTATACATTGCAGATTTTGGAAACAGCAAACACGATAAGGCTTTGATTGTAGAAGTTGACGGAAATATTGTAGGAGCAATATGGGCAAGGATTATGAACGACTACGGACATATTGATGAGAATACGCCTTCCCTTGCAATGTCTGTTCTTAAAGCGTACAGAGGTATGGGAATTGGAACTTTGTTGCTTACACAAATGTTGTTAGCAGAAAAAGCTGCTGGTTATGCAAAGATTTCCTTATCTGTTCAAAAGGACAATTATGCAGTGAAGTTATATCGAAAAGCGGGCTTTACAACGGTCAAAGAAACGACTGAGGAATACATTATGGTAGCTGACCTAAATTCTATTTGCAAAATGGAGGAAGAAAATGGCTTTTGATTACAAGAAAGAATACAAGGAATTTTATATGCCGAAGAACAAGCCCGGAATTATAGAGATTCCAAAAATGAACTACATTGCAGTCCGGGGGAAAGGCAATCCTAACGAGGAAAACGGGGAGTATAAAAGCTCAATCGGCTTGTTATATGGAATAGCCTTTACTATAAAGATGAGCTACAAGGGGACGCATAAAATCGAGGGATTTTTCGAGTATGTAGTGCCGCCCCTTGAAGGTCTTTGGTGGCAGGAAAATACGCAGGGACTTGATTATGCAAGAAAAGAAGATATGCACTTTATCTCTATGATCCGGCTGCCGGATTTCGTAACGAAGGAAGATTTTGAGTGGGCAGTTCAGGAGGCAACGAAAAAGAAAAAACAGGATTTTTCTAAGGTTGAGTTCTTCCCCTATGATGAGGGAATGTGCGTCCAGTGTATGCACATCGGCTCTTATGACGATGAGCCTGCCACTGTTGATTTAATGCACGACTATATGAAAGCGAATGGATACGAACTGGATATTACGGATACAAGATACCATCACGAAATCTATCTGAGCGATCCGAGAAAATGCGATGTGAGCCGATTGAAAACAGTCGTGCGCCATCCAATCCGGAAAGCTGAGTAAGCGGAGGTTAGTATGCCAAAAGAAGTGGATCCCAAAGATACGACAAGGGCTGCGGCGTATGCGCTTTGGACGAAAGCGCCCAATCCAATGGTAACTTTTTTTAAGACCTTTGATGTGACCAATCTGATCAAGGTCAGTAAGAAAAGAAGCCTGAAATTTAATATGCTGCTGGATTACTGTATCGGCAGAGCTGCCGCAGGGGTAAAGGAATTTTACATCCTTCCGGTTGGCGATAAGCTCATACAGTATGACACCATAGCAGTCAATACCATCGTGAAAAACAAAGAGGGCGAAGTCAGCTCCTGCGACCTTTCCTATAAAGCCGAGTTAAATCAATTCAACGAGGAGTATCTGAAATATACGACACAGGTCGCTGCAAGCTGTCAGGACAGGGACTTATCCGAAAACAGTATGGTCATCGGCACTTCCGCCATCATAGATACGGAAATCGACGGAGCTGTTGGTATGAACAGCGGCATTTTCAACAATCCCTTTATTATTTGGGGCAGATACAAAAAGAAATGGCTTCGGTATTACCTGTCTCTCTCTTTCCAGTTCCATCACACGCAGATGGACGGCGCTCACGCAGGCACATTTTTGAAGAACTTGCAAGATGAAATCAATCTGCTGAAGTAAAAAACCGTAGGGCTTTCATTGAAGCTCTACGGTTTTTAACATTTATTGAGTATGACTATCCTTTGGAATAGGGAAAGAAATTGTAACGGCAAATCCACCTTGTTTGCCGTGATCGAAAGACACTGTACCATTATGGGCGGAAACGATCTGTCCGACAATCAAAAGCCCTAAGCCGTGCCGTGGCTCGGTTGTCCCGCTGTCACTCATCATATAGTGGGGCGTAGTCCTGAGTTTCTCTAACTTTTCATCGGTAACGCCGACGCCGTTATCTTCTACGACGATTTTATATTCTGTATCGCTTTTTCGGACGCATACTGAAATCGTACAGCCATCAGGATTGTGCGTTTGAGAATTTGTAATCAGATTTCCGATTGCCCGCCGCAACAACTCTTTATCTCCATTTATGACACAGGCAGTCAATGCTTCATCTGTATTCCATTCTATCGGATACTTTTCTTCCATATCTAAATTGATAAAGTCAACAACGCTTTGTCTTGCGATTGCTACGAGATTGACAGGCTCTGGATGGATCGGCTGCATATTATATTCTAACTTCGAGGCAAGATTCAGGTCATTGATGAGATTTTTCATTTTTGTACTTTGCTGACGGATAATCCGTGCCTTTTTCCTTTCGCTTTCCGGCAGGCTTTCATTGTCCTCAATCTGTCCGGCATATCCCATTACCATAGAAAGTGGTGTGCGAATATCGTGAGAGACTCCGGAAATCCAGTTTGCTCTTGCTGTTTCTTTTCTTTGCAGGTTTCGCTTCTGTTTTTGGAGAATATCCGATGTTTGATTGATTTTAGCGGCAAGGTCTGATAAAAGTCCTTTTTCCCTGACATAAACAGGCTCGCCTGAAGGCAGCGCCTGTATACCGTTTGTAATCGGTTTAACGGATTTCAGTAGCTTGGAATTAGCGATCATATAAATCAGGAAAATCAAAAAAACATTCACACCGATTACAATCAGGACAGTATACGGGGCGTTTTTGATGAAATCATAATCCCAGCTCGGAGACATATGTTTCCAATATCGGTCTTTCGGGTAGCCTACAACGACCAATCCGTTTTCACATTCTCCCGTATAGGTAGGGTATCCGTCAATATATCCTCGTGTCAGACTTGCAATGTCGGAGATCGTATAGTGCAGAGGAACGGTATCCGGCAGATTTTCCGTGTGCCATTTTACCTCTAATGTGTCATTATCTATATAGATTGCCCACGCATTCTCCCCGCTTAACCGCTCCGTCATATCGCCGGATAAGATATATCCCGTTTCTGTTTCCTGTAAAGCTTCAGCAGTTTCTTTTGCAGTCGTCCACGGTCTGCCATTTGCAGTTTGACTTGCGGAAATAGCAGCAAGAATAATAATGTTAAGGACGATGACCAAGACTGTGCTTAACAGCAATATGCCTACAAACCGCCGGATGAGTTTCGTAATATCTTTCATATCATTTCCCCGCTAATACTAACTTGTAGCCTAAGCCTTTTACCGTAATGAGGGATACCGGCTTTGACGGGTTAGCTTCAATTTTCTCTCGGATTCTGCGGATATGCGCCATCAGCGAGTTTTCATATCCGTATGGATTATCTCCCCACGCAGCTTCGCAGAGCTGATCGATGGTTACAATTCTTCCCGCATTGCGGTAGAGCGCCAGCAGTATATCGTGTTCTTTTGCAGTCAGCGGGAAATGTTCATTTTCTTTTATCACTTCGGCACGGTCAAAGTCAATTTGACTTCCGGCAAGCTGGACGATAGGATCTTCGCCTTTGTAGTACCGCCGCAGAATGATTCCGATACGCAGGGATAATTCTTTTGGCAGGAACGGCTTTACCATATAATCATCTGCACCAAGTCCCAATCCTTTCAGCTTGTCCTCATCTTCTCCACGGGCAGTTAAAAAGAGAACTGGGACTTCGGTAAAAGTCCTCATTTGTTCAAACAAAGAAAAGCCGTCCCCATCGGGCAGCATTACATCGAGAATGGCAAGATCAGGCTCCCAGTCCCTGCATATTTTCAGAGCTTCAGCTACTGTTCCGGCAGTCCTGATTGTTTTGAAACCGTCCTGCGCTAAAATAGATGTTACCATTTCACGCAGATCAGCCTCATCATCTACGATGAGGATTTTTTTGTATTTTAAGTAATCGTAGTCCATAATGCAATTCTCCTTTTCCTATATTATAGCATATCATTCCCGCATTTTCGCAGTGCAGTTCAAATGTAAGGTAAATGTAAGGTAGAGAGAAGGTTGACACAAGGTTGCGCCTTTATACTAAAGACAACAAAGGAAAGGAGATTTCACAACATGAATATAATCGAAACTCAAAATCTGACGAAAAACTACGGTGATTTCACGGCAGTATCTCATCTGAATCTCCATATTCGCAAGGGAAGCGTTTATGGATTTTTAGGTCCGAACGGAGCGGGAAAATCCACAACGATGAAAATGTTTCTCGGTTTGACGCAGCCGACAGAAGGAAGTTTTCATATTGACGGAAAAACATACCCTTCAGACCGAGTTCCCATTTTGAAGGAAGTTGGCTCATTTATTGAAGCACCCGCCTTTTACGGGAATCTGAGCGGAGAGGAAAACCTTGAAATTATACGGAAAATTCTTGGACTTCCAAAAAGCAGTGTCGATGACGCTCTGGAGCTTGTCGGCTTAACTGAATTTAGAAAAAGACTTGCAAAGAAATATTCTCTTGGTATGAAGCAGCGTTTAGGTTTGGCAGGCGCATTGATCGGCAGACCGCCGATCCTGATTCTCGACGAGCCGACCAATGGACTCGATCCGGTTGGTATTCACGAGATACGCACCCTGATTCGTTCCCTGCCGCAGAAATATGACTGCACGGTATTGGTTTCTTCTCACTTGCTTCCTGAAGTAGAACTTATGGCTGACGATATTGGTATTCTGAATCACGGTCATCTGCTGTTTGAAGGAACAAAGGAGGAATTGAAAACAAGCGCCCGTGCCGCCGGATTCCCGACGGATAATCTGGAAGATACTTTCCTTGCTATGATTGATGAAGATAACCGCAGGAGAGGAGGTACGGTATGAGTCTCTTAATCGAATCCAAAAAGCTGAAGCGCACAGGCTATCTCCCTGCGTTTTTGGCAGGCGGTTTTCTTGCAGCAGCTTTTCCGGTTGTCTATATGATGGTAAAAGCAGAGGAAATGACTGCGCTCTCAGGCAATCCAGTCAATATACTGATGTCTGCGAATTGGCAGATGATGGCGATGTTAAACATCCTCATTTCCATTTGCGGCGCTTGTATGATGTACCACACGGAATATGCCGATAACGGTATGCAGAAAATGTCGGTGCTGCCCATTCGTCAAGGTAGTATGTTCTTTGGAAAATTTCTAATTGCCGCTTTGGTATTATCCGCAATGGTGGTCATAGAAATGGCAGTCTTAGTCGGCTGTGCAAAGTATTGGTTTCCAAGTTATGTGTTTGACCTGACCGAAATATTGAAAACCGCAGGTTTCCAGATTGTAGTTACGCTGCCGACCGTAATGCTTATGCTGGTTATTGCGTCTGCCTGTAAGAATATGTGGGTATCCCTCGGTATTGGCGTGATTTTAGTATTTACGCTTTCCATTCTTCCGCAGGATAATATTGTGCTGAGCCTGTTTCCGTTTGCTTCCCCGTATCAAATGCTCTCTGCGGCAGTGGAAAATAGCCGTACCACCTTATTTTTAGCTGTTTGCGGGATTGAAACGGTCGTGTTCGGTATTGCAAAAGTCCTTTATCTGAAAGCAAGGAGGTGTTTTGAATGAATTTCTTATCATTAGTCGGCGTGGAACTCAAAAAAATCCGCCGCTCTAAAATCTTATTGATCTTGCTGATCCCTGTCATTATGATGTGGATTCCGAGCATTATCAATGCGGATATGAACTTCGACCTGAGAGGAATCCCGATTACGCCGGAAAACAATTTTTTCATTCAGGGCTTTATGGGTATGGTTTGGTTTATGATCCCGGCATCGCTGGTCATCTGTACGGTACTGCTGAATCAAACGGAACGCTCCAATAAAGGAATTTTGAAAATGCTGTCCCTGCCGATCAGCACAACAAAACTATGCCTTGCTAAATTCACAGTCCTGATTTTGCTGGCGGCATTTCAGATGGTTATGTCCATTGGGGCGTACTATATTTGTGCGGCAATCGTTACCCATACGCAGGATTATAATTTTATCCTTGAGCCGTTATATGTCTGCAAAAATGTATGCAGTATCTATGCCGCTGCAATCCCAATGGCTGCTGTATACCTTGCGGTTTCCACTTTAATCCAGTCTCCCATTTTTTCGGTCGGTATCGGTCTGGCTTCGATTGTACCTTCCGTGCTTATGATAAACACAAAAATATGGTTTGCCTACCCGATGAGCTATCCGTTCTATCTGATAATGGTGGCGTATGGGAGAGCTGCTGAAGGTGTTTATGAAACACAAATCGCTTGGCTTCCGTGGCTGCCTGTTGCAGTCGGAATCACTATTTTAGCACTTGTCGTATCCTGTATGCGATACGGCGCATCTGAAAGGAGATAACTACAATGAAAAACAAAATTTTAACTGCGATTTCTACCATTATGCTCTTTATCCCGTGGACGATCCTGCCACTGCGTACCTTTGATTGGGCGCTGGAATCCCCGGTAGCGGAGATTATGGTTTACAGTTACGCCGCCTTTATGATTTTTTCAGGTATCTTTTCCATTCTCAGCTATACCAAAGGAAAAGTAAAATCCAAACTTATGCAGGTATGTGTCGTGATTAACAGCATTTATGCGGTTGGCGCAATCGCAATTATCGGTATGAATATTGTAACGAGGATTGGCGGGTGATGATATGAAAAAAATAAAAATTCTGACTGCTGCACTGCTCTCCTTATGTTTAGTCTTTACCATTACGGGGTGCAGCGGCGACAATCTGAAAGATAGTGTTATAAACGGCTTTAATGATATGCTCCAGCATTTCAGCAAATATGCCCTTACGGACGAAAAAGATTTGCAGGGCGATAAGACCAAAGGGGAAGATACCTATACCGGCTCCTATACAGCAGATTATGAGGATTTCAATGATAAAGAATATATCTTTGGAGGTACTGCGTTAGAACGGGATAAAGGAAGTGAGCTTACTGTAACTTACGAGTTGACGGTTGATTCCGGCACGGCAAGGCTTTACTGGCTTGATAAGGGCGAGGAAAAAGTGATTGCCGATACAAGTAAAAACGGAACATATTCCGTTACCCTTGATGAAGGCGACAACTATCTTACTTTAGAAGGCAATGATTTTTGCGGCTCATTGAAGGTGGTTGTGGAATGATTGCAAAAGCAAGAACAAATCCGATAAATCTTTGTGCTATGCCTAATACTTTGGAATGTTCGATAAACCGCTAATTCACTCTTGTTCAGATAAAGCAGAGCTGGATTTAATTCGCCATCTACTTTGCCATTGTCGCCATTTAACTCGCCATTTAATTTGCCATTCCGTATTGTCGCATTGAGCATAAAAGCGTTATCAATTTTATTTCCCCATTTTTTAGCATAACATTGAGTAGTGAAAAGAATGAAAACCGCAGGACTTCGATATATAGCTCTGCGGCTTTCAGCTTTTCGATATTTTAGTCTCTTTTGATATGCTTTTGTATATCTTCCACAGACGGGAGCTGTTTGCTCAAAGCTTCAGGAAGCTCACTTGTAACTTTGTATTCGCTGACACCGATTGGCTTTGACATATCTTTTAAGGCATATTCAGCGACTAATGCGTTTTTGCTTTTGCACAGCAACAGACCGATAGAAGGATTGTCATTATCCTTTTTCAAAATCCCGTCAACGGCTGAGAGATAAAAGTTAAGCTGTCCAGCATATTCCGGCTTAAATTCTCCGGTTTTCAGCTCAATCACAACATAGCAGCGAAGATTAAGGTTGTAGAACAGAAGATCAATGTAAAAATCATCGCCGCCGACATTGAGATGATATTGATTGCCGAGAAACGCAAATCCCGTTCCCAACTCTAAAAGCAGCTTCGTTACATCCTGAACAAGAGCCTGCTCTATATCCCGTTCTACCATATCTTCCTTGAAAGGGATAAAATCAAAAATGTATGGATCTTTCATTGTTTGTACGGCAAGCTCACTCTGCGGCGAAGCAAGTCGGCTTTCAAAGTTTGAAATTTTATCAGCAATAGCCTGCCGTTCATACAAGCCGCTTTCAATCTGATGAATCAAGACATTATGCGACCAGCCATTTTCTGCGGTCTTTCGTATATACCACTCTCTTTGCTTTTCTCCTTTAACCTTATCCAAGATTGCAACATTGTGCGACCACGGAATTTGTGCAGACACCGTCTGCACAAATTGCTCATCAGGATAAGTGCTTGCAAATTTTGACATATATTTAAGGTTGCGAACAGAATAGCCCTTTGCGTTCGGGAACAAGAGCTTAATATCAGCCGCCAGATTTTCAATAAATTTATTGCCCCAAGATTTATGCTCGTTTATGATTTTTCCGATATTGTAATACAGCATAATCAGCTCTTTATTTACACTTAAAGTAGCTTTGTACTGCGCCTGCTGAATTTCCTGTTTGATAGTTTGCACCAAATCAAGATACTCGTTATTATTCATCAACATCTTTATACCCTCCAGTTATCTATTTCAAAAATTGATTGCGGTATTCCTGATGACGGAAACGATAGCCCTGTGCAATTAGCGTATCCGTTTTCAATGCGACCAAGTTTATGTCCGAGTGCATTGCCCGTGCGATCTGCTGAATATCATACCCGTTTTCGATATATTCCAGTATTTCATCGTCAGGCAGGGAGATTTGAGAAGCAAAGATGTTTGCCTCGTATTCCATTCGGCTTTGCCGCATATCGAAAATATTAAATTCCTTGAAGCCGCCAGCCTTGACCGCTTCTTCTCTATGTAATGCGTCGTGTCCGATCTCGTGCAGCATTACGATACGCTCCATTACAGGGTGCAGATCGTCTTTTATAAAGATAAAGCGGTTACGCATTAAAACCTTGTATGCCCCTCGCTGCTTCTTGAACGATAACGGGATAACTTCTATCCCCAGTTCTCGTGCGATTTTATGTGGATCGTTTGTGCCAAGCTCATTTGTCAGCCGATTTGCCTTTCTAACAATCTCCAAAGTCTGAATATCCAAGAGCAAACACCCCCATTCTACTGTCGGTAAGTATATCTTATCAAATGCACTGTCCGAAAAAGAGGACATCAAGCGCTATTTTCTATATTTTTTGGGAGTGTACTTTTTATTCTTCTCTTTGGCGATCCAGTACGCTTCCTGAATGCCTTTCATCATCTCGTCCAAATCCTCATCTGCAAGTTCGCCGCCTGCAAAAAGTCCTGTAACTTCTGCCATAAGCTCCTTTGCCTGTCTTGCGCCATTGCGTCCATATTTAGATTCGGCGTTCAGCAAAAATTCCTCATCATCTGTAAGCAGATAGTTGACATCGACCTTCAGGACTTCCGCCATCTTATAATAGGTTTCCCTTTTTTTCGGATAGCGGGTGCCAGCCTCATAATTCGATACTGTCCGCAGAGAAACGCCGATTGCTTTTGCAAACTCATCTTGCTTTAAGCCTGCCTTCGTGCGGGCTTCTTTTACCTTTTCACAGAATTTCATTTCATCTGACCTCCAAATTATTCGACCTGATTTGAAAATATCTTGCGTATCTGTATTGACAAGCGCAAGTAAATTTCGTATAATGTCAATACGCAAGTAAGTTGCGTATACATAATACCTTAACTTGCGTGTTTTGTCAAGGGAGTTCAAAAAATTAGCTTGAACTTTTATCTACCAACAAATGATACCCGTTTTAAGGATTGAGGCGAACAGATGGGACGGAAAGATACACTCGCTGCGAAAAGCATTCGCAAAATGTACGAGCAGCTTAATTTGAATCAATCGGATATATTCTCTAAAACAAAATTGCTTCTCAGTGTATACCGTGATGTGGTCTGGATCACACTGAGCGAATCTGCCCGTGTGAATGAGGAGCTGGTATATTACGGAGAGGAACTGGACAGCGCCCTTGTCTACTTGGAGCTGTTTGCGCCGGATACCGAGAAGCAGGAGTTTGAGAGCCGTATCAGTGCTTTATTTGAGAACAAGTGGATGGTTGACCTGATTGATACCGCTATGGCGAAAATATATGACTACCATAACAACGGCAGGCTGTACCACGAGATCATATCGAAAAGCTACCTAACGGCGTTTCGGTATACAGAGAGCGAGCTGCTCGATCTCTTGAATATGGAGCGCAGTACCTTTTACGACCGGAAACGGGAAGCGATTTTGCTCCTTGGCGTGTCCCTGTGGGGATATGCGATTCCGTGCTTCAAAGGAATCTTCAATATGAAGGGAGCTGATGAAAGCGACGATATTCCCGATTTTTTCAAATGAAGGCTTGTCCGACTAAAGTCCGACGAAATCCCTACTGAATGTCCGACCTTGCGTATGCTACACTGTGTATGCTGCCCGAAGAACGGCTTTCGTTTACGGAACGAGGCTGAAAACAAAATGGCAGAAAATTGGCGCAGTTTTGCCGATGATACGAAAAAGCAAATCTGTTACAATTAGTATGCCTAAAGCTTTGAGAATTTTTCTTGATTTTCAAATGCTGGTTGAATATCTTTTAGGCGGCAATACAGCAGCTTAGGCAAAACGAATTGAATATGTGTTTTGAAGAAGCAGTTATAGCTTTCAGCCTTCGGGCTTGAATGTTATAGCTGCTTTTTTTGTGCAGCCCTTTTCGCTTTTGTCAAGCGGAAAGGGAGCTTTATGTCTATCACAGTATGGCAGGCGTTTGTATGTAGGTATCCGTGATCTCCGGAGTTTTTGATTGTGACCTTATATATCAAAAATTCCAAATTTAAGGAGATTACGGAAATGAAAAAACTTACAGTAAACAAGCAGGAAGAATTATTTGCACAGGATTGTAAACTCATCAACCTTCGGTATGAGTATAGTGGTTTCACTGGAATGGAAAAATGGGCAATTATAACGGAGCTGTCCGAAGAAGCATTGTGGGATAAGTACCCTGATGTCATCAGCAGGTATACGCCTTTTATACTTCTGTCAATGGCACAGGGAGAAGTGATTAGTGAATCACATAGAAATAATGATAAATATGAAAAGCGCAGCAAAAGGACGATAGATGTATACGGTTATGAAGATGATATTTTTGAGCAGTTCCATCCGAAATCTATCGCCCCATTTATTGATCCGTTTGATAAAGCGGAGGAGGAACAGATCGAGGAAGAAAAAGAAAAGCTACGACAATTAGAACTTTCTAAGGTAAGACAAGCGTTAAGTATGCTGCAACCTGTTCAAAGGGAGCGCCTTCTTAAATCCGTTTTGCTTGGGATTAGTTCAAGGAAAATTGCGAAAGAGGAGGGCATAAATTATAGCTCCGTAGACAAGTCAATCGCTGCCGCAATAAAAAATTTCAAAAAATTTTATGAAAACCTCTGATTTTGGGTGTGCATTTCGCACCCCTTTGTCCAAATGAGTGAAGGGGTATTTCTATTCCGGATATGAAATGCGCTTTCAAAACTCAATGAACAGAGAGGTTATACATAAAATGAAGAAAACAGAAATCAGGCGTGGAGATATATTTTCCTACGATTTTGGCACAAGAATCGGCTCTATCCAATCAGGTGTAAGACCTGTGCTGGTAATTCAGGCAGACAATTTCAATGCGAATGCGCCTACTGTTATTGTTGCGTCCATTACGAGTGTAATAAAAAAGAGGTATTTGCCGTCCCACATTATTTTAGGCGAGGGTTTTGGTCTGATGAAGCCTTCAATGGTGTTGCTTGAGCAAATACAGACTGTGAATAAAGATGATTTGACAGAGTATATTGGCTTTGTTGATGATGAGCGCCTTTGGAGACAGATTAACGCAGCCTTGAAAAAAACATTTGGTCTATGGCTTTACAACACTGACAGGATCGGCGACATTCGCTGCCTGTGTCCGAAATGCTTAAACGACTATTTTCGCAATCCGAACTATGTTGTCAGACGCCTTGATCCTTTCGCTAAAAGTAAAGGCACTTGTGATAAGTGCAATGATAGAGGTTGGGATTATATCGTTTATGACAAACGCACCTCTTTCAAAGGGAAAGGGGTATAGGGATGTCGCAAAACAGGGAAAGGAAACGGAAGTTTGACATTCCTATATGGTGCAAGGCAAATCTGTCGATTGAAGAAGCCGCAGCCTATTCCGGTATTGGAATGGCGAAACTTTATGAGATGACAGAAAGTGAGGATTGCCCATTTGTCTTATGGATAGGTAGCCGGAGAATGATTAAGCGAAAAGTTTTTGATGAGTATATAGAGCGGCAATACTCAATTTAATGAAAAAGTCAAGCCTGCGATGAGCCGATTCGCATAATTGGCTTATCGCAGGACATTGGCTATGCTGTAACTACCAAAAGCAAGGAGGTACAGCAATATGCTCAACAAAAAGAACGATCCGGATATGTCGAGAGTCCCGTTGTGGAAGAAAATGAATTTAACGGTGGAAGAAGCCGCCGAATACTCAGGAATAGGCGTATCTAAAATTAAAGAAATTTCAAATCAAAAAAACTGTCCCTTTGTCCTATGGAATGGAACAAAGCGGTTGATTAAAAGAAAACAATTCGAGGATTATCTCGAAACACAATATTCCGTCTGAGAGGAGGACAAGCTAATGGATAATAAACTGACTGAAACAGGCAGTTCCAACAGGCGTGTAGCTGCTGTTCCAATTTGGGTAAAACCTTATTTGACGATAGAAGAAGCGGCAGAGTATACGGGAATAGGCAGGGATAAGCTTTATGAAATGACGAGCCTTGCCGATTGTCCGTTTGTACTGTGGGTAGGCAATCGGAGAATGATTAAGCGCAGGATTTTTGATGAATACATTGAGCAAATGTATTCAATATGATGGAGGTTGTATGGACGAAAAAATTTTAGCTTACAGAAGTGAACTCCAAAAGAGGTCGGAAAACACACCGTTTTGGACGAAAACGATTTTAACCGTTGAAGAAGCTGCCGCATACACCGGAATCGGAAGGGCAAAAATCCGCCAAATCATTTCACAAGGGAATTGTCCTTTCACGGTAAATAACGGCACACAAATCTGTGTGATCCGAGAAGCGTTCATTGATTATCTTGATAAGCAGTTTCGCATATAGGAGGAGAGAGAATTATGCCGAGAACAAAAAGAAAAGACAAGTCGAGAGCCGTGCTTCGGACAGGCGAATCGCAAAGGGCTGACGGAACTTATCAATTCCGGTGGACTGACAGTAATCATAAGAGGTTTTGCGTATATGCCAAGACGCTTGATGAATTGCGCTATAAGGAAGAACAGATTAAAAAGGATAAGAGCGATGGCATTAAAACCGAAGCCCGATATACGACGGTCAACGAGGTCTATGAGCTTTGGAAGGAGCTGAAGCGAGGGCTGAAGAACAACACCTTTGAGAATTATAAATATATGTATGAAACCTTTGTCCGTCATCAAATAGGCTCAAAGACAGTTTCATCGTTGAAAAAAACAGACATAAAGAGGTTTTATAATTACCTTACAGACGAGCGCCAGTTAAAACCTTCGACCATTGACAGTATCCATACGGTTTTACATCAGATTTTGGATATGGCTGTTGACGATGATTACATAAGGAATAATCCGTCAGATAATGTACTTAGAGAGTTGAAGCAAGCACATTGCTTTAAGACAGAAAAGCGCAGAGCTTTAACCCGTCCCGAACAGGAGTTGCTTTTAAGCTATTTGAAAAATACTCCCGCCGCACAATATTGGTATCCAATCTTTGCGGTTTTGGTAGGAACAGGGCTTCGAGTCGGAGAACTTACCGGATTAAGATGGTGTGATGTCGATCTTGAGAACGGTGTTATTGATGTAAATCATACTTTGGTTTACTATGACCACCGCACCGATGGAAGCAAAAAAGGCTGCTATTTTAATGTCAATACGCCGAAAACTCCGGCTGGAAAAAGAAAAGTGCCAATGCTCAGTTTTGTGAAAGAGGCAATTATAATGGAAAAGGAAAGGCAGGAGCTGCTCGATCTTCATTGTACCGCTACCATTGACGGATACACAGATTTCATTTTTATCAATCGCTTCGGCAATCCACAACATCAGGGAACGCTCAATAAAGCAATCCGCCGCATAATTCGTGACTGTAATGATGAGCAGTTTTTGAAGAACGAAAATCCCGAAGTGCTGCTTCCGCATTTTAGCTGCCATTCATTAAGACATACATTTACGACGAGAATGTGCGAAGCGGGCGTGAATGTCAAGGTCATTCAAGACACGCTTGGTCATAAGGATATTTCAACAACGCTTAATATCTATACCGATGTAACGAAGGAGCTTCGGCAGTCCGAATTTGAAGGTCTTGACTCATATTTCAAAAGCGAGTATAATAAAGTGTCAGACGAGTAAGGAATATTTCGGAGACGATGATAAAAAGCTTATACACCATTTACACCAATTTGTACTCCAATCCACCGAAAAACAGCACGAATTTATAGGGATATAGCGATTCCGGAAGAAACGCTGTTTAGACCTGTTATGAGATATGAGGAGGTTTAGGACGGATTGAAAAGATGGTTGCTTTCGTCCCGACAATGAAGTCGCTCGACCAAAAAACCCAGTAAAATCAAGGGCTTTTGGCACATCAAATCCGAGTTGACAACAAATTGACAACAATTTTTCGTGTAATTTTGAAGAATTGTGATGCAATATGAATTGTTGGCAGGACGAAACACAATATAGCACTTGCTATTTAGAGAACACTTATTGAAAGAAATTTCAAGAGGTGTTCTCTTTTTCGTTGGGTCTGCTTTTGTCATGACAACCATATTTATCTGAAAGGAACTGAATACTATGATTAGCGAAGAGACAAAAGCATACTACAATCTGAAAAAGAGAAATGACGTTAGAGAGAGCGCCAAGAGAATTCGCAGGCAGTTTTTGCGGTATAAGGATGCAGAGATTGTATATAGCCTGCAACACAAGAAAATATTGGAGCTTGCCAGTGAAGCCGGTGCTATTTACCGTATGAATGGAACGGTTTTGATTAACCGCGATATTTTTGAGGAGTATTTGGAAAGGTTTCATGAGCCAAGCACCCTACTCCCCAAGGAGGAACAAAAATGAGTGGAAACCTTTGGATGTTCTCGGATATGCTTGACGACGAGGATATCGAGATGCAAAAGCACGATTTTATCACCTTATATCAAGGAGCCGATTATTATGGTCTTGGCCTGAAGTCTTTTACACGTATGGCACGTGAGGCCGGTGCTGTTTATAAGATCGGTAAGAAGGTCTTGATTCGCAGAACGATCTTCGATGAATATCTGCGCAAGATCTATAAAAAGGAAATGGAGCAAAAAGCTCTGGATGATGCCGAAAAGTCTCTTGTAATGAGACAAGGCACTATGGTAGCTGACGAAGAAAGTGGTCGAATGGATATCCGTTTCGGACTGATGGACTACTACGGTGGGCTTCACTGTGGCGAATGCCTGGATGTTCTGATAGACGATGAATGGATCCATACCCGAATTGAAATGGGAGACGGTTGGTTTCTCGTTGGTGTACCGACAGATCAGTTAGTTGGTCTGGTTGTTAGAATTTAATAGAAAGACTTGCTGGGCGACTTCTTAATTGAGGTCGCCCTTCTTTTATATAAAAACGAAGGAGGTGTCTCTTATGAAATGCTTGATGAAGTATCACTGGGTTAAGCTGCCCCGAAATCATCTGCCTGAAGGCAAAGGAATTATGAGAGCCTGGGCCCAGCTTGCTTCCCGCGCAGCATTCCGCAAGGGACAGGCTTCCTATTGCGGCCATATTAACGCTGTAAGCCCGGGAATGTGGTCTGGTGGCATTGTGGGCCTCAAGAGTATTCTCGGCTCCAGAAACCGCGCACAGAGCCTTGAGACGCTATCTAAGCTCTCTGAGCTCGGATACGTCAGATATTCTCTGAATGCCAAGACAAAGAAGCTTACATATCAAATTACCGATTGGGTTATTGAATGCTCCGGTGAGGAGTGTACGAATGGATCTGTGTACGCCACTGAGGGGTATGGCTTCCTATGCCTCCCTCGTGGCATTACAGACAGACTGGTAGAACAAAATTACATATTCGATGAAGCAGACGCATGGCTTGACCTTTGGTGCCACACAGTATCAGAGGACTTAGGCAATGCGTTTTCTTTTTTGGCACCGACAATTCAATTTGGTAAATTCGGTGCTGTGCTGACTTTGGAAACCCTGGGCCAGCGTTGGAACTGGGAAAAGACTAAGGTGTGGCGATTCTTTCAGAAGCATGGGGATGCTTTTATACTGCACCGTCTTCCCGGCGCCTATGGCTGTCTCATTTTCAATAAACTGTATCCGATGGATGCAGAGTTTACATGCCTGGAGTCTGAGAAAATTGAGCGTATAATCGCTGAAATACGCATTTTGGCAAAGAATGAGCAGAAAGTGGGTTCCGACAGCGAGAATTTAAGCAGAATGATTGCTTTGTATAGCCGTCAGCTCTTGACTGAATGTGCTGAGGAAAGCGAAAACACTCCGCCTAAAAATCGCGTTGCACTTTTTGACCCATATATATTACGCGCGTATTTTTCTCACTCGAATTGTAAGAACTGTATATATGACTGCAAGGGTAAGAGTATATATTCCCCTCCGGTTATAGATACGAGTAAAATCCGAGGGCCTTGTGTACCTGTGGATATAACGATAATAGCAAAGGAGATGTTTACATATGACCCGCCAAACAGACGGAAAATCGCTGTATGAACAGCAAGAAGAGCAGATTTTAGCGCAGTCAGACGCTTTTATTTCACTTCTGACAAAGCGTGGGATCCTCGGTGATCACAAAATCGACAATGATAAGATTCGTAAGGCTCAGCAGGAGAAGAATCGCAAGAGTTATCACAACACTCAGCTTCTTCTGCAGCATTATCGAAATATTGCATGGTTGCTGGAGTGTTTGCCGATGGATATCGCAAAAGAACTCGAAGAACCCTATGAGGACATCGATAAGCTTATTGATCATATGGACTTGGAGGTTGCACTGGGTAATCGTAAGCTGGAAAACCGAATGGAAGGTATTATGAGAACCAGATTGCTGTTTGACCGTGTAAATGAAGCTCTAACGGTTCTTTCTCATAAGCCAGACAACGGAAAGCGTTTATACGACGTTATTTATCACACCTATATTCGTCCGGATAAATTGAGTCATCTTGAACTTCTTGATGAGCTTCGATTGTCAGGACGTGTTTATTACCGGCTTCGTCAGCAGGCAATTTCAATTCTTTCAATTCGTTTGTGGTCAACACCGGTTGCAGGAATGGATTTTTGGCTTGATATGCTCACATTGTTTGAAACCTTGTAAATGAGCCGATTAAGTGCCTACAAAACGCCTATAAAACGCCTACAAAATGCCGATGACAAGTAAAAGGAAATGTGGTATACTTGTATTGTCCAAAACTGGGCTCGGGTGAAGACGAGGCCGTTTCTTTTAGCAGAAATGCTTGAAAGAGACGGCTTTTTTTGTTGCCCGAATTCTGAAAAAAGGAGGTACACAGGCATGATTAAGCAACTCAGGCTGGGAGGTAACAAAATAAAATCCGCCTATTGGTCGCTCGTCGGTACAGCATCGGCTATGATTTTCTCGATGCAACCCGTTATGGCCGCAACTATCTGGGATCGTTTCTCAGCGATTATGCAGGATATCTACGGTCAGATTGTGGCGATCAGTACCATCGTGGCAGTCACAGTGGGTGCCATTGCCCTGATTATCCGAATGGTTTCGAGAAATCAGCGTGCAGTGGACGAAGCGACGCAGTGGCTCAAGAGAATCGTGATCACTTGGATCATTCTCAACTCTCTCGGCTTCATCGTTGCGTATTTGCAGCCTCTCATCGCCGGCGGAAACTACTCGCCCGGTGGTAGCGGCGGTGGTACAACCACCATCTAAGCATCCGGGTCAAGCAGGGATGGAGGTGATAGCCGATGCTTGACTGGATATTTGAAGGGATAATTACATGGGTCAGTTCTGTTGTAACCGACCTGATGGATGCCGTCTCAGGTATGTTCCTGCAGGCGCTTGGCACAGACATGACCGCCATGGAAGAATATTTCCCCTTCGTAAGTAAAGCCTTTACTGTTATGCAGTATACGGCTTGGGCACTGCTCTTCCTCATCACAGTCTGGCAATTATTCCGAGTATTCGGTGGGCCGGTTACAGATGCGGAAAATCCGTGGACACTGATTGGCAGAAGCGCAATGTTCGCATTGCTTATCGGTTATTCAAAGCCGATATTCTCGATGTGTCTTGACATCGCCACAGCACCGTACACAGCCCTAATGGATATCCAGATGACCGCAGAAGATTTTACATTTGCGGGTGTAGAAGCAATGTTGATGAACGGACTAACGACGCTTATAGCGACCATATCCGTCGTCGGACTATTGCTTCTTGTTATTTTGGAGATTGCATTGGGTTGGAACTACTTCAAGCTCTTGCTTGAGACGGTGGAACGCTATATCGTGGTTGGTGTTCTCTGTTATACATCACCTCTGGCATTTTCCATGGGAGTCTCGAAAGTCACGGTTCCGGTTTTCAGAAGCTGGTGCCGTATGGTTGGATCCCAGCTATTGTTGCTCGTTATGAATGTATGGTTCCTGCGAGGATTTAACTCCTCAATGGGTGCCTACATTGGAAACGGTGGTGCCTTATCTACCGGATACGGCAGCGTATTCCTCTGGTTGTTCTGTGCGTTGGCTTTCCTTAAGACCGCGCAGAAGTTCGACTCTTATCTGGCGGCAATGGGCCTCAATGTAGCCCAGACCGGTTCCAGTATGGGTATGGAGCTTTTGATGGCGGCAAGAGTTGTGACAGGCATTGGACACGGAGCAAGAAGTGCCGGTAATGTATTCGGTGGTGCAACTGCCACAGGTACCGGTGCCGCAGCAAGCGGTTTCGCCGCAGGGTTCGCAAACAAATTCAAGGGCAACAGTTACGTTCGCGATGCTGTTGTACAAGGCGGTCAGCGTATGGGCGCCGGTGGAACGATTGGATTTGTGGGCAGAGCCTTTGGCGGTATGGCCGCACGTAACGGTGCGCAGTTGACTGGTGACTCTATTGCTTCCGTCGCAGGTCGAGCACCGAGTGTGTCTGGTATGATTGCCGGAGACATTGCAGATAGAAGTCTCGCAAACTATATGCCTCATATGAGTGGTATGACGGTTTCGGGTACGGAAATCTCCGGTGGTCAAATCACAGCCAAGGTTGTTGGCGCTGACGGAAAGGAAACTTCTGTTGCTATGTACAGCGCAGCTCAATTTGAGAAACCTGACGGTCCTCATTCCGTTGTTACTGCTTCGGATGGAAGTCAGTGGTATCAGATGGCAAGCGGTCCGGGTGCCGGTGCATTCTACGATGCTCCTCAGTTCTCCGGTTCTACTGCCGAAGCTGCACAAGTTGCTGCCACATTCCCGGATGCGGCGGAGGGTACAACTCTCAGAACCGTTGGAGACGGTGTTGTCGAAGCAAGTCACGATGGCCACAATACAATGTGGTACAACAGTGCCTACTATGATGAACCGGATGCTCCTCATACGGTTATGACAGCTGCAAACGGTGTAGACTGGTATGCTATGAATCAGCACGCTGATTCGCCTCAGTTTGAGACCGGCGATGAAGCATACGCATATAACCAGGCTTATTTTCAACAGTTTATGCCAGGATTCGATCTGCCTATTTCTTCTGTGGACGGCTCTCAGAGGCTTGACGGACACTTTGAGGTCAGACACGAAGATGGTTCCGGTACGATGTTCTACGATACAACCCAGTTTGCTCCCCCTCGTGGAGATTATCAGGTATTCGAGGACATCAACGGAAGTCAATGGTATGCAATTCACGGTGAGGCTGCTGTGGATCGCAGACCCGTCTTTGAAAACGGCAAACCCGTTTATGACGGTGACAACGTGCGAACGGTTAACGTCGATACAGTTCGCTATAAAGCAACACCTTCGCGTTATGGGGAACCTGAAGCCAGAAATGATGGCGAGACAAAGGCTCCTAAGCGTAAGAGGTAAACAAACGAGCTGCAGCCGAATCGGTTCTTCCGGTTCGGCTGTTAGCTTATATAAAATCGAAAATAATACTGCCAAATGCAGTTGAATATAGGAGGTGCAGATAATGGCAGAGCCGAACAAACAACAAATCGGTGATGGCTCCGATAGTTACGGTGCCGCAGTGCAAAATGCCGCCAAAGCAGCGAAACAAGCAGCCAACGTCGGTAAAGAAGCCGGCAAAACAGCCGCGACTACTGCAGCTGCAAAGGGTGCTGAAGCTACGGCAAATGCGGCCGCAGCAACGGTAAAAGCCGGTGTTGAAGGTGGCAAAGCAGTTGCAGAGATTGCAGCCGGTACTGCTTCAGGTGGTCCTTGGGGCGCAATCATCGCAGCAGCGTGGGCAATGCGCCACACACTCTTTAAGATCCTCGTCTGCATCTGTTTGTGTGTGGTTTTCTTAATCGTGATGATAGTAGAGCTTCCCGGTATCCTTATAAACCGAGCTTTAGGACTTGACGGCAGTCAGCCAACCGAACAGGTCACGATTGTAACGGTATTCGAGATGGTAACGGATGTGATCTCCAACATTATTGGTCTTGGATATGATTCTTCGATGGCGCAGGTAGAAACGCTGATTGCTGACGGTGGTTATGATTACGAGCTTTCAATGAATGCTCTTGTCAATCACGCTCAGAGTTCAGCCGGATACGATGTGGCATATATCATGTCCGCGTATTCCACGTCGGTTGATCAGCTCAGTGCTACCCAGACTGACTTGGAATCAAAATTGTCCGGTGTTTCGGGCAACATGTTCCCGGTAACGTCGGTAGAAAAAGAAAATGAGGTTATCACACCGGTTACATATTATACCTATAAGCCTGTCACAATGACGGTGGTCACAAGAATTGTGCAGACCGGCACCATCAACGGTGTCCCACAGTACCGATATGAAACCGCTGAAAAGACCTACTATGTGAAGGATGAAGAAAAAGCCTCTGATGTTGCCATCGAGGTCGATGCTTATACTGCTGTAACGGTAACGCTTCCCGTATACTCGGGTGGATCTATCAGTGGTACTCGAACAGCAACCTATTATCAGTCTGCAGGTAAACAGACTTTGACTCCGACAAAAGAAATCGTCAAGTACCTGGAATGCACCATTCATCCCTTTGATAATACGGTCATTACCAGTGCCTTTGGTTTGGATCTGAATGCCAATTACAACGAGTACAACACCACATACGGTGAGGTTATTGACAGTCGTGCCCAAGCACTCAAGATGACCTTGTACGGCACGGCAGCAAACGGAAGCGCAGTTCCGCTTACCGATACCGAGCTCATTGCTTTCCTTGCAAGACAAAACTGCAGTGAGACGCGCAAGCATATTGTTAAGACAGGGCTTTCTCTTGTGGGTAAGGTCCCTTACTTCTGGGGTGGCAAATCGGCTGCAGGTTGGAACGATGAATGGAATACGCCAAAGCTGGTAACAGCCGCAGGTTCTACCACAAGCGGAACCATTCGACCGTTTGGACTCGATTGCTCAGGATTTACCGACTGGACCTATAAAACAGCCGTGGGCGTCAGTCTCTACGGTGGAACCTGGAGCCAGTGGGATGAGTCTTACGCAATCTCTGCAGATGAGCTTCTCCCGGGAGACCTCGGTTTTCTGATGGATGCTGACGGTCAGGGTTGGAACCATGTGCTTATCTTTGCCGGATACGGTGAGAACGGAGAGCGTATGTGGGTTCATTCTTCAGGTGGTGAAGGTGTCATACTCAATACACCGAGTTATGAAGCAAGTCTTTCCCTGCGCAGACCGAAAGAGGTTAACTTTGAAGATTCGTCGGTAGTCCCCGACGTTGAATAGAAAGACCTGCTAAGAAAAGTCAAGTAGAAAAATCAAGGTAAGACTGGATTGAAAAAGGCCACACCAAACTAAGCCGCTTCGCATTTCAAAATTGAAACGACGGCCAGTCAATGGTATTGTAGCAAAGTTAGAACCGCTCTAAAGTTTCCAGGTAGGCTTTCACAGAGGCATAGTAGATCCGCAGGAACTTGTTAGCGGAAGCCATCATGTAGACACGGTAAGGTTTTCCCTCGGCTCGCTTCCTGTCCATGAACTGGTAAACAGGTTCATCAAGGGGTGCATTCTGCAAATAGACGCTCATGACAAGGAACAGCGTCCGGCGCAGAGACGGCGCGCCGACCTTGCTCATACCTTTGTGCCTGCCTGTCACATCGCCCGAATCATTCGGTGGGGCATCAATACCGGCGTAGGCCACAAGAGCTTTCTTAGAGTGGAAACGGCGTACATCGCCAATTTCGGCCATGAGTTGTGGGCCAAGGGCTGGACCAACTCCGAACATCTCCATGACAATGGGATATTCCGGCAGTTGGGAAGCCAGTGTTTGCATCTCCTGCTTGAGTACGGCAAGTGCGGCTGAGGTTGCTCTGAGTTGGGACACGGCCTGAGCCACAAGTAACTTTGTGGTATCGGACATTGGCATAACGCCAATGTGTCCACTGGCCTCGGTGTAAATGTCAAGAGCCTTTCTCTCGCTGAAGTTGTAGCCGTGTTTTCGGCACCATCGCTGGTACTTGTTCATGAACACTTTTTCAGAGCATTCGCAGACGCATCCGCAGTGCCAGAAATCCGCCGCGAAGTCCACCCATTTCTCGCTGCCATCTGCGCGGGCTGGGGTGTTAAACAAACGGTTCATGCCTGGAAAAGTGGTATCCAGCAAGGAGATTAGGTTGTTTTTCAGCATGGTTTGCACCTTGGAATACTGCTGGTACTGACGATAGCAGTTCTTCAACAGCAGCCGGGTATCTTCCTCTGGAATGTATCTCGGCAAGGTAAGCCAGCGGTCAAGGCCGTAGTTTGCCAACTTTACGGCATCTTTTCTGTCGGTCTTGACACGCCTCAAATCGTTGTTCCCGTAGCCATGCACCAGTTTGGCATTGACAACGGAGACATAAAGGCCAGCGCCGTGGAGCAGCCAAGCCACTGGCGTATGGTAGTTTCCAGTGGCCTCCATGACCACGCGGGTTTCACCGTCCAGGCTTTTGAGCAGCTTTGCCAGTTCGCTGAGTTCACTGTCGGTGTGACGCACTTCAAAGGGTGAGACGACGACCTCTCCAAAGGGACGCATGACGGCAACCATGCTTCTGCCTTTGGAAATGTCAATACCAACAGAGTTCATGGTTCTACCTCCTATACGAATTTGCAACCGGAATCCATCTTTTTCTCGTTGCCGATTCAATCTATTGGGTGACACGAACTCTATGGCTCAACCTGCTCAAATCGAACGCTACAACAAGAGGATGGCTGACAGTCTTTCTTACGGACATACAAGCCCAAGAAGGTGGTGGTCAGCCGGTTGTTCCTCTTATTGTAGCTTAGGCACGAGATGGAAAGAAAGCCGGACTGGCGGCCCGGCTTCCCTGTCCAATTTTATTGTAATAGAAGGTGTAGCTATGGACGATAAGGAATTCAGTAATGTCTTTTCTATACCGGCAAACTACACAGACTCAGGTAAGATCCTGGGCGGTATGCTTGAGCCCCGCAATGCCATTGAAGCACTGGTGTTAATCGTGCTTGTTGGTTATCCGGAGCTGATGCTGATACCGATGCCGAGTACAATCCGCATCGTTGTAATGACAGTTACGCTGATTCCTCTCGGCGTAATTGCAATGATGGGAATTGACGGAGACTCCCTGTTCCAGTATTTAGGGCACATCATCTATTACCTGATGAGCCGAAGAAAACTAACATTTAGAAGGGTGGGATACAAATATGACCCAGCACAACTCCGCAAAAGGAAAAAAGCGAAGAAAAAAGCCAGAAAAGCTTGAGTTCGTACAGGACTTCATACCAATCAAAGACCTACGCCACGGCATCATTGAAACCACGGACGGCAGGTACATTAAGATCCTTGAGATTGAGCCCATCAACTTTATGCTTCGCTCTGATGATGAGCAGTTCAGCATCATCTCCACCTTTGCGAGCTGGCTTAAAATCTCACCGATGAAACTACAATTCAAATCCATCACTCGCCGTGCTGATTCCGATAAGCACGTGGCTATGGTTCGTGAGGAACTGGAAGCAGAACCGAGCGAAGAGTGTAAACGCCTTGGAGAAGATTACATCAATCTCATCAAGGATGTCGGAAGCCGAGAAGCGCTCACAAGGCGCTTCTTTTTGATTTTCCAATACGAAGAACTCCGTCGCAATGAAACGGACGACTTCTCCCAAATCTTCAGTATGATTCAAACGGCTGAACAGAATGCGAGAGCGTACTTTATGCAGTGCGGCAATAACATTCTTCAGCCCGAAGATCCGGATGAAGCAACTGCAGAAATCCTGTATATGTTCTTCAACCGTCGTTCCTGCATCGATGAGCCGTTCACAAGCCGCGTGGAGCGTGTGGTTTTGGATACGATGGTAGCAAAGAACAAGGTTATCGGTATTGATGAAGTACCGCATATCCGCTTTGCTCATTTCATTGCTCCCCGAGGCATTGACCTGAAGCATCAAAACTACGTGATTATAGACGGTCTGTATTACACCTTCCTGTATATCAAGGGTGACGGATATCCGAGCCGTGTTCGAGCCGGATGGATGTCGGCGCTGATCAATGCCGGCGAAGGCGTGGACATTGACGTTCACCTGCGCCGCGAGAACCGAAGCAAGACCATTGATAAGGTTGCTCAGCGTATCAGACTGAACCGCACCAAAATCAAGAGTATGCAGGATACCAGTACCGACTATGAGGAACTGGCAAACTCCATTCAGGCCGGCTATTACATCAAGCATGGCATCGCAAACTACAACGAAGACCTGTTTTATATGTCAGTCTTTGTTACTGTATCCGCCAAGACCTATGAGGAATTGATGTGGCGCAAGCAGCAAATGGTAGACATGCTCAAGTCGATGGATATGTACGTGAGCGATTGCAACTTCCAACAGGAAACCGCACTCCGTTCGGTAATGCCGTTTTTGAAGATTGCACCTTCCCTTGAGAAGAAAGCAAAAAGAAACGTGCTGACCAGTGGCGCGGCATCCACCTATATGTTCACAAGTTATGAGCTCTCAGACGATACGGGCGTTTTGCTTGGTATCAACCGTCATAATAACTCGCTGTGTATCGTGGACTTGTTCAATACCAAGAAGAACAAAAATGCGAACCTCAACCTAATCGGCACCAGTGGCGCAGGCAAAACCTTTACGCTTCAGTTATTAGCCTTGCGTATGAGAATGCGCGGCATTCAGTGCTTTATCCTGGCACCCATCAAGGGACACGAGTTTAGACGTGCCTGTAACGCTGTGGGTGGTCAGTTCATCCGTATTGCTCCCGGTTCTCCGCACTGTATCAACATTATGGAGATCAGACACACGATTGCTCCCGAAATGGAGCTTATCGATGCGATGGACTATGTAGAGCTTGGCTCGATGTTGGCTAATAAAATCCAACAGCTTATGATTTTCTTCTCACTGCTCATTCCCGATATGACCAATGAGGAAGAACAGCTTTTGGATGAAGCACTCATTAAGACCTATGCGGATTACGGTATCACCCACGATAACAAGTCCGTGTATGAGGATGCAACGGTTTCTCCTCCGAAGATGAAGCAGATGCCTATCCTCGGAGATCTTCACAAGCACCTGCTTGAGAATAAGATGACCGAGCGTATTGCTGTTATCGTAAGCCGATTTGTTACCGGTTCGGCACAGTCCTTTAACCGACAGACCAACGTGGACTTATCCAACAAGTACATTGTGTTTGACCTTTCCGAATTGAAAGGAAAACTTCTTCCTGTCGGTATGATGATTGCCCTCGATTATATCTGGGACTCTGTTAAGAAGGACTTGACCAAGAAGAAAGCCGTTATGATCGACGAGATATGGAAGCTCGTTGGTACCAGTTCCAACAAACAAGCTGCAGAGTTCTGCTTGACCATTTTCAAAACCATTCGTGGTTTCGGTGGTGCAGCCGTCTCTGCCACACAGGATCTCAGCGATTTCTTCGGACTCGAAGATGGCAAGTACGGTCGTGCCATTATCAATAACTCCAAGAACAAAATCATCCTCAACCTTGAACCGGACGAAGCCAAGTACGTGCAGGATGTTTTGAAACTTACCAAGACCGAGATTCAGTCCATCACTCGTTTTGAACGTGGTGAGGCATTGATTTATTCCAACAATAACAAAGTTCCTGTTCTTGTGAAGGCGTCCAAGGTTGAGCACGAAATGATTACCACAGACCGTGCTGAACTGGAGGCGATTCTCCGAGAAAGACAGAAAGATCATACTCATTCCGAGTAAAATACTCATTTTGATACCAAATACGCACAAGGAGGTGTTTTTAAGTGTTTCTGCAAGATGAGCAAAACATCATCAAGTGGCTCTCGCAATACGGTGCCCTGCCGAAGCTTCAGATATCCAAACTTCTGCAGGTGTCCGAGGTTGCCGAAGAAAAGATATTGAAGAATCTTCAAAGGCACCGAAAAATCACCGAGGTTGGCGGTGGTTACTATTGGGGACTCGATAAGCTATGCAAACCCGAACAACGAACCGAGCTTGCCGTGTGGGTGCTGATTCAGTTCATTGATCAGGTAGATTCCCAAGCACATTATCCGGCAACATATCCTGCGCAGGTATATTTCCTGAAAGAAAACACGGGATATGAAATCATAGTGCTTTATGAAGGCGAAGAGCATCAGCTAAAAGCTCTCCAACCGGATGAGGAACTCAAATACATTATTGTGGTGCCCAACACCTCAATGATACCGCGTCTAAAACTTCCGGATGCGCCCTGCTTATTTGCCACCATTGATTATGAAGGTGACGATGAGCCCACGGTTCACTTCTATACGCAGGAGGATGTGGCCAATGAATAAAGAAAGTCAATTCTATCAGGTGCTCGTAAAGATTGAAAACGGCATCAAGCGAATGAGCGAACAGACCGCAGCCGTGCGTTGGTATCTGGAAGCTGATGATTTGGATACAGCCTATGACAAAGCACTGGGGTTGGAAGCCGTCACTGAAAAGACAACGCTTCTGACAAGAGTGCTTCCTGCTTATACCGGCTACCGTACCGCAAAGGAAGACGTGGCCGATATCATTGCCAAAGAGATTCCGGTAGAAATCGGATTCACCGCTGAAGGTTGGTTCTGCCTCAGGATGCCAACCCTGCTTCCGAAAAAGTCATCCGGGTCTCACGATTATATCCGAACTTATTTACTGCCGGCTATGGATAAGTTCTTTAACGGTCGTCCGAGGATACGATACCGCGACTGTGTTCTCGTTGTCCGACACATCTACGATATGAGGCGTCAGGAACGAAAGATGCGAGACCACGATAACATCGAGGTGAATATGGTAACAGACATTGTTGCCACGAAAGTAATGCCGGATGACAACCCAAATGTATGCACGCATTACTATTGCAGTGCTGCAGCAAGTGAAGATCGTACTGAGGTTTATGTGGTCCCGAAGCACGACTTTCCAATGTGGTTTGTGAAAGAAAAAGCGATGCCGGATAAGGGGGTTATGCTTTATGAAAACATCATTTGCGGGGCGTAAACCCATGTTACGCAAAGCGGTTTTTTTGACCCCCATTTGCGTAACACGTGAAAGAATGGCGAAAAGTCCTTGTAAATCAAGGGCTTATGAGCTTCCGACTGACGGGAATTTAGGCGGAGAGTGCAGTCATCGTGCCGAAATTTCTTCCAACACGAGGTTTCTTCGCTGATGGTTCAATTCATTCCCGGCAGTCAGGTCTGGCAGCTCATCACACTTCTTTCAATCGTCGGTGAGTATCCGCTTGGTTCGCGACATCTGCTTGGAAACAAGGCTGTCTTCAAAAACCTCGTCCACAAACTTAACCGACCGCAAACCTTTTGCAACATCGAGACCGGCGACACGATGACTTGCCGACTCCTGAGTGTCTCGGGCGACGACCGAAACCGAAACATCCGCCTTTGCAAGGTGGCTCTCCCCATACTGGATTGGATTTCACCCGAATGCCAAAGCTATCACCTGAATTCCTTCAGGAAGCACAACTTCTCCAGTTCAGTCTCACACAGAGAACGAAATCACCGCATCGGTGAGGCTGTGACAATGTGTATGCGTGCCGGCATCGAAGCAAGACCGTTCCTGTTACCTGAGCTTCAGAACGAAGCGTTTGTTCGTGTCATACCCAGCGAAGCCGTAATGTATCCGTCCAAGGATCTTAAGAGACTCAGCGAAGATGAGATGAGCAAAACCAGTTTTACCAGAATGGTTGGCGCACTGTTTGCGTGCGGCACCTGCTATGCTATGTACAACACGCGCAGCGCTACGATGAAATGGTCCGGTAAGGGTGAGTTCAAAGCCAGAGACTCATTACGAGACCTATCCAATATGAATGCCGAGATATCAATTGTAAATTCGGCGATTCTGATAGGTCAGTCTGGTACAGTCGCTCTGAACACCATTTTGGAATCAGACAAATCGCAGAAGCAGGAGTTTCGATTTGATTCCGTATATGACCACATATATTTCATTCCGTTGAACGAGGATGGCATCCGGCAGCTTCGCATCCTTACCGTTCCGGATTGGAAAGAAAAAATCCTGAATATGCTCTTTGACCCGGAAGAGAGATCTTACAACCGAGGTCGATTTGAGTATGACGCAATCGTAGACGACGTCTACATATATTCCTATTTGGATGCAGATATTGCCAGACTGATGCGACTTCACGAAACGCTCAGTGCTCTAAAGCGCGACGTAGTCGTCCTGTGCTTTGCATACCAGGTATCCTTTCTCCGTGAATACTTTGGGCCTATGGTCGAACTTAAGGTAATTGACTTTGACACGGTGGAAGATGAGCTTGGCCCGGATCGGAGGAACTTGTTTGAAGGATAAGAAAAGACTTATCGGTATCATCATGGCCATGGTACTCGGTTCATTCGCAGTGCTTTATCTGGGCGGAATGATGAGCCAGGTGCTCAGCAACTATTCCATCTGGATGAGTAACGGCGGACTTACCGGACAGGCGATGATGAAACCGGTTAATATGAATCCACTGGTATGCATCCCTTTGGCATTCACAGCCAACGGACTCAAAGCCATTGTCGGTATGATACTTATCGGTGGGGCCATCTTTATCGTCTATAAACTTTACAATCGGTTTGACGGAAAACATCAGGATCCCAGAGGCTTCACCAAGAGTGACAGCGGTATCTACGGAACTGCTTCCTGGATGGATGAAAAAGAGATGCACGAGGTTCTCGAAGTCTCCTGCATCGGACAGGTGGAAGGAACAATCCTTGGTGAGTACAAAGGCAAAGTCGTGTGTATGCCCAAGGACACCAGACTGAACCGACACATTGCCATCTTTGGTGCTTCCGGTACCATGAAATCCCGCGCAATCATCCGGAACGCGTTATTCCAGATTATCAGACGCGGTGAGTCTGCTATTTTGACCGATAGCAAATCCGAGATGTATACCGATACCGTGGAACTGTTCCGCAACGCAGGATACGAGGTGAAAGTATTCAATCTCGTGAACCCTGAGCACGGTGATTCCTGGAACTGTATGTCAGACTTGAACGGCGATACCCTGATGGCGCAGGTTTTGACCAACGTCATTATCGGTAACACCAGTTCCGGTAAGGGTGATCATTTTTGGGACAACGGTGAAGGCAATCTTCTCAAGGCACTGATCCTGATGGTTGACCAAGATAAGAAACTGAATCCCAGTCAGAAGAATCTGACCTCAGTTTACCAGATGCTTACCCAGAACAGTGAGGGTCAACTGATAGCGAAGTTCAATAAGCTTCCGCTTGATCATCCGGCACGTGCCCCGTTTAATCTTTTTGCCCAGTCCAGTGACACTGTGAAATCCGGTATCATACTGGGTCTGGGTACACGACTCCAAGTACTGCAGAACAAAGCGGTCCAGCGCATCACCAGCAGTTCGGACATCGACTTGGTAGCACCGGCGAAGAAAAAGTGTGTGTACTACATCATACTCAGTGACCAGGATGCGACGATGTCCTTCCTTTCATCTCTGTTCTTCAGCTGTATGTTCATCAAGCTCAGCAGATTTGCTGATGTACAACCCGGGGGACGGTGTCCGGTTCCCGTCAATCTGATTTTGGATGAGTTTAACAACGTGGGACGCATCGGCGGTGCCGAGGACGGTTCCGACTTTGCCCGTTCGCTCTCGGTTGTCAGATCCAGAGATATCCGTGTGATGCTCGCTGTACAGAGCTTGGGTCAGTTACAGAACCGATACCCGAAGAACCTGTGGTCCGAAATCATAGGCAACTGTGACATCCAACTGATGATGGGTTGCTCTGATGACGTTTCCGCTGAGTTCTTCTCCGCACGATCGGGAGATATGTCAGTTCAGGTTAAATCCACAATGACAGTGCGACAGACCTTAGCACTGGCGCAGGTAATCCCGCAATACCGAAGCCTTGAGGGACACGGACGTCGCAGACTCCTTACTCCCGATGAGGTACTGAGATTGCCGAATGAAGAAATGCTGTGCATCATTCGTGGTCACAACATTCTGAAACTCGACAAACTCGATTTTACCAAGCACCCAATGGCAAGGCATATCGTCCAGAGGTCAATTCTGGATTATAAGCCGACATCAACACCTGAGGAGGTAACGCCTCCCCAGACAGAGCCTACTTCGGAGGCGAAACCGAAGAAGCCATCGAGTAAGAAACTATACGGTTCGGCAAAGCCGCCGGCTGATTTTTAAGAAGGAGGTTAACTACCATGGCATTGAAGAAACCCGAGACCACTGAGGAACTGAAACAAAATCCTCAGGCCGACCAACCGGATGACGCCAAGAAGACGCGTGCCAAATCGAAGTCAGCTCCGAAGAAATCCCAGTCTGGCACAAAAGCCAAAGTGAGCAAGAAAACTGCTGAAGAGACAGGTACCGTGGCACCAAAAGCCAAAACGCTAAGTCAGTCTGTACCGGGTGAAGAACCGGTCGTAGCAATTGGCAACAGACGTGAAGCTGAAACCGAGTCAGATAAGGCGAAAAGTGATTTGCTCGACTTGCTGGAGTCCTATAAAGCTGGGCGTGTCCTCACGGATCATATTGAGGGAGTCGAGAAGATCAAAGGCACTGTTGCTGCAGTCCTGTATCACGGCTCATTCAAGGTAATCATTCCCGCAGAGGAAGCGATTAACCCGCCGAATGATTACAGAGGCAACAATCCTACTGCAGTTCACCGTTATATGCTGGCCAAGCGACTCGGTGCTGAGATTGATTACATCGTGAAAGGTATGGATTCTGAGACTGGTCTTGCCGTTGCTTCACGCAAGGATGCAATGAAGGCCCGCCAGAAAGAGTTCTACTTCACACGAGACCGAGACGGAAATAACATTCTCTACGACGGCGTACTCGCTGAAGCCCGAATCATTTCGGTCATCAAATCGGGTATTTTCGTAGAGCTGTTCGGCGCAGAATGTTTCATCTCCGTGAGAGAACTCAGTTATCAGCGATGGGCTGATGCAGGCGATTATTATAAGCCTGGTCAGCGTGTAATCGTAAGGGTTACGGGTGTTGACCGCAGCGACCGTGAGAAAGTCAAGATTTCGGCATCCGTTAAGAGAGCGCAAGAAAACCCGTATGAAAAAGCGCTCAGGAAATATGTCGAAGGCAACCACTATGTTGGCAAAGTCAGTATGGTGGATGAGAACGGTGTCTTCGTCGCAATGGACGGTGGCATCGATTGCCTTTGTGAGTATCCCAGACGCGGTCGTCCGCCTATCGGTGCGCAGGTCACAGTTCGAATCATAGGCATCAACCGTGAGACCAATCGAATTTGGGGCGTGATCACACACACGACCACTGTAATCTGATTCGAGTTTTAAGAAAGGAGACCAAATGTAATGACCCAGTGTAATCTGACTCAAACTGAGCAGATGCGGCGCAAAGAAATCGCAGACCACACGCGTGCATTGGTGGTAAACCTCTTGCATGTGGATGCAGAAGATGAGACTTCCATTATGTGTGGGTACAGAGATTATTACCTGCAGATTTCCTTTTCCGAGCTGCACCCGCTGATGGTGTTCTGTCTGGCAAAGGCAATCACCAAACCCAACACAGCCAAGCAAGAGAAAATTGCTAACGAGCTGAACCTTAGAAGCATTCTCGGTAGCCACGCCATCAATGACGAAGTCGGCTGTTATTCTTACCGTGCCACTCACTGGTTGGACACCGAATTGAATGCCGAACGCTTCTTTGAGATGCTCAATCGCTGTGTGGACGAGGCGAACAGAGGGTTCCTCAAGCTCGCCTGTTAGTTGTATTTCTCCAGACTCAGTCGTGTAATGATAGTAAACGACCTGAATGGAGGTAATGCATCATGAAAAATCTTTTAGCTATTCTTTTAGCGCTGAGTATGCTGCTTCTTTGCGCTTGCTCAGTACCAGACTCATCTGGAAATTCTTCCCCTTCGGGAGGTGACAATCCGGATAGCTCATATACAGGCTCAATCTCTCAGACTGAGTCAAAGGAGACCCTGGAAAGTCGCTCCGCGGCGGAAGAGGACCCTGGGAATTCTGCGGACACCACATCCGTGTCAGACCGAGATGATAAAGACCAGGAAGAAAGCGACCCGGGGACGGTGAAGGCTCCGAACCAAAGCCAAGAAACCACGGGCAAGGATAAACCTAAAGAAACCCTTCCTTTGCAGTCATCCGGTGATGACAATTCTTCACAGAGCACTAAGCCGGCAGAGACGACAAAGCCTACCGAGACTACAAAACCACAGACTGAGCCGACCGAAAGCAAAACCGAAACGACCCAGCCTCCTATAGAGGAAACTGTTCCGACAGAGCCTCGCGCAGGTAAGGCCGACACTGCGGCAGTTGCCCAGCGTGTTCTGGAGTATATCAACCAGTACCGTTCAAGCCCTGCCACAAGACTTTCAGGTCTGACGGAATATGCTCAGTATCGAAGCCGACAGCTTGTTTCTAACTTTGCGCATGACACTGCAGATCAGCGCGCGGCAGCAACCGCACTCCAGTATGGAGAATACGTAGATCCCAGAGTTTTCGGCGGCAGCGGACAGCCTTATTACAGAGCAAACGCCCGTGAAGCCATAACCAAAGCCGGTTATGTAGGCACGATTGATGAAGTGGCAATGAAACTGGCAACGCTCGTTAAGAACAGTCCAAACCATTGGAATTACATCGGCGACTCTCAGTACACCTACATTGCAGTGGGTGTGACCTACGAGAGTGATATGTGGTACTGTGCCATCACAGTGGCCTCCGAGAATACAGATGAATATTAAACCAATTTAGGAATTGAAGCCTCAATGCGAAAGCGTTGGGGCTCTTTTCATATCAAATTTCAGAAAGGATTGAAAAGTTATGACCCAGAGAACCAAACTCAGTTCGCATTTCCTGTCGCTATTCCTGGCGATGTTGATGATCGTCTCGATGATTCCGGCAACAGTATTCGCGGCACCGGCATCGGACATCCCGGATGAGATGCTGAACAATGTCTACTTGGATGCGCTTGCGTACACCGGTTATCAGGTACAGGCGCAAAAGAATGACGGAACCATTTACAAAACCTATGGTTCCCGAGCTTCGGCCTACGGCTCGAACATCTCGTATGGCCTTACCAAGTACGGTACTGAAACCGTAACCAAATCCGGTACGGCTACCGGTCTCGCTCCGGATATCGCCGGATTTGAGAGCAGCGGTCTTTGCTGCGCCAGTTATGTATCCTATGTGTACTATAACTACTTGCCGAATATCGCGGGTATCGACACCAGTGATGTTGCGAAGCCTTCCAACCCTCGTTCTGCCAGTTCCTATAACACGGCAGCAAATGCTTGGGTAAATGCAGGTACCGCACGCAGAATCAGTTTCACACAGAGCTCCAACGGTGACAACTTCAACCCGAGCGAAGAAATCCCGATCGGTTCGCTTATCGTATTTAAGCACATTCCGACCGGTGGCATTGCTCACGTTGCCATCTATGCCGGCTACTACAACGGAATCCACTTTGTTACCCACGTTGGTAACGACCGTGGTCCTGAGTTCAGCACTATCGTTGGCATGAGTAAGGGTGATTATCCGGAAGCAGTTGTGCAGGTTGTTGCACCTCAGTTTGTGGAAGAGTCCGGTATGATTGAAGTGTATAAGAAGGATCCTAATGGTAAGAACCTCAGCGGCGCTTACTTCCTTGCTACCAATACCGAAACCGGTGAGGAATACGGCATTGGTCCTACAAACTCGAACGGTTATGCATGTACCCAGGAAGATCTTCCTTACGGTACCTATAAAATCGTAGAGACTGTGTTCCCGACAGACTATACCTATTCGGGCACAAAGGAATGGACCCGAACCGTCAGCTCTGCCAATGATGGTGTAGTCACTATCAATGCAGTTAACGAGCTGAAGAAAGGTAACATTGAGGTTTATAAGAAGGCTTCGGAGAACAACGGTGCTCTTAGCGGTGCCATCTTTACCGTTTATAACACCTCGGGCACTAAAGTAACCACTATTGGACCTACCAATGACCGTGGTTATGCCAAATCCGCAGATATTCCTTACGGTACCTATCGCATAGTCGAGACCACGTTCCCGTTCAACTATGAGGGTGACGGTCAGACTGAGTGGACAGTAACCATTAACACTGCCAAGGGTGCCCTCGCAACCATCAACGCATCGAACAAACTCAAAAAAGGCCGCGTCGAGATTTTGAAATCCGATTATGAGTCTGGTAAAGACCTCAGTGGCGCTGAATTCACAGTTTACGATTACGATGGTGAAGAGGTAGCCGTTATCGGTCCTACCGATTCCAAGGGCTATGCCAAATCCGGCGAGATTACCTATGGCAGCTATATTGTCAAGGAAACCAAGGTGCCCGTGAACTATCAACCTGATGGCGACGCCGAATGGCATATCACTATTGATGATAATAGTCCGCTGATCACACTGGACATCGCGAACCTTCGTCAGTATGGTAGCGTCAAAGTAGTCAAGACCGCTGAAGACGGACTTGTAGACGGACTTAAGTTCCAGCTTACCGGCACCTCTGTTTACGGTGAGGAAGTCAATATGACAGCCACCACCAACGAAGCAGGTGTTGCTGTATTTGAACGCGTGCCAATTGGCATTGATTACACACTTTCCGAAGTGAGTACCCCGAACCGCTATGTAATTCCTGAGGCCCAGAACATTACCGTCGAGTGGAATAAGGTAACAGAGCGTCAGTTCCACAACGTGCTCAAGAAATGGCGTGCAGATATCTTTAAGGTTGATGCAAACCTTCGTTGGGGCGACGGTGGTTTAGAGTCCGTCTCTGTCATGTCCTTGAAAGCTACCGTTAACTCTGATGAGAGCGTAGAGCGACTTGGTTTCCCTTACGGTAAGTCTCAGGGGGATGCGTCTCTGGCAGGTGCAGTGTACGGTGTATATCGCTACGATGAACTCGTAGACACCTATACCACTGATAAGAACGGTTACATTCTTACCGATTACTATGTATGCGGCGAAGGATGGAACATCCGTGAGATTACTCCTTCCGAAGGATATCTTCTTGATGAGTCTGTTTACTGGCTTGACGTAGAACCGGGTCAGTATACCGTCGAGAAGAATACGGAAGAGCTTGACGTATATGAAGAAATTATATATGGTGGCTTCCACCTTATCAAGCACAAAGACAATGGTGATACTCAGATTGAAACCGAAGAAATCGGTGCTGAATTCGAGGTTTACCTGAAGTTCGCAGGTTCTTATGAGAACGCTAAGGAAACAGAGCGTGGCTATCTCATTACTGATGAGTGGGGCTATGCTGAAATCGACTATTTGCCTTACGGTATTTACACCGTGAAGCAGGTCAAAGGTTCTGAAGGCGTAGATTTGATGAAGCCGTTTGATGTCTTTATCAGTGAGCCTTGGACATATCAGCAATTCATTATCAATAACGCACCATTTACCAGTTACGTAAAGGTGCAGAAGACGGATGCTGAGTCTGGTCTGGCAATTCCTTATGCCGGTGCAGCATTCCAGATTTACAACCCGGATGGAACCAAGGTTTCCATGCAGTATACCTATCCGGAACTCACTGTAATCGACACCTTCTACACCAACGAAGATGGTTATTTGATCACACCTGAGACTCTCGGATACGGCAAGGATTATTACCTGGTCGAAGTGAAGGCGCCTTATGGCTACGTGCTCAACTCAGACCCGGTTTGCTTTGACGTTACTGCAGACGATGCTACCGACGAAGGCGGTATTACCGTTGTGAACGTAACTCGTTCCAATATGCCGCAGAAAGGGGTCATCCACATCACCAAGACCGGTGAGGTGTTCCAGTCTGTCGTAATCAACGGTCAGATGCACAAACCGGTATACGAAGTGAAGAATCTTTCCGGTGCGGTGTTTGAGATCCGTGCTGCAGAAGACATCTACACCCTCGACGGCGTAATGCATTACGCGAATGGAGAGCTGGTAGATACCATCACGACCGGGTCTGACGGAATCGCTACCAGTAAGGAGCTCTACTTGGGTAAATACGATATCCAGGAAATCACTGCACCGCATTCTATGGTACTCAACGGAAAAATTCAGAATGTTGAGCTCGTGTATGCCGGCCAGGAGATTTTTATCACTGAGACTTCCGGTAATCTCTATAACGAACGCCAGAAAGTGAAAGTGAGTTTGGAGAAAGCCCTTGAGCAAAACGAACTCTTCGGCATCGGCATGAATGCTGAGCTCAAGAACATTACCTTTGGTCTCTATGCCCAGACTGACATCGTTGCAGCTGACGGTACGATGATTCCTGAGGGCGGACTGATTGAAATCATTATCTTTGATGAAAACGGTAAGGCTGTTATTTCTACCGATTTGCCTTTGGGAAGCTACTACGTGCAGGAGCGCAGCACCGATGACCATTATATTTTGAGGGATGAAAAGTATGGCTTTGAATTCACTTACGGCGACCAGACCGTAGAGGTCACCCACCTCGCAGTCAATAACGGTGCAGCTATTGAGAACGAGCTTAAGTACGGTTCTGTATCCGGTCTTAAGGTCGATGAGGATGGCAGGGTCATTAAAGGCGCCGTATTCGGTCTTTTCAGCAATGATGAAAATGAGTATTCCTGCGAAAATGCGTATATGGTGACAGAAAGCGCAGAAGACGGAACCTTTAAGTTCGAGAATATTCCTTACGGCGCTTGGGTTGTTCGTGAGATTCAACCTGCAGTAGGCTTCGTTCTCAACGAGAAGGCATATCAGATCACCATCAAGGAAGACGGCGATGTCGTAGAAATCAAACTCGAAAACCGTTATATCCGCGGTGACATCGAAGGTCTCAAACTGGACGAAGATGGCAACGTCATTGCCGGCGCGAAGTTCGGTTTGTTTAAGTCTGGTACCACAGAGTTTACTGAAGAAAACGCATTGCTCGTAACTGAGACTGACTCTGAAGGCAAATTCCGCTTTGAAAACATTCGCTTCGGTAAGTGGATTGTTCGTGAACTCGTACCTGCCACAGGTTATGTGCTCAATGAGACTCCCATCGATGTGAATATCCAGACTGAAGGCGAAATCATCAAAATCTCCTTCGAGAATAAGTTCATCCGCAGCAACATTAGGGGCTACAAGGTTGACGAAGACGGCAAACCTGTCGAAGGCGCTTTGTTCGGTCTCTTTACCGAGGATGAAACTGAATTCACCGAGGAGAGAGCTGTACTCACTGCCAAGTCTGATGCAGAAGGCATTTTCTTCTTCGATGACGTTCGCTTCGGCAAATGGATCGTGAAAGAGCTTGCACCTGCGGAAGGCTTTGTGGCCAACGACACTGTTTTCCCGATCGATGTAACCACTGACGGTGCTGTTATCGAAATCAAAGCTGAGAACCGTCATATCTACGGTATGGTCCATACCACTAAGGTGGATAAGGATTATCCGGACAACCTCCTTGCCGGTGCCATCTTTGAAATCTACATGGACGTAGACGGCAACAAGGAATTCGATGCTGACATCGATACGCTCGTTGGTGAGATGGTTGAGTATGAGCCCGGTCTGTATGAGCTTGAGAACCTCAGATACGGTGGTTACTTCCTCTATGAGAAACAGGCACCTGCCAACTATGTCAAGGACGATGCTTATCATTACTTTGCAATCGTAAACGACGGTGAGATGGTAGAGGTCGAAAATGAAGCCGGCATTGGTTTCATCAACAACCATATGGTCGGCAACCTCAAGATCGTTAAGAGTTCTTCTGACGGACGTCTCGAAGGATTCTCTTTCCGCATAATCGGCGAGAACTATGACGAGATCTTCAAGACTGACGCCAACGGCGAAATCTACATAGAAGGTCTCCGCATCGGTAAGTACACCGTTGCTGAGGTGGAAAATGAAGTCAGTGCAGGATATAAGCGTCCGGCTCCTGTTGAAGTCGAGCTTGTTGCCGACGAAACCCTTACCGTTAATGTTCATAACGACAAGATTACCATCGAAGAATCGCCCAAGACCGGTGACAATTCCAATATAGGTCTTTGGTTTGGACTTTTAGGCTTGAGCTGTCTCGGTATGGTAGGCACTGTGATCTACGGTCGCAGAAGAAAGCGCGAAGAACTGGAGGGCTAATCAATGAAGTCGATAACGATTAAATTCATTCTTCTGTGTGTCGCAATGCTGTGCATTCTTTGCTTTCCTGTTCAGGTATTGGCAGAGACGAAGCAAGGTACCACAGGAGATGAACTTCAGCTGATGGAAGCTGAGAAACTGGAAATCCAGCTCGGTACCGATTGGGCCGGCGTGGAGTTCCAGCTTAAGACGGATGCCGGGTTATATCCCGGCACTGTCAAAGTAGGACAGGACGGTGTGCTCCGTATGGAAATCGGCGGCAGCAAATCGTACATCTTAACCTGTATGAATTCTGCTGTCGAGGTTCCGGAGCCGACGCAAGCTCCTGCCACAACAGAGATTGACCCGGAAGAAAACAATTCCGGAACTGACTCAGCAGAAAATGGCAGCGCAACCGTTGCCGGCATTCCGGTACTCCATATCGTACTCTTTGCAGGCGGTATGGTGGTGGCAATCGGCGTCTTAATTGCTATGCATGTAGTGAAAAGACGCCGCGAGTCCGAACCTGCGTATGACGATGATGGTGACGAATAACTCTCCAGACTGAGTTTGGGAGGAAATCGCGCCTAATAAGCACAATTATGCTGTGAATAATCTGTAAATGTTACGAAAGGGCTTGACAAATGCAACCTAATCGGCTATACTATAGTCGTGGCAGGGCTTGCGTTCAGGCTCTCGGAACGTTTAAGGATAACGTCAGACCTGATTCAAGGGAATCAGGGATCCGTTACGGATCTCGCGCAATGAGCAGATCCACAACAACGCAGGTCAATTGAATATTAAGCCGGAAGGCTGCTCGAATATTACAGAGTCAATTGCTGGATGAGACAACAAACTCCAGCGTTTGGCTCTGTTTATTTGTTTTGCAGACCTTCCGGCTTTTTTCTTTATCTAATCGGAGGAAACGAAATGAATAAATCTAAGAAAAAAAGAAAGGGATTTAACGCAAGCAGCATACGCTGTCCATATTGCGGCAGCACGGTTGTTTATCGCAGCGCAGATGGAATCTATTACGAGAATAAAAAAGGCACTATGCTTTATGTGTGCAGCAACTTTCCTGAATGCGATGCATACGTCAGAGTTCACGCCGGCACCAATATCCCGGTCGGTAGTCTGGCCAATCACGAGCTCCGTTCTTTGAGACGTACAGCTCACCATTATTTTGATCAGCTTCATCTCTCGGGTTACATGAGCAAGCAGGATGCATACCAGTGGCTCGCGGACTTGATTATGGCACCTCTGTCTGAGGCACATATCGGTCATCTCGGCGAGTATTATTGCAAGCTTGTTATTGAGGAGAGCCGTAAGCTTCTGGACAGATCGCGAAGAATCAGTCGGGTTCCGCGATTGGGGGTCCTCAGAGGAGGGGCAGCGGCATCATGAAACTAAGCGAAGAGAGACAGAAGAAGGTGGAAGAAAATCTGGGTCTGGTACACAAGGTAATCAACGATAAGGTCCACGGCCCATATCAGCTCGGAATCTATTCCCGAGAAGACCTGTTCCAGATTGGATGCATCGGTCTTTGTAAAGCTGCCGCGACGGACAAAGGCGGCAACTTTTCGACCTATGCCTACAGACTGATTTGGAATCAGATATGCGACGCCCTGATCTACTCGACCCGTCGCCAAGCGAACGAAGTTACCTATGATGTGACACCGTATACTGCAGAGGTTGATGAGAGCGATTTGGAACTGGGTATAGCAATTGAGCAAGCCCTGGACAAAGCAATCCTGGAAGCTCCGCCATCCACTGTCAAAGGTATTGAAGCTATCAGACTGATGGTCGATGGTTACACCTGCAGGGAGATTGGAGAGCAGATGGGTGCTTCTGACAAGGTTGTGGCCGCGTGGATATCAAAGGCCCGTAAGTTTCTGAAGGCAAGGAAAGATGTCCTTGACCTTGCAGGCAATATGTAAAACAAGAGACGCTAAGGAGTAAGATCCTCGGGCGTCTCTTTTCATTTGGAGGTAAATATGAAGGCATTATTCAGAAAGATACGTCCCTTTATCATCCCAATCATCGTTACGTTGATTGTGGTTCTTCTCTTTCATTGTATCTTCATGCTCGGCTATGTGCCCACGTCGTCCATGGAGCCGACACTTGAGACCGGGAGCCTGATTCTCGGTCTCAGACACTTTGATGAACTGGAGACCGGAGATATCATCATTTTCCGTTACGACAGTTCTTATCTCGTGAAAAGGATAGCAGCGTGCGAAGGAGACACCCTCGTCAATCAGAACGCCATAGTGACCGTTCCGGAGAACTGTTTCTATGTGCTCGGAGACAATGCGGAAGACTCCCACGATTCCCGGTACTGGGATAACCCCTTTGTTTCCTATGAGAATGTCATTGCAAAGCTGCTTTTACCCATAAAATGAAAAAGGACTTACCCAATCAGAAGTTTAGGCGTCTTACTGCCAAGGAAGTCGTTCGGACAGTACCGGGAAAAGGAAAACATATGGAGATGCGAGTGTGAATGCGGCGGGGAGAAAGAAGTTCCTGCCGCTTATTTATTGAACGGACATACGAGAAGCTGCGGCTATATGAATGCCGAGCGTAAAGCACGCCTGGACATCTTGAAACGGTGTGTTCGTGCGGATCAATGTTGCCGTAATACAGCTTTTCAAGTGTGTTCACGGTTTTCACTCCTTTCCAAGCCAAACACCATATCACAGTCGGTGCGGCAAGTCCGGCACTTTTCAAAATAAAAAAGCGGCTACCGTTTCCGATAGCCGCTGTGTGAGTTAAACTATTTTGTTAGATATTGTGCTTTTTCTTTTTGCTGACAACTGTTGTGCCAATAGCGGCACCGCCGCTGATAAACAGCAGTGCGATCCACAGCATGAGGTTGCTTGTGTCGCCGGTCTGAGGAGACTTCGGCAGCTTCGCCGTTACGGTATCAGCCTTTTTGATTCCCTTGGTGCCGTCCTTGTCACTATAATACTTATTACATCCGCTGCAGTACCAATACTCGATGTTGCCCTCGGCATCCTCGGTCGCCGCCTTTGCCTCATTATGCTTGAGGTCGGTGTGATTCTTCGGGTCAGGCTCTCCGTAAGCTTTGCCGCAGACTTTGCAAACCGCCCTTTCGGTGCAGGTGGCTGTGCCGCCGGAGCAATCCTTTGTTTCAACGCCGTTGCAGCCGTCCACCGTACATTTGCGGGTGTGTGTGCCGTCGCCGTTTGATGTCCATTCGCCGAAGGTATGCCCGTCGTTGACCGTCACGGTCATCTCGGCGGTGTTGCCGGCGTTGTCGGTGACAACGATCTTCTGCCCGCCGTCTGCCGGAGAGAGAGTAAAGCTGCCGCTTTCGTCAAGCTCGACCTCCGTTCCGTTTACGGTAACGGTGTCCACATACTTTTCGTCAACGGTGACCGTCTGTGCCTCGCAGTAGGTCTTGCCGTTTTCTATGCCGGTGATAACCGGCTGAACATTGTCAAGCGTTACGCGGTCGGAGCGGAGATATGTTATGTTCAGGCTCTCGTCAACAAGCATTGCATAAACAATATATTCTCCGTTAGGCTCTATTAAAAACGGCTCGTCATACACACGGTATACAAGAGAGCCGAGCTCCGCCTCGGAGAGATCCCGATCGGTCACTAAATAGGAGACGAACACGGTTCCGCTGTTGTCGGCTGCGTTTATCGTCACCTCCTGCGTATCCTTAAAGAACAGTCCGAGGGTAAGCTTATTCAAAAATTCCTGCCATTTATTTGTGCCTATGATGATTTCGCCCGTGGGCTTTTCGCTGTCTTTCCACTGCGCCGTGACAGTCATATCCTCGGCGGGCATGGTTTTGGGGATTCCTTTGTCCCATCCGATAAAGGTGTAACCCTCTCTTGTTGGGGCTTCAGGGGCGGTGATCGCCGTGCCGTAGTCCTGCGTGATGGAAGCAATATCGCTGCCGCCTGCGGTGTCAAAGGTGATGGTGTAGCGGTTTGGTGTCCAGACCGGGTAGAGCGTGATTCCCGCATTTTCCGTGTATGTTCCGCCGAGCGGGTAGGTCTTGGTGCCGTCAGCGTTCCTCCAGCCGGTCTGCGTGTACCCGGTGCGGGTAAAGAGCGCGCCGGGAAGGGTCACGGTGGTGTCGTAGTCCTTGATGATCGTTGTGGAACTGCCCGTTCCATCGTTGCCGGGGGCAAAGATGACGCGATAGGTCCGCGCTTCAAAGCGGAGATATGTCTTGTCTTTATAGGTTTCATCGCTGATCTCCGTAGCATCGGAGCCGTCCGCGGCATTGCCCGCGAGCATCCGCATACCGGGGATCAGGTCGGCAATGACGGTATGTGCGCCGTTCCGATACAGCGCAGAGGGATCGCCGATCAGCGTGAGCGTGCCGCCCTTCACGACCAGTCTGTTATCGTAAGTTCCCAAAGCGCCGGAAGCCGTTCCCCGGCTGTCAAGCACAATGTCGCCGCTCTCAATGATAATATCGTTTTTGTTTTCGATCCACCCGGCGCGCAGTGCCCCGGTCCCTTTGATGAGAAGGTCGCCACCCGTGTGGCTGATCCCGCGCTTGTCGTTTTCAAAAACGTTGTTTCCGATGAGTACCACGGTCAGGGTGTCGGGGAGGTCCGTTGCGCCGAGCATCTGCTGCCCGGTCAGCGTCACGCCGTTCAGCGTCAGTGTCTTGGCAGCGTCGTCATAGGATACTGTACCGTCGCCGTATACGTCACCTGCGTTTTCATTGTTTATGTAAAGGAGAATGCCGCTTGCAGAGTAATAGTATACGCGGTATTCGTAAACGATCCTGCCGTTCCCCTCAAACCGGAGACCGCTGAAGGTTCCCGCGTTGAACGCATGGTAGACCACATCGGTGAAGATAGTTCCGGTAGCGGAGCCGGTGATTTTTGTGCCGTCCGCCGTACAGACGGTGCCTTCGATCCTGCCGCCAAGCGCCCGGAAGTCTATGTTGTCGCCAAGGTAGAGAGCATTGCATCTCGGGTCGGTGCTACGGCATCCGGTGATCTTTCCGCCGGTCATCACGGCTTGCGCCGAGGAGGACAGCGAACGGACCCCGCCGCCCTGCCATGCTTCACAATCGCTGATAACAGTTCCGCCCAGTTCAAAGGCGGTAAAGTCGAACGTCGCAATGCCGCCGCCCGCTGTGATTGCCGAGCACTCCGAAATCGTACCGCCCGCCAGTGTCAGCGTGCCGCCGTCCGCGCAGATACCGCCGCCGTTCCATGCAGAGCAGTCCTTGATGCTGCCGCCCTTCATGAGGAAGGCGCCGCCGGTACTTACCAGAACGCCGCCGCCGTTTCCGATCACGTGGCAGTCGCGGATGGTCCCGCCGTACATGGTGAATGCGCCTTCCGCACCGACGCCGTGTCCGAATTTTTCAATAACGCCGCCGTACATGAGAAATTCCGCGCCGTTCATGACCCGGATGCCGGTCCGGTCGGAATCTCCGTTGGCGCTGCCCCGGATCGTGCCTCCGAAGAACGTGAGCTTGCCGGCCTGATATTTTTTTTCGACCGCGATGCCGTCCTTCGGGAAGACGATCTTGCCCTGTCCCGTGCAGTCGGTGATTATCAGCTCGCCCTTGGTGATCTTTATGCAGGCGTTTTCCGTCAGCGTGATCGTTTTGCCGTGCAGGCAAAGGCGCATGCAGTCCGAGAAAGAGCCGTTGTACTCCCTGTCAAGCGTTACATCGTCCGTCAGGTACCAGTAACCGTCCTTGATTGTGGAGTAGATGACGCTGTTGTAGTTACAGGGAAGGTCGTCGGTCCCGGCCCACGGTGCCCAGCCCATGTCGATGTGCGACGTGTGGTCGCCGACAGCGGTATTCCCGCCGCAGACGCAGTGGTAGTGGTCAAGTCGCATGACGATCCCGGAGGTTTCTTCGTCATAGGCAAAGATATAACCCTCCCATGCGTTCCGCGTAGTGATAAAATGCGTCAGGTCGGCGGCTGTCAGTGTGTAGTTTTCGCCCCCGATGAGCCGGACGGGATTGGTTTTGATTCTGGTTGCCATGGCTTCCTGCAAATTCCATCCCACATTGAACGAGATCTGCAAGTCCTTGTCAAGGGTCCCGTTTATCCGGACGGGCGGGTACTCATATTTCCTCGGGTTGCTTACAAAAGACCAGATGGCACCGTAATCAATCAGAATGTCATCTCCCCATGTTTCCCCGGTATCCGGGTTCTGATAGCGGTTGCCGGAGAACCGGATGTTGCCGGAAAGGAAGAGCGTCGATCCCGAATTGATGTGGATTCCCGCGCCGGAACCGCTCGCGGAGGAAACGCAGTCCGTCACTGCGGCGTTCCCGGAAAGGTAGACCTGCGTGCCCCTTCCATATGCGCCGTGCAGGGAAATGCCGGATTCCCGGCAGGCGGTGATGTGCGCATTGCCGGTCATACGGAAGGTTCCGCTGACCCCGACGCCGCACAGGAAGTCCCGGATGGTTCCCCCGTACATAGTGAGGGTCGCGTCCTGTGTGACGGAGATACCTTTTGTATCCGCACCCACGATGGTGCCGTTCCCTCCGCAATCGGTAATGGTCAGTGCGTTGCTTTCCTTCACGGTGAGCATATACCGGTTTTCCGGAATACTGCTGCCCGCCCGGATCTTCTTTCCATTCAGACAGATGTTCACACTTTCATTGATTTCGAACTGCCCGTCGATGAGAATGTCGTTTTTGAGATAGTAGTTGCCCGCCGTCGTGGGGAGCGAGTCGGTTTTGTCCCATGCCGTCCATTCCACCGCTGTATGCGAGGTATGCCCGTCAAAGTCCGCGTCCCCACCGCAGACGCAGTGGCCGTGCTCTACCCAGAGCGCCGTAAGCGAGTTCACCTCGTTCGGAACCGCGTCGCCGGGAGCGTAAAGTTCTCCGTTGTCTCCGCGCCACATGAAATAGGTGCCGGTGTTGCCGTCGGGACGGGTCAGTCCCTCCTTTGTCGGTGCGAGAAAGGTAACGGCAGGGTAAGAGGGGTCCAGCACCTCGATGTTTTTGACGACGATGCTGATGTCACCGGTATTCCCGCCGACACTGCCGCCGTTCAGGTTCAGGGTAACGGCTTTCATGTAGTTCTGCGGGTACTCCATTCCGTAGGCAAGCGCGATTTCCAGAACCGGACGGTATGCTGTCATCCTGGTCGCTCTGTCCGGAGGGTACGAATAGAAACCGGAGCCGCCTCCTGAACGTACGACGCGGAACTCCCTGGTAGCATTCGGATTCGTATCCTGGCACCATGAGTCCTGTGTGCTGACGATGCCGTCTGCCTCGACCATGTCATAACTGTTTTTGATAAACCCGGAATTCTTTTCGAAGATGCGCTGCCACTCGTTGTTGAAGGGGCCAGTGTCGTAACGCGCTCCGCCCGAGGGGGCGTGGATGTAATACGGCACCCCGTTATACTCTGTGAGATTTCGGAAAATCAGGTCCTTCTTATTCAGCTCATTCCACGACACGGTGTGCGTGATGTTGTATTCGGAAATAAACAACGAATGTTCGTATTCCATTTCCGATTCCGTCGGTATCGCCGCCTGCAAAAGCGTGTAGGCGCTGACGGTGCCCGCGTAGGTGAAGGGCACATAGTGCAGCGTTTGGTCGGGCAGCTTGTCGTTCACGGTTCCGGGAATCCCGCTTTCCGACAGGTCAAACCAGTAGGTCCTGCCCAGCTCCAGGTCAAACTGCTCCACCGGTGTGTTTGCCGCCCAAATAGCAAAGGGCGGGGCGAGGAGCAGGACAACCGCCAAGGCAACCAGGATGCTGAGTATTCGTTTTCTCATTTTGCGTTACCTCCGTGTCTGTATTTGCGTTTTACGGTAAGCGCCGTGCAAGCGCCGCCGCTGATGAACAGCAGTGCGAACCATAACATAAGGTTGCTGTTGTCGCCGGTCTGAGGAGACTTCGGCAGCTTCGCCGTTACGGTGTCGGCTTTGGCGATTTCCTTGGTGCCGTCTTTGCCTCTGTAATACTTATTGCAGCCGCTGCAGTACCAATACTCGATATTGCCCTCGGAATCCTCGGTCGCCGCCTTGGCCGGGAAATGCTTTAAGTCGGTGTGGTTATTTGGATCAAGCTTACCGTAGGATTTGCCGCAGACTTCGCATACTGCCTTATCCCTGCAGGTTTCCTTACCACCAGCATGATTGGTGATCACCTTTTCGCAGAGGTCGCAGACATGGTCTTTGTTTGCGTCTTCGTGGTTGGAAATCACTTTGCCACAGTGATCGCAGATGTGATCTTTGTCTGCATCCTCGTGGTTGGAGATTGTCTTTCCGCAGAGGTCACAGATATGGTTGTTGTCCGCATCCTCATGGTTGGAGATTGTCTTTCCGCAGAGGTCGCAGATATGGTTGTTGTCCGCATCCTCGTGGTTGGAGATTGTCTTTCCGCAGAGGTCACAGATATGGTTGTTGTCCGCATCCTCATGGTTGGA
>CDZO01011997.1_pt1 | contig 125040 bp, 126 predicted proteins | sample 480641 | NCBI WGS metagenome assembly CDZO01 (sample SAMEA3182088, study PRJEB8094) | gut metagenome | biome: human; feature: gut; material: Stool; isolation source: human stools | place: Canada | collected 2013-02-05
GTCACAAGAAAGCCATTATCGCAATCTGCCGTATGCTCCTGACCGCTATCTGGCACATACTTTCAGATTTAAAACCATATACAGCAGAAGGTTTTCTTGAATCACGTCCTGTGAATAAAGCAAAAGTATTGACTACTTCACAGGCACTTAATCTACTAAAGCAGCGTGGATACACCATTAAAGATGATATCGTTCCTGCCATGAATTAGGTGTTGTGTCTATATTTTCTTTTTGAAGCCACCGTAAGATGGCTTGTTTGCCATACAATTTACTTTTTTCTAACCACTATTTCTTTGTTTCAAACTTGATCCTCCGTTTTTTGTCTCGTTGACTCACATCGCTTTTTCAATTTTTTGTAAGTATTTGTTTTCGTGTTTCATATGGTATACTGCGCCGAGCAGAATCAATGTATCATACATGGACATTTCCATCAGTGCATAAATCAGCTTTTCTTTTTTGTTATAAAACCAGTGTTTCTTCAAGCTTGAAAGCGGCAACACAAAGATCTGCTTCTTCCGCCTCAATATCAGATACAAGATGTTCAATCGCATTTGGCATCACATAATCATCCGGATCCGCAAAGTAGATGTACTCACCCGTTGTATTCTCGATGCCAATAATCTGCGACATTATAAATAGGTATAATTACGGAAATAATGCTATTCATCATTCATCCCACCATCCATTTGAGTTTATTTAAATTGTCTGGTCTTCTTTATCATTTTTCCAATACAGTCTTGATAATTGCTCCAAGAATATTTTTCAGCTGTTTCATACGCCGCTTGTTTTGCCTGTTTTATAAAGTCGGGATTATTATAGCAGTACTGTAATTTTTCTATAATAGCTTCTGATGAACCAACAGGAACAATAAACCCATTTTTACCATCTGATATGGCATCTACTGCACCAGCATGGTCACTGCATATAACAGGCAATCCATAACTCAGTGCCTCCAACACAGCCAAACCAAAGCTGTCCCCCAGCGAAGGAAACACAAAAACATCTGCTTTCTCCAAATAATCCTTTACACGCTCATGCATTACAAATCCTGTAAAGCGAACATATTCCTTGTATTTCTCTAACAGTTTCGAGTTCTCGTCATATTTTCCCACAACAGTAAATTCAAACTTATCTTTTGGTAATTTCTTTGCTGCTTCGAGCAGATAAAAAATGCCTTTCATCTGGGTTACATTCCCAACATACAATACATTCAATTTTTCATGCTTCCTATACTCGCTTTTCTGTATTTCAAAATAAGTTCCGTAAGGACATTCAAAAATCTGTTCTGGTTTAACTCCGCTGTATAAGAGTGATGTATGAACAATTTCAGATGGAACAATAAAATAATCACTAAGCGCAATTTCATTTTTCCAACTATCCTGACTCTTCTCGTCAAATAAAAATCCCCGTTCTTTCATCAGTTGTTCCGCACATTCCGGGAATCTCTTCATATCCTTTTCATAGACATCTTTCATATATAGTCTGTTTATTGCCGAAACGTCCTGTATTCTTATAATTTCCGGAACTTCTTTCTTTAGTATTGAAAAACATCTCTCCACATTTGTGTCATACATAATCACCACATCTGCCTTATTTTTAATTGCGTATCGGGCAATTTTCTCCCCAAACCGATTCGAAAGCCACCCATTAGCTTTGCGATATAATTTTCCGTTTTTATCTATTCTCAGCAAGATAGCTACAAGATAAAATCCATATGTTAAAAATGTTTTAACGTCAGATTCTTCCAGTCCCTCGCATCTTCTTTTTGTAGCCCGCGTGTTAATTTTGCCAAGTAATGATGCCATTATTCCTTTTCTGCTCTGAAAAGAATAAAATGTTGTTACATACCGAAACAAGCATCCATGTTTCTTTAACGCCACTGCAAGCTGATAAGAATGCTGTTGTCCCGGATGCGCAACTATAATTTTCATTGTCTTTGTTTTTTCCATGCAATCTTCACCTTGTTCGTTATCCCATCAATAAACTTTGTTATTTTCTGATTAAGTAGAGCTGCGTCAAACAGTCTTCCCCTGACTACATCAATCAATACGCATACAGCAAAGACGATGATAATCCCGAAAGAAGAAACCAAAACACCTGTAATGTAGGAGCCCGTATTCGCCAAGTCAGCAACCACTTCCCATACGACTGTCTTAAATTTAAACTGCTCGGTAATTAAATACACTGCCAGCGTATGTGTCGCTATAAAACTTACTATCTTGCGTATCATATTGTTTTCTATGTCAATTCTTAAAAACAACGTGAATAATGCCAGGGATGCACACAGAATAAAGATATGATTATAATCAAACATCTTATTGCCGTCATCCAGAAACCCCTGAATCCTACATATAAAATTCCCCACAAACGTGCAGCTAACACACAAGAAATAAAATGCGCTTATCATCCATGTCTTAGCTTGTATCGGATAAAGTCTAAGCACTGCACCAAATAGATAAATACATATCATCCACACAATTCCGTATCCCTGCTGATACCCTGTTTCAAGGAGGCCATTATTCGGAAATATACTCTTCCACAAACTAAAAACGATTGTGATTGCAAGCAATATACCGTAGGCTTGTCCTCTGTTCAATGCATTAATCATTTGATTTAATGCCGGTATAAAAAGCAGCAGTAATATATACGATGTAATATACCAGTATTCTATTGACGTTACCGGAAGAAATGACTTAATGATTCCTGATAACCCCAAGTCTCCACGGTAAATACTAACGAAAAGACCAATGGGCACGGAATAAAATAGCGTTTCAGTCCAAACATTGACTATCCGAGACAGTTTAACATTATGCTTACACATCAGATACCCGGTAGCCAATATATAAAGGTTCACCCCGACAATAGAAATTGACTTGGCCAAATACCCTACTGTAGAAATTACGGTATCATTGCTCTGCAGCACCCCTCCCTTACCAACAAAATGAAGGGTGCAAATCATGAGCATTCCTATGATTTTACAGATATCAATTCCAATAATTCTTTTTACGCCCATTAAGTATCTCCCTCGTTCCTGTATATCAATGACCCCTTCACTAAATATCTTTGTCCCAATAAAGGAAGAATCATAAACACGATAGTCGGCAAATTACCGGCAGTATATCCGTAAGCAATAATCGGTATGAGACCCGGTAATAGCAAAGAATATACAAGCAAACTTGATTCAGATCTCGGGGATTCATACATATTCTTCATCTTGCGAAATAAAGCGCCCAAAATAAACATAACAATTACAACCTCTATAATTCCTCCATCGGTATAGTACTCCCCAATATTCGGCCAAGCAGAGCCTGAAGCACGAGCAACTTCATTCGTTGAATTACCAATAACCTCCTGAATCCATCCGTTCGGCTTATTTGGCCAGATTGCCCTCGGAATATACATAACAACAGCGTATAGCAACTGTTTTCCATATGTATACGGAAATATTTCAGGATATTGTTGTACTGCTCCGTAAAAGGCTTTATATGAGCTAAAATAGTCAATGGCACCGTCAATACCATCTGTAAAAGTATATCCTTCAACATTTAGTCCATTTCCCATTCTCATTGAGCTTCGTGTATTTCCAATGAAACCAAGCATGAAGATAACAAGCACAAATACTAATATCAAAATCTTCATACTCGGACTTTTTTTCCTCTTTATATAATAATATACAAAGGGTGCCAATAAAGGTATAATCAATGCTGAACGAAAACCTCTTGTTGCCACCGGCACACATGTGACAAAGAAAACAATAAATTTAATCACCTTAGATTTTTCGTTAACCAATATATTCATCATAGGGAGAGAGCCACAATAAATTATCATTGATAAAAAATCAATCTCAAACCCACCAGACGTACCCAATCCCCTACTAAGAAATCCAAATGTCAACATATATAGCAGGCTTCTTCCTGTCATCGCATTATACAACAGGTATATTCCAACAGCCAGTGCCCATACAATGTAGGAATATCTAAGCAACGAGTCTTTATCATATTCTAAAATAATTTCGTCATTCTGCTCTATGTTTTTGAATCTCCCGTTTATATATATATTTGAGTAATATCCAATTAATAACGCAATAAAACCAATAGCAAATATCACTGTTCCTTTAAAACAACCGCTCATGGTATCCGTTCCAAATATATCCACGTTATTAGTCAAAATATTCAAAATAGGTGTAAAAACAAATATCATATAATACATAAAATACACAAACACTATTGGTTCAAAAAAATAAAATGATTCCCTTGATACAATATATATTAGGCATAGACACATGAATATATTGCAGCACAAAATGCAAAAACCCTGATTCATATATACATTTGGACATACTGACCATAAAAAGATATATAAAAAGACAGTTACGAATGTGAAAAGTATCACACCTATTGTTCTAGTTCTTTGCATTTTCTAACCTCTATTTCCAAATATCACCTGATAGAATCTTGGTAAAGTCCGCCTACACCAATACATACATACGACCAGCAAAAACACAACGACAATTGGTGTAAATATGTAAGATATAGCTGCTATCCATATACTGTTTCCACCTAATACATATATGACCTTTTCAAACATCTCTAATATAATTGCATGAGTGCAATAGATAGGGAATGAAAGTGTTTCAACCCATTTTGGCTTCCTTTTAAACTCAAAAATGTCTAATGCATACCAGAGCGGCAAGGGCAGCGACATTTTATACAGATATTGCGTTAACGGTGTGTGCAATGTGTACTTAGAATTAATTGCAAAAACAAGTAACACTGCAAATACGCACATTGCTATTCTATAATTTTTCGCCTTAGTTCTACTTATAAAAAAATCTGGTTTCCAAATAGCGAACCATGCCCCCAATAGGAATGGCGGGCACCAATATAATTCTTCAGTAGTAGCAATTCCTTTTGCGCATAAAACACAGTTGATAATAACAATCGTAACGATTATAATCAGGCTGCCTTTTTTAACACGCATCAGTAAATAAATCAATGGTGAAAGCAAGACAAATATCATAGTTGCACGTACATACCATAACACCGTGCCATTACAGAACAGCACAAATTCTACCCAGCTTTTAATTGAAAAGGAGGCTTCCGTGCCGATAAACTTTCCATAAGGTGTCAGCTTAACTAATGATAATAATATCCATGGTACTTGCGTCCAGACTAAATATGGAACCAATAGTATTTTTGCTCTCTTTTTCCATTTACTTAACGTTCTGTTCAATGCATAATTCCTAAAAAACAAAAATCCTGATATCATAAAGAAAAGTGGAACGGCACACTGCTGCCAACCCTGTGCCCAATTTTCAAAAATATAAACGCTCTTTGCAAATATATCATCCATAGCAAAATGATATGTCAATGTATTGTTTGCGTGTATGTACACAACACATATGGCAAGCCAAAAGGATACAATGGTTATTTTATTAAAAAATCTTGTTTCATCTCGCATTGAAATTCTCTCCAAATTCATGTTTCCCTCATTTCATCTAAAATGCGACTTACTGCCACCTGCGAAGAATATGTTCTCTCAGCGATTTCATACGAAAGCTCGCCGGCAGATATTCGCCATGACTCATCACTTTCAACAATTTTATCGAACATATCAATGACTTTCTCTGGCTCCTGATAACTAAAAACATAGCCATTTTCTCCCTGTCTCACAACCTCCGGATAGTTACCACAATGCTCTGAAATAAGCAGGGGTAATGAACTCCATAATGCCTCAATGCACGATAACGGATTAGGATCTGACAAGGAAGGCAGTAAAAATACATCTGCAGCTGCATAAAGATTTATTAAATCTTCCTGCGTTTTTTCCCCAAGCAAGCGTAAGTCTATCTGATTCTTCATGGCCTGTGTCTCTATTTCCCCTCTCAATTCCCCGTTTCCGGCAATTAAAAATACAGCTTTTGACTTTTCATGGCTATTTGCAATTACGCTCAGGAACTCCAATATTCCTTTCACCGGAGTCAATCTGGCAGGGCAGAGGAATACAATCTTATCTGCTTTTATATCAAGTATCGTCTTATTTGCTATTCTCTGGCTGCGTGACGGCTTCTGAGCGAATTTTTCCTCTTCTACAAGATTCGGAAGGAAATAATATTTTGCATCCGCTAGCGCATATTTCTCACATAACTGTCTTGAGAGCATTCCGGCATACCAGAAGCCATCAAATTGTCTATAAGTCATCCTCCTGACCATTTCCCTGATGGTTTTTTTTAACCTGCCGCTCTCCTTCACTTCTTTCAGATGGGTTTCACTCCAGAAGAAGCATTTATATTTTAGCCGCTTTTTTAGTTTCGCAGCTTTCCATACCCCTGGACAATTGTAACCGCCTGCGCAAACCAGCACGGTTGGTTTTAACTTCTCAAGCATTTCATAAAGATTGCTATTAAAATGGAAGTTTGCATCTCCTCTTGTAATAGTTCTACTATTCAGCAGTATGGTATAATTTGCTTTCAGATCACAATATTTCCATGACCGCCCCGGCTCCGTTTCAGCCATAACCAAGACATGAAATTCATCCCCGTTCTTCTCACATTCTCTATAAACCAAATCAAAAAAATACTTTCTATATGGTGTCAAAATGTTTGTGTAAATGACCAGATGCATCTGTTAATCCTCCCTATCATCGGAAGAATCACAAAAAGCATTACAAGAACAGATTATCTGGCAGCATCCATCAAAGCCTCAAAGGTCTTATCAGCCATATGCTCCAGGGTATAATCATTTACAGTCTGAATTGCTGCCATGCCCATGCTGTCGGAATGGACTATTGTTTCAGAAATCCTGTCTGCCAAACAGTCAGAATCATCTACTGGAACAATAAAGCCATTTACTCCGTTTTTGACCATCGCCAATCCCGCTCCGCATCGCTCCGTTGTAACGACCGGCGTTCCATGCGCCATAGCCTCGTTTACGACAAGCCCCCATATATCTTCCCTGGTTGGAAGGACAAACACATCAGCTGCTCTGTAATACGCTTCAAGTTCTTCCGATTTTTTAAATTCAAAAATCGTCACATTGTTTATCAGATCAGCTGATATCTCAATGCCCCCCCCCCCCCAATTAAAATCAGGTGATTTTCATCATTACGTATCTGTTCATATGCTTTCATAAGTACATCAATTCCTTTTCGATAAATAAACTGACCAACATAAAGAATAATCTTCTTTCCGTCACAGCCTATTTTTCTCTTATATATTTTTTTGTCATAAGATTCTGTCGCAAATTCCGTCTCTGATATTGAAGAAAACGGGTACATGTAAATTTGTTCTTCTTTTGCTCCGTACCTCCTAAGAACCTCCGACGTGATCTCATTTGGACTCAGGTAATATCCGGCATTTGAAATCAAGTATTTTTTTATCCATTCTCTTAATCTGCTGTTGTCATTGGGAAGCATACCGTCACAGGCAATCCAGTAGGTTATTTTATGCAATTGCATATATGTAATGGTGAGCATGGATGTCATGGAACTAAAACCATTCATAATGATCAGGTCAAACTTTCTATTTTGTATGAGCTTTACTACAGCCAAGGAACAGCTTGTATCTGCCCCCGTCTTTATGCCATCCAGATAAATTTCTTCAAATGTCCTATCCTGTAGACCACAAATCCATTTTGCATCACGGTTTTCTGCTTTTCTGCGCTCATATGCTACCGTAAGCTCCACCTTTTTCGCTAAAAGCAGAAAAAATTTTATCTTATATGGTGCTGGAAGATTTGTAACATATAAAACTTTCACAATTCCTACTCCCCTATGTTTTTTCGTATAAATATAAGTATTTCTTGACCATGCTTTCCATTGTCAGACTCTCTACTTTATTTGTAAAATCAGCATTTCTAATCAATTGACATATCTTATCCACATCACCTTTATCTACAACTGCGCCATATAGCCTCGCACTTTCAGGACTTCCGCCTGAATTAAATGTTATTACCGGAGTCCCACAAGCTATTGATTCAAGGTTTGTTGTCGGATAATTATCCTCCAATGTAGGATTGACAAACACAGCAGCAGATGAATACCACTTAACAAGTTCCTGAGCATTTGCTGTCCGTAAAATGCCGACAACATTGGATGGAAGATTTCTCTTCTGTTCTTCAGATACACCGATGATAACAACAGCATACTCATTTCCCAATTTTCCAGCCAAATCAATCATGTAATTCAAGCCTTTTCGATAATTCCATTCCGACGCAACACCCAAAATGATTTTTTTATCACAAAGACCATTTTCTTCTTTTATATTGCTTTCTGTAGGCTTAAATATACTTGTGTCTACGCTGTTATTGATCACCTTAACCGGATATCCACTAAGATATGATTTTCCAACTAATTCAGCCAGCCACTGGGATGGCGTCACCAATATCATGTTAGAAACACTCGAAAAAATTTTTTCTTTTCTCTTCCAGTTTTTATGTGATAAATCCAGATAACTCCTCGGATATTCTTTGATTTGAGGACATTTTCCACATCCAGTTATCCATTTATTGCATCCCGCGAATTCAAAATAGGGGCAATGCCCTGTGAAAGACCAGCAGTCATGTAGGGTCCATATGATTTTTTTACCGCAGTTCTTCAAATAATCAAATAATATCTCTATGTTTATATAATATCCATGAATATTATGGAGATGAATAATATCCGGAGCATAGGATTTTATCCAAGCAATAAGTTTCTTCGTCACCTCTGTGCTTCCAAAACCAGCCGCATCAAAACATCTAGCCTTTAATCCATGCATTTTCACATCGAAATCTGTTCCAATTCGGATAGCATAGTTTCGAGATCTGTCTGGTATTGGTTCTCGACCATATACAATTTTTACTTCGTGTCCATTTTTTGAAAGTTCTTCTGCAATATCAACGCATATGCGTCCGGTACTTCCAATTCCACATACGCTATTTATTATCAAACACTTCACTTGCATCACCGTCTTTTATGGAATCCAACCAATACCCTTCCAGCAATTCAACAGACTTCTCCACTGCAAAATGCTCTTCTATGTATTTTCTGCTTGCGTTTCCCATCCTTGTCCGACCATTAGCATCTTGGCAAAATCTTTTTACGTTTTTTACAAAATCGGCCAGATTCTTTGATTCACACCAGTATCCACAGCCGGATTCCACTATCAGATCTCTGAAATCCGTATTCCTGTCTGTTGTAGCCAGAACAGGCATCCCATATTCCATGTAAGAGAGTATCCTGGACGGGTAATTTGGAATTGTAAACCGATAATCCAGAGACACAATTCCAACATCACAGCTTGAAATCAATGCCTCATACTCATAGCGCGGCAGATTATCAAGAATCAGGACATTTCTACTGTCTTTCAGTACTTCCTTTACTCTTTCTCTTTCAGTCCCTCTGCCTACAAGCACAAAAAACGCTTCGTCTACCTTTTCCGCCCTCTGTATCCCTTTTGCAAGGAAATTCATGCCCTGTGGTTTTCCCATGTTGCCACCGAAAACAAATACCACCTTATCTTTTGGAATGTTGTATTTATCCCGGATTGCAATATCTTTCTCTGGCATAGGTTTTATCTTTTTCGTATTTGGGAAAACGGAGAGTTTATGCAGCGACACACTATTATGCTCCGCAATGTAGCTTCTGTTCCCCTCTGACATACAGCCAATGTTATCTGCAACCTTGTAAAGCTTCTTTTCTTTCATCCTGAAAAAGCGTCCTACAACACTTCCCTTTTTCATCATGTCAATGTCCACCGCATTCTGCGGGAAGATATCTTTCATCATGAGAAATGCCGGAGCATGGAACAGATTCTTTGCCGTTTCTACCACTCCAGAGAGTGTGACAGGGGGAGCTTCAAACAAAATCAGGTCAAACTGTTTTCCTTTTAAATGCTTTCTTATTGCCGCTGACATAATCGATTCAAGTGATAAAATCGATATCCCTTTTTCGATTATATTGACATCATACATATTACCGGTTCTCACACGCAGAACCGTGCAGCCCCTTTCCTGTAACAGCTTTGTCCCTGTTCTCTTTTTCTTCTCATCCGCTGCTGCGACTGTAACAGAATGCCCACGTTCCACCAACGCCTCCGCTAAGTCCGTATAAATTGTCGAATTCTCATCCGCTTTCGGAAAGACTGTTGATATGTATAAAACATTCATATCCCGCCACCTTCTTTCCGCATGTAAAATCTGTATTCATTCATCCTTCGCCCTTCCGGTGTTTCATATTCATGGTCGAGCACAAAGCCGTTCTTTTGATAAAAATGATTCGCACCATCATTGTTTATCACATCCGTTTCCAACTTGATGTACTCATATTTTTCTGTCTTATTATCATTCAACTTAGCCGACGTCCTCTTAAGAGCTGTAATTAGTTCGCTCCCAATTCCTCTTCCCTCCGTTTCTGGTAATACTCCGATGGAGGAAAGCTCTATATACTTCTCAGTCCGCTTTGCTTCGCCAGAATAAGTAAATGCTCTTAACAGTCGGAACATAATCTTTGGATTCCTTAAAAATGCGCATCCAGCATACCAGGCAAATGGGATTAGTTTTCTCTTTATCAAGTATTTATAAAAGCCACTGAGGTCATCCGAATAAGCAAGAAATCCCACTACTTGGCCATCATCTATCGCTACAATCAATCCTGAACCAGGATGATTCATAAAACCCATGTATAATTGCTTAAGAAATCCTTTTCCGAGAAAGGTAAGAAAGAATCCGGTAAACGACTGCATATGTATATCGACAACCTCCGGTATTCTGCTTTTATTTTTTAATGTACCTATCCTCACGCCGTCACCTCGAAACCATCTTTCATTTATCGTTTGGTTACCGCCATCTCTTGTTCACCAGATACGCCATCTACCGCTTCATCTTTCTTAATCACTGCGAACACTGTCCGCACCATAGTCCCGATTTCTCTTATAAAACTGAATTTCTTAATGCTTTCCAGATTATATCTCATCTTTCCCGACAGGACTTTTTCAACGTAAACTTCATCCACGTTATCAGCATTTTCCAGGAGCTTCTCTTCATCCTTATACTTGATGCTTGCCTCACTCGTCACTCCGGCAGGCAAAAGCAATGTTGCCATATACTCCGGCCTATAACGCTTCACATATTTTGTGACTTCCGGTCTTGTGCCGACGTAGCTCATGTTTCCCTCCAGGATATCGATAAGCTGTGGCAGCTCATCCAAACGATATTTTCTAAGCTTTGCCCCGACTTTCGTCACACGCATATCATTCTTTACAGTGACCTGTGAGCCCTTACTCTCCGCATCTGCCACCATCGTGCGGAATTTATGTATCCGGAATTTTCTCCCGTATTGCGTAATTCGCTCCTGTCGAAAGAAAACCGGTCCCTTCAAATCCGTGGCTATCATGATGGAAATAATGATAAAAACCGGCGAGAGGACTACCAACATCAAAGCGGAAACCACAATATCAAAGCCACGCTTTAAGAGCAGGGATATTCTCTTCTTTTTTAATCTGTCATAATATGGACGTACAGCCTCCGTCTTCATGTATCGCGGGAGATCATCCCAGTCTCTTAGCATCTGTGTACCTCTTTTTTTCTTTTATCATATGCGATTCATCTGTGAAGCTTTCCACTGATGAATCTGCCGAAATCAGCATCAAAGATATTCTTTCACAATCTTCACAAAATTCTCGATCACATACTCTACATCCTCATCACTCAGCAAAGTGTGATTCGGGAGAGTGATAAGATTCTCATACCGCCTATAACTGTTCGGGAAGTCCTCAATCTTAAAACCAAGCTTTTTATATGCGGTATGCATCGGCAGCGGCTTATAATGGACGTTGCAGGCGACACCTTCCTCAGCCATCTTTACGATGATCTCGTTTCGCTCTGCACAACCTATCCCCGGCACTCTAACGAGATAGAGATGCCCCGTGCTTGTATACTCATCCGTATAATGCGACATTACCTCTAAGTCCAGCGGCTTGAAAGCAGCATCATATGCCTCGTTAGTCCTTCTTCTCTCTGCCAGCAACCCCGGATACCGCTCAAACTGCACCAATCCCACAGCGGCGATAATGTCCGTCATGTTGCACTTATAGCCGAGATCCACAATATCGTATTCCCAGGCACCCAGCTGCGTTTTAGCTAAGGCATCCTTGCTCTGCCCGTGGAGAGATAAAAGCTGAATCCTGTGGTAAATATCTTCATTGCTTATTCCATCAATATCACTCCACGTCAGGCATCCGCCCTCGGCTGTGGTGAAATTCTTCACAGCGTGGAATGAGAAAGAGCTAAAATCTGCAATAGAGCCTACCATCCTGCCGTGCCAGGAAGAACCGAATGCATGTGCAGCATCGGTGCAGATTGCGATTCTGCCAATCGCTTTCTGGATATCATTGCCTGCGTGGAAAAGAGATTTCTTCCTCTCTACGATTTCAAACAGCCGGTCATAGTCACAGGGAATGCCTCCCAGGTCGATTGGTATGATCGCCTTTGTGTTCTCCGTGATAGCATTTTCCACAGCATCGTAATTGATGAGATATGAGTCCGGCTGGCAATCTACTAAGACGATTTTCGCACCCACATGAGCAATCACAGAAGCGGATGCCGTGTATGTATAAGCACAGGTAATTACCTCGTCATCTGCACTACCGCCAGCCATAGAACCGATACCCAAAAGGCGAAGTACCGTTTCCGCACAGGCGGTCTGGCTGTTCAGACACGCAGCCTTTTCCACGCCGATCCAAGAGGCAATCTTTTTCTCTAATTCTTTTGTTCTCGGTCCGGTCGTTATCCACCCGGAGCAGATGGCTTTCGCCGCCTCCGCTGCTTCTAATTCTCCCACATCCGGCGGACTGAAGCTGATATTGCGCTTTGTCAATTTACTATTCTCACTGTTGCTCATAACAATTATTTCTCCCCTGTGGTTTTATTGTTTCTATTATTTTCCGTGTGGTTTACCCACACAGCTCTTATTTCATCAAATTCATGTATCTTTCTTCCCGTGCATTGTGGGGCTGGTAAGAGGTACCTTATTAGTGCAGGCTATGTTCCAATAGGAACAATACTTTCTTCTAAACCCCAGCAGTAACCGTAAAAATGGTAGGGTAACCATCTTGTGTGTATTCAATAAACTGCTTTTCATTTATGATTTCCACTTTGCTCAGATCACTGCTCCATGTATAATTTTCAACCGCTAAAACAGTTTTCTAAACCTTTCGGATATCGCTTTTAAAAACAGCTTTTATATTCGAAACTGCCATATGCAGCGCCTCCCCCAATTTTACTGATTTGACACCACATTTTATAATAAATCACCTGATGTAATTGCGATGGATAGATAATGGGCAAGTTTCGTTAAATCACCGTCCAGTGGAACACTGTACACCATATAATAGCTTTGTGCACAAATTAGAACGGCATATCGTTGAACCCTCTTCTCTAAGAAAGCCACGCATTTTGTTCTTAAGACATACTGCCTTCCTCGGCTTTGATACAAAGTTAATGACATTGTGTAAAATCAAGGTTTTCTTAGTTGTCCCTATAATCTCACTACCGCCTCTGGGCACATTAAAGAACCAGGGGAATTCATCCAAACTGGTTCTCCTTATGAAATGGCCGATTCCCGAGATGATTCTGGGATTATCGTCCATTTTAAACATGTTTCCCCGGATTTTATTACGGGACATGAGCATTTCCTTTGGTTTATCCGCATTCATGGAACAGCTGACCGGGACTCCTTGAATCGTCTGCCCTGCCAGCCTCAGGCGCCGGACAGACTCCCCCAGGCAGTCCAACATCTATACTATTTCTATCATCTGCACCATGCGCATCAGTTCCAGCGCGCTTCTGAAGTTCACATCCACGCTATTGGTCAGCCTGCCCCTGATGCTGCCCTGCATGGTAGAATTCTGACGGTATTTTACAATTGCAATCAACACTTCCTTTGCCTTTTGCGCCTCCGGGAAGGGCTCCAGGCTGCTCCGGTCCAGCATCCTGTCCTTTAACCCCTGGGGATGAGCGGCCATCGAGCTTTCATATCTTTTTTTCATTTCCTTATTCATGAAACGTGGGTCCGTTGTGCGCTGGGGCGCACCCAGCCAGTTACAGATTTCATCCATTTTCAGTACCATATCCCCGGTGCCGGTAAACGGTACCGGGTCTTCCAGATAACAACTGCAGATGTGCCCGTAGACGCCGTCCTGTGTCTTTCCCTGCATACAGATAAGCATTATGCTGAACCAGCCTGAGGCGGCCCTATCTTCAAGAAAGTTATCAATATCCTGACTGCTATCTATGTTCTGTTTCATAACGTAACTCCTTCATATAATAAGTTTGTAGCAAAGAGAAATCAGGTTACAGACTTATTCTTTTTATGGTATAGAGGTAAAGACATCGAAGAGGGATCTCCCCTCATCCCCATTCCCGTCTATACGGTCAATAGTTACATAGAAATAAAGATTATCCTGAGGTATGATATCAGCAGAGCCTGATATCCGAAGGCACTGCTTTTTCTCCTTTCAGCCGGCCCGTCCGCGCCTGCTTTAGAAAGCATGCAGTCCAGCGTGTATGGCACATTCTGCTTACTTACGCAGCCCGGGATAAACCTTCTACTTCAGGTTCCACAAATACAAATCGCACATATTACAGTGTGCATTGCAACGGTATGTTACAATCACGGTTCCATACAGGTTCCTTTCCATATTTCCTTACCTCACTGTTTTGTTTCATATAGTTCCGCTGTTTATCTGATTCACCTTTTTGGGTGCCCAATATAGGCCAATCTTTTCCCGGTTTACATCAAAGCCGATTACTTTCACACCCTTTTCAGCAAACGCCACTGCAATCGGCAGTCCCACGTACCCCAATCCTACAATGGAAATTGCCTCATCACCCTGTAGGATTTTTTGGTATAATGTTCCCTCCATACATCCTTTTCTTGTTGCTTCATATCCGGCACACATTTTTTCTGCTCTTTTCAGGATTTAAATCCTTCCATCTGTGCATTTTCCAGCCGTGTCAATAGGAAACCGTTGACTCGGGCGCTAATATCTCCGCTACCTCATCTGAACCATAGTTGAGAATCCTTCCGCCTGATCCAAGAACCCATTTCTGGTCATTCCCGTCTGTTACCTTCGTATTCTTCATGATTTTCCCGCTGGAATTAACCAGCCTTTTTCCTTCTCCCGGTATGTCAAATACTTCATATCTGGCTGAGGAATCCGCCTTCTGGAGCCTTCCCTTATAGTAAAATGCCCCATCCTTGATACCGGTGATTCCTTTTCCCTTAAGGTCAAAATAATACTGGGAACGGGCGGCTCCTATTCCGTCATTCAGCGTGGTCCTGCCGGTGATACATTTCCTGTTCCCGTCCGGGCCTTTGCAATAATAGAAATCCCCGTTTACCTCTATGAGGCCGTACTGCGCCACCCCATACATGTCAAAGACATAATAGCTGTCTTGGATTTTCTCAACGGCATAGCTGTTTTCATTACCGCATTTCGGTTTTCCTGATTGGTCGAAATAGTACCATTCCTTTTGCCCGGAACTGTTAAGGTCCGCAGGTCCGTCTATTTTCAGCCATGTCCCTTCTGCCCGTTCCCCCTGGATGAATGTCTTATCCTGTTCTGATTCCGGCTGGCAGAAGTAGCGGTAGCCTTTTATCTCTGGCGTTGTTGAGCTGATTTTTACCCAGCCCGGGTACATGATGCCGTTACCATCAAAACAATAGGTGACTCCGTCTACCTTAACTTCTTTTTTCCCCCCTGTGGAACGCTTCTTTTTTCCTGAGGATTTATTGAAATAGAAATAAGCATACTGTCCATTCTCCTGTACATAATCCACCACATCCGAGTTATCCATCCAGCTTTGGGGAATCTCCAGCCACTGCCATCCTGTTACCCTGGCTCCATCTTGTCCACAGTAATAATAGGAATCCTCATCCTCCTCATCATCGGCTGATTCCGTCAGCCAGCCGGTGCGCATCACACCTGAAGTATTAAAACAATAATACTGCCCATCAATTTTATACCAGCCGTCCATGCGCACATATCCGTCCCTGCCTGCATAATACCAGTTATTGTAGTCTGAGTTCCTGGAATCCAGGCCGCTGATAACAAACCACTGGTTCTGATATAAATATCCCTCATCCCCAATGTACCGCCTCTTGCCGTTTTCCTCAGTCAGCCACCGTTTCCGGTAATTCAGGCCATTTATATCAAAATAGTATTTCTTATCATCAAGTTCCCTAAAGCCTCCTTTAAGCACAGCTCCGGATTCTGCCGCATAATACCAATTCTCAGTCACAACACCCGTAGTGGTATTGGTAGATTCAATCTTAAACCAGCCATCATCCTGAAGAACGCCATCCTTATCCAGGTAATACCTCTCCCCATTTCCGTCTATGTACCAGCGTTTTCTATAGTTAAGGCCGTTGGCATCAAAGAAATACCACTTCCCATCCTCTTCCCTCCATCCATTGCGCCATAATACACCGTTGGCATCCGCGTGATACCAATTGGTATACTCCTGTCCGCTGCCATTGGTACCTGTAATGGAGAACCAGCCGCTTTGTCTGGCCCCGTTCCCGTCCACATAATACCGGTCATCATTTAGGCTGAACCATCTGTCGCGGTAAACTGTCCCGTTAGCATCAAAATAACATGTCATGCCTTCCAGTTCATGCCACCCATCCCTAAGAAGGGAACCATCCTCATTAACATAATACCAATTAGTATAGGGCTCCCCCTTACTATTCACATTGTCAATAGAAAACCAGCCTGGAGCCATCCTTGCACCATTCTCATCCACATAATACCGCTTATCATCCAGATTAAAGAAAGACTTTCTGGGTGAGTTTCCCCCTGGGTAAAAATAATAATACTTCCCCCCCAAGTCATACCAACCATCTTTCAATATACTTCCGTCTGCTCCTGCATAATACCAGTTGGTTGCCGGCTTGGCTGATGGTAATGCAGGGGGGGATGTGATACTGAACCACTGGCCTTCATATCTGGCACCATCCTCTTTTACACGATAACGCTTGTTTTCGAAATTCACCCAATTGTCTTTAACAACCTTCCCGTCCCCTCCCACATACCTTAGAGTCCCGTCCATCCATATAATCCACTGGTTAACTAATTTTTTATCATTTTCCTTGTAAATCCATTCCTGAGCCGCATCCTGCTGCCATCCATCCAAAGCAAATGCAGAAACAGACGGAATTGCCATGAATACAGCAGTGCAGATAACAATAGACACAATTTTTCTTCTCATCATAATGTAATTACTCCTTAATGAAAACTACTCCAAAGAAATTTTCCACAGGCATCTTGCCGTTTTCCCCTGTACTGTTTTAGGTTGGAAGCGAATTTCCCAGCATACCCTGTCATGAATCAGACTCATTTTCTAACAGGGAATGTTTTTATTATATGATTCATATACCACGTTTAAATATGGAACCGCCTCAGATGCCCACAAATATTCCGGCATGTATTTTCCCGTATAGGCAGTAATGTACGTCCTGTTTTCTTTCATGAATTCATAGTAATCACAGGTAAACAGTTCTGTGTTGACCGAGTATACCCCGGGCCTGTGAATCAGCAGTCCTTCACATCCATGCTCCCTTAAAATCTGGCGCAGCCTGTACCCAATGACCCTTATATTATTTTTTGCCGTTCTTTCCGGCGTACCGCTGTATAAGGTATACGCTATCTCGGAAAGCGGTACGCTGCATCCTCTTTTGCTGACCAGGAGGGCCAATAGTTCCTTCGACTTTTTGCTGGAAAAATAGACTGCCTGATTGTCAACGAACAGGTCAAAACCGCTAAAAGTCTGTATGAAAATACGACTGTCTGCAGACATGACTGTCTTCCCTCCTCTCTTGTATCAAGTCTTCTGTTACCCGCTACTCCACGGTCACTGATTTTGCCAGGTTCCTTGGTTTATCCACGTCCAGTCCCTTGGAAAGGGATACATAATAGGCCAGAAGCTGAAGAGGGATGACAACCAGGCTGGGATAAAAACATTCCAATGTCTTCGGAACATATATGGTACAGTCAGCCGTGTCCTCCATGCAGTAATTCCCGTAACTGGTAATCCCCAGGATATTTGCCCCCCTGCTTTTGACCTCCACCATGTTGCTGATTAATTTTTCAAACAGGCTGCCCTGTGTTGCTATGCCGATGGTCCATATACCATCCTCAATCAGGGAAATGGTCCCGTGCTTCAGTTCACCGGCAGCATATGCCTCTGAATGCATATAGGATATTTCCTTGAGTTTTAGGGATCCCTCCATGGAAGCAGCATAATCCAGTCCTCTGCCGATAAAGAATACATCATTGTTATGGGAAAACTTATTGGCAAACCACTGAATCCGCTCTTTTTCCTCCAGGATCCGGCTGATTTTATCAGGAAGGAGCATAAGCTCCTCAATCATACATTGATATGTCCTGTCATCTATGTTTCCCCTTACCCAGCCAAAATGGACGGCCAGCAGATAGACCGCTGCCAGCTGGGCGCTGTATGCCTTGGTTGTGGCCACCGCAATCTCCGGACCTGCCCAGGTATAGAACACATGATCCGCCTCCCTGGCAATGGAGCTTCCCACCACATTGACAATGCCCATGACCGGAAGGCCCTGGTTCCTGGCCTCTCGCAATGCCGCCAGGGTATCCGCTGTCTCCCCGGACTGGCTCACCACAATGGCAAGGGTATAGTCCTCAAATACAGGATTCCTGTAACGCATTTCACTTGCCAGATCCACATCCACAGGTATCCGCGCCAGCTGCTCAAAAATATATTTTGCACTCATGCACACATGATAGGCAGAACCACACGCAACCATCTGGATTCTCTTTAAACCGCATATTTCCTCATCCGTTAACTTTAATTCATCCAGCACGATCTGTTTGTCCTTTATCCTGGGATTCAGGGTATCCCGTACTGCTTTTGGCTGTTCATGGATTTCCTTCAGCATGAAATGCTCAAACCCATTCTTCTCCGCTGCTTCCGTGTCCCAGTCTATACGGGAAAATTCCGGTTCCAGCTCATCCTGGTCAATGTTATATAACCGGATTCCTTCCTTTGTCATGCTGAGGATCTCCATATTTTTGACAAAGCAGATATCCCGGGTATATTTAAGGATGGCCGGCACATCAGACGCAATGAAATTACCACGGTCCGAACGCCCTGCAATCAGCGGGCTGTCTTTGCGCACAGCATATATCTCTCCCGGCCTGTCCTTAAACAGGATGCCCAGGGCATAGGAGCCGCGGATCCGTACCATCATTTTTGTAATGGCCTCTATGGGGTTTCCGTTATAATATTTATCCAGGAGATGGGCCAGAACCTCTGTGTCGGTCTGGGAAATGAATTCCACACCGCTTTTCAGCAGCTTATCTTTTATTTCCTGAAAATTTTCTATGATTCCGTTATGTACTACCGCAACTCTTTTATCCCCAGCGCAGTGTGGATGTGAATTAGCCACCGAAGGTTCCCCATGGGTTGCCCATCTAGTATGGCCGATACCACAGGTACCGGCCACTGCCCTTCCATTGTCCGTCATTTCACACAGAACCTTCAAGCGGCCTTTTGCTTTAACCACTTCCAGTGTTTCTGTTCCATCCTCTGCCCGGTCCGCCACCGCGATTCCGGCTGAATCATAGCCTCTGTATTCAAGTCTTGCCAGACCGTCCAACAGAATGGAGGCTGCCTGCAGATTTCCTGCATATCCCACAATCCCGCACATGCTACAGTACCTCCTGATGGCCTTTGGATATGATGGCCTCTATAATCCGGTCAACGAATTCCCGGCATCTGGCCGGTTCCGCTGCCTCCACCATCACCCGCATGACAGGCTCTGTCCCGCTCTCCCTTACAAGGATGCGGCCATCCTTACCCAGCGCCGCTTCCACCTGGCCAATGGCATCCTGTACGTCCTTATCCTCCCTGGCTGCCTTCTTATCCTTTACCCGGATGTTTTCCAGGACCTGCGGGTAGATATGCACCGGCTCTGCTAACTTGCTGAGAGGCTGCTTTTTCTCCAGGATGACCTCCATCATCTTGATGGCCGTGAGGATTCCGTCCCCCGTGGTGGCATATTTGCGGAAGATGATATGGCCGGATTGTTCGCCGCCAATACGGTAGCCGTTGGAAGCCATGTTCTCGTATACGTATTTATCCCCCACCGCTGTCTTCTCATATTCAATTCCGGCCTCATCCAGGGCTTTGTACAGGCCGAAGTTGGACATGACCGTGGTGACAATCTTATTGCCCTGGAGTTTTCCCCGCTCCTTCATATAGCGTCCATATATGTAGAGGATAAGGTCCCCATCCACTAAATTGCCCTTTTCATCCACACACAGGCAGCGGTCCGCATCCCCGTCAAATGCAAACCCTACATCCAGCTTCTTTTCCTTGACAAACCGTATAAGTCCGTCCATGTGGGTGGAACCGCAGTCTGTATTGATATTCAGGCCGTCCGGCTCATTGTTAATCACATAGGTGGATGCTCCCAGGGCGTCGAACACGCTTTTGGCAATCATCCAGGCGCTTCCGTTGGCACAGTCCAGGCCGACCCTCATGTTCTTGTAGGAACGGGTTGCCAGGGAAATAAGGTAACCCGTATAGCGGTTCCTGCCTGCCGCATGGTCCACGGTACGCCCAATCTGTTCCCTGACCGCAAGCGGGATTTCACCTGAGATGCCATCGATGTAGGCTTCTATCTTCAGGATGGTATCCTCGTCCATTTTTTCCCCCTGGGCGTTGATTAATTTAATGCCATTATCATAGTAGGGATTGTGGCTGGCCGATATCATGACGCCGCAGTCAAAGCCTTCGGTGCGGGCCACATAGGAAACGCTTGGGGTGGTGGTCACATGAAGAAGATAGGCGTCCGCGCCGGATGCCGTAAGCCCGGCGGCCAGGGAATATTCAAACATGTATGAAGAACGCCGGGTGTCTTTTCCAATGACAACCCGGCATTTCCCGTCTTTTTTATTTCTGCTGTAATACCAGCCTAGGAACCGGCCGATTTTATACGCGTGCTCTACTGTTAGTGTCTTGTTGGCTTCGCCGCGGAAGCCGTCGGTGCCGAAGTATTTTGACATGACTTTTCTCCTTATTGTATGCATTTTATAATTATGAAACGGACTTACAAATCACATTATAGAGTGTCCCAATATCCTAATTAATGATTGTTGATGTATCTTCTACAAATCCCCATTATCACACACCCAATCATACAGCCTATTCCGTTATGAATCATATCATCCCATTCAAATAAACCTCTGTAAAATACTAACTGACATGTTTCAATCATTGCAGATGTGACAATACCAATTAACATTGCTTTCCACCATCTTACGTTGTGATTTAACATAATCGGCAACAGTAACCCCATAGGTATCAGGAGAATACAATTTAATAAATTTTCTTTCAGCAGTCCACTGTCTCCATTCAGAACCCTTTTCCATGACCAGAATAACTCCAGCTTATACTGTCGTTCGCCGGGTATCCGGGTAAATACAGTGGACCCAAATACGACTCCCAGAAATAAAAAAAGGAGCAGACCCGCTACAGCCTGTGATAACACAATATGTTTTCTCGACAACAGGTTACAGACGTATATAACGATTATAATGAGGGAAATTAAAAAAATGACTAGTTCACCAACCGTCCATGTCCTATTGTGTTTAATGAAAGTTTGATATAAATCCAAATATTTCTTCCTCTTTCTTTTGAGACACTTGAGTGCATTCCCGTTTTCCACTATCTATAACTATTCCCTATGCACAATCTCCAACCCTATCTTCACATCCATCCATCTGCCAAACATCTCAATCCTGATCACTGCCAACCGCTTATGTCTGTCAATATATGTAATCTCTCCTTTAAACGCCGACAAGGGGCCGGACGTTATGATAACCTTGTCACCTTCTATAATCCCCTTGGACATTTCTGCTAAATGGGAACTGCCTCCCATCTTCTGCAAAAACACCTTTTCTTCCTCTTTTATAGGAACAAATTCCATTCCATCTCCAAGAATTTTTGTAAGTCCCGGAACTTTCTTCAATTCCCAGAACAGTGCATCCACCTGTTCTGTAACAAGGAAGATATATCCCGGAAATAAAGTATATTGTTCCTTATGCCATTCCCCTTGATAACGTTTCATACGCTCATAGTATGGAATGAAACATTCCATCAAAACAGATTCATTTATTATCTTTTTACTCAACTGCAGAACCGCTTCTTCCCTTCCGGTTCTTACCTGCACTGCATACCAGCTTTCCATCCCTGCCCTCCAAATTTGTTCCAGGATATAATTAAAAAAGAGCATGCTTCGCCATTCCATGAATATCCCTAACACCTTAATCCACTATAAGGTATATATTAGTTCTTTCCACAGATAAACTTCAACAATATAACAGGTATGACCCCAGAATGCGGCAAAGCGACAATTCTGCTTCCATACCCTTTTCCCCTACTTTACTCACAGATTATACATTGCTATCTTCTTATGTACTGCAAACCTTTCCGGATTCAAAGGTGTAACTTCAAAGTCCCGGCTAGCCGCTGCCTCTGCAGCTGCAATGTCTGAATCCATATTCTTATAATGGTACTCAGGTACCAAATCATGAACTAACTCCCTCACATCAGCGTTTTCACTAAGGGCCGCCTCCCCCAGACGCTGTAACCCCTTCTCAAACCGGTCATAATCCATATCAATGGGTTTTCCAATGAATATCCTGTCATTGACCGTCTTTTGCAATCCTTCTTCATCCATGAGAAGTTCTTCATACAGCTTTTCTCCCGGACGTAATCCGGTAAAGCATATATCTATATCTTTGTATGGCTCATAGCCGGATAAACGAATCAGGTTCTCTGCCATATCCAGAATCCTGACCGGATTCCCCATATTCAGTACAAAGATTTCACCGCCCTTTGCATAGGCGCCGGCCTGAATCACAAGACTTACCGCTTCCGGAATTGTCATGAAATAACGTATGATATCCTTATGCGTCACTGTCACCGGGCCGCCATTTTCAATCTGCTGTTTGAATAATGGAATCACACTTCCATTGCTTCCCAGCACATTGCCAAAGCGGACCGCGACAAATTCCGTACTGCTCTTTTGATTGCTCATCTGAACCACCATCTCACAGAGGCGCTTACTTGCTCCCATGATATTCGTTGGATTCACTGCCTTGTCCGTTGAGATGAGTATGAAACGCTGTACCTTGTATTTAATGGCGGCCCCGGCTGTTTTATAAGTGCCTAGGACATTATTTTTTATGGCTTCATTGGGACTGTCCTCCATTAAAGGCACATGCTTATGAGCCGCTGCATGGTAAACAATATCAGGCCTGTATGTACGGAAAAGATAATCAAGACGGTTCGTATTGCGCACGGAGCCAATCAGCACCACCAGATCCAGACGCGGATACTTCCGTTTTAATTCCTGCTGGATTTCATATGCATTATTTTCATATATATCAAATATGATAAGCTGCTTTACCTTATGGCCTGCCAGCTGCCTGCACAGTTCACTGCCAATGGAACCGCCTCCGCCAGTGACCAGCACTACTTTTCCCTTAACATAACCCATGATTTCATCCAGATTAACATTTACCGGTTCCCTTCCCAGTAAATCTTCTATCTCCACCTTCCGGAGTCTTGAAATCGTGACCTCGCCATTCATAAGCTGGTACACACCGGGAAGTATCTTGACCTGGCACCCTGTTTCCTGACAGATTTTTAAAATATCCCTTATATCCTCGGGAGAAGCAGTAGGAATGGCCACGTAAATATCATCAATCCCCTTCTCCCTTACAAGTCTTGCTATATCCCTTCGGCTGCCCATAATGGATACGCCATCAATGACCCGGCCCTGTTTGTCCTTGTCATCATCGATTATGCAGACAGGATATCCATGGACCCTTTCACTGGCTTTCATTTCCTTAAGTATAAGTGTTCCTGCTTTTCCCGCGCCGATTATCATCACCCGGGGCGGAATGTTTTTTTCAAGGAAGCGGTTTATCCTGTCCGTGATTTTCTGAAGCACCTGGAAACTGACCCGTCCACTGATGGCCGCCCCGGCCATCAGCACAAACCACAGCATATAATAGCTCCTCGGCATACGCGCATCCAGTAACAAAATTCCTATGGATTGTGCCAAAGCAGCAACCAGGCAAGCCAGCAGGACCTGCATCATCTCCCGGATACCTGAAACTCCCCACATGATGGCGTAAAGGTGTCCCGCATAAAAAACAAGGGACACCACAGCCATCTGCAAAAGTCCGTACTTCCATACCTCCCTGGCATACTCAATGGGAACAGAGGAAAGACTCAGGTCAAATCTTAATCCCAAGGCCAAACATACGCAGATCCATACCATGGCCATATCATAACCCCATAGTATCCTCATCCTCACTGTTTTACTGCGGGGCAGGTATTTTTCTAATACAAGTTTGTTTTTACCTTTCACTTTCACATTCCCCTTTTGTACCGTAATTCAGGGCTTTATCGTTTGTAGATTACAGAAAACGTACCTGAGTTAGGAATATTAAACCAAATCGTCTTGGAAGCTGCATCCACCCTGTTTGGCTGTATCACGGTCCAGGTACCGGTCAGGTTATTATAGAAAAGTACCTGTACCTCACCCAGGCCATCAACAAGATTCGGAACATACAGCGGTACTTCTACCATGCCGGCCTTTTCTGTGTCCGTTGCCGCATCTTTGGTTACAATCGCATGTGTACTGATAAGGGCATTGTATCCATCCAGGTTTGTTCCCGGAACCACCCCGCTTAACGGACTGCCACTGTTTATTCCATTAATGGTTGTAACAGTACTTTCAGGAAGTCCCGCTACAGCGCGTTCATCTCCTGCTATAAGTTCCAACGCCGTATCCCCAACAATAACCTGACCCTTGCTGTTTGTTGTGACCCCCGTTCTGCTAATTTGAACAGTATTTACCCCTTGTGCAGTTCCAATGGTGCCTTTGCCTGATACACTGTCTACCCTCTCCCCAATGTCATAATCGCTGTCCCCGCCATTATCACCAATGACCGGGCCCGTGCCAGGGCTGTTGGCGGCATAGGAAATCACTGCCTGTGACGCTGCAAGCGCAGCTGCTAACGCAATTGTTGTAATCCTTTTTCTCATAATCTTTACCCTTCCTTTCTTGAACTAAATTGAACATTTATTATAAGTATTCATTATCATACCTATTTTCCTATATCCGTATCAGCCGTTTCCTCCCGGTAAAACATATCCAGGATAATAGGCCTGATCTGAGATTTATCAGGATGGTATTCATCGTAAATAGGTGTCTCCACTGCCTTTCCCGGAAGTGTCATCATGTCTGACTCCCCGAAATCCTGGTTTCCTCCCAGGAAGGCTAGGGCCATGTCCAAATATCTGTCTTTTGTCATGTCAGTCACCATGTAGGGTTCCGTTTCCTTTGATAGGCCGGATACAAAGCTGTCATCTTTTCCTGATTTTATCTTTGCTGCCTGAAGCAGCCCTTCTATATAAGATTTCTGGCGTTCCGCACGCCCCAGTGCGCTTTGCGCCTGGCCGGTGTCCCTGCAGCGGATATATTCCTCTGCCTGCCGTCCCTTAAGCGTGACCGTCTGTCCGTAAATGAATTCAGGATCCGCCCGTTCCATCCCCTGTTCCTTCACGGTCACGGTAACGCCTCCCACCCCATCATTAATGATTGGCAGGGCAGACATGCTGATTGCCATGTACCCGTCAATGGCCAGACCGCCCAACAGATTACTCACCGCCTCTTTCATATATTGGCAGCTTTTATCCCTTCCGTCTCCATAGGCATAACCTAATGCAAGGTGCTGGATATCCCTGCCCAGGACATTGCCGCTTAAATCAGTCAGGGTTATTTCTGTCATGGTGTCCCTTGGTATCATTAGGAGCTCAGCCTTATCCCTGGCCATATCCTGCGCAACAAGGAAGATTGCATCTGCCTGGCCTCCGGACCCGGCGACCATGGTTTCCTCCAGGCTTCCCGGCCTGTCGATTCCCATACACAGGATGGCTTTGACATACGTATTACGTCGGTAAACCTTTCCCTGATACTCAATCCTGTCTGCCGCGCTTTGTTCCCTGTCCCCGTCCACATCCACATCCTGATGCCACTGCGGGACCGCCTCCGCCAATGCTCTTTTTTCTAAATACAGCTGACCGGTCCGGTATAGAAAAAATGCAGTAAGGACCGATGCCCCCGCAATGACTGCAGCCATCTTTTTTCTACGGTTTTGAGTCCGAATGTTTTTTCCCTGTCTCATATTGCCCTTTATCTATAGCTGCCCATAGTCTATTTTTCGCCCCCCCCCCCCGTATTTCCCATAATATTTTCCATAGTATTTTTTGTAATATCCATTTTCGTAATCCGCCCCCACCCGGTTGAGGACCGCGCCCAGAATACGGCATCCGCTCTTTTCCAACTGTACCTTCACTTTTTGGGCCAAATGGTAACTGATTGTATCACTTTCAATTACAATTACCGCTCCATCACATTGGCCGGCAATAATAGCTCCATCAATAAGATTTGCCATGGGCGGCGTATCTATGATGATATAATCATATTTTTCCTTAGCTTTTTCCAATAATTCCTTAAACAGCTGATCTTCCAGAAGTTCTGCCGGATTTGGGGAATATGGACCGGCCAGAATCATGTAAAAATTTTCTATATCGGTGGCATAACAGATATCCTCCATGGTTTTCTGTCCGCTGAGATACTGGGACAGCCCGCTGGGGCTGCCTTTAATTTCATATCTTTTTATGAATACGGATTTGCGGATGTCCGCATCTATCAGCAAAACCTTTTTACCTATGCTTCCAAAGGACGCCCCAACAGAGAAAGCGATTTCACTTTTTCCTTCATCGGGCAATGAACTTGTAAACATGATTGTTTTCAGACTGCTGCCGCAAAACTGTAAATTGGTCCTGAGTGTCTTGATGGACTCCTCAAAATGATAGTCCTTCCCACCTGTATTCTGCAGATTTAGAATTTGTTCCACGTCTTACTTTCTCCTCTCAGCCCTTTTTGCCTGGGTTTTCCTCTTTTTCCTGCTTCTCTTTCCTTCACTGCCCTTCTCCGGGTTATCCTTTTCCTCTATGTTGTTTTCCGGAATAACGGCCAATACACTGATGCCAAGATAACGGGAGACATCTTCCTCGGAACGGATGGTGTCATTCATGATGACCTGAAGTGTAATAAAACCACATACCGCCGCGGATAAAGCAAGTCCTCCCAAAGCAGCGTTCTTTTTTATATTAGGAGAAGTGGGGTTATCAGGCACGACACCATTTTCTATGATTTTAGGCGGAATCATTTCCATGATATCCCCAATATAGTCTGAGGATGCCTTTGCTACTGCATCCACAATGGCTTTTGCCCTGACCGGATCAGTATCTAATACAGACATGTTAAGTATTCTGGTATCGGCAGGATTTGAGACGCGAATCATACTTTTTAACTGGTTGTAGGATAAACTCAGTTTCTGTTTTTCGATTACCTCCTCCAGAACAGGCCTGCTGGTAATCATTACACTGTAATCCTTTGTCAGCTGGCTTCCTATCTGCAGGTCAGCCAGGGAGGTGAGTGTTGTTTCCTTTGATAATACATACACCATGGAAGTGGATGTATAAACCGGACTTAAAATTACTTTGCTGTATATACCTGCCCCAAGGCACCCTATCATTGCTGCCAGAATAATCATCCACAGTTTTTTCCTTAAAGCAAACAGCAGCTCAACTACATCAATCTCAATTGCGTCTTTATTTCTGTCCTCATACATTTTGTTTTCCATCACAATTACCTTTTCCATACTTTTTCTTTTGCTATAGCATTCTATCCTGCAGGATGTACCCCGGATTCGTCCTGGTCATCCGAACCGCTGTCCTTACCCCCATATTGTGTTCCATCCACGAAACCGCTGTTTGGATATCCGGGGAACGGTCCGATGAATTATGCATATCCGTGGCAATAAAATGAATCGTCCCTTTTTTCAGGTTTTTTCTGCACCAGCGGGCCCTTTTATCCATCCATCCCCCATTCAGGCTCCGGGAGTTTATCTGAAGGTAAGCCCCATATTCAACCAATTCCTCCGGCCGCTCCTGTTCAAGAAGACATCTATAACGCTCCACATGTGCAATTACCGGGAAATAGGATGCCTGAATCAGTTGGCGCACAGCCCTCTTCATTCTGCCAAGGCTGTCCGATGGTCCGAACTCCACCAACACATATCTGCTGCCAGCCAGCGTAAGAGCCTTTCCCTGATTCAGATATTCGATGAGATTTTCAAAATACCTGATTTCCTGTCCAAGGCTGACACTAAAGCCGTCTGATATGGCTTTCGCATGGTAATCCAGACATGTACATAACTCCTGAAGCATCCCTGTGTCCTGATTCCATGTAAAATGCGGTGTGGCTATGATGTGCCGGATTCCCTGCCCATATGCCAGTCTTAATAATGCCATGGCCTCATCCCAATCATGAGCTCCATCGTCCACCCCTGGTAATATATGTGCATGTATATCAATCCAGCCTTTGTTAGAAATCCCTGTATTCATCAACACCTCTTCCATGCGCTTATAAAGCGCACAAACCGCTGTCCTTTTCAAGCCTGTCCGCCCTCTGAAGGCTTTTATATTTATGCATACCTCAGAATAACTATTCTGTGGTACCTCTTCTATCCAAGGAAAGACCACAGAATAACTATTCTGTGGTATATTTCTGACAACCTTAGCCGCGAATTTTATTATAAATATATATTGTTTTAGATTCTGATATAAACAACAAAATAACATCCACGTCAAAAAGGCCGGTTAGACATTATTTCACTCCCGGCCTCCTTAAGGTATAGAAAAAATAGCTATATGTATATTGACGTCACAAACATTTTGGTATAAAATACAAACAACGCTATGTTTTGTTAAACAGTGTAGCGGCTAAGTACCACAGAATAGTTATTCTGTGGTTTTTGTTTATCAATTTCAATTTTCATCTTATTCATGATTTTTTCATACTGTTTAATACTAGCCGCAACATAAATCCTCGTGGTTTCGATTGAGGAATGTCCAAGGATATCGGCAAGATGGGACAGATTCTTTTCGATGGAATAAAAACATTTTGCAAAAAGATGTCTGAAATTATGAGGAAATACTTTTGACGGTTCAACCTGAGCATCCCTGCACAGCTTCTTCATGGAATGGTATATATTGCTCCTGTCCAGGTTTCTTCCACTTTTTGTCCGAAAAATGCAGCCATGTTTTATGTTTGACATATTTATATATTCTTTTAATGAACGGACAAGATTTTTAGGGAAAATGATTACCCTGTATTTTCCTTTCATGGATATTTCTGCCTTTCCAGAACATATAGCTTCGACTGTGACAAATGGAAGTTCACTAATCCGTATCCCAGTACCATATAAGACCATCATTAAATAGTACAGCTGCTTATTTCCATTTCTATCTGCCGTCTCAAGAAGCCGTTTGAAATCCTGTTCCGTAAGCTCCCGTTTTTCGTCTACATATACCTGTTTCTGTACCTTTAGGAATTTTACCTTAAACTCCAATAAATCCCTAAACTTTAAAAATGCGTTGATTGCTGAGAGTTTTCCATTTACAGTTTGCGGCTTGTATTGTCTGCTCAGGTGCTTCCGGTATTCTATGAGAGACTCTTTGTTTAAATCCATGTTCTCAATGAATACCAGCATCTCTTTTACATCATGTAGGTATTTACTGATTGTTGCTTCGGCTTTTTCTTCATTTCTCAGGTAGCTTTGAAATTGGTTAATATATTCTTCTGTCATAAACGCCTCCATTGTCCTTCACATGCCTGAATGTTATTCCAGCTATAGTTAATTGATTTTTCCTAATTTTTAGTTTCCCTGATTTAGAATATTTTCATACTATATAGAATGTTTTATATTGTCCGATTATTTAGAGTTATCATTTCTTCAATCATAACCGCAAATGCAAAATATCCGCCATGCTTTGCGGGAATAGGATTCTCAATATCCTATAGCAATGCCCCCTGCAAAAAAAGAACCTCGTAAAGAAACGCTCTTTACAAGGCTGCCATAAAAAACCACACATCACACCACCAAACATAGCGTGATTCCACTACCTTTCTAAAATATAGTGCCCACAGTGTGATATAATTCTTCAACAAATTAGTCCTCACTCTGCCCCGGATTCTGACATCGGCATAGAGGTATGATATCCAAAGCTCTGATATACTTAAAGTCATTTTTACTATAAATCTGCTAGTCTATAGTATAATGGATAGAACGCTCCTTGTCTACTGAGGGCATATTTGTATTTTTTTAGTAGAAAGGCAGCTATTTTATGAAGCGTCAGGAAGCTCTTGCGTTTTTTTGTATAATCTAATTATGAGAATGCTTGCCTGAGGTGGTAGCTATGGGAAAATTAAGAGTTTACCTGGATACCTCAGTTATTAGTCATTTGCTTCAGGAGGATGTGCCTGAAAAATGGCTGATACCAGACAATTATGGGAAATGTTTCGCAGTGGAAAGTATGAAGAATATCTTTCTACTGTAACGCTTGAAGAACTAAAAGGATGTTCAGAACCAAAGCAAATTATTCGATTATTTAGGACTTATTGATTATACTTTGGTTCAAATTAATGATAATGTTGCAGATATTGCACAGCAGATTATTGAAATGGGTATACTGACAAAGAAAAGTTATGATGATTGCCAGCATATCGGAGCAGCTATTATATAATGTTATTGCTTCTTGTATTTAAACAGACAAATATTACAAATACAATTTTATTTGTCATTTCACTGGACAGGCAGAAAAAGAAAGAGCGTGTCCTGATCGGGGAGGAACTGCAGATCCGCTTCAGCCTGCGTGGGAACACGGACGCGGATGTCCTGTGCGACATGACACGCCCTCTGGGGACTTTCCTGGCAGAGTTTGAGCATGACCCGGACGGGGAATGGAGCCGCCTGGGGCTTATGCCACTCCGGAAAGCCCTGCACTCCAACCGCTGGAAACAGCCTGCGCTGGAAAAATCCGCCGGGGAGTTCCTGGCAAAAAAATATCTCACCGGGCGGCTTTTCCTTGCGGAAAGCCTGCGGTATGAACTGTGCAGCGACAAATGCCGGAAAGCGCAGGCGCTCCAAAACATAGCAAAAAAGCATCCAAACTTTAATTGGGATGCTTTTTTGTGGTGTTGGTAATTTATTTATCTAGGATTGCCTTTAATTCAATTCTTTCCGCCGTATGTCCTTTGATACCATCTAATATATGAAATACGATTTTCTTAATTTCTATCGTTTGTTCCTGTCCTTTGCACCGCATTTTAATGCATGGGCAACTCCACTCTCCAGATTTTCGACTAAAAAATCCATGTGTGCCATCTGCTGCTGTTTCCCGTTTTTCCATGGCCATACAGGTGGTTCATATTCTTTAACTTCTTGAAAAGCCAATATCCAGCCTTGCGGTGAGCGCAATCCGGCCCAGCCATTCCCGGAAAGGATTTTTTTCCAACCAAGCAATTCTTTGTAGAAATCTGCCAGTTTATCAGCATTTCTACAATCATATGCGAAGCCCGCAATATCACTTATCATAGTCTATCACCCACAAAATCAAATTTGCTGCTTTAATTTTTCCATTCTGCCACATTCCAAAAAGCATGAAAACAGAGAGTATTCTCGTTGCATTTCCAACATTTTGGTTGTACAGGACAGACTGCCAAACATATCCTATACAGGATTATCGCATCTCCTTGCCAATCACTCATGAAATGACGTCTTCACATGAATCGCAGCATTGCAGTCCCGATTCAAATCAGCAGCGCACTCCTTAGGCGTTGTCTTTCCCATTAAAAGCTTATGGATATTAGGCCAAAACACATTGCGGACAGAATTCTCACTGCCCTGCCAGTTGGGACTGTTGTTCATAAAGTCAACAACATTCACTTCATTTGCGGAAAATTCGGCCAGCATCATAATCTGGCCGGCATTGCCGGGAAAATTAACATAACCATAGTCTGTCTCAATGTCATCATACAGCATAAAGTTCGCATTATTAAACAGATAAATTCCCAACAGTCCGTTCTCAAACAGCTGCTGATTATCGGCAAGTTCTATGTTTTCCGGATGCGGCGGATACCACCCTCGCCTTACGCCTCCCTGAATCCACTCCAGGCCGCGGACAGCCTCTTCACTTTCAAAATCAAAGTTCCCATCCTCATCAAAAATCCCGCTGCCAAATGCACGTATCAGGCTCATAATATGAGTGTCCCCCTGATTATTCACACCGTACATCATCATAGGGTAGGAACCATCTGGAAGCTTTTCTGCCAGGGTATCCAGGATAATCTCCCATTCCTCAATCGTCCAATTTTGGATTTCTAATTCATCCGGCAGAAAACGCTCCAGGCCGCACTCCATAAACAAACGTCTGTTATAAATCAGAATGTTCTGCATGGAGAGGTATGGCATCATGTAAGTTTTTCCGTTTTTCATACTCTGTGCCCAGGCTGATTCGCTGATGTCTCCACGGATTTCATCTGTAATGATATCGTCCAGAGGTACAACATGTCCTTCGGATATGTAAGCCGCCATATTAAAATACCCTTCATACAGAATGTCTACCGCATCCTCCGTCCCATAAGCGCCTAAAATGGCCTCATTCTCATCCACATAATCAAATACCTCGATTCTCATGGAAACATCCGCGGCCTCATAGACAGCCACAAACTTTTCCGCAGCATAATTCATGAAATCCTGACAGCTTACAATATTGGAGTTACTGACACAGTTCATTCCCATAGTCGGAACCTTTACAATCAGCGAAACCTCTGGTTTTGCCTTTGCCCCGCAGCCGCACAGGCCTGCCGCCACAGCAAACGCCATCAGATAAGTACCTACCTTTCTTTTCATTATCCTACTGCCTTTCTCCTGATTTTTCGTTATTAAGCTTCTCCAAAAGAATATGGATGTCAATTGGTTTTGTAAGGAAGTCATTCATTCCGCTGTTCATCGCTTTATCCCTGTCTTCCTGAAACGCGTTGGCCGTGCAGGCAAAGATGAGAATTGTTTTTGCATCGGCCCGGTCCAGTCCACGAATCGTTTCAGCTGCCTTGCAGCCGTCCATGACCGGCATTTGCATATCCATCAATATAATGTCAAATCCCCCCGGTTCAGATTGCATAAACTGATCCACAGCCGCCTGACCGTCCTTTGCAACAACGGTTTCAAAGCCTGCCGCCTCCAAAATCCCGGTCAGGATTTCCGCATTTAACTCATTATCCTCGGCTATCAGTATCTTACGCGGTAATCGGGAGTCTGTCCAAGCGTTCTTATCTTCTGAAATTGGCAGGGACCGCTCCGCGATTTTGAGATTGAGGATTATGTCAAACGTGCTGCCTAAGTCAACCTGGCTTTTAACCGTAAGTTCACCGCCCATCGCATCCATAAGACGTTTACTGATTGCCATCCCCAGGCCGGTGCCTTTTGTAGCATCGGACTCTTTATTGTGCTCCTGCGCAAAGCTGTCCCAAATTTTCTTAAGGAACTGCTGGCTCATCCCAATTCCTGTATCTTCACAGCTGATAACGGTACGAACTGAGCCATTCTGGGCTTTTCCCTGGCTTGCTGATACCTTGATTGTCCCGCCCCTGGGCGTGAATTTCGCGGCATTGCCGACAATATTCATCAGGACCTGTTTGATTCGGGTCTCGTCCCCTATAATACAGGGTACCGTAATGTCCTTTTCCACAATGAATTCCACACCATTCGCCTCAATATTGCTGCGCTGCACGGAACAAACCGCATCTATCATGTCTTCCAGCATAAACGGCTTCTCCACCAGCTCTACTTTCCCCGCCTGAATCTTTGACATATCCAGGATGTCGTTGACCAGCGAAAGAAGATACTTTGACGTGGTATCAGCCTTATCAATCCAGTCCAGCATTTGCGCATTTTTTCTCTCCTGTACATGGCGGCGCATCAGATACAGCAGTCCAATGATTCCGTTTAATGGTGTCCGGATTTCATGGCTCATATTGGAGAGGAACTCACTCCTGGCTTTTACCTCCGCATTCGCTTTCAGCTCTCTGCTGTGAGAGCGCATAACAAGCAAAAGCATGGATACTGAAACAAAGACTGCAGTTACAAGCATTGCTATACTGGAGAATATAAACATCCGGCTCTGTTCCGTAAAAACCTCTGTTTCGACCATCAGCAGAAAATGCCAATTTGTCTCTTCAACCGGCCTTAAGTAGAACAGTCTTTCCACTTCTTCCTCATCCGTATAATAAAAATAGAATGACTCCTCTCTCTCTATTTTTTGTCTGATGATGTCATTCGACCAATCCGGCTCTATCTTTCCTCCTAGCAGCATTTCATACATATTCTGTCGTTGGTTCAGCGATGCAGTTCTTTTTACATCAACAATATAATCACCGTTTGGGTTAATGACACTGCTGTAACCACGTTTTCTTCCATTCCGGTCAAATGAATAGAGTGCCATTTTCTCCTGTATCTGCTTAATGTTTGAGACGCCCACAAGAGCAGTGAACCTGGTATCCTCAATGATGTAATCCTCCAGACGTATGGCATACAGGAGCATTTCCTTCTGCGTTTCCGTTGCCGTAGAAAAATCATACCGTTTCACGATACGTTTGTCGCTGCCCTCCAGGTATTTATAGATATCCATCTTTTCCTTAGGATAAACCATATAACGGTCCGTATAAACAGTGCCATCCTCAGCCACCAGATATATGGTATGAAAATCGCTGGTCGCCCGCTCCAGATTCATCCGTTCCTGAATCTCAAGAATTGTATCGCAGTCATAGACCTCCAGACATTTATGGATATTATATAAATCATTCCACTTTGTCTCTACAAAGTTTTGGATGGAAACCAGATCATGCTCTGCCAGTTCGCTGATTGTGTTCATTATATTATTTTGAACCATTCCATTCATCTGTGAGATAAACAAAACGGATGTACTGCCAATAATTAGGATGCAGATTATAATCATCAGAGCGGAACGCGCTGTGTCATGTTTACTTTTCATAAGCCGGACCTCGCATCATAACACTACTGCTTATCAAATCGTCAGCAAAAGGGATTGTTATTGCATTTCCCCGCGGGCCAGACAGATACCGCACCCTTCCCTTTTTGCGCGATACATCTGCTCATCCGCTGTCTGTAAAAGCTCAGCCGTATTTCCTGGTCCATAAATCCCTCCGATGCTGGCTGAAAAACAGATATCCGGATATTCCTCAATGGATAAAGCCTTTATTCTTCTTTGGATATCCATTGCCCTTTCCTTAAAAATATGGAAGGGTATATTCCTGAATATCACAATGAACTCATCCCCTCCATAACGCACCACCGAATCTGATTTGCGGACACTGGAGCAGATAGCATCAGCAATCAGTCGAAGTACCATGTCCCCTGTCTGATGCCCATACAAGTCATTGACATTCTTAAACTTATCCACATCTGCAAAAAGAACGGCATCAACACCGCTTAATTCGCGAAGCTGCTCTTCATAATAGCGGCGGTTATTCACGCCGGTAAGGGAGTCAATATAAACTTTTTTGTTATACTCAAAAATCGCCTGGACGACCTCCTCCTTCCCACGGCCGTCAAACAAGGTATCCTCTGTCATCCGGGTAATCATTTCCATAGAGCAGGGCTGTCCGTCCACCTCCACATAATAAGCAATAACAAAATAAATCTCATTACCAAGAAACTCGAACTTTTCAAATCTGCTCTTTTGTGACAGGCATTTGGCAGAAATACAATTATCACATCGGCTGTCCCTGCTCCAGACAGCGTAGCAGTTGTATGGAACTTTGCGCATAGTGCCCGTGCGGTCCACATGAATTTCATAATTCGTGCTTGCATCCACCAGACGGACGGCATCAAACACCGTATCCAGGAGCCGCATCAGAAGCCAGGCCTCTTTTCCCGTCACGGCTCTGTGACCATTCCTCTCATGCCCGATTATATTGAGCCGATTGTTTTCCACTTCGTAATGGTATATCTCTTCTTTTAGTGAAGTTATATGCCTGTACTCATCATGAACATCAATGAGTGTCCCGGCAATCCCCATATATCTCTCATCTGTCTCGGCGCCCCAAAGTGTTCTGCATATAAGCCTGTTCCACCGCAGCTCACCCTCAATCCTGATTTCAAGCTCCATCTGGACAATTGGTTCCGCCGGGGAAGCGGCCCCAAGTTTATCCTTCAGACGGTTTAATGAATCCGGTGGTATGTTGGCCAAAAGCAATGGGTTCTGCATGGGATCTGTCATGTTTTTATCCAATCCAAGTTTTAAAACGCCGGGTTCATTTAAATTCAGTAATGGCGGTGATTCCGAATAAAAGAATATAATATCCTTTGCAGCATCTGTCAGAAACTGTACACGCTGACGTTCATATTCCAGCATCCTTAGTACCCGCTCGGAAGAAACCAATTCCGGCGCCTGCAGTTGATTGGCCATATCCTGAAACTCCTGTGTTCCATACGATGTCCCCGAATTAATCTTTAACTCCTCTTGAAGCGTACTGCCGATCTCCTTCAGGCATTCCAGCAGCAATGGATTAAAAGCGCCGCACTGTCCGTTCAGAATCATATCCATGGCCTGTTCATGAGAATATGCCTTTTTATAGCAGCGTTCACTTGTCAGGGCGTCGTACACATCAGCAAGCGAAACTACCTGGGCTGAAATGGGGATATCGTCCCCTTGCAAACCATCCGGATATCCTCCGCCGTCATACCGTTCATGATGCCAGCGGCAGATTTCGTACGCTACCCGGATTAACGGCTCATTCCGTTCCTGAACAGGTAATTCATGTAACATATCAGCGCCTACCATGGAATGGCGTTTCATGATTTCAAATTCTTTTGCCGTGAGCCGGCCCGGCTTATTTAAGACTTCATCGGGGATGGAAATCTTTCCTATATCATGAAAAGCCGATGCCAGGCTGATTAATGCGATATCCGCATTTGACAGCATGTATGTATCTGTCTTTTGTACCAGCCGTTTGAGCAGTAACCTGGTAATTAAATTGATATGGATTACATGAAACCCGCTCTCGCCATTTCTGAATTCCACAATATGTGATAAAATGGAAACCATGAGCTGATTGCTTTTTTCTTTTTCATATATCTGATCAGCCACAATATGTAACAGCCTGCGCTGCTTTGCATACAGCAGCAAGGTGTTGGCGATACGGCGGCGGACCACTGTCGTGTCAAAAGGACGCCCCATATAATCCGTTACACCAAGGTCATATGCTCTTTTGATGGAGGCAGGATTATCCTCCGCTGAAATCACTATAACCGGTATCTCTTCAATCCAATGATATTTATTCATATAGTCCAAAACCGCAAACCCATCCATTTCCGGCATTGTAATATCCAGCAAAAGCATTGCGATATCGGTCCTGTGTTCGCTTAGAGCCGCAACAGCCTGTATGCCGTTCTCCGCCTCCATAATGTTATACTCATCTTCCAGCATCGCGGACAAAATTTCACGATTCAGCTCTGAGTCATCCGCAATTAATATTTTTTGCTTCCTGCAATTTTCCATGTATTCTTTCTCCAGATTCTATTTTATTCCCAATAACTATCCACATTTTCCTGATTGATTAAAATACTTCCGGTATCATAAGCATCACGTTCAACCTTACCTTTATCCACAAATTCCTTTAGTAAATGAACTCCCTGGTAGCCCATCTGGTAAGGCAACTGAACAAGGAGGGCGTCAATCACTCCCTCTCTGACAAATGCGAGGTTTTCCTCCACATCATCAAATCCCACCAATATCAGGCTGTTAAGCCCCTGCATCTTCTTAACACGTGCCGCCCCGGTCACATTGTAGCCGCCGGTACAGAAGATGGCGGTAATTTCCGGACATTCAGCCAACATGGCTTCAACGGCTCCGGCAGCACGCTCCGGGTCGGACCAGCCCTCGCCCACCGCGATAATGTCCATATTATAATCAGAAATAGCGTCTTCAAACGCCCGTAATACCTCAGCCTCATTTTGGGCAGAAAAAGAGCTGCAGATATAGCCGATTTTCGCCATGCCGTCCGTGAGCCTGACCATGCTTTCGCCTGCCTTGTAACCAAACGCATACAGATTGGTTCCAATGTAGGCAATACGCGTGGTTGAGGGGGCATCGCTGTCAACAGCAAGGAAAGGGATACCTTTTTCACCAGCCTGATTTATCAAAGGAAACATGGCCCTGATACCCGCATAACCCATGATTCCGTCAGGCTCTGATTCCAACGCTTCTCCCATATATCGAATGATTTCCCTGTCAAAATCAGCTGCTTCACGAGGACCTGTCACATGGGTTGTGGTTCCCAATTCCTCATCGGCATCCCAAATTCCCTGGATACAGCTTTGCCAGTACTCATTGTCTATGATGGGACATACAAAAATAAAGTCGTAGTCCCGTTCCTCCGCAGGAGCCGGTGGCAAATCCGGTACAGTCTTGTTTCTGCTTCCGCAGCCTGCGGACAAAAGAACCGATATAAGCCCTATCAAACATAATTTTTTCTTCACAAACTGGTACCTCCTGCCTTATAACCTAAAAGAAAGCGCTGGTATAACCAGCGCCCGCCTGCCGCTATAACTGATTCTCAGCCCATTACCGGACCTCACCGCAGGTATTTGTTTAACACATTCATCAATACCCTAAAGTCCAAAGGCTTCGCAATATGCTCATTCATTCCAGCGGCCAGCACTGCCTTTACATCCTCCGCCATGGCATTGGCGGTCATGGCAAAAATGGGAATTGTCTTTGCGTCAGGATGAGGTAAGTCCCGTATGGCCTTGGCCGCATCCAACCCATTCATCACAGGCATTTGTACATCCATAAAAACGCAGTCATAATAACCGGAAGGCGAGGTCTTCATACAGTCTACGGCTTCTTTACCGTCATGCGCCCACTCCGCAGCAAGCCCCAGCATGCTCAAAACCTCCATGGCAATCTCAGCGTTAATCTCGTTGTCCTCGGCCAAGAGCACCCGTTTTCCCGAAAAATTCGTCTGTTCTGTCAATTCCCTGAGCCCGGGACCGTTCTCTTCCATCTCATGATTCAGTAATTGGCCAAAGAGATGGACAAGACGGGACTTAAACAAGGGCTTTCCTATAAATCCGTTGGCTCCCGCCATTCTTGCTTCTTTCTCTATCGCCGACCAGTCATAGGCGGATATAATGATGATGGGCATATGATCGCCTACACGCCTGCGGATTTCCCTGGTGGTTGCGATGCCATCCATATCAGGCATCTTCCAGTCCAGTAGTACGGCAAAATAATCCCTGCCGCTGTTATAGCGAAGTTCCACCTGGTCCACGGCCGCCCTGCCGGAGACGACCCACTCTCCCTTCATCCCCAGTTCGGATAAGAGGATACAGGTTGATTCACAGATAACCTGGTCGTCATCAACCACCAGAATATTTAAATCCACAAAATCCTCATAAGGGATATCCTCCGTGTCCTGCAGCTTCATGAATAATGTCACCGTAAATTTCGAGCCCTGTCCCAATGTGCTCTCCACGGTTATATCCCCATTCATCATATGTACAATATTGTGGACAATGGCCAGCCCCAGGCCGGTTCCCTGTATATGGGCCACAGATGCATTATCCGCACGGGTAAAGGCCTCAAAGACATGGGGCAGATAGTCCTCGCTCATGCCAATTCCATTATCCTGAACCATAAACTCAAAGCGCCCCAGCTTAGGACTGCCGGATGGCTTTTCCGATAGTGTTATCTCGATTTCTCCGCCCGCCGGAGTATACTTGATGGCATTGCTTACTAAATTAGTAAAAACCTGCTGAAGACGCAGGCTGTCTCCGATTACCTTTTCATGTGAAATATTCAAAATATGTACCACCAGATTCTGCTGCTTTGCGTCCGACTGGGGTTTGTTCATGGTAATCAGGTCGTCTACCAACGCTGATAAATCTAATAACTCCTCATTCAGATGGATTTCCCCGGATTCAATTTTTGCCATATCCAGTACTTCGTTAATTAAAGCCAGCAGATGCTTACCGGAAGACGTAATTTTCATCAGACAGTCCTGCACCCGTGAAGGGTCGTCCATGTGGGCCCCGGCAATGGCGGTCATCCCAATGATGCCGTTTAAGGGCGTACGGATATCGTGGCTCATGCTGGACAAAAAAGAGGTCTTTGCGTCACTGGCCACATTGGCTGCTCTTAAAGCGTCCTCCAGGGCAGCGCGTGTCTTCGCCTGCTCTTCATTGAAAAATTTTGTCTTGCGCCGGAAGCTTATATACATTCGCAGGAGAATGGAAAAAAAGACACACAAAACAGCGATTACACCAATGGAATAGTGCCGGATAAACTCAATAAATGTATAGGATACCTCCACATTTGAATATTGAACCATTGCACTTGTGAGGACCGTATTATCCATTTGACGGATTGCCTTATTTAATATTTCCACCAGGATACTCTCTCCCCGGCTCACGGCGATGCCAAAATTCTCCGAAGTATCCAGATACGCGATATTTAAATCCTCATATCCTGCATGCTCCATAAAATACCGTTGGAAAATACTGGAGCAGCCAATCATACAGTTTACCTCGCCTCTTTTAATCGCCGCAATCGAGTCCGCCTTGGTCGCATAGTAAGTAACCTCAGAGTTGGGATAATAGATGGAAACATAGTAACGCTGCCCTACCCCAGTCTCAGTGAGGGCAATCTTATCCATTAAATCCCCTCTATAATCCCCCTCGTATACAATCATGACCCTGTCGCTGAGAAAGGCGTCTGTTTGGAAAAAGCCTTTGTTTTCCGTAATCCAGAAGTCCGAGTAGATAGGGAACGCCGCGTCAATCTCACCGTCACGCAGCCCAGCCTCCATGAGCGCCACGTTATCATAGCATATGAGATTCAATGGGATCTTTATATAGGCAGACAACAGAGACACTAATTCCTTGATGACCCCTGTGGGTGTTCCGTCCTCCGTCTGATCGGACAACGGCAGAATGCCCTTTACATACCCAATATTCAGAGAACCCTTTTCATTCAGCCAGGTCTTTTCCCGGTTGGTCAATACCTGAATTCCCGAATTGCTGCCATAGTATTTCTGCCACAGCAATGTCATGAAATCGGGCGTCGAAGCCAGGAGCGTATCCTGCGCGTCATTTAATTCGTCCAGCAGGTCCGCCCGGTTCAGATTGACCGCAAAATAGCGTTTCTCTCCTTCCAGCCCCATATCATGTTTTGAAAATAACGCCTGTCCGGTCCGCTTATCGGTCTGATAGACTCCTGCGACAATGTCTACTTCGCCTGTCAGGAGCTGACTCATGACTTCCTCCCTGGAGCCATAAATATATTCATAATTCCAGTTGGTCAGTGCGGAAAGCGCCTGGTAATACTCATAGGCATACCCGGACTTTCTCTCTTCATCGGAAAAACCGTCCTGAAAATCATCATCCCCTTTGTAGTAGCCTACGCGGACTGTTTTAGCAGGCTCCTGCGCAGCCAGTGCCGGAAAGGCAGATGCCGCTCCCATAACAGCCAAGTGCAGGAGAAGAAAGAAACACCAAATTTTTCTTACATGTTTTCGCATAAAGCTATCCCCATTTCCAATCCTTATCATAACTTACAATCGCGAAGAAATCTCTTGAAGCCACGAGCCGCCTTCAGCCAGTCCATCACTGCTTAAGAAGGTAAACAGGCTCCTGCCTCCTTCCGTATACAACAGCCTCATCGTGGGTATCAAAGAAAATATCCAGCCGGTTTCCCTTTATTTTTTTCCCTGTATCCTCCACAATGTAGATACAGCCTCCCACTTCTATCTCTGACCCCAACGGAATGATATCCGGGTCGGCCGCGACTGTGCGGCCAGCCCTTGGTTCGGCGCCTGTATACGTCATATCACCATTGTCCTCGCCACAGCATATATTACAGCTGCAATACCCTGTCAAAAGAAACTCCCCTATATATTCCCCCTCATGCTCTGATTCCTCTCTTGGGAAACGGTATACTTCCACTTCCCTGATACCAAAGCTGAGAGCCTCTTTATGTGAATCAAAATAGATAGATAAGGATTCACTTCGGTTACCAGCTGTTTTATCCTCTACCACATAATTATTCCCCTCAATTGCCAGCTTCTCACCCAAATCAAATTCTGACAAATCCGCGGCTATGGTATATCCTGCTTTCGGCGAAGTTCCAGCATACGTCAGCTTTCTGCGGTTTTCCCCCAGGCACTGACTGCAGCCGCAATAGGCGGATACGGTGAAAACACCCATGTATTCAGGCTCCTTCCCAGCGGAGGCGGAGGGCTTATCAAGTTCTATATAGATGACGGGACCTTCCGTTTTAAGCCCATCCGCATCTTCCTCCAGCACCGGGACGGTTTCCGCGGCAGATTGCATGCCTTTACATCCTGTCACGATTAAGCATAGGTACAATATTATGTGGAATGTTATATTTCTTTTCATTTTATGTTTTCTTTAGCCTCCCCCCTCTATTTAAATATCGGCACATTTCCTCAAAAGATAAGGGAAAATAAATAAGCTGTCAGCTATTGTACTTCCGGAGAGGACGCCTGGCCCGCGGATATACCGGCATTGGATTTGAGGGCCGCAGAAGCTGTTATAACCGGCCTTCCCACACCTGAAAATCCTTCAGGGATTGCCAACTCCTCTTTCTGAGCCCCATGGCAGTCATCCCTTTCCTGCAGGCCGGGCCAATCCGATAATCTCTGAAAAATCTGGGCATGCTCCCTTGCCATTCTCTTCCTTCGGCGCTCCTTCAGTTCCTGTTCCAGTTCCCTCCGCTGCTTCTCCTCCCGCTGCTTTTGCGCCTTTTTTTGGCGTATCTCCAGTTGATTTTCCTCTTTCAGCTGACGCAATTTGGTTCTCGCGCATCGGATTACATGGTCCATTTGGGCTGTCACGTTTCGGATTTCCGTTTTATCATACTGGCTGCTGGCGGCCAGCTGCCTTCTGGACGCATAAACCCTGCTGATAAGGAATCGGATTTCCTTGACAGTGGTTCCTTTTGCCAGACGCGCCATGTCCCGCCCCATCTGATAATTGATCTTTTTCTTTTGCACCAGTTTAAGCTTTTTCATCCGCTCCTGGTTCCTTTTACGGCTTTCTTCCATGCGCTCCAGCATACCGCGGACATTCTCCGCCTCCCGTTCCCATTCTTCCTTTACTGTGTCCTCCTGGGTGTCAAAGGCAGTCCAATAGATATCCTCCCCTCTCTCCCCTAACACTACGCCTGTGCTATAGGCTCCGGCTTTTAAATTACGGGCAAGCCGGCATACTGCCTGTCCAATCATCTCCATTCCCTGTCCGGCCGCCTCCTCTCCCTGGGACATCCAATCCAGTACATCGAAAGGCATCAGGATATAAGCCCCTTGCCTGACCTGCGAAATGAACTGCTCCATTTCTTCCGAATATACATTTGTCTCCACAAAGATAAAATTCACCTGAGGATATTGCCGGCGCAGTGATTTTGCTGCACTGGAGTCCGTTTGGAAGTATGACTCCGGCAATGGAGCATCCCGATTGACACTTTGATTGAAAAACATAATATCCCTGACTGCATGCTGATTCACAATTGCATGTTTATCTCTGCCGCAGTCTTCTGTTTTCTTTCCCTCCATCCCAGCCGTCCATGGCTGACCATGTGCGTAAACCCCTTGTATCCTTAAGCCTCCCATTCCAGTATCAGACCTCCCCGGTTTTCAGACCCTGATTTAACTGCTTCTATCATATAATATCGGCGGATTCGCTTGAAAAATTAGGTTCCAGAAAGCAGAAAAACCACCTTTCTTCTGTAAGCAGATTTGAGAAGTGGACAGAACAAATCTGCAGACAAAAGTCAGGTGGATTCTCCCTATTTAACTATGTAAGATAAAATCGCCGGAGAGGAAATCAATATTTATCTTCTCCTGCCGGTATGTAAGAGTGTGGTTCATCTGAGTACGCCGGTGATGGGGTATGCATCCCCCTGCCCTCTCCCGGCAGCCTGAACTGCCCCACAAGGTTCTTAAGAATCTGAGCCTGGCCGGAAAGCTCCTCACTGGCTGCTGCGCTTTCCTCGGCTGTAGCGGAATTGGTCTGCACGACACTGGAAATCTGGTCAATTCCCAAGGTGACCTGTCTGACAGCATCCGACTGGTCCTTGCTTGCCGATGAAATCTGGTCAATGGTTGCCGCCACATCTCCGACTCCGGACACTACATCATTTAAGGCGGAAGCCGTCTCATTTGCAATCTTGGTTCCCCTCTCCACGGCCTGGAGCGCGCCCTCAATCAGGGCAGAAGTATTCTTTGAGGCATCCGCCGATTTGGCTGCCAGATTCCTTACTTCATCGGCCACCACGGCAAATCCCTTACCTGCGGCTCCGGCTCTCGCAGCCTCCACTGCCGCATTTAAAGACAGCATATTGGTCTGGAATGCGATATCCTCGATGGTCTTAATGATTTTGCCAATCTCACCTGAGGTATTGCTTATATCTTCCATGGCTGAAAGCATTTCCTGCATACGCTTGCCGCTCTCTTCCGCCTGTTCCTTAACATGTTCAGAGTTGGTGCTGGCGAGTTCTGCATTCTTTGCGTTCTGTTCAATGTTGTTCGATATCTCGTTGATGGTTGCTGCCAGTTCCTCCACTGAAGAAGCCTGCTCGGTCGCACCCTGTGAAAGAGCCTGCGCACCGGAGGATACCTGGTCGGAGCCTGCTGAAACCTGATCCGCGGACTGATTAATCTGGGAAAGGGTCCCGCTCAGGTTTTCCTTCAGCTTACTCATGGATGTCAGCAGGGACTTATAATCTCCTACATATTTTTCCCCAATCCTTGTAGAAACAGTAAAATCACCATTGCCAAACCCAGTCAGAAGATAATCCACATCCCCAATCACATCCTGTAAAAACTTTAAGGTGGCGCGTATGCTGTTGGCCAGCATTCCCAGCTCATCCCTGGACTCGTATTTGGCCACCACATCGAGGTGCCCTTCCTCCATGTCCTCCATCAGCTGCTGCATTTCCTGTACCGGGGCAACCACAGCGCGTATCAGCATCACGGCCATGACAACCGCAAACGCTACCGCAATTGCTGAGATTGTGATTGCAAGGGTCATTTGAATACGCTGGGAATTCATTGCGCTATTAAAGTTGCCTTCTGCAATATCATTCTGCTGATTCGTAAACTGGAGAACAATCTGACCGGCCTCCACTGCAACCGGATTATAATTATCAATTAGTATTCTCTGCGCTTCCTGTCTGGACGCATTTGTATTCTGTCTGGACAGCTCTATGATTTTATCCCTGTATCCGGCGGCCGTATCCAGCTTTGATTTGAAGGTCTCAAGCAGGCTGATATCGCCGTCAAAATCATGTTCAAACCATGACATTTCCGTCTGAATCGCGTCAAAGTTTGTCTGGGCTTCTGTAATCAGCTCAATGGTTTTGACAGGATCGTCCTCCACGGTGGAAAGCGTGATATTCTTTACTCCAGACTGCAGCTGGACACGCATGTTCCGCGCCCGCATGGTCGCCTCATGCCTTACATGATAGAATGTCTCGTACCTGCTGCTGGTTGTTCTCATACCCATGATGCAGAAGATAACAGCAATGAAGAAGCATGCGATTACAACACCAAAGGCAAGTGTAATCTTTTTGTTCATTTTTAAATTTTTCATTTTTACCCATCCTCATTCAATAAAAATTTTCTTCCGGTTTACAATGCGGTTCCCTATGCGTATACATCCAATACATGGAAGCTGGGGGACGATAGTTCCATCATCTCCTGCACGGCCTCCCCCTGCGCCTCGGCCAAATCCAGCGCCTTACCCATCAGTGCCATATTCACGTCCGTCATCATACGCGAAGTGTGCATGGCCAGTCCGGCCGAAGCTATGCTCATAACCATATCCATCCTTTCCCCTCCTGTATTTTTGGTTCTAGTTTTGTGAGGCACTGACCCTTTCATTGTTTTCGGAATTTACCCCACTATTATTCTATCGACAGGTTTAGTCTTAATTGTAAGGGCTGAAATGAAATTTTTTAAAAAATTTCTTTTGATAACACTTTGGCTTTCCAATCATGCTCCGCCGCCTTATCTTGCAAACCCGTTATAATATATTGATTGTGTGCCCTCCTTAAAGCGGTTCTGATATTATCAATTACATCGGCAACAGAGTCACTTCTGTATATGCCCTCAAGCCTTGGAAGGTTTGGCATGTCCGATGCAACCACCTGTTTTCCCACAGCCATATACTGAAACAGCTCTGTTGGAACCGTCTGCTGATGCCGTCCAAAAAAAGGCAGTATGGCCACTTCAAACGACTGTATTATCTGCGGCAGTTCCTGGTAGGATGCCTCAATATAATGCAGGTTCGCAAACCCGTCCAGCCAAATCGGATAGCTCCTGTAAATATGGCCCGCAAACACCACATCATAATCCGGGAACGTCTCACAGATGCACTGCACCATGGAAAAATATATCCGGTTGTCAATCGTACCGGCAAAACCAATCCGCTTTTTTGCACCGCTCCCATTTGCCGGTAAACAGCTGCTTGATTTTCCGGCAGCCGCAGCGAACAATGCGTAATCCACCCCGCCCTGCACAAAAACAACCTTACAGTTTTCCAAATGCTTTATTTTCTCATAAAAATCTATGTCTGCAATTTCAGCTGAGGACTGCCCTGTCAGCCGTCTGTAGGGATTAGGAATTTCAGATGAAATATAGAAAATCTTTTTCTCAGAATGCAGGAACACGTTCTTTTCATCGTCACTATATCTCTTCGTACTGTCAACCACACAGCTCCCCTCCGGTAAAAATGACATCAGATGTTCTGCGGCAGACGGCATTCTGGTTCGTTCATCCTCATGGAACCCGTCCATTTCCTCCTCTTCCTTTTGATAGTTCAGTATCGCTTCCAGGCACCTTTTGGATGATTGGTTATCCCGGTAATCAAATCTTTGTGACAGGACAAATCCCCGGGCCTCCTGATATCCATCCGCCCCGTCAAATACCCTTTGCAGCGCGTCTAACATCTGCCGGAAATCAAATGCCTTATCGCCAGGCATATAGGAATCTATATTGCGAAAAACAAATCCCCTCTGGCTCCTATATTCCTCATAGTCCGGTATAAGATAAATAACCGGCCGGTCTAAGAGAAGATAGTCAAATACAATGCTGGAATAATCGCTGATCATGACATCAAACGCATTTAGGATTTCCGTGTATCTCACATCCGCATCAAAAAGCATATTGTCCGTCAGTTCAAAACATCGTTCATTGACGGAAAACCGTCTTCCTTTAAAGGCAGTCTGCTCAATGGGGTGAAGCTTATATACCAAAGCAGCATGATTCTTTTCTAAGAACTCGTTCAATTGGGCATCGTGATAATCATTCAGCCGAAACACATTCTCCGAAAATATCTGTCCGGAATGGCTGCTCATGTTTGCCCGAAACGATGGGACATACAAAATAAGCCTGTCAAAACCGTCCAGTGCATTTCCATACAGTTTCTTCAGATTCTCACTTCCATTCGAGGACATGACACAATCCAACCTGGGCTGTCCGGTTACAAATGCCCTTCTCATATCAAAATGAAGCTGCGCGGACAGGCGGAACCGGTCATCCAGGCTATGTACACACATCATGTCGATTTTCTCAAAATATGTTTGCAGCTTACGTGCCTGTCCTGGGCTCATGTCATGATTATAATAATCATGCGCTTTGATACCGCTCCCGTGCCAAAGATTCACAAATATTTGGTTTTCTCTCTTTTCCACCTCAAGGAAAGTATAGGAATTCATGATTACATAATCTGCTTTGTCAATCAGATTCCTGCCTTCGATGGTATTATAAACAGCACATTCTATCCTTCTCTCCCGAAGAGCCTCATATCTCTCCGGTCTTTTTACAACCCAGGCGGTTTCATGCTCTGTATTTTCACAGATGTATTTCCACAGAGCATACGGATTACATGAAAAATCCGGCTGCGACATAAATACAAATAACATATCATTTCACCTTCATACTAACTTATTTAATCCGTCTACGCTCAAATAGTCAGTCCCCACAAGGGCGGCGCCCATTTGAAGAAAACGCTGAATCTCTGTTAAGGAGTTGCAGGAAAATATACATAGTTTTTTCTGATACCTCTGCACCCATAACAGAAGCTCTCTGCTTGCCAGATTCCTGCGTATCGACAGGTAGTTTATACATGGATTGCTGCAGATCCTATCCATCTCGGCTCCAAATCCCCCCCCCCCCATCGCTCAACGAATACCTGCCTGACAGGTCAGGAACATCATACATCAGTTCCAGGTTTTCATTTGATTCAGACAAGCCTGACAGACACTCCACATCATACGCAGATGAAACTCTGACCACAAAGTGGTTGTGGCTGCCCGGATTATCGCATATTTTTTCTTTCATAATATCTGCTATCTCCCTGATGGCTGCCGGAGTATTACTTCTCGCATCCAGAATGAGTTTCGTGTCTGGATAATGGGAAAAGGTTGAAATAAGCATGTCAAAATCCATCACCGGATAATGGCCGTCATAATAGCTGCCCTTCATAAATTCAGAATAACTGATGCCAATACCCTCGTGTGAATCATCGCAATCTTTATACCCCAGCTTCTGAAAGGCAGCTTTCGTCCATCCGTTCACACATACCAGCTTCCAGTCTGTTGTCAGTTTTATATCTGCCTCAAACCACCGGTATCCATCCTGATATTTCCCTGCAACCGTCTCCGGGCAATTCATTCCCCAGTATTGAAACTTCTTCCCTCCCAGCGCACTTGCCACCAGATGTGCTTCCCAGCCTTTAATGTCAGAGTCTTTCTTTCTTTCCTTCTTTTTTTGAAGTGCAGCCGTTCCGTACTTCCAGGCAAACTCTGCCAATGGCCGTTCCAGCCTGTCCTTATCACATTCCCCATAAGGCCTGCATCCTTCAGCCATGGCCTGCCAAAGCTTCACTATTACCTTCTCGGGAACAAACGAGTCCACTTCCATAAACCGGTCAGGATGCCCTATCCTCTTCCCCCACCAAAGCATTTTCTCGTTCCATACCAAACCAATGCTTGGTACTCCAACGGAATACGCTACAATATTTGCATGAAGCCTGCTGGCAATAATCCCTTTGTACCCGGATATCGTGTCCGCCAATTCCCTGCCTTCCACCGGGCGGCCTGCAAGATACCGGCTTACCTCCTTCGCTTTCCCAACGTATTCCAGCACTTCTAATTCAAAGAGATAATCCTGATACAGGCCATTTCCAAAAATCTGCCATTCATATCCCGATGCTTCAATCATTTGAATGGTCTCTTTCCAGAAATCAAGCCAGAATTGTTTTGTAGCAGATGTCAGGCCATAATCCGGATAGAGGCCGTCCCGCGCTATCCCAAGACCAATGACCGAAGAGCCGCTGCCACCTTCACATCCATACACATGTGCACAAAACGCTGCCGGATCTAAACCCCGCTCCAGCCACTCTTTCTCATCATCAAGATAATGTCTCACAAGCAAATCGAAATCATCCCTTACCGTGATTCCTTTCACACATGGTTGATTCAGGGCGCCCTTAAGCTTCAGACACCGCTCGTCACTTCCATCAAATCCTTCCACGCCAACTGCATTCAAAAAGACAGGTATATCCTGCTCCTGCGCCACATCGATAATTTCCGGAACATACTGCCAGAAGTTCTCTCTTTTGAATTTTATAAGACCGCCGCCTGCCATGACAATCAAATCGGCCTTACGAATAAACGCAAGGTCACGCTGATACATATTGTACTCATGAATCGTATACCCGCAGATACCCTTGCGGTTTAATGCCTCCTCAAGTAAAAAGCGTGCGCATTCCGCTATTACGGTATCTCCCAGATTGCGGTTAATATATTCCACAAGCACTATATTCAAACTTTCACCACCCATTATCAGACCTCCAGGCCATAATACTGCATCATTCTCTGGCAGGCCCTTGTAAACGTGACCTTACTCTCCCAACCCAGTCCCCTTAATTTTTGCGAGCTTGGGCAGACTGTGGAAACTACCTGGCGCACTGCCGGGTCGCTGTGACGGGTCTCCATATTATATACAATCTTTATTTTCCTGTCCTTTACCAGCCCTGCAAGCTTCTCAGCCAGCTCTCTTACGGTGGCTTCTCCCAGTTCGGTGCAGATATTATAAATAGCTCCCTTATCTGCCCTTGTCAGCACGGCCAGCATACCGGTAATCGCATCCGTAATATAGATGAAGGATCTTCTGGGGGTACCGTCACCTTTTAAAACAATCTGATTCCCCCTCATCATCTGTGAAATCATATTGATATGCAGCCTTTCATCATGGAGCGCTATCCCCGGTCCCATAATCTGAGATGGGCGGACAATGACAGCATCTGCTCCCTTCTGCTCAAAACACATGCACAGGGTTTCCGCCGCCCGTTTGGATGCGGCATAGATGCTGCGCAGCCCCACATGATTCAACGTCCCGATATCTTCTTCTGAAATCCACCGTTTTTCATCTAACATGCCATAGACATCGACACTGGACATATATAATAATCTGGCCCCGTTCTCTGCCGCCATCTTAAGCAGGTTCTCACACCCTGTAACATTGGCCCGAAATACTTCCTCCGGATGCTCCATGGTCACTTTGATTCCAGCCGGGCTTGCCGCATGAATGATAAAATCCGGTTTTCTGTTAATGTCAATTGGCGCGCATACATCCTGCTGCAACAATTGAAAATCTTCTCTTTTAAAGTATGCTCCAAACCGCTCTTCTGCCTTCTGTCTGTCTCTGCATAATGCGATTACCTTGATTCCATCCCCGCGGATTTCATTCCGTTTTAATAAGCCATGCACAAAAAACTGGGGAACATAGCCATTCGCACCTGCTATCAATACCGTTTTTCCTCTCAGCTTTCTCCAATCCACATAATTGGAGGATGCGATTTGTAAAGCATCTTCCTTTATAATCTTGTCCATCACATTCTCTCCCCAATCTTAGCTTCCTGCTTTATAAAAAGCGGATACAGCGCCTCCACGATTGCCAAATCCTCCGGATAGGTCACCTTAATGCAAAAACGGTCGCCCATAACCATGCCGCATTCTACTCCTATGTTCAAAACAAGCTCACTGTCCTCATTTACCTCTGTACGGTTCTCATCTGACAGATATGCTTTGTATGCCTGCTCCAGGATACCGTAGCGAAACAGCTGCGGCCCTTGTTGGATAAAGAGTTTCTTTTTTTGCAATGTGCGGAGAACGCTTTCCCCATTGTTACTGAAGGTAATGGCATCGGTCGCCTTTACCACAGTGATACATGCATCCTTTGTTTCCATGGCTTTGTATAATTTATCGACTGTCAGCTGGGAGACAAATGGGCACACAGCCGTCATGATAATGACCGTGTCGTCTGCCCGTGCAGGAAGAGATTTAAGGCCGCTGTGTACTGACTGATACCGCTCCCTGCCGGCCTCCGCTACAAATAGCAGCTTCGTAATATGATATTTATCAGCCCACGTCCTCACCCGATCATAATATTCCTTGGGCGACACGACACATATGGCATCCACATTGTCATTTTCCTGGGCTGTCTTCATGGAATACACCAGAAGCGGCTCTCCCATCAATTCCACAAATTGCTTTGGGATATTTCCTTCAAACCGCACGCCTTTTCCACCTGCAAGTATGATTGCATAGTTCATGTACAACACTCCTTACTCTTCTTTAGTCAGTCCGACAATACGCGGTATATTTTGCGCCCTGCACCTTTCCCAAGTCCATCAGCCATGAGGGAATCATGGAATCTTTGGCGCTGATACACCTTCAAGTCCTCAATATTCTCCAGAAAAAGGTTCAGGGAATTTATGTTCTTTTCGTTATAATAAGTACGATGCCTCATGGAAAGCTTTAATTTCTCAAGCGTGGTGGGTTTCAAAGAGATTTCGTTTGGATAATGGTAATCCGTAACCATCATTGGCTTTCCTGTAACAAAATACATCGCAGCCAGAGAACCTCCTGCCCCAAAGTAGCCATCCGACACCGCCATGGCCGTATGCGCCTCTGCAAGCGTATCCAGAATCACCCACTCTTTACTGCAAAATTCTGATTTAAACGCGAGATAGTCACACTGCAAATCCGGATGCATGGATTTCAGTGCTTCATTCGTCAGGGGGTGCTCTCTCCAAATTACTGTAAAACGCTCTCTGTAGCTCTCCATAATGCACGCGATGCGCCGAAGGTTGTCTATAAATCGTTCCTGGTTATTCAGCATCAGGCTAACATTCGTGTTAAAGAAAATCACTTTCTTCCGTTCGTTATCCTTTGTAACCATCTTGCTCTGCCAGTCATCCGGAATCTCTGCATCTAAGGCACCGGCTATTTTTTCCAGTTTCGGAGAACCCAGGCCGAGAATCTTCTGGTTCAGAAGGTCTCTGTCAACGTGCCTGCCTGACAGACCTGCCGCCATGGCTCCCTTGCTATATTCATTCACATAAATCTGCTTCATCTTCTCAGACTGTACAATCACCTTATCCGCCCAGACAGTTCCGGGAATAAAACAAAAGTGTTTCATCTTATCTATCCTGGCCTGGTCCTCCGGCTCAATCTCGCTCAGAACAAAGTATGGGATATAGATAAGCTTTTCCGTGTACTTTTTCAGGTTCTCCGCATAAAACCTGGGGTGTATGCTTGTGACCAGATTCCACGAGTCATAAGGGTTGTGGATATATATCGCATCCGGTTTCCGTTTCTCAAAATGGTAGCTCTGCCAGTCCATGACCTCAATGTTCTTCGGATATTCCCTGCCTTCGTAATGCATCTGCCCAAAGCTGCGGTCCGGGTTTAAATCATAGTATGGTATAGGAACGACAAAAGCATCACATTCCGGATCTTCCCTTGCTGCCAGATACACGCTCTCAAGGCTGTCCCACATGGATGCCTTATAGGGGAAAAATGCGATTTCCTTTTTTACCTTTATGTCATTTTGGACACTTTTCTCAATCCTGCTTAACTGCTCTTCTAATATTTTATGTATTTGGGGTTCATTGGCATGGCCATTACACACGTCCTCATAAACACGGAACAGGACTTCACAGTAGTCTTCCACATACGAAACCGTGATATGTCCCTCACCTTCCAGCTTCTCTATGTTCTCCCCAAAGGAAATGGCAAACTGCTGGCATTCGCCGAGCATGTTCTGTGCCAATATTAAGTTTTTCCGGCCCATCGCGGATTCTATTTCCTCATGTGCCTGGTGCAGGCTTTCAATAAAATCCAGCGCCTGCTGCTTCTGCGCTTTCCTCATAAAACACTTCCTCTTGCTATTTTGATTTATATAGAACAGAATAAAAGAACGGGCAAAGTACTTAGTTCATGGTTCTATTGTTTCTGACGCTCTATTTCACCAGAGATGCCACATCAATTTCGTCAATCCCCTGTATCTCTAAGGTTGACGCGCCGTTCTCAAACTTTGTAAAGATTTTAACGGCGTACAGCTTTGTTTGTGGATGGAGCACAACAAGGGTGCCGGTACAGATAAAGATATAGTTCACTCCGTTTACCACCTGTGAAGCCACTGCCACTGGCTTAAAATCAACGCCCACATGGCCTTTCATCGCTGACTCAAAGATGACTCGTTCCTTTTCTCCTATTTCCGGATGTACTTCGTATCCGCCCATTAAATTCTCTGCCATATCTGTTTCCTCCTATGCCCTGCCCGTTCCTTTATTCTGTTCCATATTCTTTCGTTACTTCCTATATCTACATATCGGCAGTTTTCCATTTTTCATAATATGGCAAAAAAAATTTGTCGTAATTTGCTGTTGCTGTCCCTTATGATTTCAATTTTTATGCCGATAAATAATATAGCATTGAATAATCTAAAAAAGGCGGTGTAAATAGAATGGATAACGGTATGGAAAGCATGCTAGACACGTACCTGTATGAAACCAATTCCCTTTTGGACCAGTTGGACGAGATGCTGGTTGCGGATGAGAAAATCGGGGACTTTTCATCAGATGATGTGAATGAAATCTTTCGGATTATGCATACAATTAAAGGGTCCTCGGCAATGATGGAGTTCGGCTCCCTGTCTACCATTGCACATCATATAGAGGATTTGTTCTTCTATATCCGGGATAAGGGCATTGAATCCCTGAACCCGGAACACAAAAGTGCGCTCTTTAACCTGATGTTCCGCTCCGAGGATTACCTGCGCGGAGAGATTTCTAAGGTTGAGGGCGGCGCGCCCCTGTCCGATCATGTTGAATCCTTTGGCCGGGAAATCAATGATTTCCTGAAGAAAATCAGCGGCCTTTCCCAGGACGAACCCCCTTCCTCCGGCCAGGATCCGGATGCGGCGGCAGCCACCGGTGATACAAAGGACAGTACCGCTCCCCTTCCCGAGGACCCCAGCGCCCTGTTTTATCTTCACATCTTCCTTGATGACGGTGTTGGCATGGAAAACCTCCGTGCGTTCATGATTGTCAACTCCTTAAAGGAATGTGAGGTGGACTTCCGTTACTATCCCGGAGATATGGACAGCAATCCGGAAACCTGTCAGGAAATTGTGGACAACGGCTTTTTCCTGGCGTTTGACTCAAGGGATATGGCGTCCCATGCGGAGGAACTCATCAAATCCCAGAACCATATCCGCTCCTATGAGCTGGTAAACAATCCCGCTAGCGCACCAGGGCCGGAGGAGGCGCCTGAGGGACAGTCCCCTTCCCCGGATGTACCCGCGCCGGACAGCGCACCTATGGCTAAGGCGGCTCCTCCTGCCGCTCCCGCTTCCCAGCAGATACATACACCGGTCAAACAGAGCCTGATTAGCGTGAACCTGATGAAGCTGGACAGCCTGATGGATATTGTAGGCGAGATTGTTATCACGGAATCCATGGTTACATCGGCTCCGGAGCTTCAGCTTCTGCCCCGGGACAGCTTTGATAATTTTATGAAATCCGGCCGCCAGCTGCGCAAGCTGACGGATGACCTCCAGGATATTGCCATGTCGCTCCGCATGGTGCCCATCTCCGGCGTTTTCCAGAAAATGAACCGTATTGTACGGGATATGAACCAAAAGCTGAATAAGGATGTGCGCCTCACCATCATTGGGGAGGATACGGAAGTTGATAAGACCATTGTGGACAGCATTCAAGATCCCATTATGCACCTTGTGAGAAACAGCATGGACCATGGTATTGAGGAAACGGCCCAGGAGCGCATTGACGCGGGCAAGAAAAGCCAGGGCGAAATCATCCTGTCCGCTTCCCATACCAGCAGCGAGGTCGTCATTTCTGTATCCGATGACGGATATGGAATGTCCCCAGGTAAGCTGCTTGCCAAAGCCAGGGAAAAGGGGCTGCTGAACAAGCCTGAAAGCGAGTATTCCCGAAAGGAAGCCTTAGGCCTTATCATGCTTCCCGGCTTTTCCACGAACCAGGCTGTTACCGAATACTCCGGCCGCGGCGTGGGAATGGATGTGGTAAAGAAAAATGTGGAATCCGTAGGCGGTACCATCTCCATTTCCAGTGAAGACGGAAAGGGGACCACTGTGACCATGAATATCCCCCTCACCCTTGCCATCGTGGACGGCATGAAGGTGACGGTTGGAAATTCCATCTTTACCATCCCGATTTCCAACATCCGTCAGTCCTTCAAGGTCGATGCAGGGCAGATTGTCCTGGACGAATATGGGAATGAAATGGTAAAGCGCATGGAGCACTTCTACCCCATCGTCCGTCTCCACAGTTTTTATAATCTTGAAACAGAGGTAACCTCGATTGAAGACGGAATCCTTATGTGGGTGGAGGCAAGCGACCGCTCCTGCTGCCTGTTTGTAGACGATTTGATTGGAGAACAGCAGGTAGTGGTAAAGCCCCTGCCGGTGTTCCTCAACAGCTTTGACTTAAAGAGCGGCGGCATCGCGGGATGCACCATCCTGGGAGATGGGAATATCAGCATCATATTGGATATTGCCGGGTTCTATACCGCTGCCATTGAAAACATATAAGTGGAGGGATCAATCATGTCAGAACATTTAGAGAACCAGAATGGGCAGGAAGCCGCAATGCAGGAGGAACCGTCCTCGGCGGAACGCTGTCTGACCTTTGAGTCCGGCGGCCTTCTCCTGTTCCTCAGTACAAAATATGTAACCGAAATCATTAACGGCCACTCCATCACCCATCTGCCGCTGGTACCGCCGTTCGTCAAGGGAATCATCAATTTACGAGGGCAGATACTTCCTGTTGTGGATATCCGCGTATGCATGGATAAGCCCGAAGCAGAGTATACCAATAAAACCTGTATTGTGGTCCTTAACGTGGACAACATTCCCCTGGGAATCGTGGTGGACTCAGTCCGCCAGGTCATGGACATAAACCTGGATTATGTGCGCCCCATTCCTTTGAAACGCCAGCAGAAGCTGCTGGATGGTATGATTACAGCGGAGGACGGCAGTGTGCTTATGTCATTTGACTGCGCCTCACTGGCCAGCTGCCGGTATTAATGAATCAAACACACGAAAAAGGAGTGATTTCATGCTTGCATTAACAGACGCGGACTTTAACCGGCTGCATACCTATATAAAAGCCAATTACGGCATTGACCTAAGCAAAAAAAAGCAGCTGATTGTCAGCCGTCTCTCGAATACGCTGGCATCCCGCGGCTATAGGAGTTTTTCCGAATACGTGGATGAAATTCTCACAGGCCGGGATAAAGAGATGGTCACCTCCATGCTCAATAAGCTGACCACAAACTATACGTACTTTCTGCGTGAGGAAGCCCATTTCCAGTTCCTGCAGAATACGGTTCTTCCTGAACTGGCTAAAAAGCATGCGCGGGATAAAACGCTGTCCATATGGAGTGCGGGATGTTCCTCCGGAGAGGAACCCTATACCATCTCCATGTACCTGAAGGAATTTTTTGGGTCTCAGGCAAACAGCTGGGATACCCGGATACTGGCTACGGACATCTCGCAGCAGATTCTCAATAAGGCCAGGAATCCCGTCTACCGGGAAGAAAGCCTGGAGCGCCTTTCCTCCTCCTGGAAGCAGAAATACTTTGTTAAGAACAAGGATAATACCTATACCATTGCCCCGGTCATTAAACAGAATGTGATTTTCCAGACCTTCAATCTGATGAATCCCATCCGTTTCCGCCGGCCCTTTGATTTGATATTTTGCCGAAACGTCATGATTTATTTTGACCAGGCCACAAAGGATGCCCTGGTGCAGCGTTTTTATGACGCAACCGTGCCTGGCGGCTATCTACTGATTGGCCATTCGGAAGGCCTGAATAAAGCGGCCTGCCCATATGAGTATCTGATGCCCGCCATCTACCAGAAAACCCGGCGCTGATTCGCCTGACATGAACGGCATCCCCCACTGACCTTAAGTCAAACGGCGCATCTGTTTAGGAGGCGCCGGTACCCTGCGAAATTACCGGGCATGGATTGAAACAGAAAGAAGGATAGACAACTTATGCAAAACAGAATAAAACTGATGGTCATCGATGATTCCGCGGTTTACCGCAGCTGGCTTATTGGAAATCTTGAAAAGGACCCGCGGTTTGAAATCGTGGGATACGCGGTCAACGCCTTTGATGCCAAAAACAAGATTCCTGTCTTAAAGCCTGACGTACTGACCCTGGATATCGAAATGCCTGGTATGTCAGGTCTTGACTTTTTAAAGGAATACCTTCCCAGCCATCCGATTCCGGTCATTCTGGTGTCTTCCCTGAATGTGAGGGTTTTTGACGCGCTGGCCGCGGGAGCAGTGGATTTTGTCAGAAAGCCCGATATGGACAGCCATGTGCTCAAAGAGGCGTTCCTCTCCATGCTCATGGCGAAATTGACGGCAGCAGCCGCATCCCGGGTGCGTATCCCCCCAGCGGCGCCCGCTTCCCCTCCCTCCGTAAAAATGCCGGCCTTAAGAACCTCGCTTTCCACGAAGCTGGCGGCTTGCCGGGACATGGTCATTGCCATAGGGGCTTCTACCGGGGGGACCGAGGCCATTTTGGAAGTGCTGAGACAGTTTCCCGAAAACATGCCCGGCGTTGTCATTACCCAGCACATGCCGGCCGGCTTTACGGCCATGTACGCGGAACGCTTAAACCGTCTGTGCAAAATGGAGGTGCGCGAGGCAAAGAGCGGCGACAGGCTACGCCCTGGCCTGGCCCTGCTGGCTCCCGGCGGGCTGCAGATGAAGGTGGTGCGCATGGGAAGCGGATATGCGGTAAACTGCGTACATGGGGAAAAGGTGAATGGACACTGCCCTTCGGTGGATGTTCTCTTTGACACGGTTTCCAGTGTTGTGAGAAATAAGGCCATGGGCATCCTTTTAACCGGCATGGGCGCGGACGGGGCCGCCGGGCTTCTGCGGATGCGGAAAAACGGCGCTTATACCATCGGACAGGACCGGGATACTTGCGTTGTGTACGGTATGCCCATGGAAGCCTATAAAATCGGGGCCGTATGCCAGCAGTCCCCATTAAGCTCCATCCCGCAGCTTGTATTAAACAAACTCACCCAGCTTTGATGAAACGCAAGATGAAAAAACAAAAATTTAAGAACCGTAATGGCAGAAAACTGCATAAAACAACTCCCGGACGCAAATCCGGGAGACTTTTATTTCAATATATAACCCTGGGAGGCATTCTTTTATCAGCTGCCGTCCTTCTAATCAGCCTTTCCGCCTACTTCCTGCCCCGTATCCCGGAGCCGGAAAAGGAGATTATGGACGCGGTCCCCCCGCTCTCCCAGGCCGGGAATCCAGAGACGGCCAGCCAGGAGGAAACAGACGTTGCACACACAACCGGAGCAGATCCGGTTCCAATGGAACCGGAATCCATTCCCTTTCTGGTGTCCTCCAATGAACCGGGCGACATCTCGGATTTGACCATGGAAGACAGCTGTAACGAGGATACTTCTGTCTATTTGGTAATGCTGGACACCTCCATGGGTCCCATGCTCTATTATAACCAGGGCGATGCCCGATGGGCCTCCTATCTTTACGGGGGCGAGGACCCAATGGGAACGTATGGCTGCGGCCCTACCGCTGTCTCCATGCTAATCAACAGCTTTTCCTGCGACAGTCTGGGTGTTACCCCGGTAAACCTGGCTGACTGGGCGTTTGCCAACGGGGAGTACGCTCCTAAGGGAGGCTCTTACCACTCCCTGATTCCCAACGCCCTCTCCGGCTTTGGCCTGCAGGTTGAAAGCATCAGGGATTATTCCCGCGAAAATGCAGCTGATTTACTGGCCACGAAACACATCCTGGTTGCCCTTATGGGGAAAGGCTCGTTGACCGAAAACGGGCACTTCATCCTTATCACGAAGCTTCTGGATAATGGGAATGTACACATAGCAGATCCCAACAGCTACGAAAACAGCACAAAGGAATGGAATCTGGAGCAGCTGTTATCCGAACTCAAGGACAGCCGCGACCATGGCGCGCCGCTGTGGGCAGTCAGCCTTCCCGCACAAGGATGCGAACGCCGGTATCCGCCCAGCACCGGAAGCTTGCCCGAGGCCTGACACGGCCTCACTGCCCTCCGGCAGCCTCCGCACGCTTTACAAAGTCCAGTTCCTCAGCTGAAAAGGCATGCTCCACCAGCGTCTGCAGCTCCGGCCACCCTGCCTTTATGGAAACCCGCAGCAGCATAAGCCGGTCCTTTAGAATACCAATGTCATATATCTTCTGCAGGAAATCCATGGCGGCCTGAGGGCTTACCTTATCTATCCCGCTCCCCTCCTGAAAGGCTCTCATAAGAAGGTATAAGGCCTGGGCGGAATAAGGCTCGGTTTTCAGCACGGCCACGCTGGCAGAAACCGCCTTCTCAGTCTGGCCTGATTCCAAAAAGCACAGCGCCTGCATTTCATAGGCCTCTCTCAAGTTTCCTATCAGCACCATGGCCTTATTGTAGCTCCCATACCGTTCCAGCTTTTCAAACGCCCAGCTAAAATACAGTGCTCCCTTCTCATAGTTTTTCCTGTCCACGCAATAGCAGCCCATACAGTAATCAAAATCCGCTTCCTGTGGCAGAAGCCGGACTGCCCTTTCATAGACAGACTGATACTCTTCCTCCCTGCCATGCCTTCTCCCAATGAGTTCCATAAGATGCAGAAAGGTGAAAGCGCTTCTCTGGTCATTCTCACCCAGAACTGAGGGCATCAATGCAACCGCCTTGCCGTACTGCTGCTCCGCCTCATCCCACTGGCCGGCTGTGTAGTACTCATCTCCCAGATATCCCAGCATCTCATAGTCATCCGGGTGATCGGAAAGCTCCTTCTGAATCAGCTTCAGGTTTCTCTGGCTCTGGTTTTTTTCCGCCATGACCTGGCTGCAGTACCCTCTGTGCAGGATGGAAAGCTCCTTTGTGGCGTCTGCAATCCGCAGTCTCCTTCCATCGCTCCATTCCAGCTGCTCATGAATCCGCCTTCGATAGCCCAGCCCCGGACGGTTGCGGAACACCCGCACCTGGGTTGCCGCAGCGAACACCTTTCCCTGGTCATCCAACTGCATCCAGCCGGTCCCGATGGCCATGACGCCCGTGTCTTCAAGGCTTTCCAGAAGCTTCAGAAGCTTTTTTTCGTCTCCCGGAGCAAATTCCTCGTCCGCGTCCAGGAAGGCAATCCATTCCCCCTTTGCCTTACTGATTGCGTAATTCTTAGCCGCCGCAAAATCATCCTGCCACGGTATATGGTAGATTCCCCCTTCTTTTACCATGGCCGAGGCCAGCTCAACGGTGCGGTCCGTGCTCCCGGTATCCACCACAATCTGCTCGCATACAATCTCCCTGCCCCAGGATAAGGCGCGTTCAATATTTTTTTCTTCGTTTTTAACAATCATGCATTGGGATATCTGAATTTTTCTGCCCATTTGCCCCTCCATTTTCTTCAGCATAGAATGAACGGCAGCATCATAACCGGCAGCACCAGGCATCGCAATGTAACGTGGCTGTATAAAAGGGCCGTTTCCAAAGCATTAACCCTGGAAACGGCCCCCTGCCCGCAAAAGCATATCAACCGGTTATGACAACTAGCTGTCACTTAAATTAAATCTTTGCTAATGAACCAAATCCTTACTGCAGCAGGCTCAGGATACCCTGAGGAGCAGCATTGGACTGAGCAAGCATGGACTGAGCAGCCTGCAACAGAATATTATTCTTTGTAAAGGCTGTAATCTCGTCAGCCATATCTGTATCGCGGATACGGCTCTCAGCTTCTGTGATGTTCTCAGACATAATATCCAGACTCTTAACGGTATGCTCCAGACGGTTCTGGGCGGCACCAAGTTTAGCGCGGTAGGTTGACACGTCATCAATCGCCGTCTTAATCGTCTTAAGCGCATTTTTTGCATCATTTTGAACTGAAAGTTTTAAGTTCATAGCCGCCGTAACAGTTTTGCCATAAATATCTTCTTTATCAACCGTAATCGTCTCGCCTGATGTCGGACCAATCTGGAAGGTCATCGTCATCTCCTTACCCGTTGTCAAAGGTTTGATTCCGTTGAAATCTGCATTCTCGGAAATACGCTTAATCTCTTTGGTCAGAGCCTTATACTCTTCCTGAATATTGCCTCTGGCAACTGTGTTGTAAGTTCCGTTAGCGGCCTGTTCAGCCAGAGTTGTCATACGCTGAAGCATGGAATGAACTTCTGACAGCGCACCTTCTGCCGTCTTAATCAGACCGATGGCGTCCTTGGCGTTGGCAGATGCCTGGTTTAAGCCGTTAATCTGAGATCTCATGCTCTCGGAAATGGCCAATCCAGCCGCGTTATCGCCGGCACGGTTAATCTTATATCCGGATGACAGTTTCTCCAAGTTCTTGCTCAATGCGCTCTGGTTAATGCCTAAGTTTCTGTAAGAGTTAATCGCTGATATGTTATGCTGAATAATCATAAAGTAATCCTCCTAATCCTTGATTATATCTTCCGGGAACCTCCCTGTCCCCTTTGCTTACCTTCCATCCGGGCCCTGTCTGAAAAGCATCTGTAAAACTTCTTATGTATTTTGTTTTACACTATAATTATCGTCAGTTTTCGTAAATGTATAAGAGCTGTTTTTGATTTTCTGTGAAATTTTTTACTTCTCCTAAAGCCCCTGTCCCCCCTTTACCGCAGCAGACAGCACGCTGGCCCCGCAGCGGCAGCGGCCCAAACCGGCTTGTCTTCCATAGGGCCGTGAGCGAACGCTTATCTACCGACAATACCGTCATGCGTCCGAACCGATTCAGGGGAACTTTCACCTGTGTCTCCTGCCAAACCGGCGCCATAGTAAAAGCAACGGCTTTGATTTCCCAAAACCGTTGCCCAGGCTGCAGACATACTATATTTTTATAAATATCCCTTTCCCTGCCGGTAAAGCTCCCCGTATTCAGCGCCCGCCAGGACACGCAGCTGTCCCACTTTCCATAGAGAATAGAAACACAAGACACCACGCAGCCGGAGTGGGAGGAGCGGCCTAAGAATATGTGAATTGGGCGTGCTGCCGCCGATAGAAATCGGTATCCTTTACCCGCAATTCGCTTTCCACCCGCGCAAGCTGATGCTCCAGTTTAGCCCGTTCATCGGGATTATCCTTACAACGGGAAACTTTCAATTCAAGTTCCTTTTGTTTCTCTTTCAGTCTTTTTATTTCCCGGTCCACCCGGTCGGTGTTGCACGTACAGGATTCAGACTTTACCTTTTTATCAGCCTTTTCAGAGGCATCTGCGGGCGTTTCCTCCTCCGGTGGTTCTGGTGCTTCAGGCACGGTCTTCGGCTCTCCTTCCTCTTTGGCCGGAGCATCAAAGATTACCCTGCGGCTTCCGTCCCCGTCCTGGGTAACCTGGTATAGGCCGATAGGAACAGGATTTTCTCCCGGTACATATTCATCCATGCGGGCAGCCGATAGCCTGGTTTCAGAAGCAGGTCCTAGCTTGTCTTTCGCCTGCTCCACAGCAGAAGCCGTATCCATCTTCTCCTGGCGGTCCGCTTGCAGACTTGGTATCGCACCTGACAGCCTGGTTATATCCAACATACCGCTCATTGGTTTTCCCCTTTCCCTTAGCGTTCCAGAAATGCCTCTCTCTCCGGGCACACGGGTGTATGTTTTATCTTCCACCTCGTTGAAAACAGAACTGCGTTATCCATGGCATTCCCGATTTCCCATGCAACTGCACTCCCTTTCACAAGTTAGAAATGATTAGCCAGTTGCATAGCGGTTTCCGGACCGGCATGGATAGCAAAGCTAAGCATTCGTAGAACCACTATGTTTTGTTTTATACATTATTTATCGTCCGCTTTTTAGGAAAGATAAGAGCTATTTTGATTTTTTCGTACTTACTTTAAATAAATTTCCTATTAGTTCCAGGGCTTTCTTTTCCCGTTACGGTGGGAACAGTCCGAGGTTAGTTGTTATCATTACCAGATTCCAATCCACTGACAGGTCAAACTTGACAACAAAGTGAAAACAGAATACAATAAACATGATATTACATGAAGAGGTGAGTACGATGTTGTTCGGAAAGTTTTGTATTGACTTCGGCTCCACACAAGTTTATACCACGAAACATTGTGCGGAGCCTTTTCGGAAAGTTGATCCATAAAGCGGAAGGGCCAAGGCAGGGATGAACTGTCTTTGGTTTTTGTACCATTTTATCAGATCAACGATAGATAATTGACTGTTTAGGCCACAGACAATGTTTTGTTTGTGGCCTTTTGTTTTTCTTTTTGGAGGAAATAGATATGACTGAAGAACACAGCTTGCTGACCGGTAGTGTGCCGAAAAGACTGGCCGTTTTCGCCTTCCCATTGCTTTTAGCAAATATACTGCAATCTTTTTATAATGTTGCAGATATGCTTGTAATCGGCCAGATTGTAGGCGATACAGGCCTTGCGGCCATTGGTAACGCTTCCAAATTGTGCTATATCATCAATTCCATTTGTATTGGAATGACGATGGGCGGGGCCGTGTTGATTGCTCAATATAAAGGGGCAGGTGATAAAAAGGGGCAGGCGGAGTCCTTTCAGATGCTGGCCCTGCTCTCACTGGTATCTTCTTTGCTTGTAACGATTGTGAGTTTGGCTACCTACCAGCCGTTATTCAGGATATTAAATGTTCCGGCAGACGCATACCAAGATGCCTGCGGCTATATGAAAATTATTTGTTGCGGGACTGTGTTCGTCTTTGGATATAACGCTGTCTGCTCTGTGCTCAAGGGGCTGGGGGATTCTAAATCTTCCCTCTGCTTTGTGGGAATTGCAGCCATCATCAATATCGTTTTGGACATTATTCTGGTGGGCCCTTTTGGAATGGGAACAGCAGGAACGGCTTACGCAACCATTACAGCGCAGGGACTTTCCTTTGCGATTTCCCTATTCTATTTGAAGCGGCACAGGATATTCTTCTCTGCGGAAAATCACAGTAAGTTTACGCTTCAATGGGATAAGCTGGCCGCCATTGTGAAGGTCGGCCTTCCTACAACAATCCAGATGGCCGTAGTCAACACCGCCTATCTGCTTGTGGCGGGTATGCTCAATCAGTTTGGTACTGCTGTATCTGCTGCCTCAAATGTGGGGCTGCAGATCAATACCTTTGCCGCTATGCCCTGCTGGGCTATTGGACAGGCCGTAACGGCGATGGCAGGCCAGTGTATGGGAGCCGGGCAAATCGGGCGCGCCCGAAAGGTGGTAAAAATCAGTTTAGTGATGAATGTTGCCGTAACGCTCGTTGCCGTAATTGGCGTACAGCTTTTTGCTGAACCGTTGATTTTGCTTTTCGGCAGCACCCCGGAAACGGTAAACAACGGCGTTTACTATCTGCGTATCTGCTGCAGCGTCAATAGTCTGATTTATGCCGCCATGTACACGCTGGATTCCTTTGCTATTGGCGTAGGTGCGGCAAATGTCGCTATGATTAACGCTTTACTGGACGCGGTTATCGTGCGTCTGCCTGTAAGCTGGCTCTTGGCTTTTGCGCTCTATATGGGGTTCCCCGGCATTTATTATGGACAGGCGATTTCACCAGTACTTCCTGCGATTGTGGGGTTACTTTATTTCGTGAGCAAAAAGTGGGAACACAAAACACTCATTCAAACAGACCACAAGGGGAGAAGTCTTTGATATATAAAAGGGATTGATGCCTTTTCCCTCAAAATCGCTGTTTAACAGCGTAACAAATCCACAGCAAAGGAGTGATGAAGCTATGGCGGTTTTCCGAGTGGAAGGATGAGATACATCAGCCTCAATGATGTAACCGAACGTCTGCTTCTTGGAAGCGGCAGTTGTAAGGGAATCCATTTCCAATCTGGCAGGTACACAACCTGGCGCGTTATTTGGGCATTGCCTTCCGGCTCCCAACCAGCTAAAACATAGAATGCCGCGACTTACCCCACGAATGATTGCAAGAATACAAGGTTTTCCAGACACATGGAGATTTGGAAAGAAAAAAACACATGCCTGCCGGATGATTGGCAATGCTTTTCCACCACCGGTAGCTTATGCGGTGGGAAAAGAGATAAGGAGGGTTTTGGAAAATGGAGTTTTGACAATCGGCTCTAATGGGATTCCAAGCAATGCGGATTCTTCCTCAAAACTTTCCATACAGATTGCCAAGGGGGATTGCCGAATGACCACAGCGGCGGTCAAAAGAAGCTGACAGAAGTTACCCGCCCGGTTATCGAAAATGAGCGGTCCTACCGGGGACTGAATTCCTTTGATGCCCGTGATTTTGAGGTCCTTGCCGCAGTCAGCCGCGGAGAGTATATGACATGCAAAGAAGTCATTACTGCAGGTCTTGCAGTCAGAAATCTTGTTCTTGTACCGGCTTTGTCATAAGCTGTTTTTCCTGCGCAGAAATTTTGACATTCTGCGCTAAAAATCATCTACTTTCTCCAACAGTCGGACATCATAACCACGCTTTTTGATTCTCTTGTAATCTTTCTTAAAAGCGGTCTGGTATTTAATCGTCAGCATCAAGCTCCTCCATCAGTGCAGAAACAGAAGAAAATCCCTTACTTAACCCAATCCCATCGCGGGTATCCTGCATAGCTTTTATAGTTTCCACATTCGGAACATCCATTGTTATCTTAAACGGAATGCCCTGTTCTCTTACGGCCTGCTTTGCCGACATCACAAAATACGTACTCATATCAAGTCCCAGATTTGACATGAGCTGGCGCAGTTCTTCTTTTAAAGCTGCATCCATTCTAAATGTCGTGCTTGTCATTGTCATATTGCTCAACTCCTAGTGTTTATATTTCCATTTTACATAAGATGGACAGTGGTGCGGATAAAGCATGACTAGTCCTGGAAGCAGGCATAAAAAATCCACCCTTGTACCTGGCCGCTGCGAGGGTGGATTTTTATCGTTACAGGCGATCGGACAGTCCCTGCATGTTCGTATCAGCCTTTATGCCTGAAGCAGCCGCAGTATCATCTCCGGCAGGCTGTTGGAATGAGCCTGTATGGACTGGGCGGCCTGCCCCACAATGTTTAAAGAGGTAAGCTTTGTAACTTCACTGGCCATGTTCGTATCCCTGATTCCGCTTTCATAGGCCGTCATATTTTCCTTGGTTACCCCCAGGCTGTTATGCGTGTGCTCCAGATGGTCCTCCGCCGCGCCAAAGGAGGACCTGACAGTGGTCACCGCCCAGATGGCCTTATCAATATACTCCACTGAAGCATTGGCCTTGCCAACGCCCTTAAAATCCGTCTTATCCAGCTTGAGAGCCTTACTGCTTATGTGATAGCGCGCTACCGGCATCTCTTCCTTTTGCGTATGCCCAATCTGAAGCGTTATGTCATCCTTCTTCTTGGGAGGCTCAAAAGGTTCCGCAGGAACCTCCGTATCAAAAAGAGGAATCTGGTTAAAATCCGTGTTGGCGCTGATTCGGTCTATCTCATCGAGCAGCTGCAGCCTCTCTTCCTCTATGTTGGCTCTGGCAGCCGAGCTGTATGTGCCATTGGCCGCCTGGATTGCCAGCGTCTTCATGCGGTGAAGCATGGAATGCACCTCCGCAAGGGCTCCCTCGCCTGTTCTTGTCATGCCAATACCATCATTGACATTTCTCATGGCCTGATCCAGCCCGTTTATCTGATGGCGCATCTCCTCTGAAATAGCCAGTCCCGCGGCATCATCCCCTGCACGGTTAATCCGGTAACCGGAAGACAGCTTTTCCAGGGACTTTCCCAGCTGCTCCTGCACAATGCCGTGGTTCCGGGACGAGTTAAGCGCCGATATATTGTTCTTTATCCGCATAAATCTCTCCGCCTTTCTATTGCTTTCCGGCAATGTCCCTGCTGCTTGCCGGGGCTTCTGCCGCTCATCTCTATATTATATAATATCGGCTGTTTTTAATGAGATATAAGGGGGTTACCGGCATTTTCCCATAAGCTCCAGCCTTTTTTCAGCTGGTTCGTATCCTTCCTTTGCTGCCTCCATGTAATAATATGCCGCCTTATCCTTCTGCCCTGACACCTCATACCACGTACCCAGATTATAGGCAGCCTTAAATGAACCCGTTCCTATTACCCTGTCCTGATTCCTGCGTTCCCCTATTGACAGGCATCTTAGATAGCTGGCCTCAATTTCCGGCAGAAGATGCACATACTTCGCCACATCGGAAAGAACCAGCTTCATATAAAACAGGCCGCAGACAAACCAAAAATCCGCCCGTTCACCCAGGATATGGCTTTCATTTTTCACAACGGCATAGGTTTCCTCAAGGCAGGCGCTGTTCCCTATATCCAGCAGGGTATAAAGATACAGCAGTACCCCCTCCGTCAGATACATGCCTGCTTCCTTACCATTATTTCTCCCTTCTTTCCGTTGCCTGATATAGCCCGCATAAAAATCCCGGAACCAGTACAGGCTGTCACCTAATCGTTTCATATTCCTCAGGGTAGCGGCCAGCTGAAACTTGAAGTACAAATCCTCCGGGCAGCGTTTAACCGCCTCCTCCAGATACGAAAGGTTCCGCTCTCCCTTATCTCCCCTAAGATATCCATCATGGTCCGCCTCCAGGGGAAGCTTATAGCAGGGATATTCTGTATCGGGCTGTTCATGGATGATTCCGGTATAACGCATACCGGCAGGAAGCAGCCTGGGTATGGAGGAAACACTCACACTTGTCCCCTCACCATCCGGATATACGTCATATCTGGTAATAGCCCCCATCCAACTCGCCCCGTGGTGTTTTACGTACCGGCCCATGGCCTGTTCCAGTTCATCTCTTTGAAAGGGACGGAGGATTTCATCCGCGTCCAGGATCAGGTTCCAGTCTCCGCTGGAATGAGACAGAGCGTAATTACGGGCGGCTGAGAAATCATTCGTCCACTTATAATCCCAAACCCTGGCTCCCATGCGCTCTGCTATGGCTTTCGTCCCATCCGTGGAACCGGTGTCTGCAATTATCATTTCATCGACTAAGGAAGCGGCGCTTCTGAGACATTTCTCCAGGGAGCGCTCCTCATTCTTAACAATCATTACAAGACTTATCCTCACTCCCTTTCCTGCCGCCTTTCCAATAATTTTTTGAATACAAAGGAGCGTATCGCTGCCTCCGCTCCGTCCGTCAGATTGACGAACCGGCACCCGTAGCCGTATCTTCCTCCCTCTATCCGCTTAACCCACAGCGTGACCGCCTCAAACCGGCGTTCCAGGGTCCGGAAGCGGTAAGTAAACGTAACGGCTTCATTTTTATTCAAAGGCTGTGCTGTTGTCATATACATGCCTCCCGCACTGATATTTTCAATGGTAATATAAAACGTCCCATGCTTTATGGAACTGCACCGGACTTCTATATGTACCTTGGCCCGTATATCCTTCTGCCTCTGCACAACCTCCAGCACGTCCTGAACCCGGCACTCTGCCATCCATGGCTCCGGCATATCCGGATAGGATGGATTCCTGTGCAGAACCAATTCACATACGGTTGCAATCAGCCCGGCCTGTTCATCATAAAAATCTACCCTGGAACGGAATCTGGCGTCCTTAAGTCCATAATCAGCGAAGAACAGCGAAACGCTGCCCCCTGTATGTATGACCCTGGCTTCTGACAGCCGTTTTCCCTGCGGTGTGTATACCATGCACCTGCTGCAGTCTTTTAACACCATTTAACACTGTTCCTCCTATATCAGAATGGTCCCCACTTCCCGTCCGGCATTCATCATCATCTGAAGCCGCAGCATCTGTATGAGATTTGCAAAGCTTTCCTTGTCCATGGTCACTGTATCGCCATCCTGGCTTACATTCAACCCGGACGCCAGGCTCATGGCAGACAGTCCGCTGTCCCCGCCATAGAGGCCGTACAGCCCATACAGGTTCCCGTAACCCGAAAAGCCTTGATATCTGGGGAGGCTGTAGGAACCGGATAGATTGCCTGCAGCCAAAAGGCTTCCCTGCGTTTTCCCTCCTGCTCCGGTTTTTACTGTCTTATTGGCATATATCGGAGTTCCATTCAGATAGGATGTGACCTTTTTCACATAATTTTGTGTCTCGCTGTAAGGCGGGATGCCTCCATATTTCCTGACACTGTTTGGTCCGGCATTGTAGGCGGCCAACGCCAGGCTGACATCGCCAAAACAATCCAGGTTTTCCTTAAGATACTTAGCGCCCCCCATAATATTCTGCCTTGCATCGTACGGGTCCGTGACCCCAAGGCTTTTGGCAGTACCGGGCATAAGCTGCATCACGCCCATGGCCCCCGCCCGGGATACGGCCTTGGGATTAAAATCAGATTCAGCTTTGGCAACCGCTTTAATCAAATTGGCCGGCAGGCTGAATTTTGCGGCCGCTTCCTCAAATATTGCATCCATGTCTTCCGATATACTGCCAAGACTGTCCCTGAGGACATTGCGAAAGCTGGTTCCGGACAAATTGGACGTTGCTTCTGTCTCGGTACGCTTCCTTTGCAGCGCCTCTGCTTCAGCCACTGATGTAATCAAGCTCATTGTAATTTACTCCTTCCATCTCCTGTCATCGCAGGGCAATTCCATCCGCCCCTATATTCCAGCCCTCCACATTGGCGCTGACCGCCATGCTTCCGTCTTGGTTCAGATAATACCATCTTCCATTGTCATTCAGCCAGCCAATCTGCATACGGCCGTCCTGGTCCATGTGGTACCATTTTCCGTCTGTATAAACCCAGCCCCGTTCCATGTAACCAGAATCGTTCAGGTAATACCATGACCCGGGCACCGGCTGAATCCAGCCTGTATACATATCCCCCTCGGGGCCAAGATAAAACCAGGAATCATTGCCGGTATTCACCCATCCGGTGCACATGGCTCCGTTCCGGTCCATATAGTACCACTTTCCTCCATAGCTCAGCCAGCCTTTTACCCGGCTGCTGTTTCCGTCAAAATAATACCATTTCCCGGAGACCATCTTCCATGTATTGGAGGCCCGGCTTCCATCCGGCATGATATAGCTGTCTCCTTTTATCGAGCCTCCGTCTCCGGGACCTGAGGATCGTTTTTCTTCCTTTTCATAATCCTCCCAGTCAAACTCCTGGTCCGTGGAAGTCACATACGCGCCTTCCTTCAGATACTTTTTCTGCTCCGATGTAATGGGAACAGCCTTTACCTCATAATAATAGGTCTTGTCCATATCTTTCATATAGTCAGACAGGTTTACACTGCTGCTCTCCACGGTCAGGCGTTTCACCACCTTATTGTCCCCGTACAGGGTCAGCGTATAACCAGGTGCATAATCCACAGATTTCCAAACTGCTTTTTTCTTGGAACTGCTGCTCCATCCCGCTTTTTCAGTAGCGCCCAGCACGGTGACCGGCTTGTAATCCACTTTAACCTGGAGAGTGGTGTCATCCAACGCCTTTGCCGACACAAAATCAGCCCCCGTCACCTTGCACTGGGAACGGTTCAGGGACGTGGGGAATATTTTTCCGCTGTCCGCATTGACCGTTATCTCCGTCCTTACCTTTTTCCCCGGCTTCCAGTTGTCATACTCTGTCCGGAACTGGACATCCCCCAGGGAACACCCTGTTCCGTTTACTGTAATCTCCGGATCCGGTATCTCCTCCGGCTCTCCATAGGCGGTCTTGAATGTGATTGTTATCTTCTCAATGACACTGGAGTCCGCCCCGAAGACAGATGCCCCGGTCCAAAGGATAAGCACTGCTGTCATCCCTGCCGCAGCTGCGGCCCTTTTTAGTCTCCTCAATCCGCTACCTCCTATCGCTCCCAGATTCCATCCTGGTTCACATGAAACCCGTTAATGACCGTGTTATACGCCAGTTCTCCGGATTCCGGATAAAAATAATACCAGTTCCCGTCAATCTGGCACCACCCCTCTGCAATCTCTCCATTGGAGTCTGCAAAATAGGTTTTTCCGTCCCGCTTAATCCAGCCGGTAAACAAGGCTCCCTTCAGGCTGTTATCCACAGTGTTCAAATAGTATTGTTTTCCGTTCTGCTTAAGCCATCCCGTATACATGGAGCCGTCCTCGTTGAAGTAATAATAATAGGGGCCTATGACCCTCCAGCCTGCGCCCTGCATGCTCCCCGCAGTATCCCCGGCTTCTTCTCCGGTGCAAAAATAATACCATTTTCCATCCATCTCTGCCCAGCCAACCGCCATCTGTCCATTGGGGTACAGGTAAAAATACTGATTGTCCAGCAGCTGCCAGCCTGTCTGCATGATTCCTTCTATATTAAAATAATACCACTGCCCCTCGATGGATTCCCACCTGCCCCTGCAAAGGCTGCCGTCCGGATAGCGGTAGGACCAGGAATCCCCCTCCTTATTCCAGCCAACGGTTTCCTGGGTTCCCCGCACAAGGGTGCTGTCCTTCGCCTGCTGACCCTTTCCATCTGATACATACCGGTCTGTTATGTGAAGCTCACCGGATTCAATCCATTCGCTTTTACCGCCGTACTTTTTTACCGATTCCGAACCGGGAATGGTCCGGACCTTAAAGGTGTAGTCCCCTTCCTTTGTCATGTATGGATAGAAGTTGTACCTGACGCCGGAGACCTTGGACACTTTATGGACGGATTTATTGTCCCGGTACAGCTGGAGTTCATAATATCCCGAGGTGTTTTCCGGTTTATCCCACCTGGCCTCTCCCAGATTTTTTTCGTACCAGTAAGCGTCCTTCGGCGGATCAAAATCACCTTTTACCGGCTTTAAGCGAAAGGTCACTGCCAGACTATCGCCGTCACGCCTGGCCGATACAAAAGTTCCCCCGCTTATCTTCACACTGGATTCTTTATAGGCTGCCAGAAAATAATTCTCACCCACGTCCTCAGGCTCCAACGTAACCTTCATCCGCGGCTCATCGCCAGCCTTTACTTCCACGCTGCTTTTATCCAGCCATTCCGCTTTTTTTACATGGTATTTTCCGCCTGCATGCACCCGGACCTTTCCCTCTGATGCATTTCCGCTCCCTATCTCAATTTCAGGAAGCCTCTCCCCCGGCTCCATCTTTGAGCTGACCTGGATGCTGACCGAATTGATTGGTTTTGTGGCTCCCATGACTTTGACAGGCGCCGCCAGGATAAAAGCAAGCAGCACGACCGCTCCCATCCCCCACGTTCTATGATTCCGACCCATCCTCCGGCACCTCTCCTTCCGTTTTCTCCTCAGGCACATAGCCCAGAAAATAGATGTAAATCTCCACAATCGCCTGGTACAGCTCCGTTGGTATGGCAGCCCCCAGTTTTATCTGTCCCAGAAGGGTGGCCAGGGAGTCATCTTCATAGATTGGAACCCCGGCCTCCATGGCTGCTTCCGTTATCTTCTCTGCCATATACCCCATACCGGACGCTACAACGACCGGCGCCCCATTCTTTTCCGGGTCGTACTTTAAAGCTACCGCTCTTTTTTTCAGCAAATCATCAAATTCTGACATTAATGCCCTTCTCCCTTTCTCGAATCCCCGGAAATATAGCTTCCAGTCTTATGTCGCCTGTCTTCTCCCGCACCAGCAGCCGGTTTAAATCCATTCCATTCTTTTTCAGTATCTCTGCAATGCCGCCCTGTATGGTTTCCGCCTTCTCCGCAAGGGATGGGGGCACATAGAGCTGCATTTCTACCCGCCGGTCCTGAAGCGCCAGAATCATGTCGAATCTTCCCAGTTCCCGGATATGGAACTTAAAGAGCATTTTTATCCTTCTTCCATTCTCCTTCTGGCCTTCCGCATCCGGATCCGCCCAGATTTCTGACATCACATCCTTCCCCTGGTAACAAAACGGCGCCAGGATATGCATCAGCGGCAGATAGACGCTTTCATTTAAAAGCATGCTGTTTAATATGTTATAAAACGGCTGAATATTCTCTATGCCCGCCTGGCCGTTGGTTCCTTTCAGCACAAGGGCGGAGAACATGTCCGCAAAGCTGCCCGGCCTTTGGTCTAAGCCTTCAAGCGCACTGGCAAACCCGTCCCTGGCATCTCCCGCAAAAAGCCGTTCAAACTCCCGGTTCTCCGTCATCCGCTCAAACAGCTGCACAAGTCGATCCTCCTGGCCGTTTTCATATTTAACCGCATGGAGGATAAAGAGCATGACCGCCTCACGCACAGCACCATAATCATGGGTTCGGGAAATATAGTTGGATAAAAAGGGAATAAGCCGTCCATTTAGTACGGCTGTGTTGGCAGCCGTATCCCCATTTTCCGCCTCCCAGTCCATCTCATCCATTAATTGCCGGAAATCCGTCTTGTAATTCTTTAACATCAGCTGACTAATATCCCTTGTCAGAGAATGCATCTGCTGTAAAAGGTGGCGTCCTGATGAATAGTCGTTAAATCCTTTTACAAATGCCATGACCGCGTCTTTAAGGCCATCCGAAGCCCCCCGCGTCAAAAGGCTCCGTAAACCCGCAAAAAACGGACCGGAAAACTTGGCCTGCTGCGCCTGCTGTTCCATGAGAAATTCCCTCAGTGCTTCCGGCGAATCCACCTGAATGGAGGAAAGCAGCTGTTCGACCAAAGCGCCCGCCTCCTCCTGGCCCGCAAAAAGAACGCCTGCCCTGTCGCCAAACAGAAGCTGTTCCAACAGCCTTGGCAGTTCCACGCCATCCCCCAGCCTCTGTATGAAGGCGCCATAATTACTCTCATAATCAATTATGCTGTACTTTCCTTCACCTGTAGCAGTGCCGGTTTTTCCTTCCTCCTGTCCGTCTGCCCTGACCACCCGGGCCGGATCCACCGGATTGTGAATCCGCTGGCCGTTTAGATGGTTTCTGGCCTCCTGATTGTCTAATATTCTGTTATCCGTATTGGGAGAAGGGTTGGTTACCTGTAAGATATTGGCCATATTACCTCCACTGATTTATTGTGTTATGCGCAAACCTGCGGTATATCTTATATATCGGCGGAATTCTTTCCTAATATTAGTTTTTTTTTAAAAAAAGTGAAATATCCAAAGAATATTTTTTTATATCACTTATTCATACAAAAAAAATGCCGATAAAGTAAATATATATATGGAGAACAACTGTTGTATGGTCAGTAAAGTACCGGGGTATGAAAGACGCTTCTTTATTCCCATACTGTCACAAAAGGAGAATGCCATGAACATTAAATTGTATGCCGGCAATGCGGATTATCCGGATTACCGCACCCTTTCACCTGCGGCCTCCAAACCGGCTTTACCAGCGGATAAGGCTGCCGGGAACTATGATAAAGCAACCTTCAGCAGGACACAGGCTCCGGCTGACGACACCGATTTTGCCCATATCCTGGCACGTGAAGCGGCTGGCAGCCTAAAACAGGGGGCCAGTCAGGAAAAAATAATGGAACTGCAGCAGCAGATTGCTTCCGGAACCTATAAGCCCAATGCAAGACGCATTGCAGAGCGTATCCTGGGATACCGTTAGCATATAAAAGGAGGTCAAACGCCATGGAACAGGTTCCAGTTCATGCCGCACCTTTCGATGAATTCGCGGAGGTGTTAAAACAGCTGACAGAGGCAGTGGATATCCTTACGCAGATGGAAGTGCAAAAAGCCCATGCGGCCGCGAACAGCCAGCACAATCTGATTGCCGGTTTTCTGAATCCGGAACAGGCGCAGATTCTTAAGCTTCGCGGACTGGAGCAGAAACGGACCAGGCTGGCGCAGACGCTTGGCTGGGAAGGGCTCACGTTCCGACAGATTTTAGAACAACCGGAAAACAGTCAAAAGGAATGCCTTTCTCCTCTGTTTGCACAGCTGGAGGCGGGAGTCAAACGCCTGACAGATACCAGGACATCGGCTGACCGGGTCATCAAACTCCGGCTAAGGGAATTGGAAGCTGCCATTGCCGGAAAAGAAGGCAGCTCCTGCCCTGGAGACGGAAATGCTCCGGCGCCTTCCCGCTTTAAAGACAGATATGTCTAAGAATTACAGACCGTTAAATCAGGTAATATGGAGGTAATACATTATGATACGTTCTACATTTTCCGGCCTTTCCACTGCCCTGACGGCAATCCAGGCAAACCAGAAGCGTCTGGATATCATTGGCCAGAACCTTGCAAATATGAATACCGTTGGTTATACACGACAGCAGCTGGAAACATCCAGCCTGAATTATTCCGGCCCCGTTGGCCATTACATGAACGGCTCCGCCACAGTGGTGGGATTCGGCGTCAGTATGAACAAGGTTTCCCAGATACGCGATCCTTACCTGGATGTCCAGTATCGGGCTCAGATGTCTAAGGCCAGCTACACGGATTCCATGCAGACCTCCCTGGATTCCCTGGCGGATATTCTGGATGAGAGCAGCATTTCCGGTATAAGTGATACCTTAAATGAGATTCAGTCTGTCCTGACCAGCGGCATGCAGGATCCCGCCAAGGTAAACGACCCCGTATATGAAAGCGAGCTTCGCTCACGCATGCAGGCCCTGACCAATCTTTTAAATGATTCTGCCAGACAGATTGACACAGCACAGAAGAATGAGTTTGACCGGCTGAATGGTGAAGGGACCAGCGAACAGGGCGCTGTCCAGAGGGTGAATGAGATTCTGCGCCAGGTCGGCGACCTTAATATTCAGATAAAACAGAATCAGATTTTAGGTCAGCAGAGCCTTGAGCTTATGGATGAAAGAAACGTGCTCTTGGATGAGCTGGCCGGATATCTTCCCATCGAGGTTTCCTATTATAAGGATGCGGAGCACAGTGGGACCTACGACTATCCTATTACGGATGCAGACGGCAGGCCCGTAATCGATGGAAACGGCAATCCGGTAACTGAGAAGCGCGACCGCATGTACGAGTATGACAGCAAGGGCAAGGTCATAGGGAGGCGGGATTGGCCCGATGATTTAAAGGTAACGCTGAATTATACGGATAAGAACGGAGCCTCCAAACAGCTTACATTGGTGGAGGGAACGGAAGGCGGAAAAGGCAATAATTACGGCAGTCTGGAATTGACAGGAGGAAGCCGCGAGAAGCCTCTCCTGGCCGCTGTCACGATTACGGCGGCCGCCAGTGCCGGCGGTTCCTCCACGGTTGTCTCCGCATCGGAAAGCCAGCTCCGCGATGGTTCCATACAGGCCAGCCTCGATATGCTGGGTAAGATTGGTACTGGTGAGCTGATTGCCGGAACAGCCACACTTGATGATGTGCGTGGTTACCAGTTTTATATGAAGAAATTAGACGCACTGGCCCAGACCTTTGCAGGCATCATCAACGATATCAACCAGAAGGGAGTCCAGGGAGTCCAGGGAAGCCCGCCGGTAAACGCCACCCCCTACCTCCTCTTAGCCAACAAGACAACGGATACGGGCGACGGTATAACGGCCGCCAACATCGGAATCAGCACGGACTGGATTAATGGAAATGCCCATGTCGGTATGCTGGGCGACAGCCCCACGGATACGGTGCTCAATATGCTGGAAGCCATGTCCAAGGCGCATGCTGGTTTGGGCAATAAATCCTTTGCCAGCTATATGAACAACACCTCCACCATACTGGCCAATGATTCCCGTGCCAACCAAAACATACTAAAGACAAATGTAACTGTATTAAACAGCATTCAGGATTACAAAGACTCGGTATCCGGCATCAGTATGGATGAGGAGGCCAGCAATATGATGGCTTATATGTCAGCCTATAATGCCGCTTCACGGCTGATGACCGCAATGGACGAAGCGCTTAACACATTGATTAATAATACAGGACTTGTGGGAAGATAAACTAATTTCACCGGAGGTATCGCCGTAATGAGAACTACCACTATGAGAATTACCAACACAACCATCAACCGGAACTTTACCCGTTCCATCAATGATGTGCATGACAGGCTGATTAAGAGTATAAATAAGGTGGGCAGCGGAAAAGCCTATGAGGCTGCCGCCGACAACCCGCTGGCTTACTATGAGGGTAAGAAAATAGACGGCCAGTATTCCGATGTGATGAGCAAGCTGTCCCTTGTGACAGATGTAAAAAACCGTCTTTACCAGCAGGAACTGGGGGCACGTTCCATCCAGAAAACTCTATCAGAAGCCAAGACCAGGGTACAGTATATCCTTTCAGACAGTAATAATGAGAAAATGAGTACGGTAGGGACTGTCAAGGACTATTTGCTGCAAAAACAGCAGTCCATGGTCAATGATTTAAACGCCCAGTATCAGAATTTTTATATATACGGCGGTAATGATATTTCCACTGCCCCCTTCTCCCTCAGCAGCGATGGCAAGACGCTGACCTTCAGCCACCAGTTTGCAGGGGAGGATACTCCCACGGAGATGAAGATGACCCTGGAAAAGCAGGCGGACGGCTCTTACCAATATGAATTTGATGGGGACACCTTGAACAATATGCTCAGGGCTATGAAGGAGCAGGGGCGCGTTGATGTTGGTTATGGAACCATATCGGACAAAAGCACACTCTTAGACACCTACACCGGCGGCCTGAATCTTTTAACAGGGCTTAATTCAGACGCTGTCAATACCATGAGCGAAGCGGATGCCCTTAAGGCAATCGAGGACCGAATGAATAAAAGCCCTGTTGGGCTCCTGGGCAGGGCAGCTGCAGCCCTCAGCGATTATGAGGCTGGCGGAGACAAAGGGGAATTCTCCTCTGCCTTGGGCGATATCATGGACTGTATGACAGCCACGGAACATTACGTCACCACGGTATACAGCGATTTGGGTAATAAATATTCCCTCCTTGAAACCACAGCGGATAAGCTCACTTCCATGAAGCAGAACTTAACGGAACAATACAAAGATAAACTGGGGGCAGACCCCTATGAGGCTATTCTGGATATGTATAATCAGCAGTATTCCTATTCCTGCGCCCAGAGGGTCAGCTCTTATCTGATGCAGTCCTCATTATTTGATTTCATGAGATAGGATTTTCCATATCTGTGTATGCAATAGAAGAAAGGAGATATTTTAAATGGGACAGCTGCTAAAAGTCACGTCAGTGCCCATGCAGACAATGCGTTTTTCACAAAATGCCCGCCTGGTACCTGCTGATCATGTGGATATTGAGCGAAGAAAGGCAATGGCCCGGCATTTTGCTTTCCATTCACGTTATTCCAGCAGGGGGAATACCGTTGACTTAAATTATGTAAATCAAGTCAACCGGTCCTTTGCCGGCGCCAGAACGCACAGCCGCCCCACAGGCTCTGCTGGTTGGTCAGCCGGTCCACCCCCTTCTGGCGGGAGGAGCGCCGAACAACGCCCTCAGGCGGTATCAAAGGAAAACGGATTGGCCGCATCCGGCTCAGGCCCTGTTTCTTATACAACGGATATCCCTGTTTCACAGGTTTCCATTCCCGAGACACAGGCGGCCTATACCACACAGCGCGGCTCCTTCGAGCTGCGTGTAGCCACAGGTGAGCTTTCCTATCTTCCGCCTATGACCATGACCATCATAACCCAGTATCCGGAAATCCATTTTGAGTATCTGGGAGGCTTTCACTATTTTCCGCCCCCAGAGGATTTTACAGAAGGAAACATGAATCTATCAATATAGGAGTAATATATTTACATGAAAATTCACACAGATTATTATGGTGAAATAGAATATAGCAAGGAGGATCTCGTCACATTTCCGGAAGGACTCTTTGGCTTTCCTGATTTAAAGTATTATCTTCCTCTCTGTCTCAGTGATGATGATGATTCCATGCTCATACTTCAGTCAACAGAAAAGCCTGAGGTTGTTTTTCTGTTTATCAACCCCGCATTCCTCTACCCCGATTATCTGCCAAAGCTTACTTCGGAGGAGTTATCCTATCTAAAGGTGTCAGACAGCGGAGAATTGTCCTATTATGTCATATGTGTCATCAAGGATAACTATATGGACAATACCGTCAATTTAAAATGTCCGCTTGCCATTAACCCCCTTACCCGAGTAGGGATGCAGATAATTCTTGAGAATTCTCCTTATGGTTTCCACCATAAGCTGGACTCCTTCCCCCATGTAGCAGTCCAAAAACAACCAGATAATAGGAGTGATTGCCATGTTGATTCTCAGGCGCAGGAAGAATGAAAGTATATTAATAGGAAATGATATTCGGATAACCATCATAGAATGTGCGGCTGACGGTGTACGCCTCGCCATTGATGCGCCAAAGCAGGTTTCTATTATCCGGGAAGAATTATCAGAAGCGGAGCAGATTAATAAACATGCCATGTCCCCCAACGCCACTTCCGTCCGCTCCCTTCATGCTGCTTTCAAACAATACATTCTCAAGAACGGGGATAAGGAATCACCATAAAAACAGGCATCCCGCGGCAGGTTTTACTCCGCGGGATGCCTGCTTTTTATCGAAACATTCCAAGCAACAGCCGTATATCCCTCCTGATCCAGCAAAACGGAAGCAGGAAGGGTATTTTCTCCAAGACCGGGTAGATAGCGCACATATATTTATATTCCGGAAATATCCAGGAAAGCCTGCGTGTAAAGCGCTGCCAGCATTCTTTTGCCTTCTTTCTTACCCTTTCCAGTTTCTTTCTATGCCTTTCCCGGTCCTGCTCCTTTTGGATTAGCTGGAGAAGACAGGCCGCCTGGGTATCCGTCTCTTTCATAATCGCCCCACGGCTGAGCATCCGGTTCTCCAACACATCAAAAACTCCCATATCCTCAGGGAGCAGGCCAAACACAGCGTCTTTCTTTGTTCCAAACCACATGCAGGATATCTGTACCAGCTTTCCTGCCAGCTCATCGATGTGAAAGTCAGACAGCTTCTTCATTATATATTCCTGATTCAGCTGGGCCTGCCATGCTTGGTAGATAATATATATATCCAAAAGCTCCCGGATTAAAAGCTCATCCGTAACATAATGACAGGCTGCCTCAGCAAGGCGGAATAGAAACTGATCCTCCACAGGCAGGGTCCTGACATATTGATACGTGCTCCTGACCTGTGCATGCTCCAGCAGGTATAGCATCTGCTTTTCAAAAAGGCGTACCGGAAAGGGTATCTTGTAATAAATATCAACCTCAAATCCGGATACGCGCTTCATATGTTCCCCAAATCCATCATAAAACCGGTCTGTTTCATATCCCAAATCAACCAGATATCCTTTTGCCAGTGAATAACTTTCTGAATCAAGATATAATCGGAGAGGACTGTTTGCCGCAATCTCATGAATATGATATAAATCCCGGATTCCGCAGGATTCCAGGACCGTACAGGAAATCCCGCCCATGTCCAGCAAGGTTAATATCTCATTTTCCGCGTGGGCGCATATGTCTCCAAAACGCAGTGCTTCCTGGTAACGCTCGAAAAAGCGGTTTTTCCACCGCGCTGGCACCCGCTCTCCGTTCCCGAGAACTCCCAGATATATGATATTGGCTATTCTATGATAATCTGCGGTCCGGTACATACGTTCCCAGTCCAGTCTCCCATGCACAGGACGCAGATCGTCCTGCCGCATAATGGACCCCGTCAAATTCACAAGAAATCGTCCCTCAAATATTAGTCGATTCATCGTCTCCCCCATCATATCTGATTCAAAAGAAAGCTGCACATAAGATATGTACAGCTTTATAAAATCACCTTTTATGCCATCATATTGAAAAGAAGGCCCACTGTATAATAATTGCTTAGGTTATATGCTCCGCTTCTGACAAAATTGCCAAACTGCGTATAGCCGGCATAATTGTCGTTCTGATTCTGTGTGATTGCTGATGCTAAATCTTGATTGACAATTCTCTGAACCGAATCCGATAGTGCACTGCCGGCCCTGGCCGCAGCTCTGTCCGCGATTCCAAACTGTCCGCCAATCAGTGACTGGGTTCCCTCAAAATCGCTTTCCAGCGCTTCCTTCAGGGCATCCTTATCAAGCTGCAGATAGCCGTCCTTATCATAGGTAATTCCAAGCGCCTTTAGCGTCTTCTCATCTGCCATTCCCCGCTTAAAGGATGATAAATGAGCTGCCGCACCGGTACCGCGGCCTGCGTTTTCTTCCAGGAGCTTGGTAACTGAATTATAACCTTTTACCAGGTCTTCCACAGCAGAAACCACTTCATCCTCATCAACCCCGGTATAGACCCTGGTGTCTCCCGTTCCCTTCAGCACAGCATCAATCCGTCCATAATCCAGGCTGATGGTATTGGAGCTTGAATGATAGGTCTGGCTGTAACCATTTTCAGTGACCGTATATTCCGCGTCCTGGGCCTGGACCGATGCGTTCTCAAGCCCGGCCGCGGCTCCCACGTTTCCGGTAACAGAAAAGCCGTTCGCTTCCCCGGTGCTTTTTGATGTGAGTACCAATGAAACCTTTCCCTCTGCATTTGACACAGATGCCTTTACTCCCAGACTGGACTGTGCGTTGATGGCTTTGGCCGCTTCCTGGTACATCTGGTTGTAGGTTTTCGCCGTACCGTTTTCATTCATGCTGCTGATTGAGACAAGCGCCTCGCCGGAACCGCTCGTAATCTTAAAATCCATATCAGCTCCCTCATCCACAGTTTCCTGTGAATAATGGGACGAACTGATATTCTTCTGGGCCTGCGCCAATGCTCCTACATTCAGGGAAATATCCGTGTTGCCCCTCAGTCTGTAGCTGCCCTTCGCCACAGCCACCTGCTCATCGGTTGAAGCCGCCTTGTAGTCATTGAATACATTCCTGCTGCTGGCTCCGGTCAGCCTGGACGCGGCCGCCTCAAGCCCTGTCAGCTCTGACTGATAGCTCTTTAAAAAGCTTTGGATATCCCCATAAACGCTGGATGAAGAGCTGACCGATGAGGTACGTTTAACCGGACTTACGGCCTGCCTTTGTGTGTTCTGGACAAAAGACAGTTTCAGCATGTTCATTGCATTCTGATAGCCATACAAATTATAACCGTTGATTCCGCTTATTGCCATTTCCTTTCTTCCTTCCTATCTTTTATTGTTTGTCTTAGCATAATAAGACCTGTCGCCGTACACCCGCAGATTCATATTCCGATCCTTTTCCTGTATATCCTTGATAAGCACGCTTGTTTTTTGCCGTAACTCAAAAATCTTCTGCTCCTCAAAGCGGCCGGAGGGATGGGCGGCGAAGGGATCGGACCTCATTAATTCCCGGATAACTGGTGCATACTCCGGCTTATTCTCTGCCATAAGCCATATATCACTCTGGCAGGACTCAACCTTGGCCATCTCATCTGCCCTCATTTCCATGAGAAGGGAAGCTGATACCTGGTCACTGCATGATATGGCTTCCTGCAGTTCCTCTGTGAGTCTGCTGATTTCCCGCAGTGCATTGTATCGCCTCTGCAAAAGCAGCATAATCTGTTCAATATTCGGCCCCACATTCTCCTCCTATCCTATGAGTCCTTTATTCTGGACCATATGAACATCCGCGGCCTTGCGGCTGGCTTCCTCAAACGCCTCCCTCAGCTCGGACAGAATGTGCTTTATGCGGCCTATCTCATCCTTCTGCCGTTCCCGCCCCGCCTTAATCCTGCTGATATCGTAAATCAGATAGTTGTATATGCGGTACAAATCCCCGCTGATCGGCAGGCTCATATCCAATATATCAATCAGGTAACGGACAATTCTGGTAGTTCGCAGCAAACAGTCTTCAAACATTCCATATTCCTTGTCCTCCAAAGCGTATTCCGCCTTGGACAGACGTCCGATTGCCTCGTCATACAGCAGAAGCAGCAGTTCGGAACTGCTCATGGAATAAATACTTTTTTCTTTATATTTCTGATAACCGTTCATATATTTCCCTTCCAATCAGAATTCCCTGTTCTATCCCTGCAGTTGTGAAAGGTAACTTGCCTGCGCGTTCATCTGGTTAATCATTGTCTCCATTCTGGTAAACTGGTTAATATAGCGGTCCTGCTCGCTCTTAAGCTGAAGCCTGAATTTCTCTATGGCTTCCTCCATTTCCTTCAGTTCCCTGTATATCTGGTTATTCTGAACGGACAGCGGCAGCTTTTCTGACCCTGCTTCCGCAATCAGGCGTCCATATGAACCGCCGTTTCGCTCCGGGTATCTGTTGGCATAGGGGGTCAGGGTGTCTTCGATAATCTTGGTCAGCCCTTTCTTTACATCCCCGCCGCCGGTTATGATATTGGATACCTTATCCGGTTCATCGGTCATTGCAGTCCGGAATGCGCTCTCGTTAAATACGAGCTTGCCTCCATCTTTATAGTCGGTGGATATGGTAATCCCAATGTCCTCCAGGTCCGCGTAGTTGGCCACGCTTCCAACCAGTTCTGTCAATACCCCCTGCATATCCATACTGAGTTCCCGCATGGTCGTATCGTTAAACAAAATGCCCTGTTTCGCCTTCTTCTCCCAGTTCTCAATGGAGGTCTCCGACATCTCGTCCTTTTGCTCATCCGTCAGGGGACCATAGGAACTGTCCGGCTTTGTCGTAATCTGGGTATTAATTTCCTCCACCAGCGCGTTATAATCCTCAATAAACTTCTTGACCTTTTCCGTGACGCCATCAATATCGGCACTTGCGCTGAAGGTGACGGCCTGGGATTTATCATAGGACCAGTTTCCCTCGCTGCCTTCTACGTCACCAAACTCACCGGATACGGTAACCCGCAGACCAGCCAGGTCAAAGCTGTTGGAAAGGCTTTCAACCATGGTGTTGATTCCGTTTCCATAGCTTACAAGAATCTGTGCGTTCTTTCCATCTTCGGATGAACCGCCATTGGTATATGTACGTTTGCCGTTCCCATCCTCGGTATAGGTGCAGCCGAACAGTTTCTCTCCCGCCCCGTTGGCTCCAAGGTCAATCTCCCCTCTTTTGCCTGTCTCATCTGCCACAAGCACAAACTGGTTTGTGGTGCTGAGATAAGATGCCTTGACCCCGATTTCCTTATTGTTATTTATTTTATCCATTAATTCATTAATCGTGGTATTTTTGGTAAACTTGATTTTGGTCTTGTTAATCTCGATATAACCATTTCCGTCCGAATCAAAATCACCCGCATCAAGCCCCAGTTTCTCTTTATTATCCCACAGGCTGGCATTTAAGCTCAGTTTATTCGATGCCCCGTTCAGAATACCAAGCATGCTTCTGACCTCTGGATCACTTTCATTGATTGTTAAGCTCTGGCTGGAATCGCCTACTTTAAACTTTAATGTGCCATTTTCTGCTTCTGCCGTAACATTTCCCACACCAAAGGCCTTCTCAAGGCGCTCCGTCATCTTAGCAGCCAAATCAGATAAATCACTGAAGGTTTCACCCTTCTTTACCAGCTCAATTTCCTTTGTCTGGCCTCCATAACTGAAGCTCACCTTTCTTCCGGTCAGATACTGCACCACGCTCTGTCTCTTTACGGACTTGCTGGCAAAATCACTGGAATTGGCGTTAAAGACATTGTTTGACGCTTTCAGAGAGATACCCTTTGACGTATCCGCTCCATCGGCCTTTTTATATCCCAGGGCGCCCAGTGCGGAGGAGGTGTCGCGCAAAACGATATTGGTATTCTCATGGCCCGCCTTTGTATTTATCCGGAAGCTTCCGCTGTCCGCATCAAAACCGAATTCAAAAACATCGGAAAGCTGGTTCTCTCCCAGCTTTAGCCCCGACTGCTTCAATGCTGTATTCAGCTTATCTGTCAGTTCTCTTATCTTGCCTGCATCTGCATTCCCGTCCGCGCCATATATGTCGGTATAGTCAATCTTCTGGCTTTTGCCGTCCTCGTCCTTATAGGCGGAGGGGAAACTGAACGTAGCCGTTGCATCGTATTTCTTGGTGACTTCGTTGTAATAACCGAATGTCAGCTGGCTGCCCTTCAGGTTGGAGGTCTGGCAGGCAGCCGGATTATTCAGGTTTTCCTCCGTTATCCTGTCAGCCGTAATGGAATCCGTGCCATTTTTCTTATCCGATATACGGGTTGACGCAGTGGCGGTCTGCCGGACCCCCAATATCGCAAGTGAATTAACTAAGCTGGAGCTTCCGGTTGCTGATACAAACTTTGTCACTTTGGAATCCCCAAGTATGCTGATCCGGTTTTTGGCAAAAATACTTGCGTCCTTTAAATTACTGCTGGAGGAATAGGACATGAAATTATCCTGCAGCGCCAGTATCTTATTGCTGATGCTTTGAAATGCTTCCTGCTTCCAGCTGAGTTTTGTCATTTCACTTTTCTTATTTGTAATCTTGGCATTTGTTGCTGCTGTCAGCTGTTCAATCACCTGGTCACGGTCAATCCCGGACACCAATCCGCCATACCCTCTTAAGCTGGTATTCCCAAGGCTGCCTGTTCCCGATACACTTGCCATTCATATTCTCCTTTCAATCCTCTGTATTGCTTCCTACTAATTTATTTATCGGCGGATTTTCCGGAAAAATAACACAAAATATACAAGTCCTACATAAAACCTGCGTTTTTTCAGGCCTCGGCCCAGCCTGGAGAATTCAGCCGCTCATGCCGCGGCGCTTTCTTTACCGTCATACACGCCTTGATGATTTCCGTCAGAATCCGCACCCTGAACCGGCTCTCATAATAGCCGATGATTGGCGCTACAGAGTTTTCATCCACTACCACGTACTTTGCCGGCAGGCTGGTTAATGTCAATGCCTTGACATCCACACGGCACCTGCTGCACAGGCATACATCATAAGCCCTCATATGCGTCTCCAGGTCGACATGGTTCAGAATCTCTTCCATCACGTTGACCATATGGCAGGATTTCCGCCTTGCTCTTTCCTCTTCCTCCACATAGCTGGTAAGCTGGTTCAGGATTTCTCCGGATATCTTATCATTTTCCCCTGCCTCGTTTACCACAATCACCTTTTTATCTCCTGGCAGAACCGGTCTGATTTTCGGTTCCTTTACCGGTCTGACTTTCGCATCCTCTTCCTGGGAGGTCTCCGCCTCCTGGAGGACGGTTTCCGTCTGCAAAGGCAGCTCTTCCTTGGGAGATGTTTGCGCTTTCAATGAGAGTCCTCCCTCCTCACCTAAATCCACCGCCTCACGAATGGCCGCAGCGCTTTCCCTGAGAGCGGCCGCGTTCTCCCTCAAGGCAGCTGCATGCTCTCCCACTGCTTCCGCTTCCAGCACCGTTTCCCCGGCAGATGTCCGCTCAGGCCGCGTTACCGGGCCTTCCACAGCCGGCTCCGGTGCCAGAACCGCTGTAGCTTCTGGATTCATCTCTTGTTCAGAAGTCGTTCCATTGGTAATGAGATTTAGTACATGTGACGTTTTGTTAGTCTTTTTTGCCACCTTTATGCCTCCTTCAAGTGGATAGTTTCCGCAATTTCATCTATGAACGCCATATAGTCTTTGACAGCGGCCGAGCGTGGGTTGTAATCAAATATGCTTTCACCATGAGCCGGGGCCTCAGCAATGGCAACGCCATTCCTGATTTTGGATTCAAACACCACCGTATTGATCTGCTGCGCCAGCTGCCTTGCTACATCTAACACCTCCTGGGAAAGAAGGGTTCTTTTGTTATACCTGGTCAGCAAGATGCCCAGTACATGTAAACGCGGATTCAGTCCTCCTCTGACCGATTCAATGGTCTCCTTAAGCTGTGCCAGCCCAACCAGGCTCAGGATGTCGGAAGCCATCGGGATAATCAGAAAATCCGATACCGTATATGCATTGACCGTCAGCAGGTTCAAGGCCGGGGGAGTGTCGATGATTACATAGTCGTACTCTTCCATCACAGGGGCCAGGGTGTTTTTAAGAATACACTCCCGGTGTTCAGCAGCCGCCTGCTCCACCCCACTGCTTAATGTAATGTCAGAGGCAAGGATGTCACAGTAATCCGTCTGGCAGATAGCCTCCCGCACCGGCGCCAGTCCCTTTAAGGCATCCAGGACAGTATGATGATTGGCTGCCTCTAACCCCAGGCAGAATCCCAGATTTCCCTGTGGGTCCAAGTCCACCCCCAACACTTTCCTGCCGGCCAGGCACAACCCTGTAGCCAGCGCCGCGGACGTGGTTGTCTTTCCCACGCCGCCCTTCTGATTTGAAACCGTAATGATTGTTGCCAACGTGTTACCTCCAAACTTTATCTTATGTTTTTAAGCGGTCAGGGCTGCCATAATGGCAGTTCTTCTGGTCCTGGCTCACGGTCCACCGCCTGTTTTATGTGTTCCTCGTCTAAAGGGAGGCAGCCTTCTTTTATGCAATCCCCTGCCTCTTCCTCCGCCATGGCCATGGCCAGGAACCAGTCTTCCTGTGCGTACTTCTGACCGTTCACATAGTATTCCGGTTCTCCCCAGTCATCCAATTCAGCGCTGAAATGCCATACATTTTCAAAATATGAGCCATTCTCATCCATCACAGAGTAGTCCCTGTCCCAGCCGTTACCGGCGTCAGCCACCAGCCATACAGCGCCGGTCTTGGGATTGCGCAAAAGTCTCGACTCTCCCGTACCTGTAAAATCAGACTCCGCCGAGCGTACTATCTCTTCCTCCCCGGGTTTCCATACGGCAGCTAACAGGACTCTCTCCTGTGAATCCGCACCATGAACAACTGCTATGTCCAGGTAGTCATCCCCATTTAAATCAATCAGAAGGAATCCTGGCAACGACTGGGAAGCTGCCGCTTTGTATTGCTTGTCTTTCAAAAGTGCTGACAACTCCTTTTTTACGGCCTTTCGGTAGGTGTCAAAGGATTTAAGGATAATGCCGTCAGGACCTACATAATGCCCATCCGGGGTAAACGTGTTAAAGCATTTTGCCCCGTCCTCCCCCAGATAATATTTATTCCCGTCTTCTTTATCCGTCACCCAGCCGGTCTTCATATAGCCTTTGGAATCCAGATAGTATTCCTTTCCTTCATATTCAATCCATTCGTCCTCAGCCGGATTGCCGGGAGAGTAAAAGAACATCCAGTGTTTTCCGTTCTCCGATAAATCCCAGGTCCCTTTCTCAGCCCCGCAGGCCTTGCTCCATGGATATACAAGACACACGGTAATCAGGAATGCCACTACACAGCTTTTGTTTTTTTTCATGATTTTAAGCATGGGCCCGGGTCAAACTTCCCCAGCAGCTCATCCAAGATACTGACAAGATGCCCTATCTCTGGCTTTGCCAGCTGTTCATCCGCGCCCAGTTCCTTGCCCTTTTTGCGCATCTGTTCATCAATCAGGGACGAAAAGATAACGACAGGTATCCTCCTGAGCCTGGAATCTTCTTTTATAAGCTTTGTCAGCCTGTGCCCGTCCATCTTGGGCATCTCGATATCCGTAATGACCAGGTTCACCTTCTCGTATAAATCAGGATCATTCTTAACCGTCTGCAGATAATCCCATGCTTCCTGCCCGTTGTTGAAATTGGTGATATGCGTAAAGCCCGCCCGTTCCAGGGCATCATCAATCATCTTGCGCAGCAGAATGGAATCCTCCGCAATCACAATGGGACAATCACATATGGGCCTGTCTCCCAGCTTTTCTATCTCGGATATCTGTATCGTGGTTTCCGGTGCTATTTCAGCCACGATTTTCTCAAAATCCAGTATGGTAACCAGCTGGTTATCACACTGCGCAATACCTGTAGCCACACCTTCATCCCCATTGGAAATGGTCTTATCGGGCTTTTGGATGTCGCCCCATGAAATACGGCTGATTCCCTCAATGCTCTGCACACGGAAGGCAACCGTCATCTTGTTAAAATTCGTGACAATGAATAAATCCCTGGCGCCATTCTCCGGCCTGACACCCGACAGATAGAAAGCAAGGTTAATGACCGTAATCAGCGTATCCCTGGGCTTAAATATGCCCTCCACCGCAGGATGGGCATGGGGCATGGGCTTTACCTTATCACTCATGATGATTTCCTGGACCTTAGCCACATTAATGCCATAGGATTCTCCGAGCACACTGAATTTCATGACCTCAATCTCATTTGTTCCGGACTCCAAAAGGATACCGTCCCTGTCTTTTCCTTTTTCCATGACTTCCCTACCTCTTTCAATTATAAAATTTTCTCAGGCCTTCCAAAGGTCCTGATTGTGACACTGCCGGTAGATAAATCCAGCTTCATTGTTCTCGCATAGCTTCCCCCGGTGTCTTCCGCGGCAATGCGCATCCCTTCCCCCAGGAGTACCTTTTTTACACTGGCTATATTCCGTGTTCCAATATTTCCGAAATCAGCGTTTCCGCTGATTTCAAACATTTTAGCCCCTCCTGCAATCTTTACCACCGTCCTTGGCTTGACCATGCCAAACGCAGTCAGCTTGCGGATTGTCTCACGGATTCCTGAATCCGCATATTTAAATGCGTTGATATCATTGTAGTTGAATTGCGAAGGAAGCATGATGTGCAGTAAAGCCCCTAAGTGTATGAAAGGGTCATAGAAAGCGATTCCGATACAAGAGCCCAGGGCATATGTAATGATGCTTCCCTCTCCTCTTGCAAATTTCATATCCCCAATACCAACCTTCAACTCTTTTTCCATCATTACAAAACCCCTAACTTATCCAAAATCCCGTTGAGAGAGTCAATATCAGGAAGCATGAGAAGCCATCCGGGCAGTTTTTTTCCTTCCATAACAAAGTCGGCATTAAAATACATCAGCTTATCTGTTTCATATCCGTATTCCGCAATGGGTACGGTCAGCACGCCCCCAAGCATGTTAACCGTGGCGCTGGGAACCGATAATTCCATCTCCACACCTACAAGCTGCGAAAAGGCATTGATATAAGAACAGATAATGATATTTCCCGCCTCTACCAGCGCGGAATAGGAAATCTCATCAAGCTCCGTAAAATCAGAGAAACTCTCTCCCATCAGTTTGTCGAGCACCGTGTTGGCAAACTCCAGGTTAAACAGAAAGAGCATCAGGCCTTCCACGTCCCCATCCATCTTAACCAGGACTGCCGCTATGATTTCCTCCGGATTGCCGATGCGGGACACCGCGTCCTCATATCCCAGTATGTTGACCTCCGGAAGCGTAATCCGAATCTCTTTTGAAAGCAGCTTGGACAAGGCCGTGGCCGCATGGCTTGTGCCAATACTGCCTATCTCCTTCATTACATCCAGTTCCTGAAGGTTCATATCTTCATAATGTCTGATTTTCATCCTGGCCCTCCTTCCATCTGATCCATCAGCCTCTCAGTGTATTGATTGTGCCCTCAATTTCATCAGAAACAGTTACCATCCTCAATGCGTAGGAAAAAGCGCGCTGACATTCAATCAGCCTGGTCCATTCCCTGGCCACGTCCGTCCCGGATGTCTCCAGCGCCCCCTCGGCAAGGGATGGCCGCTCCACCAGAACAGGTTCCATCCCGGTGTTATCGGCCGAAAACTCATTATCGCCTGCACTGGCAAGGCGGCTGGGATTGGTAAAGGTATACAGGCTGACTTTCGGCTTGTCCTCATCCTCATCCTCGTCCTCGTCTTCATCCTCTAATTCGTACCCTGATTCCATCTCCTCACGAATTTTTTCTGTGTCCAGCACATCCAGCTTAATGGGTTCCTGATTCTGATCCAAAACCAGCTTGCCTGACTCCGTTATAAGATAGAATCCCTGGTCCCATTCTCCCCGGTGAAAGTGGCCGTTCCTTGTGAATACCCGTTCTCCTGTTTCCGGGTCCTGGACCATGAAAAAGGCATTGGCTTGTGTAATGGCGTAGTCATACTGGCTCCCGGTCTGGGTAAGCCCGCCCACATCAAAACCGGTGGAGGTTCTCTGAACCCTTATGCCCGCCCCTGCCTGTAGTTCGGTGACAGCCTCTGGCGAATCATTCAGATTATAATTTATCAATTCAGAAAAAACCGCTGACTTGGGCTTGAACCCCGTATTGTTGACATTGGCCAGGTTATTGGATATAACGCTGAGCTTCTCTGTACAGCTGCCGGCGCCGATGGCGCCAACGTAAAATGACATATTCATCTGGGACCTCCTTATAACCTTCCTATATCAGTGGCTGATTTGCTCATAATCTGATCGTACATTTTCAAGGCCTGGGCTGCGCTCTGCAGGGCCCTCTGGGAAGACATCATGGCTGTCATTTCCTTTACCATATCAACATTGGATTTCTCCAGGGTCTTCCATAGAATCTGCGTTTTTTCCCCGCCTTCAGCGGCCTGGACGGGCGCCTGGGCCGTGGAAATCATGCCGTTATCTTCCTTATGAAGCTGCTCATAATCCGCAAAATCCACTACCTTCAAGGTTCCATAGGTCCTTTTCTCCACTTCCATCTCTGAATCCCCGTCATCCCCTCCGGTGATGATTGAAACGGATATCGTACCGCTCTCATCTGCCTGAAAATCCTCATTATCAATCTGAATGGGCTGGTTATCCGTGGAAAGCACCCTCCCTATACCAGGAAGTACAAGATAGCCCTGGTCATCCACGGCAAATGAACCGTTTCTTGTATAACGTTCGCCGTTCTGGGTCTGGATACAGAAAAATCCTTTGTTGTCCAGAGCAAAATCATAAATCCCGTCCGTCTGCTCAAAGCTTCCCTGGCCGTAATCCACATAGGTCCTGGACGCCGTACTGATTTTGGAGACAGTGGCCAGCGGTGCGGCATTCTCTTTGTAGTGTCTTCCGGTGCGGTAAAGCAGTTCCTCACTGAATGTACTGGCAACCATGGTGTCGTTTTTATAGCCGGGCGTCTGTACGTTTACCATATTGTTTCCAATTACATTCAGGTTACGGTTTTGTGTAAGCATGCCTGAGGCAAGATTATAGAATCCCTGATACATAATGTCCTCCTCCTACTATAAATGTTTATTCATATAAGCCTTCAGCTTCCGGATAGCCGCGCTGTGAATCTGTGATATCCTTGGTTCACTGACCTGCAGCACTCCGGCTATCTGGGTCATGTCAAGCTCCTCCACATAATAAAGTGAGATGACCATTCTTTCTTTCTCTCCCAGATTATTGATTGCATCTGTTAAGGTCTGCAGCGCCTCTTCCCGCAGAAACGCCTGTTCCGGCTGCGTTCGGATGTCTTCACTTGCTATCTGGAATGATTGGTGCTCCTCATTGGTAACCATATCCAAAGACAGGGCATTCATCATCGTGCTTATCCTCTGAATTTTCTTGTACTTTTTAACCTTTATCGAAAGATGGTCCGCAATTTCTTCGTCCGAGGGCTGCCGTCCCAGTTCATCGGCAAGCTGCATCCTGGCATTTTCAATGGCTCGGTTCTGTTTATGATAGTCCCTTGGCATGCTGTCGCTTTTCCTGACCAGGTCAATGACCATCCCCCTGATGCGTCTCGTTATATATGTTTCAAAATTATTATCCCTATCCAGATTGAACCGGTCGATGCCCTTCATGATGGCAATCACGCCCTCATTGATGATGTCTTCCATCTGCATGAAGCCGGAATAAATGTTATATGTCTGAACCGCAATGGCTTTTACAATATAAAGATAACGAAGTGTCAGCTCCTGCTTTATCTCTGTCCTCCGGTCCTCCTGGTACAGGCTAAATAATTCTTCGTTTGTTTTTTCTTTCAAAGCGTCCCACTGCTGCATACTGAATATCCCCCGCTATCAGACTCTCCGTCCCACCGGCGCTTCAAGGCGCAGACCGCCGATTGACTGTATCTGGACATTATTCGCAATCTCATTAAAAGAAAGTACCCGCACATTCGGATAAAACTGCTCCACCAGACGGTAAAAATGCACCCGCATGACCTGGGAGGTAAGTACGACCGGGCTCTGTGCCAAACCGTTGAACTTCCTTAGCTGCTCTGCCATCTGCCCGATGATGCTCTGAAGAATATCCGGATTCAGTGCCAGATAGTATCCTCCCTCCCCCTTTGACAGAGAGCCCACCATGGTGCGCTCCAGCTCTGAATCCAGGGTAATCACTTTCATGGTTCCATCCTCGCAGTACATACGGGTGATGGTCCTCTTTAAAGCTGTTCTGATGCGCTCTACAATGCTGTCTGTATCCTTTACCGGAAGACCGGTCTCAGATATTACCTCTATCATTGTTTCTATGATGGTTTCCAAATCCTTAATAGGGACTCCTTCCTTAAGAAGGCTTGTAAGGATACGCTGGAACAGGCTGTATGAAACAAGGTTTGGAAATGCTTCCTCCACCAGTTCAGGGGCTGTTTTCTTTGTATTCTCCACAAGATGCACGACCTCCTGCCGGGTCATAAGCTCATAAGCATGCTGTTTGATGACTTCGGATAAGTGGGTTACCATGACGGACAGCGGGTCAATGACCGTATATCCATACAGCTCTGCCCTCTCCCGGTCCTCGGGCCTGATCCATCGGCTGGGAATTCCATATGCAGGCTCCACGGTTTCAATCCCATCCACTTCCCGTTCCAGCTGATCCGGCTCCAGCGCAAGATAGTAGTCAACCAGAATTTCTCCCCGGGCTACCTCCTCGCCTTTTATCTTGATACAGTATTGGTTTGTACTCAGTCCGGAGCTGTCCCTTAAGCGGATGGATGGAATTACAAATCCCATGCTCTGGGCATACTGTCTGCGGAAAATCACAATGCGGCTTATGAGCCTTCCTCCTACCGATTCATCCGCCAGTGGAATCAGGCTGTATCCAAATTCCATTTCCACGGGCTCGACCGTCAGAAGCGTATATACGTTGTTGACGTCTTTAAAATATTCTTCTGCCGCATTCCCGGATACCGCCGCCTCCTGGTGGGCCGCCTCTCCCGGAATTACCGCTTCCGCGTCCTGATACGCGGATTCCGCTATCAGTGAAGGCTCCTCCTTAATCCGTTTTGTAAGATAGTACCCTCCTGACAGCAGTCCGACGGAAATCAGCGCAAGCTGTATGACAGGCATTCCGGGAATGACCGCCAGGACCGCTACCGCTACCCCACCTATCATGATTGCCTGCGGCTGTGCCAGAAACTGTTTTGATACATCCTCATTTAAGCTTCCCTCGGATACCGCCCTGGTTACAATCATGCCCGTTGCAGTCGATATGAGAAGGGCCGGTATCTGACCTACCAGACCATCGCCCACGGTCGCAATGGAATATGTACTAAGGACATTGCCGATGCTGTCTCCTGACTGGATATACCCTATGATGCTGCCTCCAATCAGGTTGATTGCAGTGGTAATAAGCGACATCACCGCATCGCCTTTCACGATTTTTGTGGCGCCGTCCATCGCGCCGTAAAAGTCAGCCTCCCGCTGTATCTTCTCACGGCGTTTCTTCGCCTGCTGCTCATCAATAAGGCCGGAACTCAAATCCGCGTCAATGGCCATCTGCTTGCCGGGCATGGCATCCAGATTAAACCGGGCCGCAACCTCAGCCACACGCTCGGCTCCTTTGGTAATGACAATAAACTGCATGAGTACAATGATGAGGAAGATAATAAGGCCCACCACAACATTCCCGCGAAGGACAAAATCGCCGAACGCCTTAATGACCAGGCCTGACGCCCCCCTATCGGTTAAGATATTTCTGGTAGTGGACACATTGATTCCCAGCCTGAACAGGGTTGTAATCAACAGCAGGGACGGGAAAATGGAAAATTCCAGCGGTTCCCGAATCGTCATCGTGGTTACCAGAATCATCATGGACAGGGACATATTTATAATAATTGCCACGTCCACCACTCCGGCCGGAAGCCGTATAATCAACAGCAGTATGATGGCAAGCATAAAAAGTACCACTGTGTAGTCTCTCAATATCTTCTTCATCGGTTACTCCATCCGTTTATTTTTATCTGAACATATCCTCCCGGTGGCTGGCCTTATAAATAAATACAAGAATCTCTGCCACCGCGCCGTATAATTCCACCGGAATTTCCCGGTCCAGTTCGCAGGAGGCGTACAGCGCCCTGGCAAGAGGTCTGTTCTCTATAACGGCTACGCCATTTTCCTCCCCTGCTTTGATGATCCGCAGCGCAAGCTCATCCTGCCCCTTGGCCAGTACTATCGGGGCGCCTGATTTGTCCGGGTCATATTTGAGGGCAACGGCAAAATGGGTCGGGTTTCTGACAATAACATCCGCCTGGGGAACCTTCTGTATCATTCTGCTCAAAGCCATCTGCCTCTGAATCCGCCGAATCCTTCCTTTAATCTCCGGATTTCCCTCGGTCTGCTTATATTCATCCTTTACTTCCTGTTTTGTCATTTTAAGATCCCGCTCATATTCCCAGCGCTGATACAAAAAATCAAAGAAGGCAACTACGGTAAAAGCCATGCATACCTTAATGACCAGGTTAAAAACCATATTCATCATATAGGCAGCTGAATTGAACGGATTCATATCAATCATCCTGGCTACCGGGACAATATCTCCCTTTAAAAGGTTGTATAGAAGAGCCAGCAGCAGGGAAATTTTTATAAGGTTCTTTAAAAGCTCAACCACCTTTTTTAAGGAGAACAGGTTTTTAATGCCCGTTATTGGATTTAATTTGCTGAACCTGGGCTGCAGCGCCTGGAACGCCACATTGAAACGTGTCTGGGCCCCATGGGATAGAATCCCCAGCACAACTGCTGTCAGAAGAAGTGGAAGGACACATTTTAGAAGGGATATGACCGATATCGTTAACAGCTGTGGGGACAAAAGCTGCGCAACATCCCCCCCAATGCCAGTAATAATCCATACTAGATATCCCCGAATTGTGGTATATATATGTGGCATCATGAACCGGGCCATCATAAAAACTCCCAGCAGCATGGCCACTGTACTGACATCCTTGCTTTGAAATACATTTCCCCGTTTTCTCGCATCACTTCGCCGTTTACCGGTTGGTTTTTCTGTCTTTTCCTGTCCGTTCCTCTCAGCCAAGCCCCATCACTTCCTTCCTGCCTCCTACCTCATCAGCGTCACGATCTGCTGCAGGGACTGATACATACCGTTTAAGATTACATACAGCTTATCCGACATAGGGCTAAAAAGGAAGAGAAGCATAAGTATGCCCACGATAATTTTTATCTGAAAGTTCACTACAAAGACGTTAATCTGGGGAATCATCCGCATCAGTATCCCCACCGCGGTTTCTGCAACCAACTCCATTGCAATTAGCGGAAACGCAAACTGGAGTCCCATGGCAATGCTTTCCCGAAACATAAGTAAGATTGCCTGCGCAAGCTCCGGCCTAAAGGTCACTGTCCCGAACGGAATCAGTTCGCAGGATATGAAAAATATGGTAAGAAGCCGCAAATGCCCGTTTGTTGCCAGAAAAAGCATGACCATAAAGGCATAATACATGCCTGTGGTAATGGTCATCTGGGCATTGTACTGCGGGTCATAAACCTGGGCCATGGTAAGTCCCATGGAATAGTCCATAATCGCAGAAGCAAAACGAACCGCCAAAAAAGCCAGTTCCATGCCAAAACCAAGGGTAAAGCCAAACAGAAGCTCCTTTATAAGCATGACTCCATATTCCGCCATTACAGCGGGCTCATGAACAAGGATTCCTCCCGGGCCAATATAAAGCATGAGTGATATAACCAGTATAAAGGCCGCCTTCACGCGGGACGGCACGTTCGTCCTTCCGAAAACCGGGTTCAGTGCAATGGCCCCGCTCATGCGCATAATAATCAGTGAAAACAGAATGAACATACAAAACTAACCCCCGGCAATCATGGAAAGTATCTGTCGGGTAAAATCCTGCAGCAGCGCAAGCATAGAGCTTCCCAGGACTCCCATCATTGCTAAAATAGACAGAAGCTTAGGCACAAAGCTCATGGTTTGTTCATTAATCTGCGTGGCTGCCTGGAAGATGGCAATTGTCACTCCCACAACCATACTCACAAGTAAAAAAGGCAGTGCCAGCTTTAATACCAGCTGGAATGTCTGATACATGATATCAAGCACCTGAATATTATTCATGCTCTTCTCCCTCCTTTCCTAGCATTCTATCGAAAGCTTTGGATAATGCTGGAAAATAGCAGTTCCCATCCGTCCACCGTCACAAACAAAAGCAGCTTAAAAGGAAGCGCTATCATGGTTGGCGGCAGCATAACCATACCCATAGACATAAGGGTTGTAGCTACCACTATATCAATCAGGAGGAATGGCAGATAAATCAGGAAGCCCGACATAAAGCTCCGTTTCAGCTCGCTGGTCATAAATGCAGGGGTCACAACGGTCAGCGGATAATCTTCTACATTTTCACGGATATCTGTGCCCGACATTTGAACGAAATGGTCCAGCGTACTCTTCTCCGTGTTGCGGAGCATGAACTCCTTTAGCGGTCCTCCCATTCTGCCTGCCGCTTCCTGCTGTGTTATCTCCCCTCTGACATAAGGCTGATACGCCTCCTCATTAATCTTCCCAATGACCGGGTTCATGATGTATAAGGTCAGAAACAGCGCCATTCCGACCAAAACCATATTCGGCGGCGTCTGCTGGACTCCCATTGCATTTCTGGTAAAGGAAAGTATGATGATGGTCCTGGTAAAGGAAGTCATCATGACTGCTATGGAAGGTAAGAGCGCTACCAGGGTAATCATGAATATAAGGTCTAAGGCAGGTACATTCCCGCCGTTCAGTCCTGCCAGAAGGTCGTTCATTTGTCTCCTCCTTTTTTCCGGTTCAAAGAGCCGTACATTTTCATCAGACTCCGGAACCCAGGGCTGCCTGGTGTGTGTTCCGAATCTGTTTCCTCGAATTCCCCTTCCATCTCAGCTAACATCTGTATACCGGATGAGCTGGCTCCGATAAGGTAAACGTGATCTTGTATCTTTATGAGAAGAAGATGGCGGTCAGCCCCCACCTGCAGCTGCTCAACCACCTTCATATTCTTTCCCGCCGAAGTCTTTATCCAGTTTTTTCCTAACATACGGCTGCACCAATATGCGAGAAGCAGGACACAGATGACCGTCATAACCGCCCCTGCCAGCGATAAAGAATCCCCCGGCATCATAAGCTCTCCGGATTTAAGTTCCTGGCTACTATCTCAGTAATCCGTATGCCAAAATTATCCTCAACCACGACAATGTCGCCCCTGCCTATACATTGACCGTTCACATACAAATCAGCCTGTTCTCCCGCCATTTTATCCAGTACCACCAAAGACCCCTGGGTAAACTCCAGGATATCCTTTACCAGCTTTTTGGTCCGCCCTATCTCCACAGATATCTCCAGCGGCACCTTCATCAGCATTTCCTGGTTTGCGTGTTCCTCCACGCCCTCCTTCGCGCCCTCTCCCAGGCTGGAAGGATTGATTGGACGTATCACGGATGGCTCAGAACTGCGTGCCTTTTCCCTGGTCTTCATATCATGCATCATTTCCATCATCTGCATCTGCGACTGCTGCATTTGGTTGAGAAGCTGAAGCATCATGGGATCGGGAGCAGCCTGATATACCGGCTGGGGAACCGTATTGTATATTGGCTGCGGCTGGGCGGGCTGCCTTACCGGAGCCGGCTGTTCCTGCACCGTTCTATGTATTTCCTCCTGGGCCAGCTTGGGCTCGGGACGGAGCGGCTCCTGGGATTCCTGCACCATCCTCTGTATCTCCTCCTGGGACAGCTTCGCCTCAGGCTGGGATGGCTCCTGGGATTTTTGCATCATCCTCTGTATCTCCTCCTGGGACAGCTTCTCCTCAGGTTTGGACGGCTCCTGGGATTCCTGCATCATCCTCTGTATCTCCTCCTGGGTCAGCTTCGCCTCAGGATAGGACGGGTCCCGGGATTCCTGCATCATCCCCTGTATCTCCTCCTGGGACAGCTTCTCCTCAGGCTGGGTTGGCTCCTGGGGCTTTGATTCCTGGGGCTTTGGCTCCATACCTTCTGCGGTTTCCTCCATCTGCCCAAAGGTTGAGGCAAACGGCTCCAGCAGACGCTTCGCCAGTTCCACTGACATAATATTCAGGAATTCACTCTTAAGTTTTCCCTCTACCTCCAGTGAAAACCTGACCACTACCTTATTTGCCTCTGTCGGAAAATACTTTTTCCGGAAACTCGTCTCATCCTCTATCTCAAATGAAATGGGCGTTGATATATTTACAGCCACCCCGAGAAATTCAGATAAAGCGGTAGCGGAAGAGCCCATCATCTGGTTCATCACTTCGCAGATAGCGCTTCTGTTGATTTCATCCAGTTCAAATTCCTCATCGGGTATCTCGCAGCCCATAAGCATGCCTACAATGATCCGCACATCATTGCGGCTGAACATCATTACATTACTGCCTTCCAATCCCTCGACATAGGATATTTCCACTCCCACGGCCGGTTCCAGCTTTTTAAACTCAAATTCATGCCCGCCCAGAACCTTCACCACAGGCGTTGTGATATTTACAGTGGTTCCCAGCATCGTGGAAACCGCTGTTGCCGATGCGCCCAAGCTGATATTCATTATCTCGCCTATGGCATCTATCTCCATTTCGTTAAAGCTGCTAGCGCCCATCGTTTAATCTCCTTTTCAGTCCTTATTTTCCTATGTCCAATGCCTTCTGCGCCATCAGCTTCATTGCGTTTAAAGCTGTAACACTTGCCTCATAGGATCTGGTCGCGGACATACTGTCCACGGTTTCTTTCAGAAGATCCACATTTGGCATGTTGACATATCCTTCCGCGTCTGCATCTGGATGTCCGGGATTGTAGACCCGTTTCATTTCCCTGTCATCTTCAATGATACCGGAAACCCTAACACCGGCATGCCGGCTGGCAAATCCATTCCCCATGGCCGCGCTTCGCATTGCCTCACGAAAGGAGCCGGCTCCAAAACTTTCAAACAGTACATCCTTTCTCCGGTAGGGTCCTCCCGCCTCCGTCCTCGTAGTATTGATGTGGGCTATATTTTCCGCTGCTATGTCCATCCGGACACGCTGCGCGCTCATGCCGGAGGCACAGATATCAAACGAACTTAAAAATGCCATTTCCAATCCTCCTGACGATTACTTTCCTAAAATTGAATTCACGGTCTGAACAATGCGCTCTGCGTTAAAAGGCTTTACAATAAAATCCTTTGCGCCCGATTTGATTGCGTCTACTACCATGCTTTCCTGTCCCATGGCCGTACACATGACTATCTTTGCGGACGCGTCACTTTCCTTTATCTTCTTTAAAGCCTGCAGGCCGTCCATGTTCGGCATCGTGATATCCATGATTACCATATCCGGCTTCTCTTCACCATACTTTTTCACGGCTTCCGCTCCATCCTGAGCCTCCACAAAATCGCTGTACCCGCTCTGGGTCAAAGCTTTTTTAATCATCATACGCATAAACGCCGCATCATCCACCAACATAATCTTCGCCATTTCTCATTACCTCTCTTATGAAATTATCGTTTCGTTTTTATATCAACCGGACCTATCACTGCTCCCAAGCCGCTACAGCGCGTCCTCATGGTTTTCCAGTTCCCGGGAAACCAGTTCCTCCATCTTTAGAGGGCCTTCCGGCTCTCCATATATTCGGTCCTGGATGCGTACAGCAACATTCTTTTTATAAACCCCCATTTCGCCCAAGAACCATGGCTGTCTTCCTACAAACAGCTTGACTTTGCTGTTTTGGGGCCGGTTCAGGTCAATCACATCGCCAACCTTGAGATGATAAATATCACTCACATCCAATTCCACAGTGGCCAGCTGTCCAGTCATGGGAAGCTGGGTATAACGGATATTGTCCAGAATTATGTCCTTGTTATCTTCATAAGCGAAACCGCGCGCTATATGCTTGCGGCTGTCAATCATATGGAATATATATTCCAGGAGAGTCCCCGGCAGGCAGAGCCGTATTTTCTCCACCGCAAGGCCGGCCACATCCACATTCAGATGTATGATGGCCACGGTTTCATCCAAACCCACGTCCTGCACCATGCTGGGATTTTCCTCCACCCTCTGCACCTTAAATGCCACGTTTATGTAATTTGAAAAGCCATCCTTCAATGCCTGGGTGCAATATTCTGCTACCCTTCTGTACAACGCCACTTCCACATCCGAATAGCGGTAAGAAGTGTCTACTTTCACTACTTCGTCCCCTCCGCCCAGCATATGGTTAATCAGGGTAAGGACCAGCCCCGGCGTAATGTACAGCATAAGGGGAACATTGTTTTTTCCTTTGTCCTGTACATAGGCATCCACCAGTGTCATGCAGTCATTTTCATACAGCGAATTTACATACTCATAATATCTGCGCTCCTGAACCTCCAGGACCGTGATATCGGTCATGACGCGGAAAATACCGTTAACCTGGGATGTCAGGATTCTGGCATAATTCTCAAATACACTGGTAAGAATTTTCATTTTCTCTTTTGTAAATTTTCTTGGGCTGTAAAAGTCATATCTGCTGTACTTTGTTTCCTCCGCCTTCTGCTCGATTACCTGCCTGGACGGCTTCGATTCGCTGCTGTTTTGCATGGACTTTAAAAGCGCATCTATCTGACTTTGTGATAATACATCTGCCATCGCTAAGGCCACCTTTTCTCAATTATTCTGCCATCGTTCCCGCCGCGCCCCCGGAGGGAGTCTCGTTTTCAGCAGTTCCTTTTTCGGCGCTGTTTTATAACGGGGACATCGAGGCTGAGACGCCGTCCTGATCCGGTTCTGCAGGCGCAAAGCCGTGACCGGTGTCCATGGGCTGTCCTGTGGTAACCACGGTCCTGTCCGCATTTTTACCGCTGCTATACTCCTCATAGTACTCGTTTAGGGAACGAACGCTTGCCCCCTCGTCAATCATCAGTATCTCAACGCGCCGGTTTCTGGCTCGTCCCTCCCTGGTCTCATTGGTATCAATGGGCCGGAACTGCCCATAGCTTATATTCACCAGCTTATCCGGCTGGATTGATTCCCTGGTCTGTATAAAAATACATACCTCAGCCGCCCGCATGGCAGACAGCATACGGTCTGTTCTGGGATTATTGGGATGCTCCGGATCCCCCTGGGCAGTATGGGCCATGATATTTACCTGGGACAGCAAATCCTTTGCCGGTGAAACCGCATCACAGAACACCTCCAGGGTATTTTTTCCCTGTTCGGTCAGCACCGAACTGTCACCGTCAAAAAACGTCCTGTCCTGAAATTCAATGAATGTATAATCATCTCCTCTGGAGATAGTGACACCATCAATGCCTATTTCATTCATCTTTTCGGCTATGGTAAGGTACAGGGAATCCATATCGGTCCGTACAATCTCCTCGGGTATTTCAGGTGTTCCCCTGGGGTCGCTTACCTCAACGCCAATGGGGGTGTTGACAGAAACCTGATCCTCTAATATTTCCTGACGGTTGGGGAAAATACTCCGTACGAAAACCTCCCACTTCGCCACATCCAGACTGGACATGGCATAAAGCATAACAAAAAAAGTCAGCAGTAATGTTACCATATCTCCATAGGTATCCATCCAGTTGCCGCCGCCGTCCGTAGGACGCTGCTTCCTTTTTCTCAATTCCCCTCACCCCCCTCAGGCGCGTTCTTCGCGGCTTTGGAGAGAAGCTTCTTCTGCTGGGACTGCTTGAGGGAGGCCAAAAGGTGTTCCCTTAAGTACTTTGGATTTTCACCTGACTGGATTGCTATGATTCCTTCTATGATGGTAGAGCAGTACAGTTCCTCCTCATCCTGACGTATGCGCAGCTTTTTGGCAATTGGATGAAATACAAGGTTCGACAGCACGCTTCCATAAAACGTGGTAATCAAAGCTATCGACATGTCCTCCCCCAAGTTGGAAGCGCCTCCGCTTCCGTCCAGATTCAGGCCTTTGAGCATATTAATCAGTCCCACCAGCGTACCAACCATGCCAAAGGCCGGGGCGTATGCGGATGCTTTTTCATACAGGCCCGCTGCCGCGTCATGGCGCGTCATCATATTTTCCAGTTCCCGTTCCAGTATTAAACGCACCTTATCCGGGTCATTGGCATCCACAATCATCAGAATACTCTGTTTGAAAAATGGGTTTTTAATCTCCTCCGCCTTCTCCTCCAGGGCCAGAAGACCGTTCTGTCTTGCAATCATGGCAAGGTCTACCAGCTGATCAACCAGCTTTGGGATGTTATACTGCCTTCCGCGGAACAGCACCATAATGTGTTTGGGTATGTCAATCAAAATAGATAAAGGGTAGCTTGCCGCGGTGGCGGCCAGCGTTCCTCCAACCACGATTAGAATACTTTTTATATCATAAAAATTACCCAATTTATCCAGTCCGATACCCTGGACAATCAGGAATGTACCCACCAAAACTCCAATCAGTGTTGTTAAATCCATACTTTGCCTCCTGTACTATACTGTCTGAATATATTTCATTCGGATCTATTTTCGAAGGCTACACAGCGGTGCAGGAAATCCTCTATCTGGCGCAATATCGACTCGACCGTATCTGTTACAAGATAAAAATCCCCATTCATCATCTTAATCTTGGTTTCCGGAATCGACTCCAAATACTCTATCTGAAAATAATTGAGAAATAGCTCTTCTCCATTTAAACGGGTCACCTTTATCATACGTTCCTCTTTCTTAATCAGAAGCCCTTACCGGCCCGGGCCTTGCGGCAGAGACCGGTAAGCAGCCCCTTCCTTTGGTCTTAACGCTTCATATTAACCAGTTCGTTCAGTATCTCATCACTGACCGTAATGATTTTAGAATTTGCCTGGAATCCCCTCTGGGCCATAATCAGTTCAGAGAACTCCTTTGCAAGGTCCACATTTGAGCCTTCCACGTAACCGGTCATCAGGCTGGGGGTGGAGCCGCTGCCCGGTTCCGATGCGGTGCAGTCGCCCGCATTGTCATTCCCATTGGTGGTGAAATAATGTCCGCCCGATTTTGTCAGACCTTCCGGGTTCTGAAATGAGGCGATGGCTACCTTGCCAATTGTCACCGTTTTCTCATTTCCATCCTGATCCGTAATCTTGGCTGTAATGATTCCCATATTATTGATTTCAATGCTGCTTGCTATTGCCGGTTCATCATCATCACCCTCAATGATAGTCCCCTCTACGTCCGTAAGTCTAAGAGGCTTCAGCGTATCGGTCTGATAGCTACTGTCAGGATCATCAGGGTCCTCTTTCAGAAAACCGAACACAAAATTATTACCGCTGTCCACAATGTATCCATTGTTGTCCACAGTGAACTGTCCTACCCGAGTGAAGGAACAGCCCGATGACTTCAAATCTTCATTTGTTATATCCGCTTTATTGGAGCGCACGATAAAAAATCCCTGTCCGTTAATGACTGCATTAAAATTTCCCACATAAGTTGGTATACCAGCTATCATATCCATCGCTATGGTACCTGTCATGGTGCCGTATCCATACTGGGCCGCATTATTACCTGCTGCGGAATCCGTACCGCCAGTGGAAGCCGTGGAGGTTTGGTACATGGCCTCTTTAAAACTGTAGCTCTGTGCCTTGAATCCAAGGGTGTTGACATTTGCAATATTGTTGCCGATTACATCTAATTTGTTCTGATGAGAACGCAGCCCCGCGACTGCTGAATCCATTGCTCTTAACATACGCTTTCCTTTCTGCTGTTCCTGCCAGCGCGCTTCAGGCAGCTGGCCGGGCCTCCATCCGGTCCCGCCTACATAAAAACAGCACTGTCGATATTTGTAAAAATCCGGTTCTTCATATCATCCTGGGACATGGTAGTGACCACTGTATTATTGGGGATATTCACAATGAACATGCCCTGACTTCCAATAACAGCAACATCCCTGGACCCTTTTTTACGGGCCTCATCCACTGCATGCTCCAAATCGCCTAACAGCTGGTTGTCAATGGCAATGCCCCTTTCTCCCAGACGCTTGGCAGCATGTTTGGAAAAGTTCAGCCTGTCTCCTGCCTTTTCCTGGATAAGCTCTTCAAATCCCTGAATTTCCTCTTTTGTCCGCTGGCGGGCCGCATGCCCTGCCCCAAAAGACTGCGCATGATTCAAATTATGTATTTCATTTATCCCCATAAATTCGTCCTTTCCAGCCGTGTATAAGAAAATCAGGCAAGTATCCCTTTATCCGTCAACGGATTGCCCTCTTCAGCCGCATAGTCATAGGCTGGGAAATCCGTCTTTTCACTTTCCACGTCTTTTTCTTTTGTTTGTTTGCCGTCAGCCTCATCCTTTTTATAAGGGTCATCAATTTTCCCCATTCCAAGGACATAAGATAAGGGGTATTCGTTATCATCCCCCATCAGCTTTAGCACAGGGGTACTTCCCGTAAAGTCTACGGATTCCACTTTTCCATACTGGACTCCTACCGCCATGTCCTGCCCATACGTCCCCTCTTCTGTCACTGCAACCGTAATCTCCTGCCCTACAAGCCCCGCCGCATATACCTGGGTGCTGACCGAGGTCGAGGTCTGAACAGACTCTGTCATGGCGCTGACAGCCTGTATCATGGCCATCTGTGTCATCTGTGCCATCATCTCGCTGTTATCCATGGGATTTGTCATATCCTGGTTTGCAAGCTGAGCGGCCAGCAGTTTAAAATAATCGGTAATGGTCAACGTATTCTTTTCATTGGCCGCCGGGGTATAGGTATTCATGGCGTAAGGATTACCAGTGCCGCTGAGCCTACCCAATAAATCATCTGCCATATGTTTCCTCCTTTCAGACAAGTCCCAGCCTTAGCTGCTGCGCGAATGAATCCGGCTGGCTCCGTCTTTTCTCTCTTTCATCGTCCTGTCTCTGATTACCACGTTCCTGATGGCCCCGGTAGTCCTCCGACTCCTGGTACATCTCCGGCGTATACACCACCGTCTGCTGCCCTGTCTTTTCTTCCAGTATGTTCGCAATCTCACCGGCGCTCTGGCTTAAAAGCTCCAGTGTCTTTGGATTTGCCGACATAATGGATACGGCTGCCCGCCCCGCTTCATATACGACCTTTATGGTCATTTTTCCAAGGGCTGCCGGCTCAAGCTCAATTGTCAGCATACCGTTGTTTCCAGGGAGCTTTGCGGCAATGGTTTTGCCCACATCCACAGGAAATGTTTCCGGGGCGGTCCTGACAGTAACGGTCTCAGGAATGTGCCTGGCTGCTGCCGGCCCGGACATGTCCTGGCTGTTTGCCGGATGGATATATTCAGCATGCACCGGTACTTTCAAGGCTTTGCCGTCCCGGTCCTGTATATCCAAAAGGGGTTTCCCTTTGAAGGATGGTTTCTGCCAATCGGCTGCTTCCTGGTGCCCAGAATGTTCCTCGCGCAGGATTACAGGTTGCATTTCTTTGTCCACCCTGGCGAAACCGGCCTGACTTAATTCCGAATCACGTTCTGATGCTTCTGCTTCTCTGTCCGGCAAAAACGCACGGGACTTCATAGTATGCAGGCTGCTTTCCGCTTTCAGCTCCGCATAATCCGGCATCCGCCTGTCACCGGCTTTGGCAGCTGTCATCTGCTCCGGCCGGACATCCGTTGCTGCCGCAGCTGTAAACGTGCTGTCCGGCTCCAATGGGGGTTCCGGCTGCTCCTGATTCGTCAGTTCAGAATCCGGCGTGTGATTTACAACAGTTTCCAGCATCTGATTGAATGCGGCCTGCAGCTGAACCATGGTTTCTGCCGGGTTCTGGACGATTTCGTCCGTTTGAAGCGGTATGGAAGCCGGCTTTTTCTTTATGCTGTCCGCTTCCTCTGTCTTGCATGGGCCATCGTCTTTTTCCGTTTTTTGTTCCTGTACCGCCTGTTCTTTTCCCTTCAGCATCTGTGAAAAACTCATGTTGATCTCAAGACCATCCAATGGAGCTTCCTTATCTTTTACCAGCTCCGTAGGGCGTCTGATTGGAACCGTATCGATTCTCACCATGTCTCCTACCTCCTTTCCATAAGATATAATTTATAATTATCAGCTGTCTCCAGCCGTAATTATCCTCTTCCTCCATGCCTCATCCTGCCCGCGACCGTGATGCCGCGTATTACAAATTCTTCCATAAATGCCTCTTCTTCCTTCATCTCTGCCTTTTGGTGTTCATTAAACCGGCGTCCCTTCAATTTCTCATACCTGGATGTATCAATGTTGGCAGCTACCACTTCATTTTTCTTTTGCTCTTCCTGCCGCTCCAACAGGTTCAGCTGTACCTTCTGTTCATCAATTTTCTTTTCCATTCCTTCTATGCATCTGTCATACAGCCAGAAGCTTTCAATGGATGCTCCCTGGGTTTTGGTACAGTCAAATCCGTACTGAAAACCGTTTAACTGCTCCTTAAGCTGTTCTATCTCTTCCTTTTTCTGATTTACATTCCTGACGATTGCCGCATGCTCTGTTTTCAGATTGTCTAAAACCTGTGTCTTATAATCAAGCACGGTTTCCAGGCTGTATTTAAACCGTTTCATTTCTGCCCTCCAAGTCATACCGTCTGCCTATATCCATGCTGCTTTTATCATCCAACAATGGATTCCATGAATCCCAGGGTCTCCTCATAGGAAAAGCGTTCGTCTATTCCCTGCTGTAAAAAGGCGTTCATTTTATTGATTTTAGAAACAGCCTCATCTAAGGCTGCATTTGTTCCCTTTTTATAGGCGCCAATGGAAATCAGGTCCGAGTTTTTCTGGTAAAGGCTCAGCATATTACGAAAACGGGAAGAAATCCTGCGGTGCTCCTCATCTACGATTTCAACCATAAGACGGGAGATGCTGGCGCCAATATCGATGGCCGGGAAATGATTTTCATTGGCGAGCTGACGGCTGAGTACGATATGCCCGTCTAATATGCCCCTGACCGTATCGGCAATGGGTTCATTCGTGTCATCTCCCTCCACCAGGACCGTATATACCCCCGTTATGGAACCCTGGCTGAAATTGCCGCTCCGCTCCAATAGCTTCGGAAACTCCGCATAAATGGAAGGAGTATATCCTCTGGCAATCGGCGGTTCCCCTATAGCCAGCCCAATCTCTCTTTGTGCCATGGCGTAACGTGTAAGGGAATCCATCATAAGAAGGACATCGAAACCCTGATCCCTGAAATATTCCGCTATGGTAGTCGCGACCAGCGGACACTTCATTCTCAGCATGGCCGGCTGGTCTGATGTGGCCACAACCAGTACAGAACGCTTCATGCCTTCTTCCCCTAAATCCTTCTGAACAAATTCCAGCACTTCCCTGCCGCGCTCTCCCACCAGGGCAATGACATTGATATCCGTCTTAACATTCTTGGCTATCATACCCATCAGCGTACTTTTACCAACGCCGGAGCCTGCAAATATCCCAATTCTCTGTCCCTTTCCAATGGTGTTGAGGCCATCGATTGCTTTGATTCCAAACTCCAGGCGGTCACGGATCGGGGGCCTATCCAACGGATTCGTGTAGGGGCTGTTGACCGTATAATACTGATTGGCGTGAAAAATGTTCCGTCCATCAATCGGCCTTCCCATGGCATTGATAATCCTGCCCTTAAGAAAATCTCCTACCGGCACCTTCAGGCGCCGCCTTGTATTGCGCACAAAGCTGCCTGACGCGATGCCGCCGGTGGCCTCATAGGTCATCAGCTGTATCCTTCCGTCCTTGAAACCGACCACCTCGGCAGGCATCTGCCGGTTCTGCTCCTCATTGTAAATCAATACAATGTCGCCAATACTGGAACGTCCGCCGGAGGCCTCCATGGACATGCCTACTACATTCTCAATTTTTCCAATATGTCCTACTGTCTCCGACTTCATTATCAGTCCCGGTATCTTCTCAAACATGGCGCTCCTAAACCCTGATATTCTGCAGTATCTCCTTAATATTTTCCAATTGCGTATCCACACTGATGTCTATGATCTCTTCCGGCATCTCAATGATGCAATTGCCGCTATCCTCCTTATCCATGACAATAAACTTGATATTGTCCGATAATCTGGATAGCTCACTGATGATATCCGCATCCGCCTGCATCATCATTTCATATTCTGTTTTTTCCATATAAATCTTGACCCATGCGGTTTTCTTAAGCCTTTCCGTCTCGGATATAATCATACGCTTAATGACTTCTCCACTGGATTTCAGGCTGATATGTATAACCTTTTCCGCCACAGCCACGGAACAATCCTTTAGCTCCTCCAGATATGTCCTAAGGCACTGTTCTTTCGCCTCTTCAACGGAAGCCAGCGCCTGCTTCATATCCTGCCTGAACGTTTCCCTCTGACCGGCCATGGCCTTTCCGTGCTCCTCTACGGCCTTATCGACCCCCGCCTTAAACCCCTCCTCATACCCGGAGCGGTAACCGTCATCTGCGGCAGCACTCATAATATGTTCCGCCTGTTCTCTCGCAGCATCCAGGATATCTTCCGCCATCTTTTTAGATTCCTGTATCCGCTGTTCTGCCTCACGCTTTACCCCTTCCAGAATCTCGTCACTCTCGTTAAGAGTTCCCTCCTTTACACCAACCAGAGACCATTCTCTGGTAACTGGCTCTGCAGGCGGCTTTGGCTGAATGCATTCCTCCCCGCGGTTTTCATCATCTTCCGGTTGCGGGTATGCCTGTACGGGAAGGACAAACTCCTGTATATCCGCTGTCTTATCGGAACGGACGATGCCTCTAGATGAAAATGTTGTCATCTTCTCCTCCCTTATTAATAATGACCTCACCTGCATCTTCCAGACGGCGTATGATGTTAACAATACGCTGCTGTGCTTCTTCCACATCCTTCATTCTTACATTGGTTGTTATCTCCAAATCCGCACGTACGGTTTCTGCCATACGTTTTGACATATTTGTAAAGAATATCTGCTGCATCTCATCGGAAGCAGACTTAAGCGCATACACAATATCCTTGGCATCGCAGTCGCGGATAAAACGCTGTACCGAGCGGTCGTCCATATCAAGGATATTCTCGAATACAAACATCTTGTCGCGGATGCTCTTGGACAGTTCGGGATTTCTCTTATCCAGCTCATCAAAGATCCGTTTTTCATTGCTGCGGTCTACATGGTTCATCACATCCGCCACATAATCCACGCCGCCAAGATTCATATTGTCCTCACTGGTAATGATGGTGGCGAACTTGCGTTTCATTTCTTCCTCTACAATAGCAATAGCCTCGGGGGAAACCCGGTCCATCTTTGCCATGCCCTCCACGGTGGGAATCCGCTTGCTTTCCGGCAGCTGCTCCAGCACCCTGGCCGCCTGTTCAGGGTCCATATACGACATGATAAGGGCAATCACCTGCGGCCGCTCATGCTGCAGAAGGGACAACAACGCTTTTGGGTCCCCCTTCATAAAGAAGTTAAAGGGCCTGGACTGAAGGGTTTTGGATACCTTTTCCAGAAGGGACCTGGCCGTGGTCTCACCAAACGCCTTTTCCAGTACGTTCCTGGCATAGTCCAGCCCTCCGTCCGTCATCATCTTATGGGTCAGGCAGAGCTTATAAAATTCATCCAATGCCCCCTCCACCTGGCTGTTGGTGGTCTTTCCCATCTTAGCCACCTCATAGGTCAAATCCTCTATGTCCTGTTCATTTAAATATTTATAAATCTGGGAGGCCCTGTCTGCTCCGAGAGATACCACCACAATCGCGGCTTTTTGCTTCGGATCCAAATTCCTGAAATCCGTTTTATCCTTTGCGGGAACGGCATCCTGTTTGCTTTTATTTGCTGTTTGATTCGCCAATGCGTTTTCCGCCATTTAAATCTCCCTCCCCTCTCAGCCAGCTCTGCACCAGTTTTGCCGCAATTTGAGGATTCTGGTCCACAAACTCGCCTATATTCTGTTTCAGCTTGAGGCTGTGCTGCATACGCAGGTTAAGTATCTGTTCATTTTTCTCCATTTCCTCATCTCTATACTGCGTATCCAATCCTGTCTCGGCTGCAGGGGCACTGGGAAACTCTTCCTCCGGCGCGGACTCCACCGTCAGCTCCACGTCATCCAAGCTATCCCTCTTCTTCCGCTTTCTTCCTGCCAACAGCAGCACAAAAAGAAGAAGGATTAGGATGCCTCCCGCAATCACGGCTATTATAATAGGAAGCGGAAAACTTCTGGCCTGGGTCTGGGCTGACGCTGCCGCAACAGGCTGTGCAGCTGCCTGACCGGATGATGACAGGGCCCTGATGATAGTTATCTTTTGCCGCGCTTCCTCCCTGCTGATGCCAGCCGAATCCGCCACCAGGTTAATCAGGTCCTGTACAGGTATGGATGTATCGTCTGTATCAATCACGATACCAATGGTAGTGTTCTCCAATACCCCCGGGTCCACCTGGCGCTGCTCCTTAACGGAATCATACAGCCATTCCCTGGCAGCACTGCTGTTTGCATATAGGTCGGTAGAGGTCTGCGTGCCATTCTGATTGGTATATCTCGGCGTGTCCGCGTTCGCGTCCGCGCCCACAACCCCTCCGCTGCCTGGAACAGCAGCTCCGGAATTTTCATTCGCCGTATCTTCTTTATATAGAAGACCTGTTTTATCCTGTTCATCTATCTTTTCAGGAGTTGTATACCGGGTATTCTCCTGTATCAGCTTTTCCATATTAAGCGTGCCCTTGACCGATACGGCAGTCTTACCCTGTCCATACAGCTTCTCAAGCACTCTGCGCACATTGGCCGCTATATTATTTTCAACCAGACTTGTGAGCGCAGTCACATCCTTAGCGCTTCCATAGTCTCCGTCATCTGAGCGGCCGCCGACCTCCATCATGGTATCTGCATCGAATACCGCAACATTTGTAAAGTTCATCCCCCTGACAGATGTGGCTATCAGGTTTTTAATCGCAGCGGCCCCGTTATCCGAAAGGCTTCTCCCGCTCATCATCGTGACCACAACCGACGCGGACGCTTCTACTTCCGTATTATCCCCATAGGCATACACCGGTTCCTCAGCCTCCGCTATGGTTACCTTAGCGTCCTGGACACCGTCAAACAAACGAATCTGTGCTCCAAGCCTATCCTGCAGTTCATAAAGCGTGTACTGCTTTTTATCCGATTCCGTTGTCATAAGGCCGGTATTATTACGGTATGTGTCATATGAAAAACCACTTTTGGGATATCCCATGCTAAGAAACTCTGCCCTGATCTGATTTACATTGGCGGAGGATACGCGAATCGCCCCTTCCCTGTCATTAAAACGGTAGTCAACTCCCTGCTCCGAAAGCAAGGCGACCACCTGCTGGGCCTCCTCCTGGTTCAAACCTGTAAATAATGTGCTGTAATCCCTTCCCAGCCCAAATTTCAATGCCAAAACACCGATAATAGCAATTGCGACAGTGCCTGTCACAATTGCTATTATCACTTTCTTTGTTTTGTCCGATAATTTCTGCCAATAGTCCTTTACCCTCTGCACCTTTAATACCCAGCCTTCTGTTTTTGTTTATCAGATCAATATTTAAATACTCATCTTAATTAGTTCGTTATACGATTCCATGGCCTTATTCCTTAATGAAATCAGCACATCCAGACTAAGCGCGGCTTTTGCCTGTGCAATCGGCAGACTATGTACGTCATCAAGCTTTCCCGCAGCCAGAAGGTATTGCTTCTGTTCCAAGTCCTTCTCTGCGGCATATACCTGGTCCACTACATTATGAAAGATATCCTTAAACAACGTTGGTTCATTATTTCCGGCCTGATTTTCTTTGCCCGGCAATAAATCAGCCGCTGTGTCCCACACTTTCATGGGTGTGATAAATGTCATTGCCTCCATTTCCAATCATCTCTCCCTTACCGTAATCATCTGTATCTACAAGGTCCTGTGAACTTTGCTTAAAATACCTTTGCAGCGCTTTTCAAACGGTTAATATCGCTGTTGATAGAACTGAGCATGTATTGATACTCATATGCGGTCCTCACCAGCTCCACCTGTTCCTGATCCATATCCACGCTATTGCCATCCAGCCGGCTGGATTCAGCCCATGTTGTATTCACTCCCACCCTGGTCTGTCCAATGGCATGCGCTATGCCGTTTCTCGGATTCGGTCTTTTGGCCGCGTTTTGGATACGATGCGCAAGTTCCTCCTCAAATGTCACATACTGGGCCTTAAATCCCGGCGTATCTACATTGGCAATATTGTTCAGGGTAACAATCTGTCTTCCCCACAGATAATCCAGTACCCTTTCCGTCATCATGATTCCATTCCCATATAATCCGGACACGTTTCTCCCCCTCTTCTGTTCTAGGGTGATATACACCTATTCCTCAAATTCCTGCCGGTTAGCAAAAACCTTGGCCGCCTGTTCATTTTCCATGGATGTTCTCATATTATGTTCCGCATTTACTGCCACACCCAGCATTTTCATAAAATTTCTTTTATTTGCTGGAGTAAACTGTCTAAAAATCTCTACTATTATCTCCTCCTTTGTTTTCTCCATAAAATCCACCCCTTTCAATTGATGGCTTTTGCTATCATGCGTAGGAAACAATATTCTTAGAATTCATATCACGCCTGTACGTTGTATATCGTAGAATACCAAAGTTTTTATTCTTTTGTTATACAATACTATCACTAAGTTAATAAAAAATCAAGATTTGATGCTATTATTTCCCAAAAAAAGTATTGTCTATTTCGACAATCTCCCTTGCTTTAAAACATTTTAAAATCATATGCTCCAAACCGAGCCCGTAATGCATTTTTACGATTTGCTTATTTAAAAATGAAACAGCTTGAATTTTTTTCGGCCTATGATATGATTATATTTGTGATATTAGTGTATTACATTCATCACATCTGTATTAAAACAGCACCACCAACAACAGAAAAACGTGATTAGAAATGAGGTTATCATATGCTTCAACGTTTAAAGCTCTTACGAAAGACCCTTGGGTATACCCAGTCTGAATTTGCAAAATACTTAGGTATCACACAGACCGCATATTCTATGATTGAAAATGGCATCCGGCCATTATCAGATAAATATGTCCGGGTTATCTGCATTACCTTCAATGTATCTGAGCATTACTTACTAACCGGGGAAGGTGAGATGTTCCAGTCTTCTCCATATGAAAAGGAGCTTCTTACACTTTATGGAAAGCTTGTACCGGAAACACAGGAATATCTCCTTGTAATCGCAAAAGAGCTTCTTAAAATCCAGCAAAAACTCCTGCATGAAGGTGAATCAAGACACCTGCATGATGAAAAATGATTGTTCAGACATGTACATATGGGATAGGCCTTCTTGGTGATAAAGTGAGATGTCTAAACTTAAAAATGTAATATGCATATAGCATTTTGGACGACTATGTTTTTTTATTACGGATATGTTCGTCTGGGATGGACATCTGACCGATTCCAGGCAGATTCTCTGGTAATCTACACGGCTATTTCTGTATCTCTTTAAGAATTCTTCCAAACATTTTCGTCCATGATATGCTTTAGGGTATTGATAGAAACATAATTGAAGGTGCTTAGATATAAGCGGGTGCGACATTGTGCTATAGAACATTGTAGATAATTTAAGGTATTGGTGATTCACGATTGGAGCTTCTGAAAGTAGGCGGGACATGGTGATGTCACCCCCAAGAGCGGAGCCTGCCAAAAACTCTGCCAGAGCACCATGAAGTGTATTGTTTAGAAGATCCGATGAGTTCCAGGCCCAAAGGCATTAAGAGGAATGCCAATTCTCCAATCTTTGAAAAAAGCGGTACAAGCTTCGCCGCAAATTCTTACTCTCTTAGGATAGCGGAAATACCGCTGTTACAAAAATGGACGTATCAATCAGCCTCTACCGCATGAAGCACCTTCCGCCGGTCTTTCCCCAGCCGGCATGAAAGACCTTATTCCATTATAGCAGCCGTACCCACCCCCACAATGTTTCCATCTGAATCATATCTGATTGCAAAACCATCCTTGTTCCAGCTGCATTCAAAGATGAATCCCAAAAAAACCTCACTTGTATTTCCATCGTTTACATCATCAATATAAATTCGACTGGGCTTTACAACTTTACATAAATCTGCTGAAGTACATAGTTTGGAATATTCGCAAAAACCATCTTCTGCCCTGTCTTTTACTTCCGTTTCATAAAAGTGTCGTATTGCCGTTGTAGCTTCAGCTATTTTTACATTGATATTTTCACTAAACTTTTTCGCAGCTGCAACCATTTCCGGCGTTATGCAAGCAGAACCTGCATTCTCTCTTAAGCGAAAAATCAAGCTAATCGTGTATTGTCTTCCAAACATCTTTATTGTGATTGACATATCTTCAATCTCATTTGAATTCATTTTATTTCCTCCAAATATATTTTGGCATACCGGGCCGCATATGCTGCGGAACGGTCTACCTTGGTGCAATCCTTGCCGGAAAAAGCGCCGCCGCCATGGCGCGCATAACCACCGTAGGTATCAACAATAATCTTCCGACCTGTAAGACCGCTGTCTCCGTGCGGCCCGCCGATCACAAAACGTCCTGTGGGATTGATGAAGAATTTCGTATTTTCATCCACCATATCCCGTGGAAGTATCGGATCAAAAATGTATTTTTTGACATCCGCATGTATCTGTTCCTGGGATACACGATCATCATGCTGCGCAGAAAGTACCACTGCCTCCAGGCGCACTGGCCTGTCGTTCCCATCATACTCCACGGTTACCTGGGACTTGCCGTCCGGTCGGAGGTAGCTGAGCGTGCCGTTCTTTCTTACCTCGGTCAGGCGTTTTGTCAGCTTGTGTGCCATGGAAATACCATATGGCATATACTCCTCTGTCTCATTGGCGGCAAAGCCAAACATCATTCCCTGGTCTCCTGCGCCAATGGCATCCATCTCATCTTCAGACATCCTGTTTTCTTTTGCTTCCAGAGCCTTATCCACCCCCAGCGCAATATCCCTTGACTGTTCATCAATCGTGGTAATTACGCCGCAGGTGTCACAATCAAACCCGTAACTCCCGTGGTTATATCCAATCTCCCGGACAGTCTGGCGGACAAGCTTCTGGATATCCACATATGCATTTGTTGTAATCTCCCCATCACCAGTACCAGGCCAGTGGTAATGGCCGTCTCACAAGCCACACGGCTCATCGGGTCCTGAGATATCAGCGCATCCAGAATGGCATCTGAAATGGCGTCGCACATTTTATCCGGATGCCCCTCCGTCACAGATTCAGAGGTAAACAATCTTTTTTCCATTAAAATCCACATCCCCTATCCGTTCATAGATTATGATTTGTCATCTTCATCGGCCGGACACCAGGCCTGTCCAAATTTAACATCCCGAAAGAGCGCCGCTAACCCCGTGATTTGCTTAAGACGCAGTATCTCGTCCTTGTCCATCCCCAAATGTTTCGATATCCATGCATCCGAACGTCCCAATTCATGCAATTCCTTAATAATGTTACTCATTAAATCTACATCATGACTTCCTCTGGCCCTATTATGCCGGATTGTACTGGCCATGCGTTTATCAAGTGGCTTATCAATAACCGTTACCGGCAAAAGTCCATGTTCCCTTTCGTATATATCTGGATGCTTGAGCATGACCGTGTAACGATGGAATCCGTCAACAATCATATATTTATCCTGTAATTTGCTGTAATAGCAAACAATCGGCATTGTATAGCCGTCCTCTTTAATGCTTTCATACAAGAGCCGCATTTCAGGTGTGGGAACCTTATTCGGATTGTAGGTATTCGGCACTATCTTTTCTATCGGCACAGCAATCACATTATACACGGGACTCCGATAATCCATAATTAAAATCCTCTATGCTTTCATATTTTTTCTTTATCAAATCCAACCGCTTCTGCTGCTGACGTGTTAATCCGAATCCCATGAAACGGCATATATGATCATTTTTCAGGATGCAGTAGCACATTCGTTTCCAGCTTGGTATATCCTTTGTGGATTTTATGTTGTCGGTATCATCAGGAATCGGCCCCAGAAAAATAATCCGTGACTTTTTATCCAGCGTATAATTAGAGACCCCGTTGCGTTTTATTCCGTACCCATTCTGTTCCAGCTCCCTTATTGTTTTTTCATCCAGGCCGCCGCCCGTTTCATGCCAAAAATGGATTGATGTATTAAATTTACGGATATAATTATTACGCAGCCTCTTTGGAAGCGTATCCAATAGAAACTGTGTATAGGATTTCCAGGTATGTCCCTGCGGCAGTGCAATACTCCGGTATCCCATCGCTTTTGTACGCCCATAAATCGCAGCGAAATTGGCTCCCTGAACGCGCCCCACCAGCCTGCACCATATTTCCGTGTCTATCACCCTATACAGGTTGAGGGCATCCTTCGAATAGTCATTGAATGGCGAAGCCACCCTCATCTGGGACACTGTAAGCCCCGCTTTATAATAAAGGTCATAAAGTTTATTATAATCATAGGAAAACAGATAATTGGCATGCCATATATCGTTTGCTTTCCAATCATATAGCGGGGATGCGCACCAGACATTTTTAAACTGCTTGCTAATCCAGCATTCATCTTTATACCCATATTTTTTATTTAAGAACCCACTATACCTTTGAAGCGACTCATCTGCACGTATTCCCAGCAGACAAACCGTTTTTCTATCCCCATGGCTCTTCCGGTACCATCGGCCAAATTGTTTGGCCAAATCCTCCTGATGCATGCGATAGCGATAAGTGGTTATAGGGTTATGGTCCAGATTGATTACATATTCCTTGTCAGGCATCTGGCGGACCCATTGTTCTTTTTTCGTATCATCCCAAGGATACCAATACATTTCATAACTGCTCAATGCAGTCCGGGTTGCCATGGGCAAACAAACCCAGTATAACTCTGCCTCCCCCTTGATGCGTTCAAACGTTCTTTCAATATATTGCGTTGTTACAGTATACTGGGCTTCAAAATCCTGATGGAATACCCCAATATGTCTATCCGGATAATATTTCTTTCTAAAATCCAGAACCAGATTTAAAAGCAGGCCGCTGTCCTTTCCTCCTGAAAATGATATGTAGATATTTTCAAACTCGCAAAAAATAAATTGTAACCGTTCTAATAATGCTTCATAAACATTTTGTTTCAGATATTTTTTCTCCATTACCTTGTATGCTTACTTTCTCTTTCGTAAAAATCGTGAACTGTCCGTCTTACACACTGCCCTGGTTATAACCCCCTCCAACCCCCTTTTCTTTATATCTCGACAAATTTTTCATTTTTATAAGCAGGAAATTATCATATGTATCAATATCCATCCTCCCCCAGGAAACCGGAGGGTCTGCACATCTGCATTTGTAAGGATGTCCGCATGCTGAGGAAACGCACCCCTGCCAAAAAATCCGGCCCCGGAACAGTTTTTCTGCTCCAAAGCCGGATTCCTTTAAAACGAAGCTCTCTCTATCATCTTGTTTATCCAATTTTTACGCTATATTTTCCTCTAAACCTACACTCCATAATTTTGGTATCATGCGGCCCAAACTTGAACTGTTCCATCAGAAGAACTATAATGTGTTTTATACGAAGGTGGTACATGGTGGACTATATGGCTTTGAGAAAAGCGAGTTAAAATGGGGTGCCGCACCCCGTAAAACAAATTACGATTGTACTGCTGGCAGGATTTTTAGGGCTGGAACGATTGGCACAATGCGGCTGATGCCCAAAGATGCAAAAAAGCCCGCCGATGAATGGCGAAAGGGGCATAAATATGAGTAGAATTTTACTTCTTGAGGATGATTTAAGTTTAATTAACGGACTGACATTTACGTTCAAAAAGCAGGGCCATGAGGCTGACATTGCAAGAACACTGGATGAGGCAGAAAAAATATGGTCTGACGGGAAATATGATCTGCTGATTCTGGATGTCTCTTTGCCGGATGGCTCCGGCTTTGATTTCTGTAAGATGGTGCGGCAAGTTTCCAGAGTCCCGATTATCTTCTTAACCGCGTCTGACGAGGAAACAAGTATTATCATGGGACTGGACATGGGCGGTGATGACTATATCACGAAACCGTTTAAGCTGGGGGTTCTGATTTCAAGAATCAATGCGCTTCTCCGCCGGGTAAAAGATTTTGGTACAGCAGATACAGAACTTCAATCCAACGGAATACGGGTACTGCTATTACAAGGGCAGGTGTATAAAAACGGGGAACGTTTGGAATTAACTGCGGCAGAGTACAAATTGCTGTGCTTCTTCATGCAAAATCCCAATACGGTGTTATCGAAAGAAAAAATCTTAGATAAGCTGTGGGACTGTGAGGGCAACTATATAGACAATAATACACTCACCGTGTATATTCGCCGGCTGCGTATGAAAGTAGAGGACAATCCCGGCGAGCCGCAGATGATAGTAACGGTCCGGCGAATGGGCTATAAATGGAATGTTGTACGGTGAGGTATACCATGAAGCTATTTGTAAATAATGAAAATAAACGGTTTATCGGTGCTGCTGCTGCCGTTCTGCTTCTGTACGCGATACTCGGTGAAGCCTTAATATGGGTATACTGCAAAAAGCTGTCCGTGGTGTTTTTTATCCTGTTCCTGCTTTTAGCAGCCTGTATCCTTACAATATATGTTCGGTACCTACTCCGGCAGAGCAGAATCATTAAAAGTGCGCTCCATCAGATTGATGCCTATCTCGATGGCGATATGGAAGCCCGTATCGACTGTGATTATGAGGGGGAATTATACCGTCTGTTCCATGAAATCAATACAATGGCGGCGGTATTGAACGCCCATGCAGTAAACGGGATGAGGGACAAAGATTTTTTGAAAGACACCCTATCTGATATTTCCCATCAGCTCAAGACCCCTCTGGCGGCATTGAACATCTATAACGGACTTCTGCAAAATGAAGCAGAAAATCTGCCGGAAATTAAAGAGTTTGCCGAGCTGTCCGAACAGGAAATTGACCGGATTGAAACACTGGTACAGAATTTGCTTAAAATTGCCCGCCTGGACGCCGGAACGCTGGAGATGGAAAAGGCTCCTCAGAATATTCCCGATATGATGAATGACATAGAGCTTCATTTCTCCTATCGTGCCAAGCTGGAACACAAAAGGCTTACACTCTCAGGAAACAATCATATCATTTTTCCCTGTGACCGGGATTGGCTGATAGAGGCAATCAGTAATATTGTCAAAAATGCCTTTGACCACACGAAAGAGGGCGATTCCATTCAGATTGAATGGGAACAGTTTGCGTCCATCATTCAGATTAAAGTGAAGGATACAGGCTGTGGCATCCATCCAGAGGATTTACACCACATTTTCAAACGGTTTTATCGGAGCCGCTTCTTACAGGATACGCAGGGCACTGGTTTGGGCCTCCCTTTGGCAAAGGCAATCATTAAAGCACATGACGGCACGATTGAAGTCGAAAGTGTACTGGGAGCTGGCACAACGTTCCGTATCAACCTTCTGATTCCTACAAAATTGTAGTCTTACGGTAATATCACAGTAAGGTGGCGGTGGTAATCTTTTGGTATCATCAAAAAAAGAGGTGTTAATAACATGAATCTATTAGAAGTTCAATCATTGTCTAAAACCTATGGTACTGGTGATATTGCGGTTCATGCCTTAAAGGCTGCCACCTTTTCCGTGCCGAAAGGGGAGTTTGTCGCAATTGTGGGAGAATCCGGCTCCGGGAAAAGTACACTGTTGAATATGCTGGGGGCGCTGGACACACCCACTTCTGGTAAGGTCTTCATTGACGGCAAAGATATATTCTCCATGCAGGACCAGGCGCTTACGGTTTTCAGACGCAGAAACATCGGTTTTATTTTTCAGTCTTTTAATTTGATACCGGAACTGACGGTTGAGCAGAATATCATTTTCCCGGTTCTGCTGGATTACCAGAAACCCAACAAAAAATATTTGGAAGAGCTTTTAACGGTTTTGAATCTGAAAGAACGGCGGGACCATCTTCCCAGCCAGTTATCCGGCGGTCAACAACAGCGTGTAGCGATTGGTCGTGCACTGATTACACGGCCCTCCCTGATTCTGGCAGACGAGCCGACCGGTAACCTGGATACGCAAAATACCAGTGAAGTAATCTCGCTCTTAAAAGACGCATCCAAAAAATACGAGCAAACCATTATAATGATTACCCATAGCCGCAGCATCGCCCAGACAGCAGACCGGGTATTGCAGGTGTCGGACGGTGTACTGACTGATTTTGGGAGGTGCCGGGAATGAAAAGCTATTTAAGTTTAATTCCAATCTCTGCAAAGGTACACCGCCGGCAAAACCGTATGACATTACTTTGTATCATCTTTGCTGTATTCATGGTAACCGCAGTGTTCAGCATGGCGGAAATGGGGGCAAGGATGGAACAGGCAAGGCTCGCAGAAAAGCATGATGGATTTTCCATATCTGTTTTGTTTAACAGCACCATGGGGCAGACGCTCCTGTTGAGTGCCGGGATTATATTCCTGCTGATTTTATTTGCAGGCGTATTGATGATTTCCAGCAGTCTCAATAGCAGCGTGGCACAAAGAACGAAATTCTTTGGAATGATGCGCTGTATTGGAATGAGCAAAAAACAGATTGTTCGATTCGTGCGTCTGGAAGCATTAAACTGGTGTAAGACAGCAGTTCCAATCGGGCTTGCCCTTGGTGTGTCAGCTTCCTGGATACTGTGCGGTGTTTTGCGGTATGCTGTTGGAGAAGAATTTTCCAATATTCCGCTTTTTGGCATTAGTGTAATTGGGATTGTCAGCGGCATTATTGTGGGAGTTGTCACGGTGCTATTGGCGGCAAGGTCTCCAGCAAATCAGGCGGCCAAGGTATCTCCCGTTGCGGCTGTTTCCGGAAATTCAGAACATGGAAAAATGAAGAATCACACGTTCCATGCCCGCTCTATCAAAATAGAAACAGCACTTGGCATCCACCACGCTACTTCTGCAAAGAAAAACCTGCTTTTAATGACAGGCTCGTTTGCCCTTAGCATTATCCTTTTTTTGAGCTTTACGGTCCTGATTGATTTTGTCAACCATCTTATGCCCCAATCGGCAGCCACTTCAGATATTGATATTTCAAGCAGTGACGGATTAAATTCTATCGACAATGCATTGGCGGAAACACTTCGGGGAATGAACGGCGTAAAACAGGTGTACGGACGCCGGGGCAGCTTTGATATTCCGGCAGAGAGGGACACAGGGACAATGGTTTCCAGTACCGTTGACCTTGTCTCCTTTGACGATTTTGATTTGGATTGTCTCAAAAAGGACGGAGCGCTCCGTCAAGGCAGTAATCTTTCTAAAGTCTATGGAAACAGTAACTATGCGCTTGCAGCTTGGGATAAAGACAGTTCGTGGAAAATTGGTGATAAAATCCTTATCGGGGATGAAGAAATTGAAATTGCCGGTTTACTGAAATACGATCCATTCAGCAGCAATGGTCTTACAAACGGAAAAATTACACTGATTACTTCCGGCCAAACCTTCACCCGCTTGACAGGCATAACCGGATACTCACTCATTATGGTACAGACAACTTCTCAAGCAACGGACGAAGATGTATCTCAGCTCTGCAATACCGCGGCGGAGAGCGGCAATCATTTCAGTGATAAGCGGGACCAGCGCACATCAGGCACTTATCTGGCATTTGTGTTCTGTATCTATTGCTTTTTAGGAATTATTACATTGGTTACGGTACTGAATATCGTGAACAGCATTTCAATGAGTGTATCGGCCAAAATCAAGCAATATGGTGCTATGCGGGCAGTCGGAATGGACGAACAGCAAATCACAAAAATGATTTTTGCGGAGGCATTGACCTATGCCTTTTGGGGCGGCGGAATTGGCTGTGCAATTGGTTTGCCATTTAGCAAAATGCTATATGACTTTCTCATTTCTGATCACTTCCCCTACGCGGTATGGAGTTTACCGGTGCGTTCATTAGTAATCATTCTTCTGTTTGTTGCTTTTGCGGCAACGCTTGCTGCTTATGCTCCGGCTAAAAGAATACGGAATACATCTGTGACGGAGACAATTAACGAGCTATAACTGCATTCAGTTTTCGGCAGGGCAGCTTTGAGAAATCAAGGCTGTCTTATTTTTTACTGGATAATCACACCACTTTTACACATAATTATTATGTAGCCCTATTTCTCCGAAGGCAGAGCAGACCCCAAAAGGAGAGGACGCCGCTGATTCGTCACAGTCCATCCAAAGGAGATGTTTATTGCTGTAGGCCCGGTCCAGCGCGGCGTGCTCTTCCTCATAAAAGTCGTAGTACATTATCCTGAAAAGCTGGAATTTATCTCTTTAAATTGCAATTCCATTCCCATCCTTATCCAGGAAAATCAAACTGCGCTGTTATATCCGTATCGTCTAAATGTGCCCCCCCCATCAATATAGTGACAATCTCCTGCAAACATTCTCCCCAATAATCAAAAACTTCCGCACAGTGTTCTTCACCCTCATCAAGCGGTAATTTGGTGGCTCCCTCAAAACTGACGTTTTCCTCTGTCGGATTGGAATTATCATACACACAAAATAGCTCGTACATTTCTCCAAAAGAGTATTTAGAAATGTAGGTGTCAATAATAGTATTACAGATAGACTTTTCCTGTTCCGATAGGGGAGTATCCCTTTTTGCTATGTTGTTATTGATCTCTTGATTTGACCGAAGTCTGCTCTACTTGCCTGTCCGGGATTTGACCTGTATAATGGCGGTAACATTATACAGAAAGAAAAAAGTCCCAGGGAACCTCTCCTGCAAGGAGGTTTCTGATATTTTTTGTTGAGAGCAGAGATACCTGCATCTGCCCGGTGTGCCAGTCACAGATTGCCAATACCACCAACGCAAGTCCAGCGGCAATCCCGCCGCAAATCAAAACTGGTTTCGTAGCTTTTCCCTTTCCACCCTGATAAGGGTCAAAAAAAGTACCATGGTTTCCCATGATACTTTTCATCGTCAGTTATTTACTTTTAGCGCCCCCCTGTCCGGCTCGGGCTGCACGGCTTCCTGCTCCATCATGCGATGCATTTCAATCGTCTTGTTGCAAAACTCCAACAACCTCGGAATATCCTCCAGTGCAGTTTCCCACACACGGTCAATGTCTATCGCACCATAATTGTGTGCAAATAGGTTACGCATCCCCTTAATCGCCGGCCAGTAAATAGTTGCTTTCGTCGCTCCCCGGAAGTCCTCCGGCAAGTGTCCTGTCAATTCTCCTAACTGGAAAAGGCTCATGCAGACAGAGTTGCGGAAATCCTTATCCGTTTCAAAAACTGCTTTGTCTTTTCCGAATCGTTCCAGCGTTTCCTGCACATCAATACAATAATGACGGATATGCTCTAAAATATCAGCGGCTTTCTTCTTCATAAATCAGCTTCTCATCCTCCTTGATATGCTTTTTGAAACTTTCTGTGCGTTCTGCGTTGGCACGGTGGTTCAGCGCCTCCGTGGTAACTAAATCCACCGGCTTATGCAACGCCTCTGTCAAATCGCTGTAAAGTCCGCCGAGCCCAAACATACTCCGTACCTGCCCGCCGTCAATACGCAAATCAATATCACTCTCAGGCAGGGCGTCCCCACGGGCGTAAGAGCCAAACAGATAGGCTCTGCTAACGCCATATTTTTCAAGTATCGGCGCAATGATCCTGCTAATTTCGCTTACCGCATAAATCCCATCCATTTTCTCACCCCTTTCCTGTAAAACTCAATGCTATATTTATATTATAGCATTGGCGGTTTTCTATTGCAATAACCGCATTTTTGAGTTTTACCATAATCATAGGATTGGTGCTGTAAACAGTATCAATCCTATGATGCTCTTGTTATAAAGTTAATAATTCAGTTATTATAATCTCTATAGTGGCTCAGTTGTCAAGACAAAAATCTAAGATTTTTATAATGAACTGATATGGTTGATATGTAACGAGGAACATGGGGAGGATAGTGGAACACTCCCCAGATCCATATATGCATTAAGCTACATAAGGCAGAAGCATTGCCGGGTAGTAGCACTCAGCAGGTGTTTTGTAATCAAGGGCAGAATGGCATCTCTCAAAGTTGTAGGTGTGGACATAACGTCCAATAGCAGATCTGGCTTCCTTGATGTTGTTATACAGTGTCAGATAAGCTTCTTCATACTTGAAGCT
>CDZO01027815.1_pt1 | contig 123465 bp, 150 predicted proteins | sample 480641 | NCBI WGS metagenome assembly CDZO01 (sample SAMEA3182088, study PRJEB8094) | gut metagenome | biome: human; feature: gut; material: Stool; isolation source: human stools | place: Canada | collected 2013-02-05
AAGTTTGTCTGGTGCGGATTCCTGGACTTCCCGGAGATGGGGAAGTGCTTCAAGGAAGCGGCTGCGCCAGCCCCCCACACTGTTATAGTGCATGTTCAGCCGGGCGGATATTTCCTGGTTTGTAAGCCCCTCACTTGCCATCAGGGCAATACTGGCACGGTTTGTGAGACTGGCGGGCATGGTTCGGCTTCTGGAAAAAGTGTTTAAAATGTTTTTTATTTCGTCTGTCAGAACAGGGATAGTATCAATCGTCTTTTTACGCATAATGGTCATCCTTTAGTATGGTAGATAAAACTATTATGCACGAAGAAGAACATTTATGGAAGTACTAATTTTATTCACAGAAATTAATGCAATTCTGTACTAGTCCCATGTATAATATGATTTTCATGCATCCATGATACTGCTGTCTGGATATCATCATTTTCGGAATGCCATATTATAACACTTGGATTACATCCAAAATCATTCCAAATCGTGTCTCTGTATTTATTTATAATGCCATATATATTTTTACCGGATCTATCCTCTTTTGTAAACTCGTTCACAATATCTTTAAATTGCTTACTTGCCTGATCATAGTCTAATAATTCAAATTCTAATAATTGTTCTTTATTTATGCTCTGAATTATTTCTTCTGCAGTATGTTTTGCAATTATTCTGTAGTACTGATTTATTAAATTAATCGTATGTATCAGGAGTTGCATATCAGTAGTTTTGCCTCTGAGTAACATATTATATACGCACACACACACTTCAAGGACATCAATTAAATAGTTCCTGTATGGCATCGGCATATATACATTTCTCATGGTCTCCTGTATTTTCCCAATAAATGCATATAGCGTCTCTCTATCCGCTTTGTTTGCTACTCCATCTACCAAGGGTACTTGAAAATACTGCGGTTTACTCCAGCAAAAGTCTTCTTTCAATTTGACGCTATACATATTTTCATCATACGGTTTTTGTGCCGGTATCACCACATTATAAGCACACCATTTACTTGTATACATACTTATATCAGAGCAAGTAAAATACGATATTCCTTGTACCTTATCTCGATTTCTCTGAACCCATTGCATCAACATCTGAGGAATAATATACTCTTGTTTATAAGATACCCGACCACTATGATTTACAAACCCACAAGCCAATACTAACGGATATTGCTTTACATACATAGAAGCTACCTTTAACCATGTATCAAAATTGTTATGTTTAATAGAAACACCCCACAAATAAATTTCTTCCGGTGCATACAAGGCCAAAAACTTAAATTCCTTATCTATGTTTCTGGTAGTTGCTCCACATAATTTTTCATATTGGAATTCTGAATAATAATATTTTGCCGGATATCCACACTCCTGCCAAGCAAGCGGAAGCATTGATGACAAATACAAGCTCGGGAATCCTGCTATACTGAATCTTTCATTATTAGAAAAAGCCTTTTTGCTCAAAGGAATATGAAACAATTCATTCGGATTATTCTGAATATAAGGAGTTTCCTCTTCAACACCTCTTACTCTGTAAAACTGCTGATTTGGTGTAATGCGTAGCTGAGTCCAACCACAATTTTTAATCAAAACCCAGTTATCAATAGATGCTATAAACAAATCTTTCTCCAGATTTTGCATCAATATATCTAATTCTTCCTGTGCGGCTTTAGGATTAGCATTTTCATAATGTTCAAAAATACCAGAAACAACCTTAAAGTTTTCCTCTACCGCTTTTATTACGCCTGTCATCGTTTCGTTTATTTTGTTCTGTTTTTCTGCTTCAAATTCACTGCCATCAATTAACCTTAATAGTTTTAAATAGCTCGATGCTTCTTCCTTATATTTTTCAGAAATGTCAAAATTCACATCAAAATATCTTTTAGGCAAATTTGTATTTCTTAAAAAATCCTCTATTTTTATTCCCATATTACCTTATACCTCCACATAACCTCATTTGTAAAATTACATCTTTCTGCTCTTATCATCATATTCCTTGACGCAATTTCTCAACTGCCTCATCATAAACTTGTTTCGTGTAATCATCAAACAGCACCCATTCCACCAACTCAAAAGCTTGCTCGTTTTCATTCAAGAAGCTGTTCACTGTCCTAACAGCTATTTTCGCTGCCTGCTCAACCGGGAAACAATAAATGCCTGTAGAAATGGACGGAAAAGCTATTCTCCGAATTCCATTTTCCAGAGCCACTTTCATGGAATTGTAATAACACTGTCCCAAAAACTCTGCTTCATTTTTACCGCCACCATTCCATACCGGCCCTACTGTATGTATCACATAATCACAGTGAAGATTATATCCTTTTGTTATTTTTGCTTGTCCGGTTTTACAACCACCAAGCAACCTGCATTCAAAAAGCAGTTCCTTACCGGCAGCTCTATGTATTGCACCATCAACACCACCGCCTCCTAAAAGACTGGAATTCGCTGCATTTACAATAGCCTGTACATCTGTAATTTTCGTAATGTCACCCTTTATAGTCTTTATCATTTAACATCCCACCTGATTTAAATTTCCCATTTTTTTGAATATCCTCTCTTTTTGGGTTTCATCGCTAAACTTTAATTCAAATCCTCTGTGCTCATAAAATCTATTTCTATTATCTCTTCTCTCATCAGTTTCTTCATCTACACTAGATAACTTACCATATTATTGAAGTACATTTTTAACTGTCTACTAGTAGGAATACAATTTTTCTTTCGTACTGGCATCCCACAACTGAATCCTACTCCAAAAACAGGAACCAATCTATTAGTTTTAAAAGCTTGCACAAAGAAAGTCTTTGTTTCTTCTGAAGCAACTAACATCTTTTCCACAATTGTAACTCCCCTAATTAGTTTCTATATTTTCACTATTCTGACATATTTATATACTATCATACGATTAAACCTTTTTCTACCAAAAGCATCTTAGAATCCCCATTTCCCCCCTGCCAACAATAAAACCCTCAGCCCACCGTCTGAGGATTTTATTCTTAGCAGCGTTCCATATACCACCCCGGCAGGAGCGCTCCCTTCGGATTGGCTCCCGCCTTCCTTAATCTTCAAAATCTATCCGTTGTATCATCACAATGCCGGACTGAAACTGTATCTCTATCTTGCTTTCATTAATAACCCTGACTGCCCGCAGCAGACGTCTTACCAGATCATCGTCAAATTCTTTTTTCAGGTAATTGGTCTTTCTCATATAGCTTTCCATATCCTGCATTCTCTGGTCATAGGACTCCGCCAGCTGCCTCTCCCGGACAACCTTGGTCTTTTTCTTCTTCAGTTCTTTGATCTCATCTGCTATGATACGATATTCCTTATCAAACACTTCATCCGCAGACTCGGCTTTCGCACTGTCTTCGATGAGCTTCATCATCTTTTTCTGAAGCTCCTCTATCTGGCTGTCGTATTCCGTGGGTTCTGCAGCCGCAGAGTAGCTCCCTATGATCCGTATGACGTTCTCCCGGAATGCCTGCACGAATTCGCCCTGATCTTCCACTACGCTGTTAACTGCTGTCATAATCGCTTCATGCAGGATTTCTTCCTTTAATGTAGGGGAATGCTTACATCTCTTGGAGCCATGCTTCAAGCGGTTGTCACACCGCCACACAGCCCGCTTTGCTCCATATTTTGACCATACCTGCCTCCGGTATGGCTGTCCGCATTCTGCACAGACCATGATATCCGACAGCACATATTTTGAGCTGTATTTTCCTTTTATTTCAATATTCTTTTTCTTGGTATCCGCTCGGTAAATACTGGCTCTCCTCGCCTTTTCCTCCTGCACCCGGTGAAACAGCTCTTTGGGTATAATCGGCTCATGGTCATCCTCCACATAATACTGCGGCACAATTCCTTTATTCATAACCTTCTTCTTTGTAAGAAAATCCACCGTATAGGTCTTCTGGAGCAGGGCATCTCCCATATACTTTTCATTGACCAGCATCTTGTCTATCACAGTTGCCTGCCATACGGTATTCCCGGTTGCAGTACGAATACCATCCGCCTCCAGGATCTGTTTAATCCGATAGCTGCTGTTCCCTTCTAAGAAGAGCCGGAAAATCCGCCGCACCACCTCTGCCTCTTCCGGAACAATAATCAGGTTCCCATCCTTATCCTTTGTGTATCCCATGAATTTGCTGTGGTTGACGATGACCTTTCCGTCCTCAAACCTCCTGACAATTCCCCAGCGGCAGTTTTCGCTGATATTTCGGCTTTCTTCCTGCGCCTGGCTGCTCAGGATGGTAATCAGCAGCTCGCCGCTTCCCTCCAGCGTATTGATTCCCTCTTTTTCAAAATAGACTGCAATGTTCTTCTCCTTGAGCTTTCTGATATGTGTCAGAGAATCCACCGTATTTCTTGCAAACCGGCTGATGGACTTTGTAATGACTATGTCAATTTTCCCTGCCATGCAGTCATCTATCATCGCCTGAAAATCTGCACGTTTTCTGGTGGAGGTTGCACTCTTTCCATCGTCTGCATAGATACCTGCCAGCTTCCAGTTTGGATTGCTCTTGATTTTTTCCGTATAATAGCCGACCTGCGCTTCATAGCTGCTTTCCTGCTGTTCCATTAGCGTGCTGACACGACAGTAAGCCGCTACCCGAAGGGCTTTCATCTGGGGGCGTACCGTCCGGTCATAGGCAGGCATTGCCGGTATCACGGAGATATTTTTCTTTACCACAGTTGCCATGTATGTAGTTCCTCCTTCCCATCAATCAATTTTAACCTCGACAGCTACTCCATTCAGCAGTTCAATCTGCAGGATGTTGTCTTTCCCTACGATTATTTTTTGAATTGTCTGCCGGAAAAGCTCCGGGTCAAATTGTACCTGCGGCACTCTGCCCGTAAGCGCAGCTTTCAGCTTCTCTGTCCGGAAACCGCTGTCATCAATGGCAGCTTCCTGATACTGCGCCCTTGCCCGTTCAAACACCAGCTGTCTGATTGCATCTGCCGAATACTGCCCGTTCTCCAGACATTCCTGTATCTGCCCCGTCAGTTTCCGGCTTTGGGCGCTTTCCAGTTCCGTCTTCAGAACAGTTACTCCCTGATCCAGCAAATCTGGATTTTCTATAAAATAATTGACTGCCGCAAGGATGGCATCCTCTATCTGTTCCTCCGTCAAAAAAATGTTCCGGCAGTACACCCTGTTCCCTTTGATATAGCGTTTGCATTTCCATCGGATGGTTTCTCCCGGCTGGTTGCAGTGCTCCACATACTTTCGGTAAGGCTGCCCACAGATTCCGCATACAATCCGGTCTCCAAACAGACTTTTGTTTGCATAACTGTTGAGCTGCGCTCTCCGCCCCAGACTCTCTGCCCGTTCCCTGCGCCGCTCCTGTACCTGTTCAAAAGTCTCTGCATCCATCAGGGCAGGGTAGAAATCATCTCCTTTGTATCTCTGGTTTTCCAGAATCTTCCCTACGGAACAATGGCTCCATGATGGTCTGCGGTTGGTATTTAGAACACCCTGTTCTGTAAGTTTTTTTGCAATCCGGTATGTAGCGGTTCCATTCAGATAATCTTCAAAAATTCCTTTCACAATCTCTGCGGCTTCCGGAATAATCTCTGCTTTCCCATTTACAATCCGATAACCCATTGGCGTATGATTCTGCATTCTACTCCACTGCCTTTCCACAGGTTTCTTCCAGCTCCAGTCCATTTTTCAACCGGAACCCAAGGCGCTGTGCCGGATAGACCGTTACCTGCTGGATGATTATCAGGAACAGTTCCTCATCAAACTCCTCTATGATGACAGGCCGGTTCCGGAAGACTGTCAGCAGGTATTCTGTCTGTGCAATCTCCTGTTCAAATACCTTCTGTTCTTTGAGCAGTTGCTGCCTGTGGCAGGCTTTTTCCAGTTCCATATCCATCTGGTTCCGCTGCTCTATAAAAACAGCAGAGCCGATATTGCCGTCCGCAAGGACTTTTCGCAACATATGGCTCTGCTTTTTTAATTCCTGTATTCTTTTTTCCAGATCTTCCAGTTCCCTCTCCTGCGCCGGATCTCCCGGAACTGCTTTTAATACCGACAGCAGGGGAAGCAGGATTGCTTCATAATTACTGGCAAGCCGGTTCCACAGCTGGACAAATGCCTGCTTGATTCCATCCTCCCGCACAGCCTTCTGTCTGCACTTTGAGATATCTTCGATATGCTGATGACAGCTCCACCGTATCTTTTCATAGGGCTTTCCGATATAAATCTTCTGCCTGCGGAACGTGGAACCGCATTCTCCACAGATAATCCGGCTGCTGAATACATACCGGTTCTGATAAATGGTCCGGTCTTCAGCACACTGTCTCTGCCTGCGGTATTCATAAAGCTGCCGCACCGCTTCTGCTTCTTCTCTGGTGATGATTGCCTCATGATTATCCTTAATCAAATACTGCGGCAGCTGTCCACAGTTACGCCCTTTTATAAATGGAACCCCTTCGGTTGTATAGGTCTTTTGCTGAAGCAGGTCACCCTCATAAACGGGATTCTGCAAAATTCCCTTGACTACACTGTCCTGCCAGCCTTTTGAATACCGTATGGTCGGCAGTCCCTCCTGCCTAAGTTCCCTGGCGATTGCATAGGAACCCTTTCCTCCAAGGTAGCTATCAAAAATCCTACGAACAACCGCTGCTTCTTCCTGCTCTATTACCAGCTCTCCATTCTCATCATTGACATATCCATATGCCGGCGAACTGATGGTATAGGTTCCATTCTGGAAGCGGCGGACAATTGCCCATCTGTTATTGGTAGAAATACTCTCCGATTCCCCCTGCGCAATGGAACTTAAGATCGTCAGAAGCTGTTCGCTTTTTTCTGACAGGGTATTGACCCGTTCCTTTTCAAAATATACGCCGATGCCAAGCTCTTTTAGCTGGCGGATAGCTCTGATGCTGTCTACGGTGTTTCTGGCAAACCGGGTTACAGACTTTGTAAGAATCAGGTCGATTTTCCCCAGCCTGCAATCCTGTAGCATGCGGTGGAATTCATCCCGTCTGGTCAGTTTTGTACCGCTCCGGGCTTCATCTGCATAAATGCCCGCATATACCCAGCCGTCTTTATCCTGAATCATCCGGCTGTAATACTGTACCTGGGCTTCAAAGGAATCCTTCTGCTCTGCAGTTCCTGTGCTGACACGGCAGTAAGCGCACACCCGCAGAACCGGTGCTGTTTCTTGTGTGTATTTCTGGCTGACAGGCTCAATTTTTGTAATTTTCTTTGCCATAGGCTTCTCCTTTCTGAGAACCAGGTTCTCCTGTTAGCACCACACAATACCACACCTTTTGGAACATATCCAGTGTTTTTACACATATACTCTGGAAAGTTCCGGGGAAAAAGTTTCACGGTTTAAGGCATCAATTTTTTCATATTCCTCCGGCTGCAGAAAACCGCTTTCCAGCATCAGATTAAGCAGTTTCACAGCCAGTTTATACTGTATCTCCCTTGTTTCCTTTTTTGTCCCCATACGCATCCTCCTGTTATTACGGTGAGAGATCCTTACCTCCCATGCACATCCCAATAAACCGCTGCAAAGAAAAACTCAGCTTTCCCTCCATCGGAGAATATACATCAATCCCACTCTGACGGAGTTTCTCCAAATACTCCATAATCCGGCAGGTATCCCTGCCTATACGGGAAATATTCTGGACAACCAATACATCAATATTTCCTTCCTGTACTGCTTTTGCAGCCCGCTTCCATCCGGGACGCTCAAAATCTGCCCCGGAACCGAAATCCTCCGAACACCCGGCCACAACAAATCCCATCTGTTCGGCATAATCCATCAGCAGTTTCCTCTGGTTTTTCAACGCTCCGTGAGTATCCTCCGGCGCATCAATCCGGCAGTAAACCCATGCTCTTTTTTCCTGCTTCAATCTCCTGACCTCCTGACTCATAATCTGATACACATCTGCTGCGAAAATGCTTCCTGCTCCATGCCGAAGCTGACCGCCAGTGCCTGATTCACAAACTGTAATTGTGATGGGTTCAGCCGTCCTATGTACTCCCTCAAGCGGGACCGGTCTATGGTCCGCACCTGCTCCAACAGCACCATGGAATCCTGCCGAAGTCCGCAAACAGCAGACAGTGATACATGGGTTGGAAGGTGGGGTTTGGAGCGGCTTCTGGTAATCGCTGCTACAATAACGGTAGGGCTGTGGCGGTTGCCGATATTGTTCTGAATAATCAGAACCGGACGCACTCCCCCCTGTTCCGAACCAACTACCGGAGTCAGATCCGCATAGTAGACATCACCTTTCCTGATCTGCATGAAACGCACCTCCTTCACCCCATAGAAAGTTCCATCATGGTAATCATCTGGTCTTCTTCACGAAAGTATTCCTCTGACATCTCCCTGTCCACAGCAAGGATTTCTCCCGGTTCTTGCTCCCCCATCTGAATCGGTGCCAGACGCCCGATCAACTCCCGGCACAACTTCTGGTCCGGACAGGTATCCAGAAATCCTCCCACGGTATCCACAATCAGACGGTCCATCACGTCCGTTATCACCATCTTCCCGGCATCTGTAAAATGACTTCCTATAAAATTTGCCAGATTCTCCGGCGTGGTAGAAATCAGATACTCTTTCCGCATCTCCTCACCCCTTGGATACAAATAGGCATATCCCATCATCTCCGTATCCATGATTCGTTCCACCATATCATATGCTTCCTGTTTCATCCTTATCTGCTCCTCCTTTGTTCCCTTTTTTTCATGCTACAAGGACAGCGGCAGCCACCGGAATAACTCCCCAATGTCTGCCGCTGTAGTTTCTAACATGAAACTATAAAACTTGTTCTTCGTTTTCTCTTGTTCCTATTCGACACTACTTCCCGGAACCAGGACTGCCATACAGGCAGTCCTATGGGCAGAAAACACAGACCGGCTCTGGTCAGGAACCGTCATGGGTATCTCACCCCTCCGGGGATCTCCCAGAGCCGCCCTCATTGCGTGATCCCGATTTTTCGGGGCTGTGACTGGACGGAAGTATCATTATCTGCTGTTCAGGTCTTGGCGGGACGGCTTACCATAGGCCGCTTTCGGACGAATATTTCTCGCTCATCACCTTCGATGCTATCGCTTTTTACAAGTACTCTGACTACTTGCAGGTGGTCCTGGCGTATCCTCCATGCCGCTTTTTCCTTTCGGACAGAACAGCTAACGTATCTGCGCTTCTGGATATGACAGCCTTCCGGCAGTGTTTTTCAAAGAACAGAGGAGAGGATTTTTTGTCCTCTCAATTACTTCCACGTTGAAAAAACACTTTGCACACCCTGAAATCAAATCTTTTCTAAAATTTTTCTGAGTTTCGCTAAAATCCTGATTTTCTGCTTATGAACAGCATTGTGGTAAACTCCCAGTTCTTCTGCCACTTCCCGTTCTGTCCGTTCCTCAAAGTAGAGCTGAATTATCAGATAGCGCTCATCATCAGAAAGAACATTCAGCGCCTTATGTAACTGCTCAATTTCCAGTCGCCGGATGATCCACTCATCCAGGCTCAAAGTTTCCTCACGAAACTGCACTGACTGCTCTACCAAGCGTTCGAAGGAATCCTCCCGGCTTGGGATAATGGTCACAGTCTGATTTTCCTGATCGATAATCGTCTGCTCTGACTTTAGGTCATATTCCTGATACTGCATTTTTCTTTCTGTGGTTCTCAGCACAGCGATGACTTCCTCGCTGGCTTCCGGATACATTTTTCTAAAATCCGGTATACGGTATGGCTTTGCCATAGCTTGTCCTCCTTCGTTTTGAATTGCGAAAACGAAGGGGAATTGGCGGTCCACGGCAATGTACTGGTACCAGATTCATTACAAAAAAAGTGCAAAAAAAAGCGCTGAGAAATAAATCATTTTCCTCAGCGCTATGGTATTCTCTTTTTAAATTATGAAATCTAGTCAATTTTGTGATTAATCAGGTATTTTGCAGCATCTTACTGCCTGACTGTTTCCATATGTAGACTTTACGTTTTATGGAAATATTCTTTTAGCTGGGAACGGTTAATAAAATTGACCATTTTCTTTAATGCCCGGCTTTGGATGCGTTTTAACGTCCGTTCAGATCTCCCACAACCCGGTCCGTTTTCTTCGGAGAAAAGCGTCATGGTTTCCGTCCATGTGTGATGATAAACCAAATGTGTTTCTATTACGAATCTCTCATTCCGGCTTAAAATATTTAATGTTTCTCCGATGATCCTGAGTTGAACATTACCACTGTATGGAAGTGTTTCAGGATTACTTTTTGATATTTTTGAACATTCTTCCAGAAGAGAATCCTGTATTTGCGCTGCATGAAGCTGGCGCAGTAATTTTTTCAGCTGTATTTCTGTCATTTTCCTCAATATGTTCCTTTCCCTTTTTTATGATAAACACCTGTTCCCGCCATTTTTCTACAAGTGGCATGAAAGTGGCCCTGTTTTGTCACTTACAAAACCCTAAAAAGAACGCTATAGTAAAAGAAAGAGAAAATTTCAAATTTCAGTTTCTGATTTCCACTTTTATTCCTTTTTACATCAAAAAAGGAGTAAAAATGGAAAACACCATATCTGCTCTTATCAAAGGGTATTTAGACACTGGAAATGAGGAATGTTTTGAAGAATTGCTGAAGCGTTTTTCTCCATTGATAAAAGCATATGCAAGAAAACTGTATTATCTGGAGTATGAGGACAGCTTACAGGAATTAAGCCTTGCTTTGTATGAGGCTGTCAGAAAGATACCATCAGCAGATGATGAATATGGCTGCATTTCTTACATAAACAGATCGGTTGTCAACAGGTTTACGAAGCTTTACCATAACAGCGTAGAGATTCAGAACATACAGGCACATTCTGTCTCCCTGGACGCTTCCGACAACCGTGATTGCCAACACGATTATGAGACAGATAACTGCATTTCTCTCGTTGATCTGGAAAGTGCCTTGAAAAGCAAATTGCCAATAGAGCGGAAGATTTTATATCTGCTTATGCTGGGCTATAGCGACAAGGAAATTGCCGCAAAACTCGGATACACAAGACAGTACGTGAACCGTCTCAAAAAGCGCATCTGGAATATGGATTCTCCCAGATGAACCGCCAAAAGGCGGCTCCCTGGGAAATTATTCCTTGGCCTGCGAAGCGCATTGGGTACATAAGGTATCCAGCTTGCTGTTTATCTCATTGACAACAGAAAATTTTTCTGTCAACTCCAACAGCAGCTCACGATACTCTTTCTCTCTTGCGTCCTGCAGCTCATCCAGTTTGTCATTTTTCTTGATTGTATAGAGCAGTAGGAAAACAAACAGGACGGCCCATACACCTTGTGACTGTATCAACTGGGTTAGAATTTCTTCCATTTGGAACCACCTCCTTCCTTCCAAGATATATAGTAATAAGAAAATTGTCCAAATTATGGAAACCCAAATGTAAAAATTTTTCGTTAATTACAACAAACAGTATTATTTGTATAATCGTTGGTTATTTCAACATAAAATGTAATTTCTGTATACTTTAAGGGCATAACTAAAAGTATTATATCTTTAACCAAGCAGGAGTTACATGATGGATAAGAAAGCATTTGGGAAACAATTACAACGATACCGAGAACGCGCCGGATACAGCCAGGAGGCACTGGCGGAACAGATCGAGTGCAGCACCATCTTCATTTCCTATATTGAACGTGGCGAAAAATCTCCCAGCCTGGACACGCTGGTCAAACTGGCAAATGCCCTTGATATCTCTGTAGATATTCTTTTGGGAAAAGAGTTGAAAAACTACACCTCAGAAAAGTTAAAGTACATTGAAAACCAACTAAAAAACCTTCCGTCTTTAGAACAGCAGAAGATATTGGATATCATGGATTCTGTAGTCGCTGTCGAACTAAGCTATCATAACGAAAAGGGGCGGTAGAAAAAATGTTGATTCTAGTCTTTGACACGCCGGAAGACAGGGATAAATTCGTCATTTTGTACGAAACATACGGAAAAACAATTTATTATACATTGAGCCGTTATAACCTTGATGAACACACAAAAGAGGATTTATCCCATGATATTTACATAATCCTTGCTGAACATCTGGATAGTATCGATATAAATGACCATAAGAAAACAAGAAACTACATTATTACGATTACCCGCAATTACTGTTCAAATTATCTTCGCAGCAAAAGCAGGCATCCGGAAGACTTTCTGGATGAAATTCCAGAACCACAGACAAATTCAAATGGGATACTGGATTATCTCATCACCAAAGAGCAGATCCATCAATTAGCTGAAGAAGTCCATAAACTGGACGATATTTACAAATCCGTATTGGAGCTGAAATATATCAATGGCTTTTCAAATGATGAAATCGCATCATTTTTAAAAATCAAGAAAAAAACTGTAGAAATGCGGCTTTATCGCGCAAATCTAATTCTACGTGAGAGATTAAAGGAGCAGGGAGATGTATAATGAATTTGAAGATGAAATTTGGGAGTCCTTTTTAAAGGCTGCCGTTATTGAAAATAGCCTGAATGAGACAAAAGACTATCCTTCTGAAAAAGAAATAAACAGTATCATTCTTCCTGAGCATTATGATTGGAGAATGCGCAAAATCATAAAACACTATCGTTATCGCAAAAATGTAGAGGTGCCTTTACGATACGGGAAGAAAATCGCCTCTATCGTCCTCTTAATCATGGGAATCAGTTTTACTGCTTTACTGTCATCTGAAGAAGTGCGTGCTGCTTGCCAGAACGTCATTATACATATATATGAGAAGTATATACAGTTCGATTTTGCTTCAACTGATTCAGACACCATTGGAAACTTAGAATGTACTTATCTTCCAGATGGTTATTATCTGCTTGAATCGACAAAAAATGAATATAGGCTCCAAGTAATATACAAAAATGATTCCGAAGATATCATTGAATTGTTAGTTTACTTCCAGAATTCTACAACCTATATTGATAATGAGCACTACATCGTAAGCGACATTCATATAAATGGCATACAGGGAAAATTTTTCGAGTCTACGGATACTAATTTTAAAAACTGTATTGCATGGCATACAGAACAAGGAGATTTCCGTCTGTCAGCTTCATTGGAAAAAGGCATCATGATAAAAATTGCAGAAAACATAAAATAACCTGTAGAAAAAAATGCAGCTATGGTGTTCATAATTATGAGAACAATTAGAAAGGAGATTTCACTATGAAATCAAAAACATTTTTAGCTACAGGATTAACTGCTATGACCCTGCTATCAGCATTTCCTACAATGACGGTATTTGCTGAAAGCCCCTCCGATTCTGCATTTATCCCATCTGTGAATATGGAAAATGTAAGTCCCCGATATCGCTATATCCAAAGTGCCACCATTAGTGTGCATCCAAACAAATCGGAAACCATATATATTTTGGATATAAGAGGGACATCCGCAGTCAATTCCATATCCGGCACAGCAACCTTGTACAAAGAAGACGCCTCCGGAAATTATGTAAAGATTGATTCAGAAAAACTTAGTTTTCAAGGAGGTACTGTTGATTACACGGGACATTTAGCATCCAGCGGCTCTGGGAACTACAAAATCGAGTTTGTCGGAACCATATACACCAGCAGCGGGAACGAATCTGTCACTTTCCGAAACTTCGGTTCTTATTAATTGAACGGCAGAACGATCATTACAGTCCTTGAGATTCACTTGTGTATTTCTTCCACCAGACTTTAAGCTTTTAAGCCATCGCTCCAAACATTCCCAGCCAATCACTTCTGTAGATTGACTGGGAATATGAAAACAACTTCCATTTCATATCCACAATCATTCCAACTATGACCTGTCTAACAATACGTATCAGAATTCCGTTGAAATCACTTTAAACATGTGGTATGATAACCATTAGTATTATATATACAACCATATTGGGTAGCATTTGTCACTTTTTTGTCACTAGACGATTAAGCGTTGCTGTCCTATAGTTTAAAATAATCTTTTTTATGGAGGTATGTAAATCAATTATGAAAAAGAATATTGCACAGGCAACAGCTACCATGCTCACCGTATGTTTCCTGGCAGTCGGACGCTCTTAGATTGTACCTTCAAATGGTGCACCAGCAAATGACCAGCCACAATCTTTTGCGAAGATGAATAAACATCATTATGAATTCGAATGAAGCTAAGATAAGGGAAACTCAGACACATGAGCAGTTGATATCCTACATAAAGTGGATGGTGATGAGCCATTACGCTTTGTTGGATTTGGCTACATACTTGAATTTGCTATAAATAAATGATTATGCTCTAACTTCAAGAAGAGCTGTTACACCCTGATCCTTATATCTTTTGGTGCAACAGCCCCTCTAATTACCGCCTTTTTATTGACCAGATTTTAGAAAGCGTTGATTCCATTTGCAATGGCCTGACCGATTTCATTCATATGGCCGATAATCCAGTTAACATCGCTGGCGTTGTCATGAAAAGCGACTTCAACAATAACAGCCGGAGCCGAGGTCTGCTTCAGTTCAGCATAATCAGTTGAGCCTTTTACGCCTCTGGATTTCGGGCAGCCAGAAACATCTTCGATTTCTGCTAAGATGTTCTGTGCCAGCCGCTTACCATTATTGGAAGTAGAATAGTACCATACTTCAGGACCGGTACCGCCTCCTGCATTGGAGTGAAGTGCAACATGGCAATCAACTCCTGTGTTGTTGGATGCCTGGATTCGCTGGCTTAACGTCAAGCTGTTATCCCCACCATATACGGTATGCCCCATATTTCTAAGAGCGGCTACCACAATATTGGACAACTGCTGCATTCTGGCGGCTTCGGTTCCATAACTGCCTACGCCTACGTTTTCTGTCTGACTGGATGGTGAAATGTAAACTCTCATAATGTGTTTACTCCTTTCTAAAAATAAATGTTTGTTGTGTTTTATAACCGGTTATGCCTATTAATAAGAGATATTGGGGAGAATTAGAAACTCAATTATGAAAATATTTTATAGAAAAAGGAGAACGAAAAATGAACATTCAATCACTTAACAAATCAAACCTTCTGAATCATGGCAAACGCAGCATATTAATGATATTAATTGCGATACTATGTATTCCTACACTTGTCGCTTGTACACCCACTCAATCTGCTTCACCTGAAAACGAAATGACTACGCCTATAGATAATACAGATATATCTATAATAGAGCTGGATGAAACAGGATCAAGCGCAGATACCGATGTGGCAAGTAATGAAACAGAAGAATCAAATTCCTTATCAAAAGATGCACAAGAGCTCGAAAATATGGCAACTCATTTTCTTTTAGCATATTTTAATGGAGATATTGATACTTTAAAAGATTATTTAATTTCCCCATATGAATGGGATATAGATGCATATTCTGACCCTGAAAATGCTCCTGATTTATCTTCTGTTGTATTTAAGGGGATTTCTGATATAACAGAAAAGAATATAGACGATGTTTGTGTGGTTTATGCTCAATATAAAGATAACAGTTCAAGCGACAGGTTTCAGAATCTTACAATGGAATTTATTAAAAAGGATGATGGCTGGAAAATACAGTTTTATGGTTTAGAATGATTAAAGTTTCAACAAAACAATCTGAAGAGAGATGATATGAACTCGAAGGTAAACGATCTGCGTATGTCAAGAACAGGCGGATTCCCGCCTGTCCTGAACGGTTCTAGATTTCCTTAGATCGGCAGCCGGCCCTCATACATGAGACTCAGTTCCCCATATACCTGGCCCCAGTTCCGGATTGGCATCGTCCACTTCTTTGTTGCTGATTATTTCGGGCTCCGAGCCCACTCGATACGCATTTGAGCCCCACCCATTCGCGGTATAGCCCTACCTTGCTTTATTTATAATAACAATTCACGCAATAGCACCACTTTCGTTAGAATAGTTTCAGAGGCTTTATGTCTCAAATCTAACGGAAGGAGGCCAATGCTATGGCCAAAAAAATTAATGTGAAGCTCATCTTAGAGCTTCGGGATGCACATATGTCCCGCAACGGGATTGCGTCCACTCGTCACATGTCAAGGCACTCTGTCAGCGATGTCTTTCATATCGCAGATGAGAAAGGCATTACCTATAGGGATGTCCGATTCCTTGACGAAAATGAAGTCTATCGTATGTTTTATCCGGACAAACATGCTGTAGACGACCTGTATAAGGATCCTGATTATGAATACATTCATCAGGAACTCAGAAAGACAGGTGTTACTCTTAAACTTCTATGGCAGGAGTATAAGGACAAATGTCTGGAAGATGATTCAATCCCTATGGGATACACAAAATTTTGCGAAGGTTATGGTAATCATGTAACCGTTAACAAACTTACAAATCATCTCGAAAATAAGCCTGGTGTAAAGACTGAAGTTGACTGGTCTGGCCCAACAACGAGCTATGTTGATACCTCAACCGGTGAAGTTGTTACAGTATATCTGTTGCCACCATGCCTTACAGCCAGTATTCTTACGTTGAGCCTACTTGCGACATGAAGATGGATACCTTCATCCGTTGTCATGTAAGAATGTATGAATACTTTGAAGGGGTCACCACAAGACTTGTTTGTGATAATTTAAAAACAGGTGTTGTCACTCATCCGAGAGAAGGCGAAATCATCCTTACAGCGGATTATGAAGCTCTGGGTCAGCATTATATGACCGCCATAATGCCTGCACAGGTTAAAAAGCCAAAACAAAAAGCATCTGTTGAGGGTACTGTCGGTAAAGTGGCTACAGCCATCATTGCTAAACTTAGGAACGATGTATTTTACAGCTTTGAGGATCTCAAGGCTGCTGTAGCAAAAAAACTCTATGAATTTAATCACGAAAACTTTCAGAAGCGTGAAGGTTCACGATATGACGCTTTCCTTGATGAAAAGGAATACTTACATGCGTTACCGGAGATTCCTTATGAAATCGCCACCTGGGTTTATGGCAGAGCTGTTAATCTCGACTTTCATGTGGTATTCGAAAAGAACAGATACTCTTGCCCTTATCAGTATGCTCGTAAAACTGTTGATCTCAGGGTTACTGATACGACAGTAGAAATCTATTATAAAGACAATCGAATTGCGACGCACAACCGCTTTGCTGCCGGAAGGAAAAATCAGTATTCTACCCATCCGGAGGATATGCCGGAACAGTTCAAGGTTACACCCTGGGATGATGAGCGTATTAAGAACTGGGCAGCTGCCATTGGTCCTTATACTGCCAAGACCATTAACCGTATCTTTGATGGTGTATCCATAAAAGAACAGGGCTATAATCCTTCACTGGCTGTGCTGCGCCTGAGCAAAACGTATTCGGAGGCCCGCCTGGAAACGGCCTGCGAGTTTGCTATTACCAAAGGAATTAAGAAGCCCCGTTACCACCATCTTAAATCTATACTGGCTGCGAATCAAGATAAGATGTATCTTGATTCCAAGCAGTCTGATGGACCGGACGATGATTCCATGGGATATCTCCGTGGAAGTGACTACTATGATTGATGGAGGTAATAGCTAATGCTTAACGATGAAACAAAACGTAAACTCAGAGAGTTAAATATAGGCGAAATCATTGACGCCATTGAATTTCAAAATCAGGATCCTGTAACGGTTACCCTTCCATTCGATCTGCTGAACTCATATACAGAGAAAACGCCCGCGTATCATTTTTCTCCACCCCCTGTCCCCGGCGATAAAGCCCGGCCAGAGAATACTGGGCATACTTATGATCCATTGCAGCCGCCTGGGAAAACCAGTGTGCCGCCTTTTCATAGTTTTGTTCTGTACCCAAACCAGAAGCATACATTTTCCCAATACGATATTGCAGATAGGGTTTCTGCCTCTCCTTTACAAACTTTTCTCTTACCTGAAATGCATCCAATGCTTTCTCATACCATTTCTGTGCCAGAATCATATCCGCATCCCGTCCTAAGCCGTCCACAAACATCCGGTCAAGGTCCTGCATGGCAAACCCGTTCCCCTGCCCTGCTTCCTGAAGGAACCTCTGATATGCCTTTTCAAAATCCTGTGGCGCAGAATCACTGCCATACAGATAGTTCCTTGCCTGCTTATATCCATCTGTCCACCAGCTGGAACCAGATGTTCCTTTTCTGCCATTATAAAAAGGCTCTCTCTTGAGTTCCTCCTCCATATAGTCCGAATCCAATTCCCCTGTCAGCTCTGCCATCGGCTCTGGTTCCTGTATAAGAAAATCATCCTCTGGTTCTGAGTATCTATCTTCATTCTCTTCAAACAAAAAATGATGACTGCCAAGCTTTAATGCTTCTGCAATCACCATATTTTTGATGTTTTTCAATTTAGGCTGTTTTGATAAAGGCGGTAATTCTTCCGGCTGCTTCCGGTAAGTTCTCACGATCTCGTCTTGCCATAGCCCCCATTCCCGGTATAGGGCAGACACCCGGTCATCTTTCTCCAGCTCATCCACGATGTGATCAACCAGATCCTTTACATCCCTCTTCAAATAACCGTAAACTTTTTTTCCGCCTGTATTCTGCAGTCGTTTAGAAAGCTGCAGCATACTGATTTCAATTTCCGAACTCTGGAACGTCCCCGCCCGTATTTCATCTATCCATATTTTTATCACCGCTTCAGATCGTTCCTTTAAATCTGTACGGGACTGAGTCTGCTTCTCATAAATATTTGCAAAATCCTGGCGGAAAATATCATGTGCCAGCTCAGAACGCATGGCCTCAATTGACTGCTTTGTCAGATATCCTTCTCTATCTTTTGCTGAGTACACCAGAAGATGAACATGAGGATGATGGCTCTCATTGTGAAATGCAGCATACCATTTCAGATTAGCGCTGTCAATTTTCATATGCTTATACAGCATTGCCCGTTTAGAACGCAACAATGCCATCCACTGAACAGCACTGTCGTACCCTAACCGGTCAGCATCCTCACGCCGAAGGGAAATCACATGTGTCCACACAATTCCCTTGTGCTCCGCCACCTGTTTCTGCACCTGTCCGAGAACCACCGGTTCCCCCTCATCTGTAAACAGGCCATGCTCTCCTATCTTTTCTACGCGGGGAAGGTATGCAAGATAGTCCACATAATTTTTTCGCTTCGCTGCCAGATCAAGATTCTGTTCTAATGCACAAGAGATAAATTCTGAAGCATTTTCTATTGTCGGTTTTCTTTGATAATCTATGGTGACCCGTTTTGTCAAGACAGTTTTTTAATAAATTTATCGTTAGGTGGCAAACGTACGTTCCTGTAAAATATTGGAACATACTATCCCTTGCTTCCCTTAATGATAATGGACTTGGGGATAATCAATGTGTCAAGGACCTGCCGCGAAGCGGTGCTTGCATCCTTGATACATTGATTATACTCAAGTAATATTCTGACAGGGAAGGAAGTTATTCCCTGTCAAAATACACTCCAGCAGGTGTTTTGTAGCCTAAACTCTGATGTGGGCGCTTGTTGTTGTAAAAATCCATATATTTACGGATTCCCAACCGTGCTTCCCTGGGATAGCTATAGTCTTTCAGATAGATATCTTCATATTTCAGACTACGCCAAAAACGTTCGATAAAGATATTGTCATATGCCCGTCCCCTATGGTCCATGCTAATCAGAACTCCTGCTTCTAAAAATAAATTAATATATTTGGGACTGGTAAAATGGCTCCCCTGATCGCTGTTCATGATACTGGGCCTGGCGTCCCTCAGAGCGTATTTACAGGCTTCCAATACGAATGGAATTTCCAGGGTGTCATTCATTGTCCATGAAAGCACATATCTTGAATACCAGTCAATAATAGCTGTCAGATAAAGCCAGCTTTTCCGTATTGGAATATAAGTGATATCAATGCTCCAGACATGGTTGGGATAACTGGCCTGCACATCCTTTAAGAGATAAGGATAGATTTTATTAGCCGGGTTGGGCTTACTGGTATTCTGTCTGGGATAAACAGCCTGTATGCCCATCTCCTGCATGCGGGATAGCACGGTCTTTTTATCTGCATGAAAGCCATAGCAGCTTTCTAACCATGCGGTAATTCGGCGATATCCAAATTCAGGGTGCTTCGTATAAGTAATATCAATCAGCCGGTTTAACTGCAAATCCCATTCTGAAGAAGGAAGTGGTTTATAATATAATGACGAACGGTTTAAAGATAACATCTGCGCCTGAACTGACACAGGAAATACCGGATCATTCCAGTCAACCATAAGGATACGCTGTTTACGATGAAAATTAGATTCCAGATTTTTTTTTCATCCACTCATACTGAGCGGTCAATTTTCCAATCTGTTTATAAAGTTCTTCAATTTGAGCCTCATAATCTTTGGCCTGCTTACGTATTTTAGCATTTTCGTTTTCAAAGAGTATATGGAAATTATTGGTAGCATCTGTTTTCCAACGTGTGAGCATGTTGGGATGAACATTGTTTTCAGAAGCAATTTCATTCAACAAACGTTCACCACGCAAAACTTCCATAACAAGCTTTGCCTTGAATTCAGGCGAATAAGTTTTTCGCATATAGTCACTCTCCTTTATGATTAGTATGTGTGACCTAACGATAAACTATTTAAAATTTTGTCTAAATTCTACGGACCATTATAATCTTCATACTCCAGCATTTCTTTTGCCACAGGAAAATCCTGCAGCAGCTGATGCACCAACCTCTTTTGGCTAACCGTTGCCGGGAGATGCTTTTTACTCGTATCAATTTTCTCTACACCTTTCCGCGTTCCAATATAATGGACATAATTTTCCTTCTGAGATGGCTGCGCATCTTTTAAATATCGGGAAGTAAAAATAAGTTTTGGCATGTTACTCCTTTAGAAAGTAAAAGGAACCTATGGCTTATCACACCATGGCTCCTCTTACTTTTTATCATATCGTCTTTCGTTGCATATTTTGTAACCGCCAAATAATGATGCGGTCAGATATAAAATTACCCCAGCCCTTTGCGGGTTGGAGTAATTCACTATAATTCACATGCGATTTTTGATAGATTGGAGTTTTTCACTCCAGGGTGCAAGCTCTACGAGCTGAGCATCGGTCATGTCTTTCGTTGGCCGATGCTCCAGCAGAAATTTCAGATATCCGTAAATGTTCAAGCCGTGCGCCTTTGCCATCTCAACCATTGTATAGACTACAGCACTGGCATTGGCTCCTTCTACAGAATCACTGAACAGCCAGTTTTTCCTACCGACTGCAAACGGACGGATCGCGTTCTCGGCAGCTTGCGAATGAAGTATCCATTGATGATTTACTCCTATCAGACGTTGCAATATCAAACTTAATGGTTTTTCCATATCCTACAAAATATAATGGCTCATTGCTGCCAATCTTACGCAGAAACGCAACTGACCCCTGAGCACTTTTTCCCTTTTCGACAGTTAAATTATAAATACTATCGCTGAGATGCTTTGTGAACTGTTCTGCATTGCTATCCCCATTAGAAAGTGCGAAGTACATCTTTGCCGAATCTAAAGAAGCATAATCTTCCATGATATAAAGATTGTCTGGCGTTCCGCTATCATAGGTAACATTCAGAGTTACTACAACATACTCCATGCCATTCTCCGCCTTCGGAATTTCTGCATTACCTGAGATAAGTGTTTTATATGCCGATTCTCCTTCCTGAACATTCGTAACATTAAATGATACCTGTACCGGGACATCAGTACCGTCAACCATCTGAAAACCGTCTATGGTTTTGATACTTCCATATAAAATAGTATCATCCCTAGTCACTGGTGCTGTTTCTATTGCGATGCTTTCTCTCTTTTGCTCTGCCCCCTCCGTTTCTGATTCAACAACTGCTTCTTGCTCGATTCCTTCCTCCCCTCCGGTAGAAATTGTGTCACTTTCATTTGTGATAGATATTTCACCTTCGTCTACTGTGCTTTCCATAGATTGTTCACTGCCGCCTGTTTTGAAATTATCGTTTTTACTTTGGGTACAACCAACTTCAATGATGCTTGCCACTGCAATTATTACAATTACCAAAAGTTTATTTACTTTTTTTATCATAGCGTCCTCCTCGTCTTTGCCTGAATTTGTGTCATTAAAAATTATTATACTCTGTATCACTCCTTTTCTCTAGTGACAAAACAGAGACATTTATATGTTATATATATATTACCAACAGTAATAATATCACATAACAATTGCTTTATCAATCTCTGAATCTTATATTTCTTACACTGGTCTATTTGGTATGTGTATACAGTACAATAAACTTTGCTGATTTCATGAAATCAGTTTACAAATCCTTCATTTAATCCTTATTACCAGATGTACATGTACAAAATAAAATTTGAATGGAGGAACAGATATGGCATTTACAACTTCACAGGCAGGAATTGATTTAATTACCTCTTTTGAGGGGTGCGAATTAACTGCGTACCAGGACACAGGAGGCGTATGGACAATTGGTTATGGACATACCGCCGGAGTTTATCCGGGTATGGTCATTACTCAGGCACAGGCGGTAGAATTTCTCAGACAGGATGTCAAAGGTGCAGAAAACACTGTAAACAGCAAGGTAACCTACAGCATTACGCAAAATATGTTTGATGCGCTTGTTTCACTCACTTTTAATATCGGACCTACGGCATTTAGCAACAGCACATTGCTGAGATTGTTGAATCAGGGAGATATTAATGGTGCCGCCGATCAGTTTGATGTATGGATTTATGATAATCATGTAATCCAGCCGGGTTTGGTAAGAAGGCGCGCTGCGGAAAAAGCAATGTTTTTGAATGGCACTCCCGCCCCGTCTAATGAAATCCCTGTCAGCGCCCAGTTGACCGTCCAGGGTACGAATGTAAATGTAAGAACCAGTCCGAATACCAGTGCTACTATCGTGAGAAAACTCAACACAGGTGCAAGCGTTCAGGCCACTGGCCGCATTTTGATTAATGGCGATCCCTGGTTCCATATCGCCGATGGCTGGATCAGCGGCGATTATGTACAGGGCTGGGTAAAGGACTACAATGATAACAACAGATGGTGGTATGTGGAAAAGGGATATGCTTTCCCCATTAGCGTTTGGAAAACAATTGCTGAAAAAGACTATTGCTTTGGCATGGATGGTTATCTGTTTGTTGAATGCTACATTAAATCTGCAGTTAACAACACCTACTATTGGGTAGATGATGACGGTGTATACCTGAATCAGTATGATACCGCCACACCTGACCGCAGCTATCGGGTTGTAGAGAATTACAAAACGGAAAATGCTTATCAGGGTTAAAGGTATATAGGATAGCAGGAATAGGAACCTGAATGATTTATAAAGAATTGCCGTCAGTTCAAAAGAGCTGGCGGTAATTTTATGTATGTAGCTATGGACAAAACGCTTTTTTCTACGATGAAAGACTTCTGGCTTCGGTTATCCGTAAACGCACCATAGTGCGTACCTGCAATAACACAAGCCACGAAGCGGCTGTGTTAAAAATTATTGTTTCGGTTTTCTGATATTTTCCAGAAGCCTGGTAAAGAAGAAGTGAAATAAGACTGGAGCAAATCTATTTCTAGCATACAGGTTTGCTCCAGTTTTGTATAGGTACGGACTATCTACCGTTTACATATATATAATACTAATGGTTATCATACCACATCCTGTGTCAGACAAGAAAACTCTTGAAATTGCCAATTAGTTCCTGTTTGTATACTGGAAAAGTGACTTGAAACAAACTTAGCTGAAGCGGACAGCATGCCGCATGAAAGCAGCTTGCTGTCCGTCCAGAATTGTTTATCCTCTATAAGCGTTTTCTGTCTTGAAATTTTCTACTATCCGATATCCAGGATCAGGAACGGTAGTATCATACTGGTTCAGGTATACGCCGTCATCATCTACCCAGTAATAGGTGCTGTTGACTTCGGATTTGATATAGCATTCCACGAAAAGGTAGCCATCCGCTCCGAAACAGTAGTCTTTCCCTGCAATAGTCTTCCAAGCACTTACCGAATAAGAATAGCCTTTCTCCACATACCACCAGCGATTGTTGTCGTTATAATCTTTTACCCAGCCCTGAATGTATTTACCGCTAATCCAACCATCAGTGATATGGAACCACGGGTCCCCATCAATCAGAACACGTCCGCTTGCCTGAATACGAGCACCGGTATTCAATGTTTTTACTACAGCGCCGGTTATAGGACTTGTCCGAACATTGACATTAACGCCCTGAACAGTCAGCTGTGCACTGACAGGGATTTCATCAATAGGTTCAAACCCGGAATAAGAGGGTCTTGCAAATGTCACGATTGTATATCCAGTATCATTGCTACGACGAGTTCTTCTGAGCACACCACCTCCATCGGCAATATTACCGCCTGTATTTCCTTCGATTGTCGCATAGCTTCCATCACTATTCCTGCTGATTACTAATCCCACATGATTTACACGCCTGCCGCTGCTGGCGGTAGAAGTTTTGATTAGAATAAAATCACCGGCTTGTCCGGTTGAAAATAGTCTTCCGTTATTGTAGGTATCATAAACTGTTTCCGTAGAAGCTGTTTTTAAGCCGTCACAGAAAATATTGGAAGCACCGCATAGTCTAAATACATCCCATAAATATGTCACACACCAAGGGTATGCATCATCTTCATTTGGCTTTCCGTCCTCCACTTCATGGCCATAATAATGGGTATTAAATTGGACATTATTGCTTCCGGCCGGTTTTTCGGTGATGCCCTCAAACTCTAATGCTTTGTTAATGATTGTATCAATTATTGACATGTTTTGTTCTCCTTTCAATACTGATTTTTTTGTTATAACCGGTTATGCATGTTAATAAGGGAGAACTGGTTGAATTGTAAACAAATAGAATTATATTTTTAAGCTTTATAATACTAATAGTTGTTCTTCTGCAACAAAAGTTATTTTTTTTTAAGAAAAATGACACTCTTTTGACACTTTGTTTTGAAGGAAGAAATGCTATACTAAAATAAAGACAAGAAAGCAGCTGGTAAAGCTCACAGCAGGCAAGAACAAACAGAATGGCGGGCTTACGGTGCTGAACTAGATCATACCGCCTCTCGTGAGGGAACTGGTAGTCATAACCGGGCGGAGATTAACCACCATACAGAAAGAACCCGCTAGCTGGAGGGAAAGAAAATCGTCACGAACCGTAGGAAGTGTATGGATCAGAAGTTTATAGAAGGCTGGTTGACATTTAAGGAAGGGGAATATTGGATATGATGAGATTGAAAAACTTTAAAAGGACAGAGTTTATTATCGTAGTCTTTGTTTTATGTACTGTTAATGTAGGCTGTTCACATATTGACAGGCAAGAGCAAGAACAGAATATAACAAAGACTGAGCAAGAGGAAACCGTTGTCAGCCTGCCGATTCCCTCTACTGAAGATATAGAAATTTCAGAAAAAAACGATACTGGCACACAAAAACAGATAGAAATAGAAAAAATCAAACAATATGCGGAAGAAAATGCAGAAAAGGATCGGAACGCCATTTTAGAGGCGCTTGGCAATGTAGAGGCAGATAACCGTTGTGATAAAGCGGTTCTGTACATAAAAGATAGTTACCCTGATTATTTTTCCAACGATGCGCTGATTAAAGAAAGCATAGAATATGGGCATTATCTGGTATCTGTTTATCAAGATTCTGAAGGTATAGATAATGGACGAGGACGTTATTTCGAAATGGGAAAAATTGTTTCTGAAGTAGCGCAAGATATATATCTAGGAAAAAGAACGTTAATAGACGATACTGTTATAGAAAAAATGCGGGAGCTGGAGAGTCTGCTTCAACAGATGTATGATCAGTATTACGGAGGATACAAGGGAGAGGTGAGTCAGCCTGACGAGAAAATATTGATTTCTAATCACCCCATTTTAAACAAAACACCTTTTTTTGCAGCTAGCCTTGGCGATGTATTAACCTCATCCTATGAAGAATATTCTTCGGCGGAGACGGAAGACGGATATTGGGATTTTTTTGAAGAAGCAGGGATTATTTATGCCACAGGAGAGCCAGAAAAAGAAACGGATTTTTCCTCAAAACGGATTAGAGGTGTGGTTCTTACAACGCCTCAATATGAATTCTGTTGTGGACTAAAGGTTGGGATAAATGTTCAAGACCTAATGGAAATGGATTTAATCTTTAATGAAAGTTCATTAGAAAACATACCAAATTATTCATTTCTAACATTTTTAAAAGAAAAGTTTGACTGTGATGAGGTATATATTGCTACGGAAGCTTTGTCTTATGATGCAACGTATTCAAATCTCATTTATCGACTCTTGGCATTTGTTAAAAATGATAAAGTAATTGCAGTGTCTGTTGATGATACACTGAGTACTTTACAGGAGTAAGTTCTAAAACGGATGATATTTCAAGAATACTGAATACTGCAAACAGTCATTTTCTGCGGCCAGCAAGGCCATATTTGGCGGCCAGCAAGGTATCTCCCTCGGCCACTGACCGTTATGCCACGAAAGGTTCTTTACATGAGTAGCACATGATAGGCTCTCTGCCTTGGCAAATCCGCCGCTGGCACTGGTTTGTCGGCTTTGCCAGAACATCATGTGCGATGGAGGCTCATGTCAAGAACACCGTGGAATAATGATTAGTGGCTAGCCGGATAATATGGCTCACACTGGCCGCCGAATATGGCACAGGTGGCCGTTTTGGCGGGCAATCTGCAAATACGGTCCCTATCACTGATGGCTGGATTAGCGGTAAATGCGTTTAGGGTTGGATAAAAGATTACAATAACAACAACCACTGGCGGTAAGTATTGTTATGATTATTTCAAATCAAATCTATTAGAAAGTGGCTCACCACAAAATAGGTTTTAATAACAGGACATTGAGTTATTATAGCTTTGTCGGCAGAATTGACCTGCCCGAAGCCTAAACGCCGTTCCTATCCGACGTAATCGCGAAACGCCAGATAGGAACGGCAAAATTTTTTACACTTCTATTACTTCTTTATCGCACATTAGCAAATGGGGGATAGCCCAAAATACTATCCCCCTCCATACCATCATTCAAATAGAGAAACTTCTCTCTTTAATCGAATCAAATCCTTCAAAAAGCTTTTTCATAACATTCTCACTAATAAAACTCATCCTACCTCTTATTCTACATTAAATTCCTTTTTCAAGAGAAAGATGTATCGTTCCATCATATCGATACATATCTGTACCTACTTAAGATCTGTCTGCTCTAACACACTCTCTTCTGCATCAAAAATCCATTTAACATGATTTGTTCCATATTTCAATCCCTCTTCTGTTAAACAAATAACTTTTCTATTACGTGTTCCTGAAACATGTTTTAAATAAACAAATCCCTTTTTAGTCAAACCTGAGATAATCGAATTAACCGTTTGTTTCGGCAATGACAATAGCTCACTTAAATCCTGTTGTGAATATTCCTCCTTTGGACGGAGAAGAACGGACCATATACCAATCTCCCCATCCGATATCCCTGATCTATTGGCCGCAATATGATAAAGAGAATTCAACTCTTTGATTTTATTATTGATTATATCAATCTGATTTTTGATTTTATCTTCCATAAAGGCATCCTCCACGCCAAACATCCAAATTCGGATATTTGATATTTAATATAATCTGCGTTTGAATATCTGTCAAGAAAATATACAATTCCTTTTCGTTTTTTTCTTTCTACAAGTGTCTGCTGAAATGCCCAATGCCCGGATGATCCGGATCAGGGTATCTAAGCTGACGCCTCTTTCATTGCTTTCAATCGCCTGCAGGAAGCGGGATGTGATTCCGACCCGTTCAGCAAGCTCGTCCTGTGTCATATTTGCATCAAGGCGGGCCTGTTTGAATACTGGCCCCATGTAAGATAAATCAAGTTTTTTCACTGGCAGTTCACCTCCAACACCATTGTACAGTTCGGGATGAAAGAGGAACGTGCTGAAAGTTCCTGAAAAATACGAACAATATAGTTGTGACAAAAGTAAAAGAATATAGAATTTTTATGAATGGTAAGGTGAAAGAATATATGGTTAATTACTCAAATCCTAAAAGATTTTTTATTCGAAGCAAATTGCGTGCAGGAAAGATATTACCTGAAAGAAAATTTAACATTTGTCTGGCACTGGCCAGCAACACCTTTCTGTCTCTGCTGTTTAAGAGCCGGATATAGCGGATCAATTGTTCGGTTTCCCCATCGTCCGTTTCCTGATCCGGATAAACGACGTAACCGGAGCCGCCCTTTTTAAGAGGGTGGTTCTTTTTTCTTTTTCTGCTGTTAAAAATTCCTTCAGGTGATACCTTCCCTGCATACGACATCATGGCATATGCCATACGCCACCAAGAGGACAGACTTTTCCCCTGGCGGCATTTTTTCTTTTATGGCGGCACCTTCAGGGTATATAGCAGACTGCTCCTGCCACCGTTCTCTCTCCAGCGCTGCTCCTTAGAAAGCAATCCTGCCTGTTCCAGGTCAGCAATGGCACGCTCCACGGTCCTGCGGGAAAGCTGCAGCTCTCTGGCAATGGTCCCGATGGCTGGATAGCACTGATTGTCACGGTTGCACCGGTCTTTCAGGTACATATACACAGTCTTTGCCCGGTGCGGCAAATCCTTGGCATAAATCATCGCAAAGTATCCGATTGCACACACCTCCTGCCTAATCAGTCCGCAGCGGAGGGCGACGCGGACGGTTTCGTTCCATCACCTGTTCCGACGCAGGGGAATGGAGTTGTCCGGTGGAACTGCTGCGGCCGGCTGGAGGGAGCGGCGCCTCGTCTGTCTCATCCGCATCAAAATCATCTCTTCTCCGCAGAATCTCCTGCTCCAGCTCAAACCGGTCCGCATAGGTCACCGGTCGGGCTGCCTGTTCTGCCACTTCATAAGCTTCTCCAAACCGAATCCCCCACTTTAAGAACAAGGGAAGCTGTGTCTGCATGGGACAGTTTCCGGTCTTTGCCAAAATAAAATGCCCCTTCGGCAGCGTTTTCAGTTCATCCGGAGACATGAGCGGGCGACTGATCATCTGCAGGCTCTGGCTGGGATCATTCTTTCCTCTGCTGACGGAACCGGACAAAACGGTTCGATTTCCCAGTGCCTTTGACAGAATCTCTGCACTTTCTGAGTTGGGTGCAAAGCCGCCGAACAAAATGTCCTGACAGTTATCGATGATAATGCTGGAACCCTCTTTCCCATAGTTTTTCTGAAGCTGTGCAAAGCTCTGGATGATGGGAACCATGGAAATCTGGCGGGAACGTCCGGCGGAGAACATCATCTCCATGGATTCTATTTTCGGTATCGTTCCGATTTCATCCGCAAATACCATGACCCGGTTGGGCAGCTTGCCACCATGCTCATCCGCAATGGTGAGCATCTCCCGGTAGAGCTGCTGGAGGAACAAAGACACCATGAAGTACTTTGTGTTATCTTCTTCCGGCAGCACAATGAAGATGGCGGACTTGCTGGTGCAGAAGGTTTCCGTATCCAGCGCACTGTCAAAGCACAGGATCTGCTCCATTTCCGAATCCAGAAAGGCATTGAGCCGGGACATGGTTGTGGAAAGCACCGAAGCCATGGCCTGATCCGCACTGTTTAAAGCGGCGCCTGCAAACCACTTTGCCTTGTGGGTAGGCGGCAGCTTATCCATCAAAAGCTGGAACAGGCTGCGGTTCTTTACCGGCGAGGGAGCCAGCAGATCCTGAATCAGCTTGAACACCGAAATGATATGGCGCTTCTCCGTCGGACAGAACTCTGCAATCAGCAGAATCACCGAAGCCAGCAGACCTTCGGCGGCATCATAGAAGAATGCGTTCTGTCCGTAACTGCTGGCTTCCGCTCCGTCAGAACAGATGATGGTCTTCGCTGTAATCTTGGCATACTTTTCCGCCTTTGCTTTGGCTGCCAGGTTTTCCGGGTGTGCCAGATATTCGTCCATGTACTTGCTCACCAGCGTCAGGATATTGTCCCCATCTGACCTGGTGGGGTTTCGCAGGTCAAGCACAGAAATCTGGTATCCGTAGCAGTCTTTTGCGATTCCTGCATAGTTACGGAACAGATCTCCCTTGGTGTCTGTGCAGAGCCAGCTCATGCCGGAAGCACAGGCATATTCGATGTTGGGATACAAAAAGTTGGCGGTCTTGCCAACGCCCGCCGCACCTATCATCAGACAGTGAATATCACCGCTGTCCACCAAAGCGGTGACGGAGGTTCCCCGTTTTTTATACCCCACCACCAGCCCCTGCTCTGTGGGCAGTGCTTCTCCCCTCCTCCAGCGTTCCGGTTCATATGGCACCTGTTTGTAGGTATCCCGGATTTCCTTTTCTGTGGCAAACCGCGCGGTACCATGCTGGCCATCTCCTACCGTTTTGGATTTAATCCCGTTTAAGGTATAGTAGTTTGCCAGTAAAGACACCCCGCCGATGATGGCGAACATCCCAAGACCGATACAGATAAGAATTACGATTTGCTGTGTCTGCATACTTCCTCCCTTCAAGCCATTTGCATGGTCTTTTTCTGTTCTGTGATCTGCGAAGCAGCCTGCTCCCGCAGTGCCTGCAGATCTTCATTCCAGTCCTTTTGACGTGAAAAAAGCGAGAATACATTTTTGTATCCCCGCTCTGATAAAGTTTTCCCGATCCGTTCCCTGGCCTGAATGCCTGCCTTGTCATGATCGAGGCACAGACCAATCTTTTGTATCTGCGGGTTATCAACTAAGTGTTGGATTAAAGCCTGTTCCGACACACCGCAAAGCGCTACATAACTGTGTTTTTCCCAGTCTTTCTGATACAGGGAAATAAAGGACAGCAGGTCGATGGGCGCTTCAAACACATAAACCGTATCACTCTGGCCGGTAAAGTGAAAGCTGTACTTCGGATCGCATCCGTCCACATTTCCCTTAAACACATCCCCCTGCGTGTAGGTTCCCCGCTTATGGGCATGGCGGGCGACCCCATCTTTATCCACCCCTACGAACACTGCGTTGTGATACTGGCTGTCCTCATAGATCAGCTTTGCCCTGGCAAATGCGGAAACCACGTTTCGATCCAGACAGCGGGTTTTTGTCAGATAGGCAAACACCCGGCGCATATCGGAATGGGCCTTGGGCAGTACAAAGGGCTTCGGCGGTTCCGGCTCACGCTGCTCCCTGGGGCGGTATGGCTGCCCCTGTTCCCCGCCTAACAGCATGGTAACTGCATCCGGGAAGCTTCTGCCATAGAACATCTGCACAAAGTCAATGGCAAGACCGCCCTTCCCGGCGGCATGATCATACCATTCATTCCCCCGCACCGTGATGCTGTGGTCGCTGTCCAGACGCTTCTCCCTGCCGGAACGCAAAAGCCGCTCTCCCTGACGCACAAGAAAATCCTCCAGATCAACCGCGTTGGCCCGCTGTTTCTGATCGTCTGTAAAATAAACATAACCTGACATGATGCACCTCCTGTCAAAAAGTCTGTTGAACGGGTTCTCTGTCATCCCGTTTGTGTCCCTGCGCCTGTTTCTTCTCCGCCAGCTTACGCCTGCGCTTCCGGTCGATGTGGAATGGACTGCCGCCAGCTGCTTTCTGATAGTCCTCCCGGAACAGATTCTCCAGCCGGTGCAGCAGACGGGTGGCTGCCAGAAAAGCAGACGGGTCACGAAACGAGTCCAGATGGTCGAGGAAAAACTGGACGTAGATATTTCCCTGTGCGGCAGATGCCTGCAAAAACAAGATAGCTTTTTCCCTGTCCCGCGGCACATCCCGACCGCAGAGATACAGCTTTCCCAACAGGTACTGTGCATACTGGTTATTCTGATCCGCTGCTTCCGTAAGCCAGCGGATGGCGGTATCCACATCCTTCGGAATATCCTCTCCGGCCAGATAGAGTTTTCCAAGCTGGTAGGCCGCATACTCGTTTTTCTGTTCTGCCGATTCCATGAACAGACTGACCGCTTTTCTAACATCCTTGGGCACATCTTCTCCTGCCAGAAAAACCTTGCCAAGAGCATACTGGGCATACGCATTCCCGCTGTCAGAAGAAAAAGACAGCCAGCGTATCGCTGCCTCCACATCCTTTGGAATGTCCTCTCCGGCCAGATAGAGCTTGCCAAGCTGATAGGCTGCGTATTCATTGTCCTGTTCTGCCGATTGGGTAAACAGTTCCACCGCCTTTTCCATATCCCGCGGCACATGGATTCCATCACGATAGACTTTTCCCAATGCATACTGGGCAGCGGCATTGCCGCTTTCGGCAGCTTTCGTAATCCATGCAACCGCCTGCTCCGGGTCTCCGGTACCATTTTCCAGCCACAGCTTACCCAGAGCATATTGCGCGTTCACGTTGCCAAGCCTGGCGGCACATTCCCAATAGTGTGCGGCAGCTGTATCGTCTTTTCCCGTACCGGTTCCTGTGTGGAGCATCTGTCCCAGACGATATTGGAGTTTATCATCATGGCTGTCTGCCTCCAGAGAAAAGAATCCCGAAAATGCATTTTGAAAGTGTGCTTCAGCCTGCCCTATATCCCTTTGTGTTCCAATCCCATCCCGGTACATTTTTGCCAGTTCATAATCCGCATAGGGATTTCCCTGCTCCGCCGAACATCTGTAAAGATTGTGCGCCTGCTCATAGCTCTGCTCCTCTCCCTGTCCCCGGTAATACAATCCGGCAAGGGAATATTGCGCGTACTTGTGGTTTGCTGCCACTGCCCTGGAAAACCACTGGGCTGCCTTTTCATAATCCTGTTCGGTTCCCAGACCGGCGGCAAACATCTTGCCGATGCGGTACTGCAGGTAGGGACGCTGTTTTTCTTCTGTATGCTTTTCCTCTTTCAGAAACGCCGCCAGTGCCTTGACATACCATTCCTGCGCACCGGCAGGATCGATCTCCCGCCCCAGCCCGTCTGCCAGCATCCTTCCCAGGTCGTGCATGGCCAGTCCGTTACCGGATTGCGCTTCCAGTACAAAGAGGCGGAAGGCTTCTGCGAAGTCCGGTTCCTGCTCTTTGCTTCCATAAAGATTTTTACGGGCTTCCTTATACCCGTCGTTCCACCATTTCTGACCACGGCTTTTTCCACTTCTGCTCTTTGTATATTCCTGCTCCTGCCATTCCGGTATTGCTTCTTCTGAAAACTCCTGACCGTTTTCCGGCTCTGGCAAATCATCCGACTCTATGAAGGAAGCTGTTTCATCTTCAAAGGTAACCTGATGCCTGCCAAGGTTCATCGCTTCTGCAATTACCATGTTCTTGATGCTCTTAAACTGGGGCTGTCTGGAAAGGAGCGGCAAAGACGGCACCGTGTTTTGATAGGTCAGCAGAATTTCATTCTGCCATTTTCCCCATGCCTGATACAGAGCATCCACCCGGCTGTCCTTCGCCAGCTCATCCACGACTTGGTCAATCAGGTTCTTTACATCCCGCTTGAGATAACCATAGACTTTTTTCCCGCCTGTATTTTGTAACCGCTCTGACAGCTTTATCATCTGCCCCTGGATTTCCGGGTTTACCAGCGTGCCGGAGCGCAGTTCTTTCATCATCTTTCTCATCACATCTGCCGCACCTGTTTTCAATTCGGCGCGTGCCTGATTCTGCTTGTCATAGAGGTGTGCGAAATCCTGACGGAAGATATCGTGTGCCAATTCCGAGCGCATGGCCTCGATGGATTTTTCCGTCAGGTAGCCGTCATTGTCCTTGGCTGAATAAACCATCAGATGCACATGGGGATGATGACCCTCGTTGTGAAAGGCTGCATACCAGCGGAGATTTTCACTGTCAATCCTCATGTGCTTGCAGAGCATGGCCCGCTTGGAACGAAGCAGAGCCATCCACTGCTTTGCGCTGTCATAGCCAAGCCTCGCCGCATCCTCCCGCCGCAGGGAAACCACATGGGTCCATACAGCGCCTTTGTGTTTTGCCACCTCACCCTGCACCTTTGCCAGTACCACTGACTGTCCTGCATCGGTAAAGAGTCCATGCTCACCTACACGCTCCACACGGGGACGGTTCGCAATGTAATCCACGTAGTTTTCCCGCTTGCCGATCAGGTCGAGGTGCTGTTCCAGCGCACAGGAGATCAGTTCCGAAGCATTCCCGATGGTTGGCTGCAACAAAAAATCCGTGTACTCCAGCATTTCTTTGGCTGCCGGAATATCACGGATGAGCTGACGGATTAGATTTTTTTGATTGATGGTGGCTGGGAGAAGCAGCTTACTTTCATCGACCTTCTCCACACCCTCACGGGTTCCGATATAACGGACATAGTTTTCCAGCTGGGCAGGCGGAGCATCCCGCACATACCGGGAGGTAAAAATTATCTTTGGCATATCATTCCTCCGTTTATATTTTTGTTTTTCTTGACATATTTTTGTGCCCGGCATATAATAATAGTACCAGACAGGCAACGGCGTGTGTCTGTCCAAGCGTTGAAGTATAACAGCGTACCGGAAAGCCTTGTTATACAGAGCTTTCGAGAGGGGTTGTGCAGTGAAACCTCAAACCGGAGTAGGTGTTTTACCGAAAGAAAATGCTCAAAGCAAAGCGCTCTGCAAATGCAGAGCGTTTTTGTTTTATGAAAGGGGATTTCCATGGATCACTTGCAGAAATGCGCATTGGCATTTGAGCACCTGCTCGACATAAACTATCATATTATCATTGGCCGAAAAGGAAAGTCTGTGGAACTAAATATCCTTTTTGATCCCATAAAATTTCATCATCTGATTGGACTTCATAAACTTCGTGATTTACGTGTAGCCAGAGCAAATCGGGAAAAGGTATTTCAGAACTGCCTTTCCGGCACGCTTTCCATACAGGACTTAATGAAAAGCCGACACTTTTCTGAAATTGAAAAGCGAATTCAGCCTTTTGATAAAATCGAAACATTTTTAGACAGCAATCAGCTGGTTTTCCGCTATAACAAAAAACTACAGACGTTTTCGTTGATTGAGGCAGAATACCTTCTTTCTACGCATTTTGAAAATACAGATGTATATATCTTTTTAGATCAACTTTCAGAAGAAAATCAATTTTTCTGCCGTTCCTTTTTTCCGAAAGAAAAGAAAGATTATACGATTGGACAGCCTCAGTTCACTTTACTCTTTAAAGAAAAGATTACGGTCAGTACCGGAGAGAAAATCATTCAGTATGACCGGCTCACTCCGAAAAACAAACCAGCAAGCATACCTCCGCAGGAGATTCCGGAAAAGGGACAAGCAGAATAACCGTACTGGCTGTTCTGCTTGTCCCTTTTTATTACCATCGCTGCTTACAGCACACCCAGCTTTTTTAACAGCTCTACACAGTCTTTTGCTCCCTGCACATAGAGATGCCTGCACTCATGCTCCGCTATCAGATTTATCTTTGCCAGGTAATCCTCCAGCACCTGCTGATCCTCTTTCGAGAGCTGCTTCAGCACATCCGTCCTCTTGCGAGACAGCTCAGATGCATCCTTGTAAAGCTGCTTTTCTTTTTCGCTGCAGCTTTCCTTTCGTTCCCGCAGTGCTTCCTCACTCATCTCCGTAATAACCATTTCATAAATTTCATTCCTGTCCATCGTAGATCACTCCTTTTTCCAATCACAATAAAGCCAATGTCCGGCAACAGTCTATAGCCAATCCCAACAAAATTTTCTCACTATTTATACTTCTCGTTTTTGATATTTGTATGCATCTTCAAACGCAACTGCACCATTGATGTGTCTTACTTCTTCCAGACATTTTAAGTGTAGTTTACCCAAAGCAGCTTCGTCAACATCATGTGTGTACGCAATCACATGAACCAGCTTTGAGAGCTCCACCGCAATCTTAAAATCCATCCGCGCCAGACGGTTCTCGCTGTCCTGCACCGTTCCACTCATCACAGAGGAAAGGGACTGGAGCAGATAGTCCTCTGCTTTCTTTGCGGTAAGGAACCCCAGATAGAACCGCAGGGCTTCCTCAATCAGCTCCGTCCGATTCCGCTGAAGCCCCTCTTTGATATAAGCGTCCGCCAGCTCCACCAGCTGAGTATCCACCCGGATGGAAAACTTGGTTTTATCCGCATTTCCGCTCATCGCATCCTCCTGTTCTGCCGGTTTTTCCTGCAGCCACCTAAAATCTCCCCCTATGTCCTCGCTTTTCTTCCATTCCGCCACCCGTTTCAGGAAAACTAAAATCTGTGGGTGCAGACGAACAGTCCTGCTCGGCTTTGCCGGGCGGTGTGAAGCGGGCGAGGGGGCTTTTCAAAGCCACCCGCCCTTTAACCTGCACACGTTTCGACCCTGCCATTTTCCCCTCAAATCCAGCTTCCATGAGGGTTTCAAACCTCTTTTTGCATCTCTCGGCCACATTGCCCCAACGCTGGCGAAATCCGGTGCAGGGGTACATGGATGCCACCCTGCCCCCGAAAAGCCCACACAGCGGCTCACAGGGGGCAACACGGGGCTGACAGGGTTTTCTCATCTCCCAGCCCTTTGTCTGGGGGCTTTTCTGCCCTTATTCCGACATGGCATCATTCTGCTTCCTCCTGTGCCGTAGCTTCCGCTGCTGGTCGGGGTACCGGTCTGGATGGGCGGCGGGGACGTTCCCTGCCTGCCGCATCCCGGCTCACCTTGTCATCGATGTATTCACGGGTTGCCTGGGGCACATATTTCTCATACAGCTTCTGAATGGTTTCATTCAGCTCATTCTGTAAATCCGCGCTTTTCTTTTCCATGTGGAATGTCAGAGCGTCCAGCTTTTCCGTGTTAAAGGTTACAGTAAGTGTGGTATTTTTCATATCGGGCTTCCTCCTTTACATTTTGATTTCCGTTGGCAGAGCAGACATCCGGGGTGCATACTGTGATAAGAAATCATCAAAAGCCCTCAGGCGGTTCACCGGAATCCCTTCCAGCAAAAACTCCTGTCCATAGCCTCCGCTCCCCAGCTCTATGATTTCTGCATCGAGGATGTCGCTCCACTCCTCCAGCATGCCAGATTCCAAATCCGAAGCCTCCAGCCTTCCCGCCGGAATAAATCCTACATCCCTTGGATGCACCAGATAGGTGTCTGCAGGAATTCCCTGTGCAATCAGCTTACGCAGAGTCTGCTGCGGCTTTTCTTTTTTCTCATATCCCTGGCAAAAATCCAGATAATATGTCACATCAAAGTGACCATCCTCAATGGAAAGGTCGGCCACCTCCGGCCGGCTGCAGAGCAGATCTCCTATCAGCTCCTGCAGGAACGGTCTGTCATACACAGCCAGACCCGTCTGTTCCTCCAGCTCATCAAAGTCCAAGATCCAGTTACCCTCGCTGGTATGACTGGTTCCGTCCTGGATGATAAAGTCTACCGCGTCTGTCAGTTTCTGCTCCAGCTCTGCCAGAACCGGGTAACGAAGTGCTCTGGCCTGCGGCACATAGGCGGCATATCTGGCATAGCAAGAACCATCGCTTTCCACCAAAAGACCGTCTGCCCTGTCTCTACCGGTAACCAGCAGACAGTGATACACACCGTTGCCATCCTGATACATCGTCTTAAGGTTTTCCTTCAGAAAGTCCTGATTCGTCAAAGGATACCGGAGCATTTCCTCAAACTGTGCCGCCGGAATCTCCACGGTTTTCTCTACCACAAAATCCCGGAATGAAAAATCCGGCTTGCGTTCAAATACTGTTTTTATACTGTCTCCCTCCTTTAATTAGATAAACGACCCATAGCATAAAAGTGCTCCCTCCAGTAGTTGGTTTCGATGCTGGTGTACTGAATCGGGGATCCGCAGTGCAGCATTTTTCCTCCGCCCACATAGATCCCCACATGGCTGATGGGGCCGCTGCTCACATAGGTCTTTGTAAAAAACACCAGATCTCCCGGCTGGGCTTCGTCCCTCGGCACTATGGCACATTGATTATAGATGCCGGAAGCCGAGGTACGGGGCAGGTTATAAACGCCTGACTGGGTATAGACCCAGCACACAAAACCGCTGCAGTCGAAGGAAGTCTGGGGTGTAGAGCCGCCCCACACATAGGGATATCCCAGATATTTTTCTGCCTCTGCGATCAAAGCTGCATAGCTGCCGTCCCCTAACGCCTCTCCGGGCGGCAGACCGCTTCCCGGCGAAACCTGCCCGTACTTTGCCAGCACATAGATGCGCTGTGCATTGCTTTTATTTTCTGCAGTCACAGGTTTTCCAAGCAGTATGGCAAGGTTTCCATACACCGTTTCCAGATTTGTAATCGGAACAGCCACCGTATAAGGTTCTTCCTCCTCATCTAGCCGTTCTTCATAAATCACAAAGCAGTCTGCAAAACTCCGGTAGTCGCCGTTGTCCATTCTGGGCTGATCCGCGCCGAAAAACAGAGAGTAAAAAATGGCTTTGACCTGATAGGCATCCACCTCCCCGTCCTCGCTCATGGCGTTGATATCCGCAAGAGCGGCATCCAGATCCACAAAGCTCTCCCTCATTTTTTCAATGTACATCCGGTAGTCTGCTGGGAGCTTAGAAGATAAATAACCGCCGTGAAAGGTCAAATCCACGGCGGCATTGTTGTGACTTGAAGTCCCGGATAAGGCACTTAAAATCACCACGATGATTAAAATAAACGGAGTCAGAACAGCCGCCACCACGGAAGCGGCGGCTGTCCAGGTACGCTTGTCCGTTGCTGCGATAAGGACAGCCTTCGCAGCCAGCACAGCAGCTGATGCTGCCATATGCGGTTCCTCCTTTCAGGGGCGCAAAAAGCTGCCCCCTGCCGGAAGCCTGCTTTTACGCCGGATAAATTTGTTTTCTCTTTTGATTTCGGAAGCATTTCCCTGTCCACAACAGATGCTGCAGACACTGACCGACATAGCACCGGATACTGTCCTGATTCATGCACACCCTCCTGATATCCTCTTTTGGTGTTCTCAATTATACTCTATCAAGGTTATTTTTCAACCTGTATCAATGATGTTTATATTCGATTGAGTGAGATAAACTATCTCTATAGAGGTTGAAAGGATGGTGGCAGCTTGAAAAAACAGTTAAATGTGGAAATCGGGGGACGTATCCGGAAAACCCGCGAGGCACTGGGATATTCCCGTGAAACACTTGCAGAAAAAGCGGACTTAGCCAGCTCCTTTATCGGCACCATCGAGCTTGGTGCGGGCAGCTTCACAGCAGAAACCCTGATAAAACTCTGCAGAGCACTTGGGACTTCTGCTGACTATATCCTCTTTGGCAGGGAAGAACAGGGGGATCTTACCACCATCCATGCCATGCTTTCCGGTCTCGATCCCAGATATCTTCCCTATGTGGAAGAGCTGCTGGGTGCATATGTGAAATCACTTCATCTGTCCGAACAGTAAGCCGCATCTGAAAATGATGCGGCTGTTATTTTTGCTGCTCCCATCCTCCCATGCCGAACATGGACTGCAATCTTGACTGCCTCTGCTCCGCAAACAGCTCCCAGGCATGGTCGATGGCATCTGTCAGCACCTGCACATCCAGCCCCGCTGTTTCGTAGCCCTGCCGGATTACATCGGCATACCAGTCTGATGGCATGCCAAACTCATGCCCTGGTGTCATGATATACACCATTGCAGACACCACCTTTCCATCCAGCTCTACCTCCACGTGCTGTTTGTCATAAAAATGGGGATATCCCTCGTACCGGTCAAGAGAAGCCTCATCCTTTTCCCTGATCTTCCAGAGCAGCACAGGAACAGAACTGCCCTCCTTGGGTTCCACCGTAGCCACTGCGCTGCTGCGACTGCCGCGGAATAACAGTTCAAAGTCTTTCAGTTCACTGGTTGCCACCACTTCCGCCGTGGGACAGCGAAGAGCCATTTGCGGCAGGTTCATGTTGCTGCCATAGGCTACATACAGTGTTGGTTTTTTACTCATAAAATTCTCCTTCACATAGACATGGTAAAAGCCGGGGCTTCTGCCTCGGCCTGTTCTGCTTCTTCCGGTTCCATAACTTCCTCCTGTCTTTCCTCTGACTGCCGGAGGATCTGCTCCCGTTCCTCTTCTCTTTTCTGTCTTAACCGTTCCTTTTGTGCTTCCGCCTGTGCTGGATCCCGCCACGCAATACAGCCGGGCAGATTTGCCAGCAGATGCTGACGGGCAGTGGCAAACTCATCCCCATTTAACCCAAGCCGGAGCAGCCAGGTGCGGAAGGTATACTTCTCATTAGTGGTCTGTGTCTTGCGACGGCTGGCACATCTCTGGTTCAGAGCCTGTGCGCCGATTGCCAGACAAAACTGGATATACGCTTTGATCTTCCCGGCATGAAGCGTCCCATTAAACAGACGGAATTCCACAGTCCCTTTCTGAAATACACTGTGAAGGTTCAGGCAATGATAGCGGCTGTCATCATAATGGGAATAACTCCTGCTCTCCCCGTCATACCAGATCCGCTCTACTTCTGCCATGGAACGGGGCTTTCTGGCATTCAAGTCATCCAGAAAACGCTGTTCCACCTTCCTGCAATAGCTGTGCTCGCGTGATACAGAAACTTTCAGAGCCTTATAAATCAAGTCCTCTTTCGCAGCCATGATGTTGGTAATGTTCCGCAGGGTTCTTGCATCAAAAGGGGAGGCATCGATATGCACATGGATGCCGCAGCTGCTATTGGTAATTGCCCCGGCTTCTTTCAATTTGCGGATAATCTGCTGGATCGTAACGATATCTTCATACCGGCAGATAGGACTGACCATCTCTGTCTTATATGCATTATCTGCCATCACCTTACGCTCCCCTACTTTCCGCTGTGGGGTAATACTGCCATCACTCATAAATTTCCACTGACGCCCCTGACTGTCAATCGCGGCATAGGTATTATAATGAGTCCCAAGATAACGGACTGATGTGCCAAAGTATTGGGCTGTTACCTCAGCTGCCATCTGTCTGGTAACGCCGGTCATTTCAATCTCTATGCCGAAACGCTGGTCTTTCAGATCCATGTGCCGTCACCCCCTTATCTGCCGCCCGCTTTACCAAACAGTTTCGCTTTATGCTCCGGTGCATGGACCATCAGGTTGTAGCGTTCATTGCCGCATTTATAAAGGCACACGCCTCTCTGTGGGTAGCGGATCAGGTTATATTCACTGTCCTCCAGTTGCAAAGTATCCGTATAAAACTTGGCATCAATGCTTCCGGCATTGAATAAAAACTGATGGGTAGGGATGGAAAACAAAGGCTTTGTATACTCACGGACACCTTCCAGATTGAAATCCTCCAGGTTCTGGCTGGCGATGATAACTGCCGAATCCTTTTTGCGGACACGCTTTTCAAAGTTGCGGACATACTCCACTGCAGTCAGGTTCGACAAAAACAGATAGAACTCATCCAGGCTGGCCACCGTATTGCCCTCAGTCAACAGTTCGTTGGACATAAAAGATAGCGTGTTAAACAGCAGGGAATCCTTCAGGCTCCTGCTGGCCTGCAGAAGCCCTTTGACGCCAAAGGTTACAAAACTGGAATCCGTGATATTGGTATGACCGTTAAAAAACTTACTCTCAGAACCCACGCACATGGAGTTTAATCCCAGCAGGATGCTCTGGAGCATTTCAGCTGTATAGAGCTGTCGCTTCTTCTCATCAAACTCTTTATATTCCTTCTCAATCAGGGTATATAAATCCGCAAGGACAGGGTATTCCTGCGGTCCCAGCCGTGTAAAGTCTGTCTGGTCGGTCATTCCCCATCCGGCATACAGCTTCTGGAGCATAATCTCAATCACATCAATTTCCCGGTCACTAAAGTCCTTATAGGTGCGGAAGAAATCCTTTAAGAAGCTGATATGCTGGGAAAGTCTGGCCCGGATGCGGAAGGTCTGGGGAGCCTCCATGTCCTCCGGGCTTCCCGCATCATCCCATATTTTCGGTTCCAGAGGATTGATCAGGTACTCGCCGGACATCAAATCGATAAAACAGCCGCCCAGATTGTTGGTCAGATCCTCGTACTCCATCTCCGGGTCAAGGGCGCAGACCTTCATGCCTGCCTCCCGCATATTGGTCAGCAGGAGCTTCAATAAATAGCTCTTGCCCTGACCGGAGTTTCCAAGGATCAGGATATTGGCATTGGTCTTATCATCCGCCCGGCGGTTGAAATCCACCAGCACGTTGCTTCCAAACTTATCCCTGCCAATATAAAATCCATGTGGATCCGTCTTGCCGCTGTAGTTAAAGGGATACAGATTTGCCACGCTGCTGGCCGGCAGCACACGCTCGAACTGATCCCGGAACAGATTAAAGCCGGTAGGCATGACGCACTGGAATCCCTGTTGCTGGCGCAGCATCAGCCGGTCTACGTTCAGCTTGGAGCGGATCAGCTCTGTCAGCACCTCCGTCTGCAGTAATTTCAGCTGATCCAGGTCATGGGCGCACAGTTCCAGATAAACCGCCGTATGCAGAAGCGGTTCCCGGTTCCGGTGCATCTGCGCCACAATCGTAGCTACGTCCTGCAGATTGGATTCTGCCTGCACCGTCTGCTGTAAGTCGTTTGTATTGCTCCTGTCCATGCGGTTTTTATTGGCGGCGTTGCTGATGATCTTCTTTTCCTCCACAGGAGTCACATGGCGAGTATAAATCCGCAGGGTAACACCGTCCTTCTCCCCCAGATGGGACAGGATTGCCTGCTCATCCGTGGCTGTGGGGTATTCTCTCAGCGCCCACACACAGCGGTAAGTGTTGCCGCAGATGAAATGGTCGGTTTCAAATTTAATGACGGAGGGGGCGATCATATCCAGAAAGGTCTGGATACGCACATCCTCCGGGGATGCTGCCTGGGCAGCTTTCGTTTTTCTCAAATAGACACCTCCTGTATTTTGCGCATACAAATACCGGATACATTTCTGCATCCGGCACCTGCTCATAATTATTTGGTTTCTTTTTCTGATGATTCCTTTTGTCGCTGTTCTGCAAGAATGGTCTTTGTTTCCTCCAGCGTCAGTGTACTACCGGATAGCGCCATAGAATCATAGATAAATTGATCCTCAAATTCTTGTTCCATATGCTCCAGCAGTTCTCTTGATATTGTTTCCTCTTTCTGGTCAAACAGTTCTTTCTTGTGCTGCAATCTCTCATAGTCCATAGGTTATCCCGTCCTTTCAGACACAAGATACCATAAATCAGCACACTTTGAAACCTTAATCATCCGGGATAATCCAGCGCTCGCCATCGAAGTCCTCAAAACGTTCCGTTGTGACATTCTGCTCATAATAAACAGCCAGAATCCGCTTGATATCCTCGCTGTCCGCCCGCTTTACGGAGAATCCCTGCTCCTTTAGGGATTTCTCAATACGAGAAAGATAGGGAAGCACCTCGGACTCCTTTTCTCCCCGAAGACGCACAATGATGAGAAATTCGCGGGCTGTTGCCATCTGTACCTGAATACGGTCTAAGTGAGTCTGGTCTTTCTCCAGAAGCTTTCGCACAATGGGATTGTCCTCCTGTTCCATCCGTGACCGCAGGAAAGACTTGTTATCCTCGAAGCTCTCCCTGCTGTTTAAGCACAGCATTTCAATCTCGGCTACGCCTTTCAAAACCGTCATCAGCGCATAAATCCTGGCGCCAACACTGGCCTCCGACAGCACAGAAATGTTTGAGGGTTTCACAATGAAATACACCAGCTCGCCTTCCTTATAGGTCACAAGGCTGTAATCAGTGATTGCCATGGCTCCGATGAGCTGACGGGTGGAGGCTTTCTGCTTCGCCTCTTTCTTCTCTGCTTTTCTGCTCACGCTCCGTACCTCCATTCAAAAAGCTGTTGCCTGGTAAAGAAAAAACCGCAGGCATATCTGATAAAGTCCATGATGCTGGTATCCTCAAAGCGGATCGTCAGAAAGGCATAAACTGCCGTCACCACAATGGGCGGAAAGAAATTTGCCTGTGTCAGTGCAAGGATCGATACCAGCGCGCACACACCGATGATGCCGATATCCCGAAGCTGCCAGATCCACAGGGTTGCTTTGGACTTCAGGTTGTCAGGGTAAATATACATAGCTTGCTTCACCTCCAAGGAAGAACCGCCAGGGCTTTTGGCTCTGGCGGCTTTAGATGGTTTTATAATTATTCATTTTCTGTTCCTGCTTCATCCGGCTGCTCGTTTCCTACCGGCTCTGCCTGGTCTGCTTTCTGTGCCAGCGCCTGTTCAATCAGACCGATGACAAACTCTTTCTGGCTCTGTCCTGTAAGTTTTAAGTGTTCTTTAATCCTTGCGAACAGTTCCTCCGATACCTGAAATGCCAGTGTCCTTGTTCCGTTTGCCATAATTTTTTCCCCTTTCTCAAAGTGTTCTTTGATGATCATTTCGACATACTCGTTCAGCTTCAGCCCCATCTGTTCCTGTTCCTCACGCACTCTGGTGTGGACTTCTTCCGGAATCATGGCGCATAAATTTTTACGTTTGATTTCCATAAAATAAGGCTCCTTCCTTTCTTTTTTGTACCCCAAGTATATCGACAATGTGATGGAATAGCTATGACCATACCCAACAAGGATTGCTTCCGAAACGAAGCAGATGTACCAATGTTATAGAAAGTCAGGGCATTCCTCCCTGATCCTGCGTAAAAAGTAAGCGATGCCGCGCAGGACAAAGTCCACACACGGAATCGCTACACTGTTTCCCAATGCTTTATAGCGGGCGCTGTCCGAGGCACTGGGGATATCCGTCCAGCCATCGGGAAAGCCCTGAAGCCTCTCACACTCCAGAGGAGTCAGGCGGCGGATCAGGTTCCGGTTCTCCACAACACACTTGTCCTGATCTACATACTGGTTATTGATCCCTTTGCCATCATCCATGCACAGCGTGCCAACGATCTGTTGATAAGGCTGGGCAATCAGGTCTGTGGCATCCTTATGCTGTCTGGCACTCTGTGTGGCAGACACTTCGTTTTCTAAAAATTCATCACTTCTCTGGCGGGAAAATACCGCATGACGGTCCATCCCAGTCAGTGTATAAGCGATATCCGCCTGAAATCCAAACCCGTTCCCTCCGTTCTCCGGCTGGCGGTCTATGATGTTCCCTGCGATACAGAAGCTCTCCGCCTCCTGCGAAACCAGCGGGACATTATTTCCTCCCGTCCCATAGCGGGCGGACATGGTGGGGGCAACCGCATGGGGACCCGTGTACCGTGAATCGATACCATGGTTTTCAAACAGTACCGGCTGGTTGTTTCCACTCATCCCTGCTGCTGCGGTAATGGCCGGACACACACCAACGCCAATCTCTGCACCTCCCTGCTGGGTAGCCAGCACCAATGGCTGATGCCCATGCTCCTGGGCGCGGAGCGTTCCGGAAACATCTTCTGAACATTCCATTACGCTGCCGCCCTGATCGTTCAAGCACAGAATACAGGGATACCCCTGCCCTGCCTGTCCGCTTCCACCGCAAAGAGATGTGTGAACCTCCGGTGTCAAAAAACAGTCACCGTTTCCTTTGCTTATCACACCCGCCGTATATGTCTGCGGCACCAGCGGCGGATGCCCGCCCATGCCTGCCCGCAGGGTGGGTGTTACTTCTTCCAGCACATCCAGCCGTTCTCCGCCCTGATCGTTCAGACATAGCAGAGGCTGCGTGTCTTTTTTCTCTGAGATAAACGTCTGCATCTGCATATTTCGGGTTGCTAACAGCGCACCGGAAACACCGCCCAGGTCGATGGTTTCCTCTCTCTGGTTGATGTGAAACGCAAAGATTTCCCTGTTTTCTTTTTCTGCTGTTATGCCTTTTGCCCCGACTGTATCATCAGGGCTTCCCTGAGCTGGGGCGGCAGTTCCTTGCCCCTCTTTTCCGACCTCCGCAGGATTCCCAAACAGGCTTTCCTGCTTAAATAATATTTCAGGTGCGGTGAGTCCTCCAAAATCTGCGACAAGGAAGATACGACGGCGACGCTGGGCGACTCCCCAGTATTGAGCGTCGAGTACTCTCCAAGCCAGGCTGAAGTGGTTTCCCAGAATGATTCCCCCAGCAGATTCCCAGCGCCCGGAGTCAGGTCGAGGAACATGACAGGCGCCATCCTTAATGCGGACAATTTCTTCGAGGACCGCCCGGAAATCTTCGCCTTCTGCGGAAGAGAAGGCTCCGGGGACGTTTTCCCACACCATGTATCGAGGTCGAACAAGGTGAGCTGGTACATTTCTTCGCTCATCTGCATCCCTCATTTCTTTTACGATTCTTACCTGTTCCATAAACAGGCCGGAGCGTTCTCCCGCAAGCCCCCGGCGATGCCCCGCCACCGATAAATCCTGACAGGGCGAGCCGCCGCAGATCACATCCACAGGCGGAAGCTTCCTGCCATCCAGCTTCGTGATATCCCCCACATGGGTCATGTCCGGGAACCGTATCCTGGTTACCTCCATGGGAAACGCTTCGATCTCGCTGGCCCATACAGGTGTAATCCCATAATGGGTGGCTGCCAGCGGAAACCCTCCGATCCCATCGAACAGGCTGCCCATCGTCAGCATCCCATCACCATGGCATAGTTCTGCTCCGGCACTTCCAGAGAAATGTTAGGAAGCCTGCGTACCGGAATCCCCATCTGTCCGGCGGCGAAAATCTCTGCCTCCATCCCCTTTGAGATGTGCATCCCGCACACCCACAATTCATCGCAAGCTTCCAGCACCCGCAACCCCATTTGAAGTCCTACTTCACGCTCCGCATGGATACCATCGTCCAAAAGCTGCGGATACAACAGATGCACCGCAATGGGGGTTGCCCCCTGCTCTATGGCATAGCGGCAGGCTGCTTTGGCAAACCGCACATTCTGCTCCACATCCCCTGCATAGGGGGATGCGATATAGACCAGTTTGTTATTGCTCAATCTGTCACCACCTCTCTTATTTTGCTACCGTCTGCACAATGGTTCTGGTTAAATTAACCGCACCCTGTGCCGCATAGACCGCTCCCATCACATTGGCTCTGGTGGTGGTATCCAGACCGAACTGCCCCGCAATACGCGGAATTTCTCCGGCTGAAAGCATCAGTCCCAGCCCCAAAAGCGCCTGATCCTTGACCACCATCAGCCCGGCAACCAGTACCGTTGCCTGTAAAAATGCGGTCAGGCACAGACCGATGACCTGCTTGCTCCAGCTGACAAAACCGTCAATATAGCCACGCGGCACGCTGAACATATACAGGCTGCCAACCGCAATCTGGATCAGTAAGATACCGCCCCGTTTTAAATTGGCGAAAAACACCTTGATAATGGCATAGCCCATGAGAATCAGGATGAATATCATCAGTACCGGGCTTGTAATGCTGGTCAGCCCGCCAAATACCCCGGAAGTGGCTGCAGCCTCCCAGGTACCTGCATCCTTCAAAGAATTCACAATGCCTGCTGCCACGGTTCCAAAATCGTCTCCCAATCCGGTGATGCCTGCCGTGAAGCTGCCCTGCAGTGATACGCATAACTTATAAAGTTCCACTGGTGCTGTAGTGAACAGGCTGACTGCCAAAAAACCTTTGATGGCATTGAGAGCGGTTTCCTTCACGCTGCCGCGCCCGGTCTGGTAATCAATTCCACATTCGAACACCGCCACCACAAGCCCTGTGACATAGAGCGCCCACGCCAGATAAGAAAAAAACAGAACGATTGACTGCACCCAGCTCATTGCGAACAGATCCGCTCCCATATTTCCCATCTGCATAAAGAAGTCGCCTAAAAATCCAACAATCTGGCCATAGATCCAGTCGATGATCTGACCAAGCACCGTTTCGGCAACAAAGTCCCATATAAACACTTACGTTCCTCACTCCTTCCCGGCCAGGATACTGGCCTTAAGAGCTGTCAGCACATTTTCTGCCCCATCTGCGGCTCCTGTACCGGTTCCCGGAAAACATCCAGATAAGTGCTGACCGCCTCTGTAAGCTGCCGATAATCTGCTTTTGTGGGCTGATACACATACCAGCTTACCTCTCCATATCCACTCCAGAGATGCGGCGCTATTCCGTCTTTAAAGTTCGGATTGCTGACCTGCTTCCTGCCCCACAAATCACAGAACCGTATTACCATGTTGTCAATCGGTCCTTCATTCCGGTTCAGTAACGTGACCTTCAGCCGGTCATAGTGATCTGCAACTCCACCTGTCTGAAAATTGATCTTTACCCGGATGTTATCCGTCAGCATGCCATAGCAGGTATTTCCAACGATACGGGTTTCCTCAAACACTTTGTTATTTCCAAAGAGCTTATGAAGCTCCTGTTCAAAAACAGTCATCACACACCCCTCCTGTTATCCCATGATCTGCCCATTTTCCGGCTGCTGTACGGTCAGCAAATCCATGGTATCTCCCGGCAATGCCAGAAGATTGTCCAGATGTTCCACCAGCGATGCCATATGCTCCTTCCATCTCTCCCAATCCTTCTTTTGAAACCAGCCGCCCCAGTCTCCTTTCTGCCTGGCATTTTCAACTGCACTCTGCAGCGTACCGGACAGATAATCCCTCAGCCATTGCAGTGCATCTTTCGATGCCTGAAAAGAAGTAAGGATGCCAAACTTCTTATCTTTGCCCACACCTTCATCCGGATAATCTAACCTGCTCAGGTCATGATCTATGAGCTGAAACATCATCTCAGCCAGTGCCATGGGGCTTGTATGGGATATCCCCTCCGACACATCCGCAGGACGGTTCCAGCTATCCTGCTGTAACCGTTGTATCACAGCATCCAGTTCCAGCTTCCCATCCTTTGGCAGGCTTCTGCGGATGCAGCACACCGCATCCAGACCCGCATCCGATTCAAAGGCTGTAATTCCCCAGCATCCCATTATTTTCTTCCTCCTTTACATTCCAAGAATCTGCCAGATATAAAGCGGGGCAGTCAGCGTAAACACTAGACAGGCGAACAGGATAGCGGGAGCCGCCCATTCAAACTGTCCATGTTTCCGATAATCAAAGTATGCGGTTCCAAGCTTCGCAAAAAAGAACACCGCAAGGATCAGGTCAATGGCAGGAAACACTACGTTGTCCACCACCGTCTTGATCTGCTGGGAAGCAGTATCCCAGGTTCCCTCAATGGCGCCCGCCACATCTCCGCTGGCTGCATAAGCAGGAACACCGCACACGCAGGTCATCAGCATAACTGCGCAGACGAGTAACAGAAGCTTCTTCATTTTCATTTAGGTTCTCCCTTCGTTTTTGATCGGGGAAAAAGAAAAGACCACAGAGCCGGTATTCGTTCCGGCTTTGCAGTCTTTGTTCTTTTTCTGCTGTTATTTGTTACATGGAAAGCACCTGCTGATGGCTCTGTTCTGCCAGCAGGAGAGCTATCTCTATGATTTCCGGATGGGAATAGAATTTCAGATTGCCCCGATATCCCAATTTTCTTTGGCTGAACACATGGGCGGCCTCTACAAGTTCCGGCGGGCTACCCGGCGGCACTTCCTGATTCCAGCGTACCCACTGACCGTTCTGATAGCGGGGTTCCAGCTTCAGAATCACATAATCCTCCGGCACAAATCTGGGGTAATGTCCCAGTATCCCGCCCGCCTTATAATAGGGCCTTCCCTCCTTCATAACCGTATCCCGCATCAGGGCCAGTGTATCCTCCAGAGACGTACACACCCAGCACTCTATGTCACCCATGCGCCGGATACGTCCGTCCTTAAGGATAGCGGGAACATTCTCCCGCCTGGTGTAGTGGTAAACAGATCCGGCAGGTTTATCCATTCTTTCATATGCCATAGACTGACCTCCTTACTCTGGAAACTGGGGTGCGATGTGCCAGTCACTCCACAGGTTTCCGTCAATCGTAAGGGCATCCGTCAGATTCATGGAAAGCATCCCGGCTGATGTCGATAGGTAAGACCTTGATATTATCTCCGCCTTTTCCCCCGACCCACACCGTACGTGAGCCTTTCAGCTCATACGGCGCTCCATCACCAAAATTCATTTACACAATACACATAACTTTCAAGATTGCTTAATTGCTTCTAATTGCAGAAGCCTGCGCAAGGAATTAACCTTACTTAACTGCCGTTTATCAAGTTTCAATTTCCCTAAATACGTTATAATTATCTCCGCTGTTGTAGCATGAATAAGTATGTGAACATCTTCGCTGACTATCACTAAATTTTGGTATTTGTCATCTCCACCCAGTTTTCGGGAGATTTTATGATGACAATGAATATCACCAAGTTCAAGCGGTTTCTTTGTGACTGCACATTTTCCCTGCTGTGCGCTGTATAGCGACAGCCGGTTGTCATTGTACTCAATGCTTTTCCCCATATCGGGATTAAGCATGAGATAATGCAGGACCCCCATATTAATGTTTTCTAACTGTTTATGAATTTCTGTTCTTCCCTCGGCTGTAAACTTATTGATGATTTTCTTTTTAAACATCGGATTCGAGTGTTTGATGTAGCCAATGGGGAGTATAGGGTGCTTTTTCACATATCGTAACTGCCTGCTCTTTCCATACTTTGCTTTTAGGAACGGAGACAATGGAACATCTGAAGTTCTTTTTAAACGGTCTTTCAATCTTCTTTTTAAGGCTCGGTGTACTAAGAAAGCATATTTGTTTAGGTCAAGGTTGACATCAGTGGCAATCCTGTAATAAGTGTGCCAGCCGATTATCATTGAATTGTACCGCATAACAGCCTTGTATTCTTCTGCGTCATTCGCAGGTTTTTGAATCTCCTTAATGCCGCTTTTCAGCTTTTCTGCAATCTCTTTCATTGATTTATCATTTAGTTTTGATTGAACAACATACCGTGTTTCCCCGTTTGGCTGTTTGCCCTTTGGGGTAGCTTTCAGCTTCAATCCCAAAAATTCGGAATAGCTTCTTTTCAGATTTACCACCTTTGACTTTTCAGGACTGATTTCAAGCCCTAATCGTTCTTTTAACCACATTTTGTCGCAATAAACATCTTGTCCGCATCATTCTTACTACGGCAGAATATTTTAAAATCATCTGCGTAACGGACGATGAAGCACTCTTTGAGATTGGTATACTTGCGCAGGGAGCTATAAACATGCCCTCTGATTTCAGTTCCATTTTTTGCTATTTGCTGACTGTACTGACGCTTTGTAGGCATTCGTTCAAACTGGCTCGCTATCCACCAATCCAATTCATTTAATACGATATTGGATAGCAGGGGAGAAATAATTCCTCCCTGTGGCGTTCCCTTGTCAGGGAAACCAATTCCGGCAACCTCTGCTTTTAGCATACAGGAGATAATTGTTAATAGCTTCTTATCCCTGATACCCATAGCCCACATCTGTTTCAGCAGCTTTCCGTGATTTACATTATCGAAGAATCCTTTAATATCAATATCCACCACGAAGTATAAGTGCTGTATTTGAATACATTTGTAAGCCTGCGCCATTGCCTGCTCTGCATTTCTGTTTGGTCTGAAACCATTGCTTCTCTCAAAGAATTTTGCCTCACAAACCGGCTCTAATACCTGTAAGATACATTGTTGAATGAGCCTGTCCATAATGGTTGGTATTCCAAGAGGTCTTGTCTTTCCATTTCCTTTTGGTATTTCCACCCTGCGGACTTTTTGTGGTTGGTAGTAATTCAGTTTCTTCTGGATATGTTGTATCAGTGCTGATATCTCCCATTTTGCAAGATGGGAAATTGTTTTGTTATCCGCTCCTGCCGTCCTGCTCCCTGTATTGCCCTTAATGTTCCGATATGCCAGCCTGATGTTTTGTTCCGAACTGATATATTTCATCAAATCCGTAAATATCATTTCTTTCTTGCTTAAGGCATACAGGTTATCAAGTACATTTTGAAAGTCATAGTATTCAGCATTTCGCAGATATGCTTTCTTCGGTGTTCGCAATCCTGTCAAAGTCAGTAAATCCCTTCATTCTGGATTTGCTTTTCTTAGTCATACTCGAACCTTTGATTTGTTAGTGCTTGTTTTTTTTGTGTAATTTTGGTGACTTGTGGCTATTCCTCCACGGCTTATTATCACCGCTTCACAGGTCGTGCCACTACTCTCAGTCAGATAAAATCAGGTTATATGAAAATCACTTTCCCTGACACCGCTTCATAGAGGACAAACTCTCTGCGTTCTGACCTTTCCTCGTTCCGATATTCCTATCTTTACATTATTGCCCTTAGGTAATCCTCTGAGCCTGCATACTTGATACCGCCTGTAACGGTATAGGGTATTTCATAGGACGACAGTTTTACTTTACCCCATATGCCAAACCGTAGTTTCACATACATTTCTATATGTTCAGCCTTATAGACCCGTACATTCGGATTTTCGTCAGTGTTGATTAACACATTCTAACCATAGGCATTTTATAGACCCCCGACCTATCGGCTACACCACCCACCTCTGGGCAGCTTTCGTTTCCAAAAAAATTATATTGAAGTTACGGTAGCTTTCAGCCGACTTCACCGAGCTTTATACGCTTTGCTTTTTGCCAAGCTAACGCATATCGGAGTATCAGGGTGAGCGTTTCAGGGCGTTACCCCATCATTCCACTCATTGAAATATCAGTTCTCCAAGAACTGCATTACATAAAATTTATAAAAGAAAATGCAGACTTGTGCGTAACCTTTTCAGTTACGAACGAGTCGCACGTGTCCAGCAGTCAATCAGCCAGGTATAAGGCATATAGCTTCCATCCGGATACCAGATTGGTGTGAAATGGGTACGCCGGTTATAAGTGCTGTAGCGGTTTTCTTTAAATTCATGGGTCATATCGTAGCCGCCGCTCATCCGCTCAAGCAGCCTCCAGTATTCCTCATATTGAAATTCCGGGAAGTAAGTTACCGCATTCTGCGCCGCTGTCACTGCAGAACTCTGGCTGGTGCTGACGTGGGTGGTAACTGTTTCATTAAATCCATAGCCGGACTTCATCGTCCTGCCACTGGCTGTCGGGGATTTTTCATCCGGAATAATTCTCATATCTGCAGATAAGCTGGCACTATAGCGGTCAAAATCAAACTCCCACCATCCATGATCGCACCAATATCCGTCATCATCCTCATCTCCACTGTGCCAGATCCAGTCAGGCTGCCACCAGGGACGCCAGACACCCCAGCTTGCTGAAGTAACCTGCGGATTATCCGGCACTGCCGGTCTTGTAAATCCGTCATTACGATCATCAGCATTGGGATCCGGCGGAGGATTCTCATCCAGATCTACGATATTCACAAGAATGGTTCCGTCCGTGACAGATCCGCCTCCATGCACATTGACTGTGATCGTCATGGTCTGGGGCGTATCAGGCGTTGTCCAGCGTATCCACGCAAGCTGACTGTCTCCTTCCGGATAATACACATTGTTCACGGTATAGCTGCGACCTCCTACATGAAATGTGACAGATACCGGATCATCTGGATCACTCTGGCCTCCGCTCACATCCACTGCGGTAATGACCTCTGTGTTGGTACGGTACTCATAGTCATAAGTACTGACCTCTGGCGGTTCCGGAGGTGCTTCATTGAAGCGCACCACGCCTAAGCCCAGAGAACTCTTGATTTCCCTGTTGCTCCGGACACCGGATCTTGGGCCTCCCCACGCCGGATAGCCAAGGTCCGGCGTTTCCAAAAACATAGAGAGAGGCAGGTTCTGGAATCCAACCGTTGGAAGAACTGCCCGCACATTTCCGCTTGTCTGCTCATCATAAAGTGCTGCCTCGGTTGCTGTACAGGCAATCAGATTTCCCTGAAATTTTAAAAAGCTGATTGGCTCAATTAACAGCCGGTAATCCCCGTTTATCAAGGTATCAAAATCCATTCCTGTCAAGCCTGCAATGCTTCTGACTACCTGCTCATCTGTGAAATAACTTTTGATGGCTTCGATATTTGCCGCGCCAAGGCTTTTGGAACTAATGATCCGGGGAAGCGACTGAGCCGGATTCACATATTCATAAGCGCCCGTATTGACGGACAACGCTGTCCCCTGTGTATATGCCGCTTTGCTGACTTTTCCAAAAGAATACACAATCTTAGGCTTCTTATTTGTCAGGTCAACCGATCTTGTTACCACCGCCCGGTCCGCTGCCCGGATGACGGTTACCCGCACACCTTCATTTCCCGGCGACCAGCTGTTCTGACTGGTTCCCTGTCCCATGCCTCCACCACCGCCATCCAGATTTCCATCTCCCACAGCATAGGCAGGAATGCTCTGGAACAGGAACAGGCTCAGAAGCAAAACAAACATACACAACTGTCTGACTCTCTTTCTGATTTTCATTCATTCCTCCAAACAAAAAGCACCGCCTGACTCTGCGATGCTTTCTGACTTTCTTTCCTTATTTCATGTTTCAGTCCATGCTTCCGATCTTGTTACCATTTTCATACATATCTTCTGCAGTAGTCCCGGAACCACCACCTCCGTGGTTCTCTACCCATCCAAAACCCGGCACATAAATCTGACCATCTTTCGTATCTCCGGCCTGTGGCTCTCCAGGTGCTGGCTCAGTCTGGACCGGTGTTTCTACCTGTTCATGGTCTACCGGTTCCGGCGGGGTATCCACCACAGTCCCGTCTGGTTTTTGTGTCGGATCTTTCAGTACTTCCTCACTGGGAGCCGCCGGTTTTGTTGCCTCCGGTTGAATGCTCTGCTTGGTCTGATCGGTCTGGGCCGGACGGCTGTACACCGGCCTTTCTGTCTCCGCACCGGTTGTCCCTTCTCCGGTATCGGGGCGAATTACCACATCACGCTCCGTTTCATCCGGTTCTTCTTTGCTTTCCATTCCGCTTTCTGTTTTTCCGGGATCTATCTCAAGCTCCACATCCGTCTGACTCTCCTTCGCCATCTTATCCCCGGTAACCGGAGTTTTTCCAAACTGCATTGCGATGGCTGCCACCAATATCACTCCAAACACAATGCCTCCTGCCACAGTCAGGTTTCTTTTTTTCTTTTCTGTCCATTTCATATGCGCTCTCCTCCTTCTTTTCGGTATAACTCTCCTTGTACTTATGACAAGCTGCAGCATCTGCCGCCTGTCTGAAATCATGCTGCTTTTCTTCCTGTACACCACACATACTACATCATCGCCTGAAAGTCTACTAAATTCCCTGATTCTTCCCGAATCTTTTTAGAATACCTCAATATAACCTGCCTGAACCCGCAAAGTGATGTGCATGGATGGCAGGAGTTTTCTGCCAAATCGGACAGGAACTTCCAGCCTGATGACCGCCTCCGCTTCAAAACGCTGTGCATTTCCCGGATCAGAGGGCGCAAGAGGCGCATTGCGGAGCGTTACATTTAAATCCGTCAAGGCAAATTCTACAACATTTCCGCTGTCCCCTGCGAATTTCACATGACGCCCGCCGCTCTTTCTGGTCCCGAGAACCTCATCGATTCTGGCATAAATATCCCCTTCATCCAGCGTTTCCTCCCATTCCCCTTCTCCGTAAGGCATATATCCGCCTGAATATCCCTCCCGGACACCATGGTACACCCCGGCGTAATTATCATTTACCGTAGAAATGATGGCATCCTCCACTGCATCCCGGACACCGGCAGCAATAATCTGAAGCCGGAAATACTCACTGACGCCGCAAAAGATGAGCAGAAGTGACAGGGTAACGCCGATCACCAGGGGAAAAGATACTCCGCTTTTGTCTTTCAAAATGATTCTTAGTTTTTTAAGCAAGCCTGTCCTCACCTCACTTCCAGTAAACTTCGGATTTTCCGGTGGCCTGCGCCCGAAGCGTGATAGGAAACAAACCAAAATCTCCAAATAAACCGATGTTGGTCTGAAGTGTCAGAAAGACCGTCACTTCACTGTTCAGCTGTATCCTGCCGCCTGCCGACCATGTGATATCCGGGTCAAGACCTGTTTTTTCACGCAGAACAGCAGCTCTCCGGGAGGTTTCCAAACCAACCCTGCCGGAGATTTCAGCCTCCCTCACCAGTTCCGTGGCAAAGGTATCCAGCTGCTGTTTGGCAATAAACACCGGCAGCACCCGAATAGCCAGCGCCAAAACCAGCATGGCACACAGAACCAGCACGACCACATCCACATAGCCTTCCCCGCGTCTGCATCTGAGCTTATCTTTTAGTTTTTTCAGCACATCACCACCCCCTGTCCGGGAGCAGGCGGCTCCGGTTCCCTTTTCTGTATATAGTCCGTAAGCATATGACAGACAGCCCCGTCCCATTTGACATTTACCACGTTCTGCGCAAGCAGTTCCTCCGCAGATACCGTTATATCATATCCTGAAATACCGAGATGTGCTTTCATATCCTTTCCTTCCAAAAGCTCTTTTGCCTGCTTCGGTGTCAGAAAGACATAGCCGCCCGGTGTCATCATGTCAAAGCTGCTCTGTGGATGACTCTCGATCCATTCCTTTAAGCGCATCGCCTCTCTCCTTTCCTAAAACATTCCACCCAGACTGGTTACCGCTACATAAGCGATGATTACCAGATAGGTTAATAAAAAGCACATCAGCATGGCAAAAGAAAACACCCTGATTTTGGGAGGGATTTTCTGCGCCTGGGCTTTGAGCCTCTGCAGCTCCAGCTGTTTGAAGTCGTGGGCCAGCATCTGGAAATACACAGAGCTGTCATCCCCACGCAGCACTCCAATCAGTCCCCGCACCACGTCAGAAAGCATGGGGGAATTAAGCCTTGCCTCAAACCGGGTCAGCGCTGCCTCATAGTTGGAGGAGCGCATATCTGCTAACAGGATATCCAGCTCCCCGGTGAGGGCTGCCCCCGCATTTCCCTTAAAGCGTTCCAACATACCAATAACATTGCGGCTGGCTTTCAGTTCCTGCTCAATGGTTGCCACCAGCCGTGGCAGTTCCCCCTCGATCTCATCCCGTTTTGCCTTCAGCCGCTCATCTGCTTTCTGGCTTTCCTTAAAATAAGTGAGCAGAGACAAAATGATTACAACCGGCGACAAAAGAGGCAGGAGAAACACACAGGGAATCACGCCCAGAAGAATCGCTCCAGCCTTCACAAAGGCATACGCCTGGTACACCTCCGGTGTCAGGTTCATGCCGCTGGCCTTTAACACGTTGTGCATCCGGCTGCGTTTGTACTCATCCATGCGGATATACTTCGCCAGCCGCACTGCCACGGTCATCAGATAGGTTTCTATGGTTTTGGCTGCCTTTTTTTCCTGTTTCACATTTCCAAGCATGGCCTTGGCTGTACCTATGGTGGGGAGCCGCAGGATGGATGCCGCCAGAAAGAACAGCCCCAGGGCAAGGAACAGCCCGAATAAAAATAACAGTCCCGTCATGGCATCACCTCCTGTATTCGATGGGATGGGTCAGCTTTACCACAAAGCTGGCCGAGATAAAAATAACCGCTGCAGTAACAGCCAGAATAATCTGTCCCAGCGGCGTGTGCATCAGAACATCGTACCATTCTTGATTGAGCAGGTGCATCAGCGGGATGTTGCCTACCACAAAAAACACCATGATCAGGAACTCTTTCCTTGGCTCCGCAACCAGATATTCCAGTTCTGCATTGACATTGCGCATATCGGAAAGTTTGGCTACGATAGGGGTCAGAGTAGTTTTCAGGCTGCGGTCATGCTGGCAGTCGCACAGGGCATCGCACCATTCCCGGAACACCTCATTGTCAATGCGGCTTTTCATGGTCCGCAGTGCCGCCTCCACATCTGGATTTACCAGCTTGATCTGCATCAGAAATTCCCGGAACACTTTGGAAACCGGAGGATTTAAGTAAGCGATATTCTCATCCACCGCTGTCACGATATCCTCTGTACGAAGATAGGCGGTGGTTACCACGGACAGGGCTGTTTCCAGTTCCGCAGCAATGTCTTTCTTATAGTGGTTGGCAGTCAGCTTCACATACCAGAAGGGCAGGAACATAAACCCCACCGCCAGAACCGGAGCCATGAAAAAATTGCCCAGCAGGATAGCGATGGAACCGCCTGTACAAAACAACGCCAGGGAAGCGGCACAAACCAGAGAAAAACGTCTGCTTCGCCCGGTCATTTCCAGCACCGCCTGTGCCTCCATGATTTCCCTTTTTAAGGGGCCGGCTTTCTTTCTGCCGGTTGAAGCCCGTATATCCTCCCGGATGCTGCTTTTTTTCCAGAGCAGGAATGCAAACAGACTGTCTGTAAACTCCACCGGCTTTAATCCGAGAATCAAAAAAGCGCCCACGATCATTCCTGCGCAGGCCAGTAATTGGATTGCTGTCATAGGGATTCTCCCTCCTTTCCGATGGTGCGAAGCTTTGCCAGCATCTCCTTTGGCATCCCGTTTTCCATCAGACGGCGGGCAAGGCTTTCCGAGATGGGATTCACCTGACAGTGCTCGCCGGTAATGATAAATCTGCCATCCTCAATCCGGTTCTCACTGATCTGATACTGGAACAGCGGACGAAACCGCCGGGAGCCATCAGCCAGAATCTCGCACTCCATGATCTCCATCAGGCGGCGCTCCTTATTTTCAAGCTGTTTACAGAACGCCACAATGGGATAGGCTTCCGTCACAAATCCCATCAGCGTGTCATCGCTCATATCTACCGCTCGTTTGCACAAAGATACCATACGCCGGTAAGTGGCATCACAGCTCATGGAATGGATGGTGGTGACCACCGCCACGCCGGTACGGGCTGCCTCCTGAGCGGCATTAGCCTCCGGTCCGCGCATCTCACCTACCACAATCACATCCGGATTAAACCGCAGGGCCATGTCAAGCAGTGCAATCTGATCTACCCGCTGGCGCTCATTTTCACTGTCCCGTGTCAGGGTATGGATGACAGAGTTTTTCACACGTCCTTTCTCATCCCTGCGTACCAGCGCCAGCTCACGGGAACCGTTTTCAATGCTGTAGATACGTTTGCTGTCCGGAATGGTTGTAAGTAACCACCCAAGCAGCGTGGTTTTTCCGGAGCTGGTGGCTCCTGCCACACATACCGAAATGCCATAGCGGATACATTCCGATAAAAAGTCCAGCATCTGTCCGGTGGCTGTCCCGCCTCTTACAAAATCCTCTTTTTTCATGCTCTGGGGATTGACGATTCGGATGGAAGTAGCCACCCCCACATCTTCATCCACAATGGGGCTTTTTAATACCGCAATTCTGATGTTCTTGGAAAGATGCCCAAGAACGCTTGGACTGGCATCATCCAGCACCATGCCGGATACATGAAGCATCCGGCGCACCACGTTGATGGCGTGTTCCGGGCTGTCAAAATGCTCCGTCAGCTTTTCTGTGATGCCTCCGGAGTACTGCACTTCCACATCGTCCCAGGCATTCACATCGATTTCCTCAATGCCCTCCCCATAAATGTACTTGGTCAGGAAGCCAAACTCCGCCATTTCGGAATAGATCCCGTCAATGAGCTGGTCGGTGGTCATCCCCTCCACAGCAATGCGGTGATCCTGAATATACTTTCCGGCAAAGCGGCGGATCTGTACCTTCACCTCATCGGTGGTATCCTCTGTTACCAGACTGCTGTACTCTTTGGAAAGGTATGCCTGCACCTCCCGCAGTACAGAGGCAAACTCCCGGCTCTTATCTTCTGCCGCAAAAAACAGGTCGTGGGTGCGGAGTGTCCGGGCTTTTTCCGGTGCGGCCAGCCTTGGAGCCGGTGTATCTCTTTCCGGCAGCTTTGATGCTGACTGCTTTGGTTCTGGCTTTCTTATCTCAGACTGCTTCGGCTCTGCAGGCACTTCTTCCTTCTGCGCTACCGGCCATGTTTTTTCCCCTGCCGGATCGTCCGGGGTAATCTGCAGGTGTTCCGATTTTTTCCGGGCTTCCGAGAAAGATTCACTGCTTTCAAACAGCGGTTTTTCTTCCCGAACACATTCCTTAGAACCCGCTGAAAATGCGGCTTTGCTCCGGTTTTCCCCTAACATCCGAACACCTCCTTTGTGATGGCTTCCAGGTTTTTGCGATACCCGCGGCTGTCTTTTAAGCTCAGTTCCTTAAACAGATTTCCCTCCAGAACCTGTGCCGCCAGCTCCAGCGAATGGGGCAACTGAAAGGTCACACTTCCCAGCACCTGCTCGATGTGGTCGCTGGCTTCATTGGGACGCACGTTGCTTGCTACCTTATACTGCTTATCCGCATCCCACTGGTTTTCTTTGAGCAGGGGAAGCTGACTGGAGAGGTAGCTGATGGATTTTAAATCACAATTGACCAGCCGCAGCACTGCATCAGACTCCATCAGCGCAATGGCCGAGAGGATATCGTTGGCGATGTGGCTGCCACAGTCAATGATGATATAGGGGGCTATGCTTCGCAGACAGTCTAACAATTCCTCTGCCTGCTGACGCTCATAGACCGGATAGGTATATTCATTCTCGCCTTTTCGCATTCCAAGGATGGTCAGATGGCGGAATCTCTTATGGAAAATGCAGTTATGGCGCACCAGCGATTCCGACACATGGCTGGCAGCCAGGATGCTTCCAAGAGAATGTTCTTCCTCCAGATCTCCGGGCGGACAGATGCAGGGCAGCATGGGCGTGTTCATGTCGCATAAAAGCAGAGCCACATCCCGCTTCTGCATTGCCAGCCGCATAGCCAGTTTGACCGCTGTAGTGGTCTTGCCGGAACCGGGACTGCCCCAGACAGCCAGCATCTGGTTATCGTTTTCCGGTTCCATCTCCCTGTCTTCCCCACCGGCACTACGGCTGAAAATGCTGTTTTTCAAAAAGTTCACGCCCTACTCCACCTCGCTTTCCCAAACTTCCCCTTCTGTTTCGGCAGTTTCATCTTCTGCAATATCTGTCTGTTCGGTTTCAGAAGCTTCACTCTCATCCGTCTGTTCCTCTAAAGCGCCGGATTCAGAATCTTCTGTTTCTTCCTCCACAGGCGGGTAAAGTTCCAAAAGAACGGTTTCCTGCGCAGAAATGAAAGCCGCAGACTGCTCAGGGGTACCACGGAACACCAGGGAGATGTGTGCTTTCCCGTCTGCCTCCAGCTCTGCAAGGATTTTACTCTGCTCCGGGGTAACTAACAAAGTGACGGTGCCGGGCAGTTCTTTTTCTGTGTTATCCTCCTCCCCATTCTGTGTATTGGTATTGGCATCATAGCCGCTGTTTGCAGTTACTGCGATAACCTCCACATACTGCAGTTCCGGCGGAATCACTGTAGAACCCTGCTTTTTGTAATCCGGGGCAATCACAGACACAATGTCCCCGCTCTGCAGCTTTCCGGATAATCCGTTGGCAAAGGCTTTCAGGGAAACAGAGATTGCCTGCTTCTTGCCGGTCAGGTTGTAAAGGTAGGCATTCTCAGCGGCAGGTTCCTCTGCAATCTTGGATGAGATGATGTAGTCTCCCACTGCCAGGTCTGCGGAGGCGAACTTTCCAATGGCGGTATCCAGATTCCGCACCACATCCTCCGGCAGGTTATAGCCGCCTACTTCCACAACGGAAACCTTATCTGCGGTGATCTCCTCCCCAATCTTTACCGGCTTTACCACACGCACGATTTCCGTCTTTTCACTGATGGTCTTATTAAACAGCGGAGTAACTGCAAAGCAGATGATCAGTGCCAAAAGAATACAGATAACACCAATGACAGTTCTGTTTTTGAGAAAATTCATAAGGGTATGTCCTCCTTCATTTTGATTTGATATGCATTCCATAGGAAAAGGCGGGCCTTAAAGACCCGCCCGGTTTGCCTGCCTTACTGACAGCGGCGGCGGATAAGAAAGGCTGCCATAGCTGCCACAGGAACGATTGCACAAAGGGAAATGATGAGCTTTCTTTTCATAAAATCAAACCTCCAATTTTCATAAAATAAGCGGCGGCCGCGCCAGCCGCCAGAAACGGTCCCACCGGAAAAGGGATTTTTTCTTTCTTCCCATGGAGCCGCCGTTTTACAGTAATCAGCCCACAGACCAGGCACATACTCCCCAGTCCCAGAATAGAAGCGGTCAGGCTGGCCGGCAGTCCCAGCACAAGTCCGGTGGCTGCCGCCAGCTTGATATCCCCGCCTCCCATGCCCTCGCAGCCTCCAAAAAACAGGGCGACCAGAAGATATGGCAATGCGCCAAGAATCCCCCAGAAATTTCCCGGAGAAAATGACAGGAATGTGAGGGATGCAATAGCAAGCTGTAACCGGTCCGGAATCTCCCTCCGCTTCAGATCACTGAGAGAAGCCGCCAACAGCAGAAGGAGAAACATCCCTGCCTGCAGGGTAAGCATCGCCGGATCGGAGGCTGTCAGCTTATCCGGCATAGTCGAACATTTCCTGCACCCTGCGTACAAGAGTCGGCAGAACCGTATCGTTAAACAGTGCATATAGACCTGCCAGCAAAAGGGCGCCCAGCACAACCGCAATCAGGATCTTGATGGCGGTATCCACATAGCCCTCCGCTCTCTGCTCGGCAAGCTTCTGTCTCAGATTCATGGCTTTCATGGCAACAACAGCACAGGTATGGTTTACAAATTTCTTCATTCTTGATTTCTCCATTATCTTGATACTCTGATGTTTTCAGTTACATTCCGGCCATCTGCTGGCCGGTGGCTTCCTGCTCCGGGGCTGCCTGCTGGGGTGCGGCCGGAGCCTGCGCCATGGTGAGTGCCTGATGGTAGGCATTCAGCACTCCGCTGTAGAGCTGTTCCCTGAACTCAGCGGTTACAGGAAAACAGACTTCCTTGTACCCGTCCTGGTTTTTGCGGCTGGGCATGGAGACGAACAGACCGTCCTTACCGCCCTCGACGACTTTGATTCCCCGGACGGCAAAGCATCCGTCGATGGTTGCTGAGGCATAAGCTCTTGTCCCTCCCTGTGAGCCGGGCGGGTACATGGATGTGATTCGGATATCCAGTGTTGCCATAAAATTGCTTCCTCCTTTTTTTCTGCTTTTTCATGTGAAAAGCGTCCTTTCTGTAATTTATTTCAGTAAAAAACAGACAGCGGATACTGCCTGCTTAAAACTGCATGGTCTGGATATGTGCCATCTCCTGATCCGGCGGCTCAAAATCTACCTGTTTGAAATCGAAACTATCCAGATAATAAAAGGAACTGCCGGATTCATCGTACAGTTCCAGAACATCGCTCATGGAGAGAGAATGCCCGGCATAGCTGGCCGGATGGTCCACGTTAAATTTGGTATAGAGCGCTTCCAGATTATTGGTGTCCACTGCACCGTCAAACACCAGCCGGTAGTCCTCCGGATTGAGCATCCCGAATTTTTGAATCAGGGCATCATATCCGATGAATTTCTTGCAGATATCCACCTCCGGTTTCAGCTGCCAGACCCGGCAGTTCTTTAGGCTCTGAATTTCCCTGGTTTCTCCCTGCCCGCTGGCCAGCTGGTCAAAGATTCCGTCCTGCCATTTGATTTCATTCACATTCCGCTGCTTCTCCAGAAATTCCTTCAGCTCCGGTACCTGAAACATGGGATCGACCACCGCCTGTCCGTTTCGGATGCGGCCGGCCAGGTTCCCGTAGTAGATGACAATCCCGTTCTCAATACGGATTGGTTTCATGGGGCATTCCTCCTTACTTCATTTCCATACCGCCGCCTTTCTGCTCCTGTGTATCCTCCCGGAATGCCTCAAGCTCCTTTTGGGTAGGGAAAATCACCTGCTCTTTTACAACTTCCATCACGGCAAAGTCATCCCGGTCGCAGATCAGCACACGATGCTGATAGGGCTTCTGCATCTCCACATAGTCCATGACTTCCTGGGGACTGCAGAGCCAGGCACCTGCGGCATACCTCCCGTCCTCCAAAAAGCTGTAGCCGGAATACTCCGGCTCATGGTGATGCAGGTCTGCGGCTCCAACAGGCCGGATCTGGGAAAGCTGCAGCTTCGCTTCTTCCGGCAGCAGTTCCGGCTCCAGCGTGCCAACCACATCGCTTCGCTCACACCGGCAGGCTTCCCCATCAGAAAGAGAGATCAGAAAAACAGTGCTGCCCATGGGAGCGGGATTCGCTCCGCTTCCCCCGGTACAAAAAAAGAGCTGCCCGGAATGTTCTTTGGGCAGCACATTTGCAGAAAGAACCACAACCTTATTTTTCAGGTCAATCCCATTACCTGTCTGGCTGCAGTCCTCACGGTGAAACACTTGCATGAATTATCCCTCCTTCTTCTGGAGCAGGCTGCTCAGTTCCCCGATCAGCTCCAGCCTGGTACTGTCGGGCATGGATTTAAAGGCAGCACGAACATAGGCCTCCACTGCTTCCGGAGACTGGTCTCCTGCCTCTACGATATCCACCTTGCGTACCGTGACTTTTCCATCTGCGAGTCCCAGCCTTACAATATCCCCGTATTCCATCTTTGCCATGTCCCGCAGGGCTTTTGGAATCAGCACACGCCCCTTGCTGTCAACCAGCTTATAAATCGGTTTATTCATCAAAATATCCTCCCTTCTCCAGAATCGCTGTTACCTCCTCCGGTTCGATGCCAAGGTCATCGAACAGCTTCAAATAAGGCCGGTTGGCCTGCCACAGGGGCTGTTCTGCACCAATCAGCAGCACGCCGGGCAGGATTTCCACAATCAGGTCACTGTCCGGTGGAATCCCCGCTGCCTCCAGCATCACATTGGGGATAGAAAGCACCCCCAGTCTGGCAGTGTCCCCCTGTGTTTTCTTTTCTGCCTGTCCCATATTTCCTCCATTTCCGGGCTTTACCGCCCCACAACTTTATAGTAATCGTCTTCCTCTTCACCACACAGGGCAAAAAGATGGAGCTGCTGCGGCTTTGTCCGCTCCAGCTCACCCGGATCATAGTTGGTAATGATAACCTCCGGGAATTCACAGCCGCCGTCATACCGCTGCGCCAGGTTATTGATACGGGTCACAGCAGTAATCGTATATCCCGCATACAGCTCCCGGATAAATTCACAGTCGTTATAACTGACCATCCATTTTCCTTTTGCCTCAGCCAGCGCATCCCGAAGTCTGGCATGATCCTCCCTGCGGAATACTACCGCATAATGTCCTTCTGTTTCGTAATAAGGCGGGTCACAATAGAAAAAGGCGCCTTCCCGGTCGTATTGCCGGATCAGCGCCTCAAAATCCTTATTCTCTATTACCGTATCAGCAAGCCTGTATGATGCCTGCCAGATAGCGGCAAAACATTTTCGCACATCAAAAGGCCGGCATCCATAAGAAGTACAGCCGCTTCCGTAGCTGTAGCGAATCAGTTTAAAAAAAGCAGCTGCCCTCTTTACATCGGTGACCTCCGCATTCTCCAACAGAATGGCTTTCAGTTCCTCAAATTCCGGCGGCAAAAGGGAGTGCTCTGCCAGCTGCAGCTCCTCTTTCAGAAAGCTGGTATCAAACACCTGCTTGTCTATAAAATCCCTAATTACAGTAAACTCATCCCTGCTGTTTAGCGGAAGGAACCCCAGTTCCTGCAGGAAAGCTACAGTCCGGTTCTTTACACAGTAGAACAGATTTGCAAGATTGGAATTGTAATCGTTATACACTTCCATGCATTTCTGATCCGGCGGTTTGCCAAACAGTACCCAGCCTCCGCCTCCGAATACTTCAATGTAACGGTCGAAATTCGCCGGGAACATGGTGTAAATCAGCTTCCTCAATGCTTTTTTTCCACCTACCCAGCTGATAAAGCTATTAATGCCGCATCACCTCCTTTTTATGGCAAACTTTTCTACATAACAGGTTCTGTCTGCGGTGCTTCCGGCAGCAGATAAGCGGCAAGCTGTTCCCTGCCGGTTTCCTGAAATTCCTCAAGGCTCATGTTCTTGCCAAGATATCCCCAGTCCTTCGGATAATAGCTGCCATATTCATCTACAGGAAACGGATCTTTGCACAGAATAGTTCCCCAGTGGTTGACAACCACCACCGCCTTAATCTCAGCCATGCTCCCGTCCAGAGCGTCTGAATCCCGTACATCATAACAAAAAATCCCAGCCGGAACGGTGTCCCGGTTCAGACGCATATTAGTAAAAAGAACCGGTCTTCCATCAATTTCCGTCAGTTCATATCCTTCTTTCGCTGCATCAAAAAGTGCCATTCTTTCTCTTCCTTTCTCTGCTCTTACTGCATGGTCATTCCCTGCTCCGGCGGTTTCGTGTATTCAAGAATAAATGGCAGGTCATTGCGGATTACTGTACCATAGGCAGTTGCCACATAGCCACTTCCCTGAAGCTGCCGCTCCCCGTAGTCGTAAAAATCAAAACCGCAAAATGCCGGATCATCCGGATCAAAGCCCGCTTCTTTCAGGATATATTCTGCATAATGACCCGGCGACATAATCTGAGTATCAAAATCATAACAATCCAGATTGTTTATAATATCCAGAACCATGTCCAGATCATAGCAATCCTCCATCATCAGGATTGCCTTGTACTTGGCAAGTGTCCGACTGTCCGGAAAAGCAGCGATACGCTCTGTCAGCGTATTCAGCTTTTCGATGTCCTCATATCCAGTTAAATGATCTTTCATCGCAGGCACAATGCTTTCCATTTCCACAATCATACAGACATCCAAATCACTTGTTCCAAGAAAATCCAGTACCTGATGAATCTTCTGTCTATCTGCGGGAAGCTCCAGCCACACTTCTGTATTGGCATCCAAGAAAATGTCCTTCCGTTCCAACCGCAGCGAAATGATACCGCCATGGTGATACTCCTGATCCGGCAGATGGATGCCATCGTAAATCTCCGGTCCGTCCGGCGCACTGCGGAACAGATATCCTTCTCTTATAAAAATCCCCTGGTCATCGCGGCAGACAGAAGTTCCAACCTTTTCGGGATCCAGCATTTCTACGATTTCATCAGGAAGTTTTTTAATCCAATCCATTATTTCGTTCTGTATGCAGATTTCGCCAAGCTCCTGGTAATCTGTCACACCGGGATAGAGTTCAAAACATTTCAGATTATAAGCAGTATTGATCAGTTCTTTCATTGACATGGGATGGTCTATATCGCTGTCAAAACGCAGCTTTAAAATACCTTCATAGATGTGAAGCTGATCTGTATCCATCTCACTGACCTTATGTGCCAGAAAGTTCACTTCCTCCAATGTTTTGTTTTCTGCCCTTGTCAGTGCATATTTGATAAACTCCGGCCAGTCATAAAAACTGTGCAATTCATAGCCGCCATCCGGCACACGGGCACGTTCCAATGCATCTGCAAGGCTGAACCGGTCTGTCGGCAGCTCCAGCTCCACATCACTGTATCCCCGGCAATCTTTGTATTCGTCTGCTGTGATCGTTACCTGCATCTACATTCCTCCCATCTGCATCTCCATGTTCTGAGATTGTTCATGCTTCAGTTCCTGCTCCGTCTTGATGAAAAAGTCTCTATCCGAACTCCAAAAGCTGATGCACAGTTCTCCGGCTTCGATTTTAATTTCCCTCTGCTCAAAGCCCTCGCCCCATCCATCACTTTCCTGCCCAGACCATTCCTCCATAACACCTTTCATTTCTGCATCAGACAGCGCCCCATAGCTCTGTACCTCCAGAACGCCCCAAAGCCGGCCATCCCATTTTTCGACAGTCGGATTCATGCTGAACACTTTGCGTTTAAGAAGTTCATTGTCCAAATAGACTGCAAGACCACGGTTCCCCTCCTCATCCAGACATTCCCGCTCAATGGCTGCCAGAATCTCATCCTGATAGTCGCACAATTCATCTGTTCCCATGTAGGTCGGTTCATTCATCAGATCTCCCCATTCGTTTCTCTCATAAAGCTGCGGATAGAGAGGGCTGAACAGCTTTAAGGAAACCAGTTCCTCCGGAAGCTGCCGGAGCAGATAATCCTTACGAAGCACCATGCCATGCACTGTTGACACCACCCCATCCCTCTGCATCCTGGCTTTTCCAAAGCCCTCAAAGTCCACAAACCCATAAATTTCATCGTTAATATGGATATCTGCTTCCTGCAGCACATGATGGGCATATTCTTCCGGTGTTCTGATATCGTCAGGCAGAATGGTATATTGATTCAGATTTTCTGCGATTTCAGAAGCTTCCTGTATCGTTTCTGGTATTTCTGCTGTCAGGACTGCGCACAGCCGCTCCACGGTTTCCTCTGCACCATCCAGTACCTTGCTCCCAAGCAGTCTGGCAAAGTCATTTAATCCGTCAATACTGTAGTCATAGGGGAGATGACTTTCCAAATCCCGTATCTGGCTGGTCAGGTCTATAATGCTGCATTCCTCCAGATGATTGACCCCAAGGTTTTTCCTCGCCAGTTCCATCTTTTCTTCTGTAGCAGGAAGCGACAGGGAGTAGGTATTGGGATGGCTGTCAGCGTAATGGGAAGAATACAGACGAAGCAGAAACAGGCTGTTAGGAGCATATCCAGGATCTGGCGGATTCCTTTCGGTATAAACAGGCTTTAACGCCTCCCCGGTTCTGACTATATAACCGGATTCACAAAAGGCACCGGCATGGCTGAGTGCATAGTCTCTGCCATACTTTCTCCGATCCACATAGGGAAGCAGCTGCTCATCAACCACCTGAATATTCAACAAGTATTCACCAAGCTCCGCTTCATTTTGTACCTTCGGATAAACAGCAAACTTATCCAGGTTGCAGGAAAGGTTTGCCATCTCCATGATGGTAGATGGCTGCTCAATCTCCAGTGCCGCACCGAAAACAGCTTTTTCCTGCTCCGTGAACCCCTCAATCCGGCGGGTCAAAAAATCCATATCCCGGATACCACGCCTCTGCTCCACATACTTTCCAACCAGAAACTGATGCATAGGAGCAATATCCGTTTCCGCCGCTGTAATCAGAAGCGCCGGGTGTTCTTCATCTGCAAGTGCTGTAAATATGCGCCTGATCCGGTCGTACTCAGCAGGAAGCTGAAGCCATTCTCCGTGGCTGCCATCCGGCTTCGACAATTGAACTTTCAACATAATCAGCTCCTTTCTGCCGTCACAACTGCTGTTCCATACCGGCAGATCAGGAAAGCCGTTATCAACAGCCGAAACACACTGTCACTTACCAGCTCCGGGTCAGTCAGTTCTGACAAGCTGATGTGTTTGGTCCCTTTGTATAAATCCTTCGCTGTATGAAACAGGACATATCCGTCCAGATCCACCCCATGAATGCGAATAGAGGAAAAATCAATGCTTCCCAGAGCCACAGCCGGTTGCGCTTTGCTCCATAGGAATGGATCCGCAGTCAGCAAAAATAACGCAGCAGTCTGACCGGAAAAGCTTGTTCCATTTTCTTCTGTCTCCTCAAATCTCTGTCTGTGGGCTTCGTTTTCAAAGAGCGGCTCTTGCTGCCGCGACAGGCGCAACACACGGGCTACAAAGGGGCGAACCGGCACTTCTCTGGTTAGTACCTCCAACAGCTCCGAAAGCGGTACACAGCCCTCCACAAGCCGCTCGCGAAAACAGGTACTTCCAACGGGAATATCGCAATTTTTTTCTCTGCTCTTATAAACACAATGCTGGCATCCGAAGCTACTGACGCTGTATTCCAGGCGGCTCACACGCATGCCGGAACCTCTGGGACTGAACCCAGGAACCCGCTGCATTTCAAACTCCACATTTGCATAAGGGGTATTGCTCATAAATCGTGCAGTCATTGTTCTCAGTCCTTTCTTCTTCATTTTTTTTACAGTCCCCTATTTCTCAGGCAACAAAAAAAGCGATCAGGTTTTCGCAAATCACGAAGAACCTATCCGCTCTCATCAATCATCCTGGTAATCTAAGGGCTGCCCGGTATATGGAAAAGAGAACACCGTTATTCTGGTGTCCCCTTGTTATCTTTGTTTTCTCTTATCCAATAGCAGCCAATCAGCTCATGGTCATCCCCATTTTCTTTAAAGGCAAATATTTCTTTTGCTTCTTCTGTCTGCTCCGCGCATCGGACTGCCTCTGGAAAATCATAAAATTTCTCCAGCATGATTTCCTGACCATCCTCCACTGAATAGTATATCTTTGGCATCATCTTTTCCTCCATCCCTTGGTTTTGTTTTAGGTAACACAATACCATCAGTTTCTGCAGAAAGCTATCATCACTTCCAACAAAATTTCAGCTATGTGCTGCCTGAATTTCAAAAGCTGGCCTCTTTTCATCTGCCAAATACCCCATGTCATCTGTGGAAAGGGCAAAAAACAAGGGGCAAAAACGCTCGTTTTTTGCCCCATTTTTCGCTCTTTTTTCACTTCAAAACCACAACATCTTGTGGTTAACCGCTGTTATTTCTTCTTGTCACCACAATACGTCATCTTTATCACGACCTCAACATGCACCGTAAGCCGATATCAAAAAACCATGTGTGCTACACAATATTATAGCGTAACTTATTATCTTTTAAAATAAGGGATTTTAAAGAAATAGAAAAACCAGAAGTACTATAGCGTAACCAGGTGTATTATAGAAAAACTTGTGCAAGGTAGGCAAATGGTAGTCGTTGCCTACCAAATATTACAGGCGGGCCCGGTCACATCCGGTACCCGCTTTTATAATTTCTAAAATCCAAAAATCTTTTTCAATTCCTCTTGACTTTCCACGCATTGCGTGGTATAATCTATATATAAGATAAAGGACGGGGGAACAGAAAAATGATGAAAAGAGCAGAGAATACAAAAGAAAAGAGAAGCGAATTGCACGGATACAATATCATGGTGGACCGCACTGATGTCCATAAGATTATCGCTTTCAAATTTACTCAAGAAATGACCGGAACTGAGAAACAGGTAGCATACGCAAGAGATATACTTGCTCAGAAGGTTTTCAAGACAGACGAAATGGCTGGAATGATGATGTCCAGGGGTAAGATGGATGCACAGAGTTACACAGCCGGAATGGAAAGCCTTATCAGCCAGTTGAGCCAAATGACAGATGCCAAATACATCATAGAGCATGTTAAATAAGGAGGACGTTGTGAACAGAATTAAAGAATACCGCATAAAAGCACGTATGACACAATCTGATTTATCTGCTTATCTGGGAATACCGACCAGGACTATTGAGGACTGGGAAACCGAGAAACGGAATCCAGCTCCTTGGGCGGAAGAATTGATCATCAGACAATTAGAGGAATTAATCCATCCTTGTCTCATGAAAAAACTTCTAAATAAATTTTCGGATTTGGCTTATGAAAAGCTGCTTCCGGAAAATTACAATGTATTTTCTGATTCCCACAAATTTTCTCACGATGATTATTTTAAAATCATACATGATGAAATGGAAAAAATAGGAGTTGAGGACGGCGATTATGAGTACTGTCCGAAAAGCATTGACCCCAATTACCTGGAGAACGTACGAGCCGGACGGGAAATACATGAAACCATATTATAGGAGGAATATCAGTATGAAAACTTTTAAAGGATACATAAATTATGGATGTTTAGCTGCTGAGAAACGGCCTTTGTTTACTGCGGAAAATCCTCACCCAACCGCAACAGTCAGCGAGGCAGTAGAGTATACAGTACCAGAAGGATGGGTCTGCGATGAAACGGAAACTGGCACTGTATTGACAGCTCCGTGGGGTTGGACTTATACACCGAACGAGCTGCTGCAGGGTAAAGAATCCCCCTATCTATGCGTAATCAATAATGAAGGAAAAGAAATCCATATTATGTTAGATTGGAATCATATTTAAAGGAGAGAAAAATAATGAATAAAAATACCGAACTTAGAAGGGAAGCTTTAAAAATCATCGAGGGTAGAAAAGAAAAAGATATACATGACGCTGATTTGCTCGATAGCGACTGCCGGTATACTACCGTTTCAGTTGATGGAGTAAATTACAGGATTTACATGGTTGGTAATGATGAGTGTTTTGATTTAGATGAGTTTTATCAATACGGCATTACTGATGATAACCATTTATTAAAATTTTATTTTGATTTACCGGAAGGTTTGGACGATTTAGGAAATGTGGATTATGACCACGCATATCGTGTGGTTGATGTCACAAAAGAATGGGAATATACTGATTTAGGAGATTTTTTAGGTGATTTAGAGTAAATTGGAGAAAATATTATGGAAAAAAAATATCGCCAACTCATAATGAGAAAGCGATATTTTTTGATTTGTAGCTAATAACAAATAGGCTAATATTTTAATCCACACCGTTCAATTCGGGGAACAATGACAAGCACCAGGCCCATACCCCGATACCTTATGTATTAATCATATATCAAAGTCCCAAATTTGTCAATAAGCTATTCGGCCAGTCCAAGCCACTGCAATGCTCCATCCTGGTCCGGTTAAAACTCCCCTATGTACTGTTCGCCCTCCGGCGCCACATACATGGCACATTCCAGCGGATGTCCGGCCCGCGGCTCAAAGTAATAATCCTTACCACCAATTACATGCCAATTGGTAAGTGCATATCCATCCGTGTTAAAATAATACTTGTGATGGTTTATAATCTGCCAGCACTCCTTGTAATACTCTGTGGTGCTGTATGCATACCACCAGCCATTACTATCATGGTGCCATCCTACTTCATATTCCGGCTGCTTCACCAGGGACCAGTCAGGACGTCCATAACCATCAATACGGCTGTTATCCAAACTGTACTCCTTACAGCATACCGCCCCGCCGTTGGCAACCACCTCGTTACCGGCGCTGGTGTTTCCCTCAATGGTCCTAACCTTGGTCATGGTGACCTCATAGACGATACCTGTATGGCAGATGCGCTTGGAGTTTTTAAAAAATATCTGGTCTCCCGGCTGAGGGTTGTCCTTATGGTACTGGCCCTTATTCTTATAGTATTGTGCGGACGTAGGGGTATAGGCCGAAAAACCTCCTCCCAGGAGCTGCCTGGCCGTCACCTGGCCAAATGCTTGAACCATGCACCAGTCCACAAACATATCGCACCACGGCTGCCCTTGGAGGGATGGATACAGGTCCCTGGCATACTTGGTATAATTATTGCTACCGGCATTGGCGGTCTTGCTGTCAAGCTGGCTGTTACTGCGTTTTTCCAGGTATCCAATCTCCTGGCGAGCAATGGATAAAACCTTCTCTATTGATTTCATGTCGTACCTCCATTTCTTATCTCATTAATCTGTGCCTGTAAATCTGCTATTACCATCCTGGTATCTTGTACATACTCCAATGTCACGTCCGGCTCCGGCCCCTCCGCAGTCACTGTGATGGTTGTCCGGCCTTTGTAGGTGGTCAACTCCGCAAGTGCTGCTATGGTGTCTGCCCCCAAGTCTGTCTCTACCGGGGTATCCAGGTAGGTGACTACCTTAAGTGGATGGGCGGCAAGGTGGGCTTTCCAGGCAGAGAGGCCCTTGTCTACAGCTGTGTCATCGTAGAACTGGTTATTTCGGGCAGAGAGATGTCGACTATCCAATCCAATAAAAAGGCTGTTTGGTGTAATGTCATCGAGCCGTCTCGCTACGTGCATCTGATTACAGTAACCGTCCGCAAACCTTCTTGCGCTCGCTAATGCATTCGTGACGACAAAACCGCGGTAAGTGTTATGTGCATTCCAATTCTCGCTCCCGTCAAAGACCAGTTCCACGCACCTGTCAATCCGTTTGGTCATGGTTATCTCATCCTTGTGGTCCCCGATGCCACGCAACGGCTCCGCCAGGATGATGGATGCGGTCTTGGATTGGTTTGCCCCAGTCACCGTTACCGCCGTGACATCCGTGCTCACAATCTCCTGCGGATATTCCGGGCTGGGGGATGGCCTGCCTCCGGTGTAGGGTTCCCAGGTCCCATCACCATCCTGATATAACATTGGTTTCATTATTCCCGGAACAACTGATAGATTTTCATGTGCATTAATCGCATAACGCATACGAAAATTTTTGTCATTTATATTATCTTCTGTAACTTCGTAGTTTCCACCAAAAACAATGTCCTTAATAAGAGTAGCTCCAGAAAAGAATCTAACAAACATTTTTGGATTTACATTTTTATTATTTGAATCGGAATAATATATTGTACCTGGTTTTAAAAGTTTAACTGTTTCTTCATGGGTAAGTTCATATTGGAACACTTTATTTGTCGTAACTATACTTCCCGTAATAGTAAAACTTCCATCCCCATTATTTAAAATTTGAGCACCATCCGTTGAGAAATCAGGTACTAAACTCTCATCAAACAGCTGAGCCCCGGTCGTTACCACCTGCTCACTCTTACCGGCTATCTCCAGGCCGGGTATCGGCGCCTCCCATGCGTCGTCCACTGTTACTTGCGTGGTGCCGGATGCAAACCCAATCAGGGCATTGGCGTATTTAAGGTCCGTCTCACGCTTGTTGTAGCCTACGAATGTCTCCTTCTGGCTCTCCACGTATGCCTTGTTATCCTCCAGTGCTTTGGCGGATGCGGTAGCGGACTGAGCAGACGCCGTGGCAGAACCGGCGGCGGCTGTCTTACTGGCCTGGGCATCATTGGCATAGCCCTGGGCAGTGCTTACCCTGCCCTCCATCTGCGCCACAAACTGCTCGTACCAAGACTGGTCTGGCTCCGGAATCCCGCCGCCAATCTCCAGCCCATCATGGATAGTGTAGGATGCAGGGAGGGTTTTATAGGTCACGCGCTCCCCTGCGCTGTTGGCGCCGGTCGCATATATCATCATCTGGATTGCCCCTGGCTCCTGTGTGGCCTGTGCCGGTACCTGCCAGCACATCCTCACATGGCTGTCCGACTTGGACACGTTGCAGGGTACACTGTCACTGCCGCCATAGACCGTCTGGTAGTGGATGTACAGGTGCTGGGCGGTGAGGTCCAGGCCGTCATCGTGCCTTGGCAGCTGGAAGCCCACGAACTGGGCATTCTGTTCGCCCCTGACCGATATCTGGTCATTGAAGTCCGCAATGCGCTTGTTGGTGACCGGGACATACTCCGGCTCCACGTACAGATGATAGGATGGGTAGTTATCATCCTTGGTCCAGCTTTCGTCACCGTCTGCATAAGCCTGTCTTGTAAGTATCTCATCTACCGTTGCCATGTCTGTCCGCTCCCCCTCTCCTGCTTAATGGTTATCAGGTTGGTGGTAATCCTCTGGCCATTCTCACGCTGTCCAACCACTCCGATTTTAAAAGTGTCATAGACCGTGATTTCATCCGGCACAATGCAGGTACCATCCTTAATCAGCCTGCCAACCTCCTGGGACTGAAAGTATGGATAGAAGGCCGCCACCTGGACCGTCCCGTCCCAGTCCTGCCCAAACTCAAATGCCGCCTGAAGGTACCCGGATGTACCTGCAATTATGTTGCTGAAATTACAGCCAGGAGCCCTTATCAGCTCCTGGCCGGATACTTTAAATCTTAAAGTCCTCATGGCATTACCTTTCTGCCGTTGCGATATCGCAGCTACTCTGTTTTCTGCGATTTACCCTTTAACACTTCAATGGCATTGATTATCACATCGGATTTCACAATACCCATGAGTCCGGCATTCTCCACAATCGACAACGACTCATTTGCGATAAATCCATATGTAGCTGCCAGCATAACGTAATCCACTCCCAGGGCCGCATCAAGCTGATGGGCTACCGCCAGAAGGCACACCATCATAAATTTCTTGCACAGCCCTTTAAGCATGGCGTTTGAGCTAGCAGCACCGCTCTCCGACTTTGGTGACTTTTTAAACACCACAGCCACCAAGAACCCTGCCATCAGGTCCAGTCCCATGAGTATGAGCACGATACTCAATGTCGGGGTCCAGCCCCCAAAAAGCTTTACTCCTGCCGCCGCTGCCATTCCCATAATGGCACATACAATATCTTTCTTCATCTTCATATACCTCACCTTTCCTATTCTTCTAAGGCTTCCAACAGCTCTGCCTTTTCCTCTTCTGTCAGGTTCTTGTAACCATCCAGGATGCCTGCCGGTTCCTCTCCCTGATTTTTCCGAATCTGCAGGGCCCGGATAATGATGTTGCGCTGTATATTGGATAACATTACATTGCACCTCCTATCATGTCTGCCAGGGCAAGTGTAAGCTCCGCATTCTCTCGCTGGAGCTGAGCCACCTGCTGCTCCTGGGTAGGGATATATTCAATGGGTGTTATCCCATCGGCCTTGTAAAATACGCCGTTTATGTACTTATCTCCTATCTCGCAGGGATATTGCAGGCAATCAACCGCAAAGGCATCGTCACCATATACGCACCGTGCTACTCGGTTGATTCCTTCATATTGTCCTACCACCACATTCTGTACCGTTTCGCCAGATATCATTGCGAATACTTCGTGTGCTGCCATATTAATCCTCCTACTTTAATCTGATTAAAATAACTCCTGAGCCGCCTGAGCCGCCCCACTCGGCGGTTCCATAAAGGTCGCCGCCGCCTCCTCCGCCTCCTCCGCCAGTGTTAGCACCGCCCGGACTGCCTGTATCATAACTGCCTGCTCCGCCGCCGCCAGCACCACCAGCGCCGGGACCGCCATGAGTTACTCCACCACCGCCACCACCGCCAGCATATAAAGTGTTTCCGGCTTCGCCAAAAGCTCTTGTTGTGCGTCTCTGGCCTGGGTGAGCACTAGTACCCTTACCGTCTGAATAACCTGCATCGCCAGCGCGTATAAACGGATTTGGATCTAAGTCATTATATCCACCGCTGCCACCAGCAGAACCTCCGCTGCTGCCACTGCCTGAATTAGCGTTGAAACCTCCGTATCCGCCATTAGCCGTACATAAGACAGCGCCGCTTCTTGATACTGATGTTGTACCTCCTGTACCGCCTGCGCCACTAAGCGTACCATTGGGTGCTCCTCCGGCACCTACTACACAATTTAATACTTGTCCGGCCGCCACGCCAATATTAGAAACAGTAGCAGTATATCCACCGCCGCCTCCACCGCCGCCTTGTTGATAGGCTTCTTTTGTAAATCGGTATCCGTTACCACCACTGCCTCCACCGCCTACGCAAAATATATCCGCAGATGTAAATCCATCTGGAATTACGTAATCCTGCGTTCCGGCTATCGTAACCAACGAAGGTCCTACAGTCGTATATACAGCATTTTTAACTGACGATGGGTCATATACCGGACTGTATATCTCTCCAAAGTTTGTTGTGGCATACCCAAAGCATGTAAAATAATAAGTGGTATTTAAAGCTGGTAAATCCATAAATGCTTGTGACCAGCCTCCAGGAGTAACATTGTCTCCTGCTCCCGCATAAATTGCATCCCAAGCAGGCGCATTCCAAGCTGGATATCCGCCCGTACTGGCTTTTATTATTACTCCGCAATAAGGTTTTCCAGGAGCCGCATACGGATTCTGCCATTTCAAAAGTACTCGGCGTCCACTATATGCGGCTACGCTAAAAGACAGTATACTATTTACTGTCATGGTTCCTCTCTGAGGTTCGTCGCTGTCGGCTCCATAAAATATTTCTCCGTTCAGTACGTGAGCGGCAATAGCGGTCAAACCGTCTGTATCCGCTCCTCCACTGCCATGTATAATTGCTTTCAATCCCTATTCCTCCTCTGAGCAACCCCTTAACCATACAGCAAATTCCGTGGCCGGTTTCTTGCTGTAGGAGGTTACCGTCAATATGCCATCTGTATTACACTCTGCATTATCAATCATGTTCAGGTATTTTCTTCGTATTTTTATTTTTTCTGCCTTCTGCGCCACCGTAAGTTCACTGTCACTCTTTATCAATCCCGCATACAGCTCAATCGCATCTGTTGTCTTAAGATGTTGCACTTTTATGTCTGCTGTGTATGGCGCAGTGGGTTGCGTGAATGCAGGGATAGTAATTAGTTTATCATTCCTCAGGGCATTTACTGCCCTATTCGTAGCGTTAATGTCATTCTGTCCAAAACTGTCGCCCTTTTGTGTATAGGCAGTGGCATCTGATATGCCATAGGTGCCATCCTCGTTCTGGGTCAGCCTCCATCGTCTGGAACCCTCATATATATCGTCCCTATAATCTGTTTTTAAACTCATTACTCAAATGCACCTCCATTAAGCGTGAAAGCCAGGCGTCTGATTCCTTCGGCCCTTCCTAATATGTTCCTGTATATCTTCAGGCAGGCGGATTCAATACGGTTCAGCTCTTGCCAGTCGATGAATGGGCCGTTGTCATGATAAAACTGCCTCTCTCCTACATTGAAGGGGAATGTCCCTACGCAGACATGGTCTATATTGGCCTCAAAGCGGTTAATTTCATCGGCATAAAACCCATAATCCTGATAGGTCTTATCCTCTCCCATCTCCTCAAACTCAAAATCCGGCCAGAGGGTAAGGGCCAGGTCCCGTATTTCGTTGATGTTACCCTTAATGCGGTTATAATCACCGATATTAAAAAAATCACTGGCTTTCCAGTCTGTTTTTGGCTGTTGCCACATAACTCATGTCCCTCCTTGCCTTGATGGTACCGCTAAGTCCGCCATTAAATTTCAGGGTATGGTCCGTTACCCGTATCAGCAGGTCAGGCACATACTTATTTTCCAAAAATGCTATGTCGTTGGCGTCAATCCGTGGCTCTCCCCGGTATGACAGGTCATATTCCCGGTCTGATTTCATGTAGTCCCCAATCCAATCCGCCAGGTTCGCGGCATGGACCGTGTCGGACACAAGCGGATTGTTCCACGCCTCCAGGCTGCCGGTAGGATTTAGCTGTCTGCTTACCTTGGACTGGGTAGTAACATATTCCCTGCCTGTCACGACCACCTCTGTCGGCTCTGTGCTCCCTGCAAGCTCCACCGTTGCGTAATAGGCACTACTATCCACAATCTCACACCCATATTTCGGAATACTTGCAATACCAGTGAAATAGCCGATGAACTTATCACACCACTCTATATCCGGTTCATTCCCGAATCCCCAAGCTGCTGTCAAATCTACCAAAAGAAGTGAATCTGTATAAAGCCTTTTGTTTCCATAGGTATAAATCCTTAGTGTCCACTCTCCTGTTGTCTCAACCGTGTCAATGGCTGATTTGGTATGCCACACTCCATCTGGCGCAATAGCCTCTGGACGTAGATTAATATTAAATGATTCTCTATTGGCAATCGCCCTGACCAAATCGCATTCATCATTTCCTGAATACTCACCGGGTGATTCCTCCCGCATGAAATTCCCCCGCAAGTAATATTTATGTCCGGATATCATCTGCACAGTTTGTGCTATGTGGACTGCGTTTCCATCTTCCGAGACAACGTATGCGCATTTTCTGGCTGCATCATACTGTGTGTTGAGCCATCCGGTCACGCCGGTATCAAAAGACCCGTTCTGAACCATATTGGTTGCCTCTACATGAACCGGGACGTATGTCTTTAAATCATAGGATGGATTAGAAAAATAAAACGTATATCGGCTGTCTAAAGCGGTTACACTTATGGTCTCTCTCACCAGCTCCTTTACATCCTCTGTACTGAGATTGTATATGGTGCGTACGACCTGCAGTTCCCTAACCTTGGTCAGTTGGGTGCCCTTGGGCGTCTTGGTCAGTTCTACACCATATTCCAGGACGTAATCTGTGCTGTCCCCAAAGGTTATGTTGTCCAGGGTAACCCGGTTGTTTGGACAGCCCTTGGTAAATTCCAGCACCAGGTAATCAAATTCCGGGAACTCATGGCTGACCACATGGGTCTGGGTTAGCCCTGAAACCGTGTAATCCTCCTGCAGCGTACCATTGTAGTAGGCGTGGAACACGACCGTATCCGGCCAGTTCCGGCCAAATTCCAGGGTCAGCCCAAAACACTTGTATGCCGCCTCCATGGTCATGCCCACTGCGGGGTTATCCGCAAACAGCCCATCCGTGCCAGCCACTGCTTCCGATATGTATCCCGTATTCAGATAGACAGCACCCTCCGCCTGTCTTGGCAAGAAATATACCGCCCCATCCGGTCTGGAATGGTCCTGCCCTGACAAGGCGTACGCATCCTTGACTGTATGGTCCAGGATTGCCGATGCGTGGGAAAAATAAGCCTCATTATCGGATGCCGATGTCATGTCCGGTACGAAACTGGACTTGAGGAAGATTTTACCCGCCCTGTCCTGATAGATGATGCAGCGCCCGGCATTGGCAATCAGCTGCAGGGCCTCCTTGTGCGCCACGGCCGGCATGGGGTTAGTTATCATCACATCCTTAAGATATGGGTCAATCCAGTACTCCCTGTAGTCCACCCCCGCATCCGCAAGGACGTCCACTGCTATATCATACAGGCTCATACCATTCGGATGGTACTGGCCGCGGTAATATGTACTATCCATCCCATCAAAACGGTCTGATGCCTGGAAGTCCATCTCCGTATCATCAGCTGACCATGATTTCAGTGCAAGTGACGTTCCCGGTATCCACTCAATCGTTCCATCATCCATGGCCTGGCCGTAAAGCGCCTCGATACTCTGACCAATTTCCAAGAAGTTCACTGTACTTTCTTCATTCTCCACATCATAGGCCCGGTCCTTATTATCCACCGTTACGGAAAAATCTATGGTTGGCAACTCCTCCGATATAGGACTGATATGTTCCTTTTTGGTTGCGGACAGTATTTTTTTGCTGTCAAAATAGATACCAATACCCATTGTAATTTGATTGATGCGGAACCGGCTTTGTCCGTTGACCATGGCAACCGGAACAAACCGTAAGAAGGTAGCTCCCTCAAAAATCTCCTCCGTCACATAATGGCCACTCATATTTCCAGCCACGTCCATAGTCCGGTTGTCTGAAATGATGGTAAATTCTACGGGATACGCCTTGCCAAATTCCACGGTCAGCCCCTTAATGTCGTATTGAACGGGAAACCGGATTTCAATTGCCCCCTGAAGGCCATCCGTCACGATTCCCTGGTTGAGCACCACGTCTGCTGCATCCCTGGGAAGGAAGTACATACTGCCATCCACCGTGGTATAATCCTGGTCACAGGTTGCATATAGCTCCTGTACCTTGTAGTTATCCATGGGCTTCACTAGGTTGGAATAATAAGTATACACATCCGGCTCAGGTATGTAGGCGGATGCCTGGGCCTGCTGGTTAATCAGGCCGATGGTGACACGCAGGTGAGACAGTGGGTTCCTCCACTTCCTGCGCATCATGTCCTTATATTCATTACTTGCCGCCTGCACTACTCCATCACCCCGCAGTCTATCAGGTTCACTTTACAGTCTTTATACATGGTGGGCAGCCCATCCGGACCAATCTCGTCTATCTTGGCCGTCCGATTCCCCGGATACATCCGCTCCGTCTTCCAGCAGTTGTTTTTCATGTCGGGAAACTTGACCGTCACCACAAACTCCTCAAACTCTTTAAGGATGCTACTCCAGGTCGCCGCATCCAGATAGGACCACTGCAGGCCGTCAATCTTATCCTGGTCACGGCCCACGCGCTGCCCTACGAATTCCCCCAGGGCATTCTTGCCCTGGTTCACGTTCGTAGCAATGGTTAAGCCAGGCCCCCGGTCATAGTTTGGATATTCATGTCCATTAATATAAATAGGCACTCCAGCCACCTCCTTACGTTGTGCGCAGCGTGTATCCGTTACGCTTATCCAGTTCCACAAGTTTCTTTTTGATTTCCCGGATATCTATGTTGACCGTTAAATCCATCTGTTCTATCAGGTCAATGATGCGCTGCAGCAGGTTTGCCATGATGGAAAGATACTGCTCACTCATGCCATTACTGCTTGTTTGGGACGCTAAAGCCACCGCCCGGTCCACCATTTCCTGCATCTTATCCTCAGGTGCCACAATCTCACCATAGTGCCTGTTGTCACCAATCATGGCCAGCTGCGGGGTGTTGGCGCGGACGAAACCGCCCTGGGCCAGACGTGGAAGGTGGATGTTTGGTATATTCGGGATAAAATCGGCGCCGATGCCCGGTATCTTATCCGCCACCTCATTTACGGCGTCTATCATGGCATTAATCGCATCAATAACCCTGTTGGCCATGTTCTCCACACCATCAATAATCATGTTGATAATGCCCTTTATATCTGCCCAGATACCGTCCCAGGTCTCCTTTGTCTTTTCCTTCACCGTGTCCCATGCGCCGGTAATCGCGTCTTTCATAGCCGTGAACTTCTCATCCACTGCCGTCTTGATTGTATCCCACAGGCCTGAAACAAATTCCTTGATACCTTCCCATATCTCGGATGTCTTGCTCTTAACATTCTCCCAGGCCGTGCTGATGGATGTCTTAATGGCATTAAATAATGCATTAGCCAAGGACTTAAGCCAGTTCCAGATGGTATTCAGGAGTGCCTTAATTCCGTTCCAGATGGTGCTGGTTACCCCGGATATAGCAGTCCAGGCCAGGTTAACGACATTTTGAATGAATGTTACGGCTCCAGATACAAGCTCCTTCAAGGCATCCCAGATACCGGAGAATATCTCCTTAATTCCTTCCCAAGCGAGGCTCCAGTTACCAGTGAACACGCCAACAATGAAGTCAATCACACCACCAAGCGCCGTGAGCAATCCCTCTATGATGCCGGAAACGGATTCCCAGAATCCGAAGAATGTGTCAATGGCATCCTGTAAACATGCAGCTATGACTGGCGCTACGTTGGTTATGAACCACTCAATGAATGGCTGTATGACCCCTGTCCACAATTTGGTGACCGCATCAGCTACTTTTCCACCAAACTCCAGGAACTTATCAATCAGCGGGCTCAGGTACTGGTCCTTAAATTCAACGAATCGGCCCGACAGGTTCTGCAATACTGGAAGGAAATATGTGTTGTAGACATCAAGCAACAGTGTTCCGATTTCCGTGAACCCCTGTTTGAAGGTTGCCAGCATTGGCGCCACATGCTCATCATATGTTGCGCCAATCTTTTCAAAAGTTTCCGCAACCAAATCTTTGATTGTAGAAAAGATAGGTTCAACCGCGCTGAATGTATCCTCCAGGGTTGTCCTGATATAATCCGCATTTTCTATGAACGGGGCCGTAATGGTGTCCAATACATCCGCCGCAAATGTCCCTGCCAGTTCCGTACCACCCATGAAAGCTTCGGAAAATATCCCAATGATACTTGCCGTAAGCTGCTTCGCGCTATCACTGCGGAGGGATGAAAAAACCGTTGCCAAAGCTTTTGAGAAATTCCCACTTATCTCCGCAATCTGCGAACCAATGTCAAACATGGCCACGATATACTCAATAACCCTGTCTTTATTCTGTTGCAGAAAAATACTGATTCCACCTAACAGATTATCCGCTATGGATGCCCCAATACTTACCACAGCCCCAGTAACCTGCCCCAGGCTATAGGCCATCTGGTCAGCAAATGAATTAGCCGAAGCCAACACCTCCGGCGATGTGAATATATCCCTCAGGCTTCCCTTGATGCTGTCTATGGAGGCTTGAATGCTGTCAAATACGGATGTATCTCCAAAACCATCCCAGAAGCCTTCCTTGAACAACCCAGCAAGTTCCTTTGCCTTTTCAATTAGCCCTGCATACTTGTTGTCCATCTCGTCCACAGCCGAGGTATCAAGCTCGCCCATGTCAAATTTATCTGCGGAGTACCCACCGCCAGCTCCGCCTCCGGAACCGCCTCCACTGGAATCCGTATCCGGGCTGATGATGTTGAGCTCGTCAATGCCGGTGGTGATGCTCTTCATGTCCTTGGCGGCCTTCTTGGCAGCCCCACCTGCCCCACCTGCAGCTGCTCCCGCCTTATCGGCTGACTGGGCCATCGCATCCATACCGGCCGTGGCTGCAGATGCACCTCCCCCGCCCTTCTTCCCGGTTGCCATCTCCGTGAATGCCTTGAAGGCATTGGCCAGGCTCATCAGCTTACTGATGATGCGGTTGATTACCTGGATGACCGGTGTCAGTACATTAATGAGTCCTTGTCCGATTGTGGCTTTAAGGCTGTCAAACTGCAGCTTCAGGACACGCACCTGGTTTGCCCAGCCATCCGCCGTCCGGATGAAGTCCCCGGATGCCAAGGACAGCTGGTCCTGCACGAACTTATACCGCAACGCCACCTTCTCAGCCTCAGACATCTTTGCCGTCACCTTACCATAGCCATTGGCCAGGGCATAGCTGTCAAGGGCGCTCTGAGTCATGACAATGCCAAGGTCCTTAAGAGTCTCTGTTTCACCCGTGAACACGGATTTCAGCTTTGTATAGGCCTCGTCCTGGCTGATGTTATAGAAGGATGCCACGTCTCCAGCCAGACCAGCCAAGGTCGTGGACATCTCATAGGCTGCCTGTTCACCAAAACCGAATGCTTTAGCCATTGCGCCGAAGGTGCCAGTAAACCTCTTAGCCATGGTCTCGGACAGGCCAAAGGAGGTTATGGCGTTCTTGGCAAAGTCGTCCACCTGTTTGGACATACGTGGGAACGTGACATCCACCACATTCTGGACTTCCGCCAGGTCGGACCCCAATTCAATACACTGTGCGCCGAAGTCTATGATTTTCTTTACTGCAAACGCCGCCGCGAGAGCAGCTCCCGCCTTTTTAGCCAGCCCCTGTATTCCGGCCATCTGCTGTTTAAATTGATTCTGGTTGACCACAAGGTCAAGGCCAATCTGGCCTACGCTGTCAGCTGCCATACATATCACCTGCCTTTTAATTCAAAAGCAGGCTCTGGCTCGCTACTCCTTTGGTGCGGCTCTAGGCTCTGTCATTTTTATATCCAACCTGTTTATGGTTTTACATCTGGGACATTTAATTTCCCCCTTAACGTATTCCGCCAGGAGAAGGGTCTGTCCACACCTTACGCATCTTACTTTCTCAATCTTAACCACCTCCGCACATAGCCGCAAACATCTTCTCCAGGCCGGCCATTTCCTTCTCGAAGGTTTCCTCATCCATTTCTTTCATTTTCCGGTTACGCCAGTCATCATATATCCTACGCTGGTCCTTTGTATAATGCTTGATAATGTCCTTATCCGTCTCTGACCGGATGGCCACCACCCGTCCCAAGGCAGTCTCCGGGGACAGACCGGCAATCAATGCCTTGAACTCGTCCCAAGATACTGACTCAAATTCCTTCGTTCGTATACGCAGCCCGTACTGCGACAGGAAGCTGGAAACTATCAGGTCCCAGTCCCCAAACATGTCGTAGTACGGGTCACTGCTCTCCCCAGGCAGGTTCCTCCACACCGGAAATAAGCTGCACTGCCTCCTGAACTACGATGATTAAGTCCTTAAAGCCCAGCTTCAACTTCTCCATCTCCTTCTTGGACCTTTCCGGGAACATCATGTCGTAAGCCTCCAGAATCTCCTGTGCACCCGGGTCATCCGCCGACATCAGCCCCATGACCTTAAGCATGGTTGGGGCGTCTGCATTCACTTCTATGGCCTTTCCCTTGATGACCAGGGATGGATTCCCTTCAAAACTCAATTTATCTGTGATGTCTACTTTCCTTGCCATTTTCTATCCCTCCTTATGCTTCTGGTGTAGGCGCTGGTGTAAATGTTGGGGCGCCATAGCCTGTCACCTCAAATTCCAATGTGTCAATGTTGGTTGTATCACCGCCGCCCGGAGTGGTCACGTTCACAACCACGTCACAGGCCAGCTTTGCGCCGGACACCATGGTCCACTCAAACTTCGTCATGACGTCCTGGCCGAACTTCCAGGCGAGACCGGCAATATAATCATTGGCCGGGTCACCTACGGACCGCTTTCCCTTGAAGGAAAATCCCAGTTTCTTTCCTGTCATGGCTGCTTTTGCCCAGCCCTTCGCATCCATGGAGTACCATTCTTCTACGGTGCCGTCAATGGACGGGGCAAAATTCTCCAGGTCTAACGGTACGGCCATCTGTTCAGCTGTACTCTCAAGGCCCGCGATACCAAACTTAAACACATTATTATGCACGGGATGCACTTTTCCCTTTGCTGCATCTGTCATCTCTTATACCTCACTTTCTCTGATATACAAAATCCAGCCATATCACATATTCGTAGACACCCTTATCATCCGTCCCCACGTCCACCGGTTCCGGGACCTGGAGGATGATGCAGTTGATGGGTGTATCCCCTATGGATAGGCTGGATACGTTTTTAAGTTTCTCATATAACTCATAGGCGGCCCGCTCTGATGCCTGCACATCCTTGTCCCAATGGACCAGCAGTGATATACGCCGGACATCATAGCTGCTGTAATCATGGCCACCCAGGGCCATCACGGGAGGACCACTGCCCTGCCGGTGATACACGCCTATGGAATGGTCTTTCTTACTGTTCAGTTTCCCGATATAGACATTGCTGTCAGCTGCAATCCCAAGGCCTCCTATGTATCCCCGGATGTCATCCAAGGTCAGCATCATACACCACCTACTTTCTTGTAAAACCGCTTAAATGCGTTCCTGGCAAAATCCTGGCTTACTCCACCAGGTAGCCACGGTTCGTACCATTCTCCGCCGGCAAACGGGTTCTCGTCCGTCTGGAAGTCATACTCTGGATGGTAATAGAGGCGGCGCGCATAAGGTGTACTTACTACCAGAGTTGCCTTCCCCTGTCTGGAATGGCTGTAATCCGCAAAGAAACTGTCCTCCTCTAGGCGTCCAGTATCAAATGGCATCACCTGCGCCTGCACCGCCTCTGTGTGCAGGGCTTCCGCTGTCATTTCCAGGGCAGTCACTGCTGCCTGTGTCAGCTGCTTAATCCGCGGGAAGTTCATCTTTACAGTTGATTTAACCTGCATCAAACCACCTCCAGTTGGCAATAGTTCACTGTCCCGTCCGGATTCCTGGCCTTCATCCCCTGTTCAATCCTCCGCTCTTCCCCAAATATAGTAACGGTACCCCCGCTTAAGGTTGGGAAGTCTGGGGCAATGTCCCCAGGGAACATGGCTGTGCCGGTTATCTGCACCAGCTTCTTTTCTGTGGTCAGAATGGTCTTGGCCCGGTCCTGGAAGTTACATTTCAGGTCCAGGTCCATTACCTTCTCTGGATGGCCGCGGTTGTCTGTATCCTCAGATTCCAGATGGACGTGTATATCCGTCCTGCATAGCCGCTTTAGCACTAAACATGGGTATTTCATAGCCTCACCTCGCTAATCGGCAGCATAGGCCCGTCTGGGACAGCAGAGCGTACACATCGCGCTTCATAGCCACGCCTTTGTCTGTAAATACGTTCCAGCTGCTGCCGAACTGTGCCGACACACCGTTGATGCTGTAGCCCTGCAGGATGGTGTTAATCTCGTCAGCGTTCTCATACTCAAAATCCGCCTGCTGGCAGACCACTTCCCGGATAACATCCTGCTGGAAGGCTGTCAGATTGGAAAATCCCCGGCCTACAATCCGGTTGTAGGTCAGGGAATCAATGTGACGGCTGGCCTGCTTAAGGGCCCTGTCCAGCTCATCCATGGGGATTACTGTCCCCTTGTATGCATCACAGTAGTATTCATATGTGACATAAGGTTCATAGGGCATGTCATTCACCCGCCTTTTTGCTCTCCGCTTTCCTTGCTGGCTGCTGGAGTGCAGCAATTTCTGCCTTCAGCGCCCCATTTTCGGCATACCTCTCAGCCACAAGTGCCTGAAGGCGTTCGATTTCCTTGACTGCCTTCATATATTCGCTGAAAGCAATCTTCTTCTTCGGCGAATAATCCCGCACGTTCCCGTCATCATCGTAGATGTCGTATCCATCCTTCAGATAACGCTGTGCCTCCTGTTCGGTATTGATTGTATATACCTTGTTCTCCTTCTTTGCCTTCATCCTACTCACCTGCCTCCACGTTGATGATACACGCTTTCTTCAGTTCCTGGTCCAGCGCGAACGTGCCGTTGTAACGCCTGTTCTGGTACAGGTAGTTATCGGCCGTCCTGGAATCATGACCGGGCGTGTATGTGTTGATGTATGCATACTTCACGCGGGATACCTGGGCTTCCGGGTCCACCAGGATATAGTTGATTTGCTTACCGGTCGAATCCGCTTTGTATCCCTCTGTAAAGTCATAAGCTGTCTTAAACCGCTCCAGCGGCACCGTCCTGATTTCCCCCAGGTCATCCATGGAGTGTACCCGGCGGTCAATTCCGTTGCTGCCCCCATTCACCGCCATCACACGCTGAATGCCCTCTGCGTTCTTCAGTGTCTTGCGGTAAGCAGCCGTGCAGAACAGGATACAGCGGGACAGCGGCACCCCCAGGTCCTCAAACATCTCGCAGTTATCATCAAAGTCTGCCAGGATATTCACTGTTGTGATGGGCGTTGTCCTGATGGTTGCACCCACCCTGGATGCCTCCGTATACAGTTTGGAGAACGTGTAGCAGTCCAGTTCCGGGATGGCCTGCCTTTTCTCAAACCGTGCCTGGATGTTGGCAATCGCAACAATCTGGTTGGTCTCATCCACGTCCATCGGGTCAACAAAAAACTCAATGTCACGGTCGTGGTCAAGGGACTTGGTCTCAAAATTATTGGAATAGTTACCGCTGTTGTACCCCAGCGTGTTGCGGTCATGGTCCTTGTACCCGCTCACGGACAGGCGCGGGAGCTTGATGTCCTTCGCCCCGACAATCTTGATATCCTCATTGGTGTGATACAGCGGGTCCGAAATCAACTCATGTCCATACATGTCAAGGATTCTTGTGTGGAACTGTGTAACATAACTTAATACTGCCATAATTGTCTAACCTCCTATTTTTTCTTTACCCCGAAGATACGGTCAAGTTCCGTGTCCACGGTCTGCTGCGTCTGGCCTCCGCTGGCTGCGCCCACCTGAATAAATCCAGTTGAGCCTGCCGCCTGGGGTTTCAGTGCGGGCACATCCTCCAGCACCTTGTTCAGGGCTGCCTTAAGTGCCTCATCATTGATTTTCCCATCCTGTCCCATGACCTGACCTAAATCAGCCATCTTGAGGACATAAGGGATTGTCTTGGCGTCAATTCCCAGGGATACCGCTGCCATGGTTGCCGCAGCCTGCATCTGTGCCTGTTGGGCGAGGGCCTGGGCTTGGGTGGCCTGCTGCTGTAACGCAGCCACATCTGGTTGCGATGCCGCCTTCTGCTGCTTGAATGCAGCAATCGCCTGCTCCATCTCTTCCTGGCTGAGCCCCTGCTGCTTGAAGTAGGCTTTCAGGGCCGTGTCCTCCTTAGCTGCCAGGGTTCCCTCCAGCATCTGCTGGATTTTGGCATAATCAATTATTGGGGATGCCGCCTGCTGGCTGGCCTGAGCTCCCTGCTGCTGGGTCTGTGCCCCTCCACCTCCCTCGCCGCCTGCGGGCTCTGCAAATAACTGTAAGTTCATACGTTTCATAATCCATACCTCCATTTTAAGGGTGTCACCCTGTGATTTTCGTTTCATCCATTGTCATCAGTGTCACTGGCCGCGCAGCAGTTTAAAGCCATGCTCGTGTTTGGGCGTAAAAATAGCACCCAGGATAATCCCGCATGCTTATTCCTCAATTCTATCGATGCCATACTCTGCTGCACACATGTGTTCAATCTTGCACCCTCTAAACTCATTCCATCCTGATACAAAATATGCGACATCAGCAGTGGCCAAATCCTTTATGCTTCTTGCTAAATATTCTAACGGCTTTGCATCCTTGGAGAAATCCGTATAGAAAGTGTCGATTACCTCCACTTCCTCTCCCAAATATTCTTTTGCTGACTGGATAGCTCTTTCTCTTTCATAAAGAATCTGTTCGTCTGTCTTGTCTTTCATCGGCTGCGAAATAAATAACCTCTTCATTCTTTTCCTCTCTTTCCGTTGCGATATCGCAACAAATAAAATACCACCGGCCTTATTGACTGGTGGTATTAAAATTCTATAAATTCACATAATCAAGAAGTTATCTGGCAGGCGTACCATGCTCCTGCATCTCTCGGGTTTCCCCTGTCAAACCATCGGCGTGTGGACGGGTACGAAATCTTCCACCTCAGATAACTTCTCTTTTATGTTACTCACATTGTATCATTTTTATTCCTTTTTGTAAAGGATTAGCTTATTTCTAAGCAATCTATTCCATTCCTTTTCATCTATTTTCATAAATGTTATGATGGAATTCTTAAATCCTGGATTATCCGTTGATGTTGTCAATCTAAGCACAGTTTTAAACTGCCGTTCGTTAGATTCCTTTATCTCTTTTAGGATTAACGCTGTGTTGGGTTTCTTTGTTTCAACAATATAGTCCGGTTCCTCCACAATTAGTTTCAAATACTCACAGTATTTTTCGTAATCATTTGGATGGCGTTCTTTAATATGACCGATACGCTCATCTGTTATAATAACTTCGTCTGTGACTATGTCTTCCGTAATACACTTATATATCTCTTTGTCTATCTTTCCGACTGGATGCACCTGTATTTCCTCTTCTGTATCTATTGGCTTTATTATATCAGGTTCTGTATCTTTTGCAATAGTTCCCCATTCTTCTCTCTTTGCCATATACCGTTCCTGATTTTCTTTGTCCAGCGAATAAGCTACCAGCCGCCTGAACTTTTCAGCCTGACGCTCTGCATACTGCCGCTTTGTCTCCTTCTGATTTGCCCGTTCAACGGCATCCAGTTCCTCCTTGGTCCAGGTGTCGTCCGCAGTGGAGATTCCAGGGAAGTATGTTGTGTGGCTGTCCTTGCAACGTGGATGATATAGACCGGCTGCTATAGCTTGGCTCATCAGCGGGTACAGCCCATCGGATTTCTTTCCACCTGACCACACATCATCAATCAGGACCTTGCCAACAAATGGCAGGCACTTCGGACACGGGTTCCCGCGCTTGTTGACAATCACGGTAGTAATCCCCCATTCCTGCCGCTTCTCTCCCTCGCCCTGCAGGTAAGCCCGCTTGCTGGCCGTCCGGATGGCCATGCCGGCATAATCTGCCAGGGTATGACGGGCACCATTGGCATACTCTACACAGTTAAGGCCCCGTGAGAGCATATCCCTGGTAGCCATGTCCACTGCCTTCTCGTAGGTTCCTGCACCGGTATTGGCATAAACCTGGGCATTGAAGATTGCCTTACGATAATCATCATTAGCTTTACGCAGGACAGCCGTCTCCGCCGCTTCCATGTCGTGGGTAGTGGCCTCGATCAATGCTTCCAGCTTCCGGTCATTCAGTTTAAAAAACTCGGCGGTGGCACCTTTGCTGATTTTCCTGGCTGGAAATCCTTTGCGGATGGCGTTCAGTATCTGGATTTCCTGCTGCATGTTACCTTTTTGCCTGGATATCCGTATCAGCTCACCCATTTCCTTGTTGAGATTCTGAAACTGCTTTCCATACCGTTTTCGGTTATCCCTCTTATACTTTTCCAGGGCCTTAAGCTGCTCTGCCTGCCACATGGACCACTCAATACCCTCTTTGGTTTCCTCGGCCCGATGTCGGTCCATATTGCGTATCATAGACTTGATAAGTTCATCCTCTATGGCCTGGAAGGCAGCACCTATATCATACTCATTATGTTGCACTCATCAGCGCCCCTTCCGCTCCAGGCGTGCCTCCTTCTAACAAATACACTCCCTTATTTGCATACACCTTGAATCCCTGCGCCTTGAATTGCCGTGTCAACGCCTTGAGCTGGGTCACGCTGCTGCATTTATCGCAACGCAGTTCCGCGTACCCCTGCTTCTCAATTGCGTAGATACCCAGTGGTACCTGTTCCTTTGCCACCTGCAGCAGTCCCTGGTACTCCTTCTGGCTCATCTGATACAGACGGTTCATTACCTTGACCTTCATCTGGCTTTCCTCCCTTCGTGTTCAGTTGGAAGCCGCCGGCAGACGTACTAATCCCGGGTTCCTCCACTTCCGCAATGCCCTGCTCCGCTTTCAGCCTGGCAATTTCCTCCTGCTTCCACTTCTCGTCCTTGCTATCACCATACAATTCCTCCACCTGAGCCTCGATGCTCATCATTGGAACGCCGGGACGGGCCTTGGCCAGGGTCTCCACCTGGCTCTCAAAGGATGGGTTTGCATACTCACCGAAGGGGATATCCACTTTGACCTCCTCCACCCCCTTACCATGAAGGATATTGCAGGCGTTGATTGCCGCGCTGACCAGCTCCGGAAGAGTCTCCTGCAGAGCCTCCACAATAGCATTCCGGGTGTACAGGGTAGCTTTTTCCTTTTCGCGCTGCGCTTCGGCGTTGTCCAGCTTCTTGACATCAATCCCCAGAGTGGATGGGCTGATAACGCCCTGCAGGCACAGGTCCAAAGCTGTACAATAGGACGCCAGATAACTATCGTGGGGGATAGTTGGCTGCACCACATTGACCTTGTTATCTGCATTCTCTGACATATCATTATCAGAAGCAAAATATCGGTCGTCAAATGGGTTCGGCCGGATGACCTTCCCTGTCTCCGGGTCGTGTGGCACCAGGCAGTCCGGTATGTACGTCTTGGCCCGACCAGCACGCAGCGCATCCATCCACTGGGACCAGGCCTCGTCAAAGGCATCAAAACTGTCCAGCTTACCGTCAAAGATGCTGCCACCGCGTCCCTCGTATTTGGTGGATTCATAGACTTGCAAGGGTACGGCCAGCATGACTGTATCATCAAACTTCGTATCTTTTATTCCCTTTGTGGCATCGATGGCATTAAGGGGCACCGACGTGTCACCCTTATACAACTCGTTACGTATATAGCCGTATCCATAATGCTCATACAGGACATACTGCTGATACCCGGATTTGTAGGGGGTCTTGAAAACAACTTCCTTCACCCGGTCCCGGTTTCGGACAATCTCAACCCGCTCCCCTGGATACCACTCCAGGATTGGATACTCACTGACGGTCGTGTCAACCGTGACCTTGAAGGCGCCGTCCCCGATGTACAGGACCTCCTTCAAGGCCTTCTCCAGCTTACGAGTGAACTTATTATCCTTTGCAATGTCCTCCCACAGCTGCCGCTGCTGGTCGTTACCTGCAAAATCAAAATCATTCATGTCATCCAGGACAATGCCAGACAGAATACGAACAATCAACCCTGGCAGGCCGGTATGTATCTTACGCATTTCCATACCTGGGGTACACTTACTGGCCCAGAACTTGTACGTGTCGGCATACTCCGGGGCCTGCTGGTACATCTGTTCCAGTTCATTGCTGTCCCCACGGTACCATATGCGGTTTCGGATGGCGTTCGCCTCAAAGTCCAGGACCTCGTTAATCTGGATGCAGTTCCCGCTGGCCGGTACCACATTCAGCCAGCTGCGGATGCCCCGCTTGATAGTCTCACTCATGTTGTTCAGCCACCTCATTTCTTCTCAGCCTCCTCGAATCCAATCAGGTTCCGGTATGGTATCCAGGCATACTGATTGGCATTAATGGTATGGTCGTTCCTGTCCTCCGGCTTGTCCTTCTCGTCATCCCAGGAGTACCGGTCCAACTCGGACAGATGCTCCACACAGGTATCCACTACCAGGTAACACCCCTGCTGTATCCAGCCCAGCTGCAGGTTGATACGGTCGATGATTCCCAGCTGCTTGTACGCATCCCAGAAGTTATACAGACAGCCCTTAAGCCGCTTGTATTTGCGTAGCTCCGTGATGGTCGCCTGGTCCGCATTGTCTATGTATATATCTTTCGCAAAACCCCAGTCCTTGCGGCATTGCTCCAGGAATGCCACAAACTTGACTGCTGTGTCACTGGGGGCCAGTGGGACATCCAGTTTGGCGTTGTTGTAGACCTTCTCAGCCAGGGTAACAAGCTTTCTGTCCTCCGTGATGCCCTGGAATATCATAGCTATGGTATCTGGGGACTTAGAGGAGTAGGATGTGTCCAGGGCGGCAGTGAACTTTTTGAATTTCAGTGCCTTGGCCTGCTTGACTGTGATGACATGCTTAGACCGCTCGAAGTTGCTGAAGATCAGGCCGGTTGCCTTGCCTCTCAAGCCCTGGATCTTGTTTTTCCAGATCTTTGTGCCCTTCGGCGTGTTGGTCATGATCTGGTCCAACTTCTCCTTGGACAGGCCCAGATTATGGGCAAAAGAAAAGAACCAATGCACCCAACCGGGTTTTGGTTCCTCCTGTAATTCATCCATTATCTCTTTTGGTGTTTCATCTTCCCACTCAGGCAGTGGCCTGGAACAGTTGATATACTCCTTATACACATCCAGGCCCGGGTCATCCGGGTTGAGCGTGGCCATCAGGTAATCGCTTCTCATGGCGGCCTCACGCACAAACTCAATGTCTGCCGTGTTAATCTCATCAATGTACAAGCATCCGTACTGGCCGCCCAGTGCATCCTTCCACTTGCGCTTGTTGCCGTAGCCGACAACAAAGATTATCTTATCGCCGCCGGATGTGTGGAATAGGATGTGAGGCATGTTATATCCACCGCCGCCGTTGCCTTTGTACTCCACCAGCACGCCGAAGTCATCCAGGATGCCCAGGTCCTTCTGGATGATGTTCTTTTCAGCGGCGCCGGTGTCATCCGCAGCCAGGATGTGCAGCTTTTTGGGCGATTCCGCTACCTTTAGCATGAATTTGAATAACCCCACCGTGGTCTTGCCGGCCGCCGTGGTACCCTCCAGGAACTCCACCGGGGCATCACAGCGCAGGAACGCCTTGTACTTATCCGACAGCAGCAATCTCTCCGCACTCATTACCCACCACCACGCATCTGCTCAAGAAGGTCATCCAGTTTGGTTTTCTCGGTGTTAAGCCCACCGGACAAATTATTTTCTACCTTCGTCGTATAGCCATATTTGCTCATCCACAGCCCCGCCAGCTGCGACGGGATTATCTGTAGCTCAAATTTCTTCCTAGCATCAGCTTCGCACTCCTCTCGTATGCGCGTGACGATGTCCCCATACCTCTTCCTATTCGCATAAGTCTCGTAAAATTTCGACCTTGCAATCCCAAGATATACACAGAATCCCTCAATGGTGTAGGTAATGCTCCGCTTAAGTTTGGCTGACACAAATTCACTGTTCTTTGAACTAAAGTCATGGGTAAGCACTTCCTGGTTATCACATTCCTGTTTGTACGCTTCCCAAAACTGCTCCATTTCTTCTGGGGATTTAATCTTCAATGGTCTTCCCATCCGTGCTCACCTCCTTGCGTCAGTCAAAGAAAAGAACCCCAGACCTATAATAGCCTGGAGTCCCAGAAAGGAATTTACAATGTCAAATGTATCTGTCCGAATAGCGGGGGCAGGATTTGAACCTGCGGCCTCCGGGTTATGGGCCCGGCGAGCTGCCAGACTGCTCTACCTCGCATCAATACCGGCTCGTCACCGGTATGTTCCAACTCACACCGCGGTTGGCTTACGGATACCTTGCATCAGTATGGTATCAACTGGGAGCTGCTCTCTATCCGATTTGCGAAGCTATGAAGAGGCAGGAGAACGTCAGCTTCTAATCAGCTACCAGGCTGTAACGCCTGGTAGCCGCTATTTGTGGGGGAGGGTGCAAAACCAATCAGCTTTCCGCTTCATCCAATTCTGCATATTACAATTATAAATCATCCAAACGGACATGACAAGGACACGATTTTGACACGCTCCTGTCAAGTATCTAATCCAGCATGAGGGCATCAGCCCCAAAGAGATATACACTAAGAATCCCCGTAAGTTCCGTTATCCACCGCCTGGCTGTCCGCTCCCCATATCCGTAAATCTCTGCAATACTTTCGTATGTCATCCCATCCAGATAGAAATACTTGAATGCCAGATACTTCTCATGCGTATTCTTCCGACACTCCTCATCCTCCAGGAGCTTCAGGCACTTGTCTATATGGCCTATCATGACAATACTCCGGAGCTTGCTTTTAAGGATGCTATTGATGAAGATGTCCTCCTCCGTGAATTCCTCCAGCTCTTCTCCATTATCCATATCAGAAAGTTCCGCCACGCCCTCCTCCACGCTCTGGCAAATCCGATTATAATTCTCCATCAGCTTCTTGGTATTCTGGAATACCTTGACCTTCTTCTCCCTCCGGGCCTGTCTCTCATGTTCTTTCAGGACTTCCCTTGCAGCCAGCCTGGCCACCTCTTCTAATGCTTCTGTCTGTTTCATCGGCATCACCTCCTCCCGCATCCAGCCACGGGCACGCCCAGCACCCGTACCGTATCCTGCCCTTGTTGTTGCGCTGGCCGTCACACCCGCGGCGCCCGTTGTCTATGTAGCACTGTCTCATAATACCGCATCACTCCCTTCGGCAGCCGGCGCAGCTCCGGAACCGGACAGGCCTGTGTATATGCATAAGCCGGCATCCTGACAGACCATGTATCCGGCGGCGGCTCCCGGACGGCTGACTCTGCCAAAGCCGCTACAGCTGATGCCCGCAGGACCTTGTTGACCTTAGCCTGCTTACTGTCTGCTTTCTTTCTCAATCAGGTACCTCCCTTTCTCCTTAAAATGTTAATTCTGGTGTGCAAACAGCCACCATAATACCACCAGATACAATGCCCAAACCACATTATCGCACTTCCTATCCCATTGTAGTTCTTGGTACTGCATCCACTCCATGCCGTACCAGACTGCGGATATTGCCATGCTTACCACCAATGCCTTAATTAGTGACAATTCCATTCCTCCTTCAAAGTTAATTTTGACTATTATCAAAATGCAGCTCCATCAAATCCGCAATAATAAGATACTCTTTTGCGTATTTACCATCCTTGTGCGTTGTCTTTACTTTTTGCCTAAACTCATCTAACGTACCGCTAAAACGCCCACGCTTTACTCCTATGCCGCCATTTTTTATGCGATAAAATGTTGTTGTACGGTTAACGGAGCCAAATCCATGTATGTATGTAAAATCGGTATTATCGCAGACCTCTGCGTCACCGCAGACCTCTGCGTCACCGCAGACCCGCGCGTTACCGCAGACCCACGCGTTACCGCAGACCCACGCGTTACCGTAGACCTCCGCGTTACCGTAGACCCACGCGTCACCGTTATGACTTAAGTTTTCCTCTTTTTCCACGTACCCACCAAGTTCTCCAGCTTCTACATCCCCAACCTGGACAAGTGCTTTAATCCTAAACAACTTCATTCCATTCAACGTAATATACTCTGTTGCTAATTCAAATTTCTTCATATCTTTTTTCTCCTTAAAATCTTCCAGGAATCGGCTCACTGGACGACCGCATACAGCACAACCAATAAGTTGTTCACCCTCATATAACCCCACCGAAAACTTATGGCCGACCGTGGCCTTGTGATGGCGGTGAAAGTGGTTAATAAAGTCACTGGCTTGCTTAAATGTTATAGGTCTAATTTCCGTTTTATTTCACTCCCTTCTTACGGGAAATTTTAATTTAATGTGTCAATGATGACTTACTTACCAACCCAATTTTTCTCATTTTTTTCATAAATAACTTCATTTCGTAATATGTAAGTCCGGCACAGGTGTTACCAATCTTCTTATTGTCTATCAAATCTTTATCATATGACCAAATAATGTGTTTACCTGATTTTTTATGTAATAAATCAACGCATTGTGTATACTTATATTTTTTATTGTATCTTTCGTAACAGGCTCCGTATTCATCATCTGATACCTTTGTAAATCCAATTTCTTTTAACTTGTCATCAATATTTTTAAATAATTTCATCATGTATTCCTCTTTCTCCGACACTCAGCAGTCGGCTGCTAATATTAACTTACAGTTACAGTCTCAGTGCAAGCTGGGCATTTAATACGTTTTTCCCATTCATTCCAGTCTACCTGACAAGTTTCCAAATCATTATTGTCAAACTCCAATACTGCTCCACAGTGATTGCATGTTACTCGGCGCTTCTGGCCATACTTAATTACTTTCACCATCTCTTTCACCTCAAAACATTAATTTTGAATCCTTGTTTCTATCTCTGCTATTGCTTTGAAAATCGGATAAAACTGCTGTGGCACTACTGCGTTTCCGAGGCACTTAATTCTGTCCACCCTATGGGAAACCCCATTAGCCACTCTACCCACGCGGGGTTCAGTTGCCCACTGCCGACTTCCATCCGGTTCTCCCCTGCGGCAATTTGGTCGTTCAGATTCCTGCTCCGCTCTGAATTCTTCCACCTTTTTGCTTGACCTGTCCGATAGTCCCTGGCCTGCGGTGTTGCATACCGCTCCCTCATCAGTTCCCCCACCAGTGAATCTCTCTCTATCTGTGATTCCGGGAAAGTAGAGTTCCTTGCATCCTGTGCCGTAGGAGTCGGATACATCTTGGCAACCTGTGACAAGGTCATTTGGCTTTGTCCTCCAGCCCTGTTTCGATGTCTTATCGTCCCATGTATCGTTACAATCGGATTCCCTGGTATCCTGTCTGCTGTATCTGATGCGGTTGGGGTTGTGAACATCCTCACCATTTCTGGAAGCCCCTGTTGCCTGCTGTTTGGCCCTCGATGTTTGAAGTCCTGTGCAGTCGGTGTTGGAAACATCCTCACTGCCGCTGACAAATCCGGACTTCTTCGTTTCCTTTCTGACGGGCAGTCCCCCCGAATAGCAGCCTTTGGAGTAGGCCACAATCGCTGTCCTGTATCGCTGGTGCGGGGCATTGACACCTGCAGCCGGTATAAGAAATGCCCGTGTGGCGTATCCTTGGCTCTCCAAGTCAGAAAGCACTGTGTCGAGTGCCATATTGATGATTCCAGCAACATTTTCTCCAACAACCCAAGTCGGCCTGAGTTCCTCGATAACCCTAACCATTTCTGGCCAGAGGTAACGGTCATCTTCCTCGCCTCGCCGCTTCCCGGCAACAGAGAATGGCTGGCAGGGGAATCCTCCTGAAATAATGTCAACTGTCCTTCTACCTGTCCTCGCATAAAAATCACCTCCTGTTAGCGTCCGGATGTCCCTCCAGCGCGGCACATCCGGCCAGTGTTTTTCAAGGACCTTTGTGGGGTAGTCTGCCCATTCGCACTGTCCTACTGTTTCGAACCCGGCCCACTCTGCTGCTAAATCCAAGCCACCTATCCCGCTAAATAAGGACAAGTGGGTTAGTGTCCGCACAGGAACAATGTTTTCTATCTCCATCTGACCGTCACATTCGTAATGGTCAAATACCTCTAATCCCATAGTCCTGTTCCTCCTCAAAATAACGATTTGGTTATATCCCAAAATAATGCAACGCTAACTGCGCCCTATGCACTTCAAGCCTCTGTTTCGACAACTTATACCGATTAGGATCAATCTCAAATCCCACATACGGTAATTTGGCCTCCTCAAATGCTATCAGACTGCTTGCACTTCCTACGTGCGTGTCTATTACCTTCCACCCAGGCTGTACATACTTCTGAATCAACCAGCGGTAGAGGTTAATCGGTTTCTGCGTTGGGTGGATCCGCTTCTCATTAAGTTTCTTATTGCCTTGCTGTATCCAGCCTTCCTCTATGGATTTCCCCTGCATCATTCCATTCCACATATACCGGAACAAGCGCACTGAATCATGTAAAGTACAGGAGGCAATCTCGCAATCTGAGAAACTACTTTTCCCATTGCATTTGTCCCATATGATTCTGCCAGGCAGAAAATGCCAGTTAAAATAATTACAGCCCCATATGATCTGATGCTTAGATACCCGTTCCAATTCCGTGAAATATTCATCTCCGGGTACATCCCAGTTTTCTGAAGGCTCATAAAAACGCTGCACGCCTATGGGGCTTACTTTCCTTCCATAGTATCTCCTGCGTTCTGGGCCAGAGAAGTAGGGCGGGTCAACAATCGCAAGGTCAAAATACTTATCTGGGAACTGCTTCATCCCGTCCATACAATCCATGTTGTAATATCCGAAATCCATCCTATCCTCCAAATGTTAATTGTTCTGCTTTCTACTCCAGAGATTTTTTTACAAGGTCCCTCATTCGTCCTTGCCCGGGAAATATTATTCTGACTATCTTCCCGTTTTTACTGTCCAGGTTTTCAAAATATACATTGCCTTCCCGGTAATACAGTCCCGCTATATCCGGGCGCTCATAATGAATGTATTTTCTTTGCATTATTTAACCTCCGGTCCTCTAACTTGCTTTCCCGGCATACATCCGAAGTGTATGTGCAGCTCCGTCCGCCGCCTGGTCTTGATATATACATGGTTCCCGCTTATCTCCCTACCGCACTCGCTGCAGATATAGACCGGGGATTCCGGTTGTTTTTTTTCTTTTGCCTTATTCATTTCTTAATCCTTTCATAGCTTCCAGAAATGTACATGACCAGATGCAGGATTAGTCCAGTGCAGAAGTCCTTTCCTCTGGTTTCAAATAATTCTGTGGCCTTTTCGCTGCATGACTTCCTGCCTTCAACATCAGCCATATATTCTGCCAATTCTTTTGGATTGATTTTTACTGTCATTCTGCTATCCATTATTCTGGCACTCCTTCCCATATCTTTCCCGCTCCCTGGCCTCCAGTTCATCCATGAACCAGTTGACAATCGGCGCCGCCACCGGTTCCTCCTCCATGGTTGGGACAGGGCCTTCCCACTTTCTGACCAGGTGTGTGCCATATCTGGCTTTGATGGCATCAGCCTCGCCCTGCAACATATTCCAATCCACTGAATCCTTGGTTGGAACGTTGTCACGCCATTTCATCCAGAATTGATTATAAGCTTCATTAAATATGCTTGATATATCCCTATTCGTCATACAATTCACTCTGAGTAACCTTTTCAATAGTTCCGTCTCACTGAATACCGCTCATACCCGCTGGGCACACTCCCTTACTTCGTCTGTCATGACATCCTCCGGGCTCGTTTTCTTTACCTGGTTTGAAAATCATCAAAACGCTCCTTTCAGGCCAAAAGGGGGTAAACTACATTTTAAAAATGCCCCCCAAAAACAACGTATTTACAATGGGTTCCGGCATTGGGGGCAAAAGGGGCAAAAGAAAAGTTATTTTATATTTTTTATATATTTTTTTATTTTTTTTAAACGAAAGAATATATACTGCCCCTTTTGCCCCCCATCTTTAAAAAAGCAAGTAAATACAAGGCTCTGCAGTCTAACAGAGGCTTCCTGTTTTTGCCCCCTTTACTGCCCCCCAATTGCCCCCTGCTGCCCCCTTCCTACATCTGAGGGAATGGGAGAGTCTGCTGTTCATTTTCATCCACCTGGATAAAATCGCTTTTCAGTTCAATCCCCACAAAATACATAATCCCCTTGACCTTCACTTCCTCAAACCCCTTTTCCCGCAGGTTTGAAAAGAATATATTCTTCTTATAGATGACACGCTCATTTTCTTCACAGTACCGCTTGTATTCCTCAAACAGATCGCTCCGCTTAATCCTTCCCCCCGGCGCCTTTTGAAGGCAGTCCTCCAGGAATGCCTTCCCGCTGTCCGCTTCCTTGTATAATTCATTTACCAGGCGCTCACTATTCTTTGATGCCTTCAGTTCACCGGAATCACTCGCGTACATCTCACCCAGTGCATTCACTGCAGCCAGGATCGTACAGTCCACCTCCGCTGCCAGCTTCCCATCCAATCCGTAGTCCTTCTTCTGCGGCTTTTTGTTCATCTCAAAGATGAGAAGGCGCCGGTAATACGCATCCGATTTCTCGTCCAGATTAAGCGGTATCTTATTCGCGGAGAAAAGCAGCTTTGCATAGCTGCGGAACGTCACCGGGTCACGTCCCTTCTTTTCATACATCAAGGCGTCCTCGCCTGTGGCCTTCTTAATTACGTCGATGCTGTCCATGGCGCCGGATGGGATATCCGCGCATGAATTTAAGAGCTGGCAGTACAGATTGGTCGCGTAGAACCTCCTATTGAGGTCCTGCAGCGGGATGTTGGAACAGTTGTCTCCTCCTATGATTGTCTCAAACAGGTTGATGATGCGGCTCTTACCTGTACCTCCGGTACCCTTGATGATCATAAACTTCTGCTGCCTGGTATCCCGGGTCATGCAGTAGCCAAGATACTGCAGCAGCATCCGGCGGTCATCCGGCCCCGCGGATATCTCTGTCAGAAACCAGTCTGTAAACCGCCATCCGCTGTCCAGATCCAGGTCCAGGTGAATCTCATGAGGAATCTGGTTGATTGAGAAATATTCCTTCCTGTGCGGCCGGAGCTTATGCTCCACCACATCATACATGCCATTTTTAAAATTAATCCATGTAACCGGATACCGGTTCAGGTCCGTAAACTCCCGCTGGATATCCTCCTGAATCAGCAGCAGGCTGAATATCTGGTTCAGCGCCGTTGACTTAATAAACTCCGTGTACAGCAGTTCCTGTATCCGGTTCTTGATGCGCGTTCCGTCCCGGTCCTCGCGGAATACCCCGCTTTCGTAGAGGTACAGCACCCCGTTCATGGCGAACATATCCATCTCCTGCATCAGGTAATCCACCACGGCCTTGTCAATGACGCGTCTGGGGTTGCCGTATTTGTCCAGTTGATGGAACTGGCGTTTAAACTGGACCTCACTGCCCGGTCCGGCGATGCGCTGTATATACCGCTGCAGGAGCTCTTTTAATTCCTCCAGGTTTTCCGGCAGGGACAGATATTCCTTCCCGCGGAACAGCTTCCAGCCGTCCTCCTGGTATGTGATGCCGCCTATGCGTCGGAGAAATTCCTTGATTTCCTCATTTACCCCTTTGCGGTAACAGGCCAGCACGTATGTATAGCCACACATATAGGTACCCGTGTTGGCCTTCTCCTCCATATACTCCCGGAAACTTTTCAAGGTGAAATACTGCTCCGTCAGCTGGTCCCTTCCGATGAATACCGCCCTCCGGCCGGCGGCGATAATCTGTCCGCACAGTGTCACATCATCGTTGATAAAAAGCAGGCGGTCCTCACCCGGCTCTGTCCGTATCATGTTGTCAAATATGGTTTTATTCATTCTGCTCTGCTCCTGATGGCCGGATTCCCGGCCTGAGTATTAATTAAATGGCAGGCCCTCGTCCTCCACATTGTCAGGGATTTTGGAAAACCCGCCCCCGATATCCACAGGAAGCTCCGGCTGGGCCGCCGGCTGCCTGGACGGGTCGAACCGTGTCACATTCGGAAATGTCTTCCCGTTATATGTCCGTTCCTCTACCGCGGCCAGAAAGCTTCGGTGCATCATCACCCTGCCGAACCACTCCGGGGACGGGAAGTCATAACCATCCGGCACACCTGTTGCCCTGGCAATCAGGTTTATCTTCCATGCTGCATTGTCCGTAAACGTGAACCGGTCAAACCGGATGCGCATCCCCTGGGACTCCTGCTGCACATCCTTACGTATCTCATAGTCCAGCACTACCTGCTGGTTCCCGCTGGTACTGGTCACTACATCAAATGCCGCAACGGTTACCTCATACTGCCCTGGGGCTATCCTGCTGGGTTCCGTGTTTTTATAATCTACTTTCATACAATCATGCTCCTTTTATTTTTACTTGATATGCCTTAAGCCTGCTTTCATCAATTATGCACCCCAGCTTCCGGTATACTGCTTTCCTGCTCCGGTACTGGCTCATGCACAACCCTTCCTGTTCGTCCACGAAATCATATACAACAGGCTTTCCTTTCCCTTCTGCGGGGCGCATGATACGCCCCACAGCCTGCTGTATGGCCACCTTGTCCCGGTGCGGGGTCAGCAGGTACAGCCGCTCCAGCCTGGGAATGTCAAGCCCTTCCTTAGCCAGTGAGTATGTAGCGAACAGCACACAGGACTCTCCTGCTTTCATGCGTTCCAGGGCTGCCTGCCGGGCCTTCCGGCTGCTCTGCCCGCAGATATACTCTACACCGTCCACCATCCCATCCAGCTCCCCGGCCAGGCGCTGCAGCTGCTCCAGGCGGTCCCCCAGTACAAGCGCCGGCCGTTTTTCATTGGCCAGATATTCCATAATGGCCAGATTCCTCTCCGGCGCGTCCACCATATCACTCAGCATGGCGCCAAACTCCAGCGTTGTGTCTCCCTGGTACCGGTATCCGGTCGGGACTGCTATCACTTCTGGCGCAATCACGTTCCCGGCCTGGTTCAGTTCTTCCTGGTGGACTTCATACAGTTTCTTTCCCAACAGATAATACATCCCCTTGATAAGTCCGTCTGAGCGGTGTTCAGAAGCTGTGACGCCGATCCGGTACAGTGCCGGAAGATGCTCCAGCACATGCTCAAACATGCCTAGTTTGGAATCGCTCATAAATGCCCGGTGGCATTCATCCACCACCACGGTCCCAAACCGGCGGCCGATGCTGTCCAGGTCCTTACCCTTAAGGCTCTGGACCGTGGAGATGGTGATGTGGCTGCCGATGGTATACTTCCCTCCGCCAATAATGCCGTACTCCCCTTCCTGCAGGTGCAGCTTTCCCCGGGCCCGTTCCAGTGACTGGTTTAACAGGTCATTGGTATGGGTGATCCACAGAGCCGGCTGTCCCAGCTCCGCAATCACCTGCAGTGCGGTCTCCGTCTTCCCGGCCCCGCAGGGCATCACAATGATTCCCTGTTTTCCGGCCCGGATGGCCTGGATGGCCGGGGCCTGGTATGGACGAAGCCTGATATCCGACCGGAACTGCACCGGACTGCATTTGTTCATGCGGTGTTCATACAAGCGCAAGTCCGGATACATGTCCCACACATCCTTAAGAAGCCCCCGGGGCAGGACCAGCCTCCCGTCATACCATGAATAGAATACGATGCTGGCCGGTATGCTCCATGGACGGCGCCCCATGTTCAGCAGCTTTGCATAGGCTGGGTTGGCCATGACCAGATGGTCGTTGCACCAGGTTATGAGCTCCTGCGGCGGCTGTTCTATGCTAATCACGCTGTCCACGGTTATCCTCATGGCTCCAGCCTCCCTTCCGGCATGGGGGAGAGCCTGACGAACACATAGGGCTGCCCCCTCTTGCTGTATGATTTATTCACAATCAGCTCCACGACCTGAGAGTCATCCTTGTAGGCAATACCGTTCAGGCTGTCCAGCACAATCTTGGCAATGTTGTCCGCATCTGGTTTTTTGGTCGGATAGATACGGTCCAGAAGCATGGCGCCCTTCCGGCTTTTGCTGGTGCTCTTGGGTATTTCATGATACACTTCCAGCTGGGCCCGTACCGGCTTGTCGAACAGATCCACGGTACCCGAGGCGGCCGCCTCCCGGAAACACAGCTTTACCAGGTTCTCATACTGGACGGTTTCCTTCGGCGTATAGGCAATCCCTGCCCGGGTGACCCGCGGTCGGGCCTTTCCCCGGACCGGGCCTGGAATTTCAAACGATATGACATTAAGCATAAGGGGCACCTCCCGCAGCTTCAAATTCCGCTGCCTTGGCTTTAATGGCCTCCATATCTTTCTGCCGGATTTCAGATGGGCTCTGGTAACCGAATGCCTTATAGGCTGCCTGCAGGACCTCCGGGAGTTCCTTGTATGGTTTTGATAACGCCGTCCACTGCTCCTTCGTGATGGGCTTCTCCCCGAGCAGCTGCGCCGGATCCACTCCGTCATCCAGCCAGGCTTTGAGCTGCCGTCCCAGTTCAGGCGTTATGATTTCCCCGTACTTGTCCAGGAAGGTTACATCCTTGCTGGCTGTGGCGATGTGGCTCCTGGCGATATCCAGTACAATGTCAAACTCATACTCTGTGTCATCCCTCTGTACAGGAGCCAGGCCCACCTTCACCGGCTGCGTCTTTCCACGTTCGTTCTCCTGCATTACATAATCCATCTTGGAGCGTATAGTCACGATGGTGTGGCACTCCACGGCAAGGATGGTGTTGACCAGGCTGTTCTGAACCTTCCCGGCTTCATTCCACGCCGTATAGCTGTTCTTGCCTGCCTGGGCGGCAATCCGGTCCTTCATATCCAGGACGCCTCCCTCGTTGTTCCAGGCATGCGAGAAGCTGTCCACTATCACAACTCCATCCGGCCCGACGACAGACGCAGCCTCCTTCACCAGGGACATATACCGCTCTGCCGTATAGGGAGGGTAAAGGGGGCAGTACAGGAACTTTCCCGTTCCCAGGTCCGTCCTGTTCGCATACATCCGCGCCCTTTCATGCTCCGTATCAATGACGGCAATTTTGCTCCAATCACCGGTAAGCCCATATGCTATATACAGGGCGCCCAGGGTCTTCCCTGCACCGGATACGCCAGTGAGTGCCATCCTAAGCTTGCTTTTCGCCCGTACAACTTCCTGAAAGTTTCCCATAAGCTACACCTCCACCTTGAATTCCGCCGACGTCTCCTCAATCCGGACGCACTCCACCAGTTCTCCGGTATCCTTGATAACCGGATGTTTTCCTTGGGACAGGTCAAGGAGCTTTTTTAACTCTCCCCACTTTACCTTCTCCTCCGTCTTGATGTAATCCGGCATCCCGCTTTCCTTTAAGTATTCCACAAGTTCATCCTCTTCATAGACTGGCTTGACCTTCGGCAGCTTCAGAACCAGCGACCCGGACAGCAGGCGGTAGCTTTCCTGGGTTTTGGTCTTACGGTGAGGAACCTGCATAAAATAGCTGCCAAGGAGGAAACGCAGATAGGAGGTCCTCTGGTTGAAACGCCGCTCTGCCGCCTCAACTTTCTGTTCAATCCTGGCTGTCTGTTCTTCGGCCAGCTCCCTGATACGGTTTAACTCCTGCTTTTCTTCATCTATTTTCCGGATAGCCCAGTCTGCCTTATTGTCATCATCAATCACAAAGGCTTTCTTCTCTTGTGGTGCTTCCTGGCCGTCGTCTGCTGCGGCAGTTTTCTCCATTTCCTCAGATACAGCCATATCCCACTCCTGTTCCTGCAGGGCCAGGGCCTCCTCTTCCATCATGGTTTCATCTATTTTCATCTTCGTCCTCCCCACCTTCTAAAAATCCGTCCAGATACGGGTCAAATATGACCTGCCTAAGCGCATTCGCCACCCTTTTATCCTGCTGGCTTGGCAACAGAAGCAGGGTAGTTGTCTCATTGTGCCAGATAAGGCCTCCGGACATGTCCTCCTTATAACACGGGTTCCCGGGCAGCTCCTCCTGATTAAAGTCGATGGCTTCCAAATCAATCAGGTCCAGAAGTTCCTTCCTGACATGGCAGAATTCCCCGTTGAGGTTAGACTGTATCAGGCCATACATCTCATCGTTCCGTTCCTCATAGACATTGGTCCAGAAGGCAGGCCGGCCGGATATCCGGTATCGCTGGACCACATGGATGCTGCGGCCTTCTCCGGCATCTATCTCATACTGCGGATTTGGGTTTTCCTTTGAAATCGTAATGATTTCCCCTGCTGCCGGAAGAATGCCGGCCAGCTCAATAATCAGGGACTTCACAATGTTGGGCATCCCGTCATGCATGATATGTACCGCCCAGGTGCTTCCCATAATTGAGTATCCGCTGTCAATGTTGCCAATGGTCAGTTTCACATCCTTGTAATCCCGCTTCATCAGTTTTTTAAGCTGCGAACTGTTGATAAACATTATTTTCCCCTCCTCTGTGGTTTTGCCTTTTTTCTCAGTTCATCCAGCGCAGTAAGGTATAACGCCTGAAGGGTCGAAGCCTGGTCTCCTATATCATCACCGGATATCGCTTTTGAAACGCCTAAAAGAAGAGTAACTGTAAGAGCAACGACGTCTACATAATTGCCCTGTATCGTTGTCTCAACTTTCTCCCCGTGCGCTTCAACCCCTACAATGGGTACATTCTTTTTAGTTTTTATCATTGATTTTTCCTCCTGAATCCCTTATACTAAGGGTGATTAGATTATCTTGCTATTGGACCTTTGGACGGCTCCACCCGTCTGGGGTCCATTTTTTGTATGACCGGCACGGCATCATTCGGCTCCGCTCCGGGCATCTATTCCTGTACCGACATGTCCGGCACACATCCTCTATCATCGTCTGCCACCTCCTTACTCTTTGACATAGACAGACTTGGTATCGTTGTCATATACCAGCCACAGCGTGTCGCCGGCACTATCCACAATCATGGCCTCGTTGTCATGTACGGTCAATTTAAAATAACGCATCTCAAAACCTTCTGACTGCAGCCACTTGCGGATTGCGTACTCCGCAATGCTCTTTGCACCTTTAATCATTTTCCCTCACCTCCCATTAAAGTCTCACGCCCATGGCCAGCGCCACAATCCACCCAGTTGCCACCACCATCCCGCCCATCAGGATGACCGCCGGCACAATCCACTTGGCTGCCCTCATGATTGGGCCGTCCCGGCGTCTCCTGCGGTGTCTGAAGGTCACCATACGCCTGTGCCCCATGACGTTGGTCATCACCGCGGTGGCCGGTCCCACAAAATCCACACGCCAGCCGGGATACTGTGCCGCTGCTTTGGCGCGGATGGCTAACTCAGTTACTTTTGTCATTGGCTTGTCCCTCCTTCCTCTATTTCGGCTACCGGATACGTCATAATAAATCGTTCCAGGTCACTCCCTCGTATCTTCCGCTGGCCCAGGAGCAAAGACGGAAGCTTCTTTGTATTGATAAGCTCATACACCTTGGTTGGATTAACCCTGAGAACGCCTGCCGCCTCCTTGACTGTGTATATTGGCTTGTAAGGTTCCACCATCGCTTTTACCCTCCTTCCTCTCATAGTCCCTGCACGGATACCACCGTGTCCGTTCCGGGCACCGGCTATACCGGCAGGTCTTGCATGTGGTTTTGATATGTACCGCCTCCCTCGTTGCGTTTTGTCCCCCTCCTTGGTATACTGTACTTACAGGCGTTGCAGCGCCGAGTACGAAGGAAAGGAGAATCACATTATGACGAACGAACAGTTAGCTCATGACTTAGCTGTCGCACGCATGGCTGGTAAACAACTTCCTGTTAACATTTTGGTGGAAGAATATTATGTGGCCTACAAAAACATTTTAGAACACTTAAATTCCCAGCCGATAGAATCAGGAACCTCAAAAGCCACACAGCGTCCTTTTTAGTGAATGATTTCTTGCAATAGATATAAATTCACTTTGGACAACAATGCTTGGGCCGATTCTATCGTCATGCCCTCCAAAGCATTCACGATTGTTTTGGCCCTTTCTTCATCTTCTTTGTCAAAGATTGGAGAACAAAGCCTTATCGCAGTTCCGTCTATACTTCGAGCTTCATCAGTAATACGCCGCGCTTTTTCTGTCGAATACATCCCCTCTCGCCTCCTTTTCTCATTGACACACATACGTAATAGTGGTATAGTTGTTTTATCGAACATGTGTTTGCTTAGGCAATTTTGTCCTCTTTTTTAAATAACTCCTCCAAGGACATTGTGGGGTCAATCAAATCCCGAATCCTTAGTACTTCCGACCAGGAAAACTCTGTTGACCCCTTAATTTTATTCCGCAATGATTTTTCCGAAATATTAAGCAAAAGTGAAAATTTTTCTATTGTAAATCCCCTTTTGCTAATTTCAAACTTCAAACGGTAGTACATGTTATCCTCCTTTCTATCCGTTAACGGTTATTTATTGAAAGTATATATCCTTTAACGGTAAAAGTCAACCCATTTTTTACATTTTCTTTCCGTTAACGGTAAATTTTGCTTGACTTAAAAACCGTTTGGCGGTAAAATATTACCGTAGGAGGGATTAAGGATGGGACTGGAGAAAATTGCAGAATACAAAAAAAAGTTAGGATTAACCACGGAGGAATTATCTGAAAAATCTGGAGTCCCTCTGGGAACGTTGAATAAGATATTAAGCGGTGCCACAAAAGACCCAAAACTTGAAACGCTTAAATCTATCGCTCATGTTCTTGGGTTGTCGCTTGATGACTTCGACGATAGAGAAAAGAAGGTGGTTCCAGAACCCACTTATGCGGATGTGGAACGCCTTGTGGCCAGAAATGGTAAGCAGATGTCTGTTGAACAGAAAATGCGTCTAATCAAACTACTGTCCGAAATAAATAATGAGGACTGATTTGATTGAATCACGATTTTATACTGAAAAAAGTACTAGAAACATATACCTTTTGTGAATTTAAGAAATTTCCATTTGACTGTATTTCAGCTATTAGAAAGTATGGATATCATGTCTATACATACAGCGAATTGAAAGAAAAGAATCCAGAAGTATATGAACTATGTGCCTCCTGTTCTGACGAGGCATATACTGAGCCATTTAGCCGGACAGTTGCTTACAATGAAGATAAACCATCAGATAGAATTATCTTCTCACTGGCCCATGAGCTGGGTCATATAGTGCTTGAGCATCCTTACAAAGCGGACTATTATGAGAAAGAAGCCAATTGTTTTGCAAGCTACGTATTAGCTCCCAGTATGGTAATCCATTACTGCCATTGCGAAAGTGCTTGGGATGTGCATAGACATTTCGGATTGTCGGACGAAGCTGCTCATAATGCCTTTGCCGCTTACCGTAGATGGTATAGCAGAGCCACACACAAAATGTATCCAGTTGATTGGGCGATGTATAGCTACTTTTATAAAACCAAGTCTAAAAGGTTTATTTGTGCTGAGACCGAATGTTTCTACTGTGGACGGACTTTTTATAACCGACCTGGTGATTGTATCTGTCCTATATGCGATGCTAAGGCCAGCCAGGAACCATATCCATTTAATGATTTGCTGTCACCAACGAGAATAATTCTGGGTTCTTTGAGAGCACAGTCATTGTAATATTATACATTGAGGAGGGTTCGTTATGGGATTTAAAGATTTGATGAAAAGCGCCGCCGATGGTGCAACGGGTTTGGTAAAAAATGAATTAGCAAAGAAGGATTCAGAAAGACAGCTGGCTACTAGAAGACAAAGCCAGGTCAGCGCGTTCATCACTATTAAAAATGGGCCTGCTGGCATGAATGGAGCCTGCACCATCCGACAACGCCAGGAAGACGGCCTGATTTATTTTGGAGTTGATGAAAATAGACTTTATGAATTGCTAGATTATTCTTGGGACGGACCTCTTTATGGCTCCATGACGAATACACAAACCACCGGAATCAGTAGCAGTCAGACAGTCAAAAAAGGAAAGGCCGGAAAAATGACAGCGGGGGCTGTCGTAGGTACTTTATTGATGCCTGGAATCGGAACAGCAGTAGGGGCAGCAATCGGCGCCGGAAGTAAAGGTAAATCTACTACACAGGGAAATATGTCATCTAACTCCAGACAAATGACACAGCATTTTGAGCAAGCCGGAACCGCGGTTTTGAAACTTCGGCGCATTGATGATGGAATGATATTCCCTATTTCCATAGCCTGCACTACTGAAATAGATGCTCAAATAAGGTGTTTTCAAATTAAAAAAGAACAATCAGTTGCCGAAGTATCTAAAAATACCACAGATGCCCTCAAGGGCATTAAAGCCCTAAAAGAATTATTGGATATGGGAGCCATATCCGAAGAAGAGTTTGAAACCAAGAAAAAACAGTTATTAAATTCATAATGGGAATGATTTATGATTAAAGAGCCTATGGCTTTTAATAAAACAAATGAAAAGAGGAAAAGAGTATGGGAAAAGAAAAACCAACAACAAAAATCTGTAAGCACTGTAAAACTGAGATACCTTATGGAGCAAAGATATGTCCACAGTGCAGAAAAAAACAAGGTCCAGGAGGGTGTCTTACGGCTATTATTATAGTAGTTGTGATTGGTTTGATTGGCTCTTGCTTTGGCGGCAGTAAAAGCAAAGAGGAAACCCCTTCCAATGCCACTGCTACCACAACCCAAAGCAACAATTCAAACCAAAAAGAAGAAACAACTGCCCCCGAATCTACAGTTGCCGAAAAAACCAATTTTGATGTGGGTGAAGTTGCAGACATTAAGGGCGTTCAAGTATCACTGCTTGGAACAACAGAATCAAAAGGCTCAGACTTCTTAAAACCAGACGAAGGAAATATTTTTGTCTTATGTGAATTTGAAATATCCAATAATTCAGATAAGGATATATCCGTAAGCTCAATGATGAGCTTCGAGGCATATTGTGATGACTATTCTGTCACTCAAGATATTCTTGGCTTGCAGGCTCCTGAAGGAAAAGGAAAGAACCAATTAGATGGTTCTGTTGCTGCAGGTAAAAAAATGAACGGCGTTATAGCATATCAGGTTCCTGAAGATTGGAAAACTCTTGAGATTAAATTTTCTCCGAGTTTCTGGTCTAATAAATCGGCCACATTTGTTGCCACAAAATAAATAGTAAGCAAAAAGCCCCTGTGCGGGAACACAGAAGCTTTTCACATAGATTTTCTCTTACCAGGCTACCCCCGGAAGATATACTTTAGCTTGAACACCTAAATTATATCATTCCTGGAGCGTCCTGGCAAGGGGGCGTATTAATTTTACTCAAAATCAGTTGCGATATCGCAAAAAAAAACAGGAGGAATGATATATGGGACAGTTAAGAACAAGGAAACGCGGATCCACCTGGGAATGGTCCTTTGAAGGGGCCAAAATTAATGGCAAGCGCAACCCCATCAGCCAGGGAGGGTACCGCACCAAGGCCGAGGCCATCACTGCCGGCACCCAAGCCAAGGCCGAATACGACTCTGCCGGCCGCAGGTTTACCCCTTCGGACATCAGCATGTCCGATTATCTTGACTACTGGTACGAAAACTACGTCAAGACCAACCTTGCACACAACACCCAGGTGGGCTATGAGCGTTTAATCCGTGTCCACCTCAAACCAGCATTCGGAAAATACCGGCTGGCATCATTGGAGACAGATGTTATCCAAAAATGGATTGATGGAATGAAGCGTCAAGGCTATTCCCGGAGCATGGTTAAAAATACCTTATCCTGCCTGTCCGGTGCCCTGGGATATGCCGTATACCCTTGCAGATATATTAAGTACAATCCATGCGACTACGCAAGGGTGCCAAAAATTGCCGCATCGGAGGGTGCCAAGGCGCACACAGAATATATCTGTGTAAAAGAGGACTTTGCAGCCATCATTGAGCGCTTTGGCCCGGACAGTAATTTTCACATACCGCTCATGACTGGATACCACTGTGGCACCCGCCTGGGGGAGACTTATGGCATTGACTTGCTACATGACGTAGATTTTGAGCACCACACCATAACCGTCCGGCACCAGCTTGCCAACGAGGGCGGAAAGTGGTATTACCGGCCGCCAAAATATGATTCTGTCCGGACTATAAAAATCCTACCAGAGTACGAGAAAATACTGAAAGCAGAAATCCATAACCGCAAAAAGAACATGCTCCGGTACGGCCAGTATTTTACAAAGACGTATCAAATGAACGATGGCTTAATCTTTCAGGCTCCCGCCAACGTCAAAATTGTCGGAAAGGAAATAATGCCGATAAGCACGAAAGAAAACGGCGAGCTGCTTACCCCTTACTCATTCAAGTACTGCGCCAAGGTCATCCATGAGGAACTGGGAAATCCTCTGTTCCACAGCCATTGCCTACGTCATACTCACGGCACGCTGTTGGCGGAGAATGGCGCCCAGCCCAAGACCGTCATGGAGCGCCTGGGCCACAAGGACATCAAGACCACTATGGACCGCTATGTGTTTAACACGGAGAAAATGCAGAACGATGCCATTGTAATTCTGGCAGACGCTATATCATAGCAGCCTTGCCTACCACCCAAAAAAAGCGTAGGCAAATGGTAGGCAAGGCAACCAATACAAGAACAAAGAAGCCCGTCAATCCTTGATTTTACGTGATAGTTCCACGACGGTTTCGACATGCACCGTCCCCGGAAACATATCACAACACCTCCCCCTCTCCACCACATACCCCCCATCTGCCAAATACCTCAAATCCCTGGCCAGCGTAGCCGAGTCGCAGCTGACATAAACCACCCGTTCCGGTCTCATTTTAAGTATGGTATCCAGACAAACCGCATCGCATCCTTTTCTTGGTGGGTCCACCACAATCACGTCCGCATGGACATGATTCTTTTCAAACTGTTCCGGCAGTACTTCCTCGGCCTTTCCCACAAAAAACTCTGCATTATCAATACCGTTTATCTCTGCATTTCTCCTGGCATCCTCTATGGCCTGGGGTACAATCTCCACGCCATATACTTTCTTAGCCTTCTGTGCCAGGAATAATGAAATAGTGCCGATTCCGCAATACAAATCCCAAACAGTCTCATTCCCCGTAAGTCCGGCATACTCCAGCGCTGTCCCATAAAGCCGTTCTGTCTGAACAGGATTCACCTGATAAAATGAAAGTGGCGATATCTGATATTTTACATTTCCAATATAATCTGTTATAAATCCAGGGCCATATAGATTCACAATCTCCTTCCCCATAATCACATTCGTTCTTTCCTGATTCACGCTATAAGAAATACTGGCCATACCTTTAATCCCGTACCTGTTTACATGCCTGTCTGATATATACCCTTTTGCTTCATTCTCACTTGTATCCTGCTCTTTTACTTCCAGCCCCTTTGTTCCCTGCTCACTTACTCCCTGTCCCTTTCCATCCTTCCCATCCCCACCGGTCAGCATCTCAACCAAACGCTCCTTTCCGGGAAGCTTTTTACCATTTATTACTAGACATACCATTATTTCACCTGTCTTAAATCCCTTCCGAATCAGGACATGCCTCACCAATCCCTTATGTGAAATCTCATCATAGGGCTCAATCTTCATTTCCCTCATAAACTGCTTTACAATATCCAGAATCTCCCTGTTTTCCTCAACTCCCAGCAGGCAGTCCTCTGCTTCAACAATGGCATGTGTCCGCCCTGCATAGAATCCGGCAATTACATTTCCGTCCTTATCCTTTCCAAAGGGAAACTGGGCCTTGTTCCTGTATCTCCAGGGCTCCTCCATCCCCATGATAGGAAGCATATGAATCTCATCCTCAGCAAATTTGCCTATACGAATCAGATTATTCATCACCTTCCTCTCTTTAAATTTCAGCTGTTCTTCATAACTCATGGCCTGAAGCTGACAGCCACCACATTGCCTTGCTACCGGACATGACGGAATGACACGGGAGACTGACGGTTCCAGAACTTCCATGAGCCTGGCAAATCCATATGATTTCTTTATCTTCATGGCCTTTGCCCGCACCACATCGCCAATCACCGCATCCTTGACAAACCAGATGTAGCCATCCACTTTTCCCACGCCTGCTCCGTCCTCATTCATATCCTCTATTGTCACAATAAATTCCTGATTCTTTTCCATACAATTCACCTATCCTTTCATTCAATTATTATTATGAGCGATTATTGCTCTCCATTATTTCATCCTGTTATCTTATCCTGTTATTTCATCCCATCCAACCACCAACATACTTCCTCCATCCCCGCCCCATTATCACAAAAGGCCGAAAACACACTGGTCAAGGACACATCCTGCAATCCCCTACCCAAACTAAATGTTTTCAGCCTTATATATTCGGTCCTGTTATTTCTCTTTATTATCCAACCTCAACGCCTATTCCGTTGTCTTCCTGATATTAGACTCCAGCAGCCGGTTGTATCCCAGCCATCCTTTATTATCCCCGCCGGACCGCAGCGCCTCTATCATGGTCTCCATCTTGGCATCTGTGTTATCGGCAAAGTTAAGGGCCAATGCCTCCAAAAGCGCCGGCTTCTTGGGTGAGCCGTACTCTAATTCCCCGTGATGGGCCAAAATACAGTGTTTAAGCTCTGTAGCCAGCTTCTCCGGAAATCCCGGTATAGAGCGGATACTTTCACCCACCATCTCAGTACCGATGATAATATGGCCCAGAAGCTGTCCATCGTCAGTATAATCATTCTCCGGAAAGCGTGAAAGTTCCCTGGTCTTACCAATATCGTGGAAGATAGCAGCTGTCAGCAGCAAATCACGGTTAATCATCGGGTAATATCCGGCATAGTAATCACACAGCCTTGTCACGCTGAGCGTGTGTTCCAACAGGCCGCCCACGAATCCGTGATGCACGGTCTTGGCTGCGGAATGGAACTGGAACGCTTTAGCAAAAGCCGCGTTCTCCACAAAATAGCCGCACAGCAGCTTCTGAAGATAGGGATTCTTCACACTTCTTATGTATCCCAGCAGCTCCTCATACATTTTCTTTATATCCTTCTTTGACACCGGCAGGTAATCCGCCTCCACATACTCTCCCTCCTGGGCCCTGCGAATCCGGCGCACATTCAGCTGGAAGGAGTTCTGGAACAGAGTCACATCCGCCTCCACATGAACGTAATCCATGGTCTCAAATTTCCCGACTCCCGGAGAACCCAAATCCCATATCTTGGCGTCAATGGTACCTGTCTTGTCCTGCATTACCAGATTGCCGTATTCCTTGCCATTCTTCGTGAGGGCAATCTGCTTGTTCTTGCACAGGTACACATCTGCAATGTGCATACCTTCCCTGAAGGTGTCGATATATCTCATGTTCAATTTTCCTCTTCTTTCTATTTTATAAACCTACTTTAAAAACCTAATTATTACCCTATCTATACGCCTGGCAGTCCATACCGCCATCCATACCGCTATCTGTCATCCGTCCAACGCATTCCACTCCCTGACAGCAACGCAGCCAGGCGGTTAACACTGCCTGGCCCCTCTGCCTGACTTCTTACGCTGCCTGACGCAGACTGCCGCCTGTCCACAGCCGCCGCCGGGTACCAAACTCTCCGGCTATCATTTTTCCCCGGTTCCAGTTCCTTCCAAAACCCCAGCCGCTACCTGGCTCCAACCGTCACTGAAAACTCAATTTCCTTATATTCATCCTTACCGTTTCTCAGGACCGCCACCTTTATCTTATCTCCTGCGTGCAAGCTTTCCACCTGGTTCTGGAAATCCTTCAGGCTTCCCACCTTCTCGCCGTTCATCCATGTGATGATATCCCCTGGCTGTATGCCTGTGTTATATGCGGGGCCGTCTGTCACTGCCGCTATCACATAGATACCGGAAGGCATTCCGCTGTCCGCCATGGCCTGGCTTACTTCCTGTCCCTTGATGCCGAAATACGGAGCCGGAATACCGTTGCTCATCATCTCCAATATGCCTTTATAATCAGATATGGCCACCACCGTGGTCATCCTGCACACGCCATCCTCGTCGTACTTGTCCGTGACCCATCCGATGAGCTCACCCGAAGTGTTCAGCAGAAATGTCCCCGCCTCCGCGTCTCCGCTGGCGCTGGTATAGAACACCCTGGAGCTGCCGTCCACCGTATGGACATTGCGCGCCACATAGGATATATTTCCATAATCGCTGGAGTGGACAATACCTGCCGGCGCGCCGATGGCCACCACCATGTCGCCCTGCTTTACCCCGTAAGAGTTGCCCAGCTTGATGGCCTCCACCTTCTTAAACTGCTCGCTGTCCATCTGGGCCGCGTCCACGCTTACCACGGACAGTCCCATAATGGTATCGCTCTGCTTCACTATTCCGGCCATCATGGTTCCGTCCGGAAACGCCACCTCAATGGAATCAGCTGCCTCCACGGCCTTGTCCGGCGTGAGAACCAGAATCTCAGTGCGGGTCCTGGCTATGACCACTCCGGAAAACTGTCCTGATGTCTCGATGGGATTGTCAAACCAGTCTTTTTCATGCTGAATGGAATGGACCACCACCAGACTGTCATCCGCGTCACTGGCAATGGTGCGCAGGTTACTGTACAGTTTATTCAAATCATCGATGGAATAACGGTATTTCTCCATCTCGGAGCGTACCATCTCATCCACTGCCTCGGTCATGACCGGTTCTGTGGGCTCAGTCTCCATCGCCACAGGCGCCGTGGTTTCCGGTTCATCCTTTGGTATGGTAATCTGGCTGCTCTCCTCAGGAGTCTCCTGGCCTAAAATTCTCTCAGCCACAGGTCTGCTCACAACAAAACAAATGGCCGACAACACGCCAAACAGAACGGCACAAAAAATGGTCAACAGGATTTTCCGGGCAATCTGCCGTCTGGTCATGGGCTGCCGGACAATCTTCTCATTAATAAAACGATGAGACTTGTCCGGAGTCTGGTCCTGCCGGTCTAAATCTCTATGCTGGTCAGCACGTTTATCCGCCATAGTACTCCTCCTTGCGAAGACTCTTATCCTCTATTATACGTTTCTTCCCAGTATTATGCAAGATTTTATATATGAAAAGATAGTAAAAAAGATAGTAAATATCGATTTTTATGGTATAATTTAAATGTCGGCTTTTGGGAAAAAGTCCTTTTAAATCCAGCATTTTACGGAAATCACAGGTGAAATCAATGAATCAGAAAGCGTTAAAAACTTTAGAATATGATAAAATCATAAACCAGCTCACAGAATATGCGGCTTCTCCTCTCGGGAAAGCCCTCTGCCAGAGCCTCTCCCCTTCCTCTGATTTGGAAGAGGTGCGCACCTGGCAGGCACAGACTACGGATGCAGTGACACGGATCCGTCTTAAAGGTTCCGTGTCATTTTCAGGTATCAGGGATATCGGAGATTCCCTGAAGCGCCTGGATATCGGCAGTTCCTTAAGCATACCCGAACTGCTCTCCATAAGCTCTCTCCTGACCGTGGCAGCCAGAGCCAAGGCCTACGGACGTCATGACGCAGACGAGGACGGAAGGGAAACCGGCGAATCCCAGGATGACTTCGACTCTCTTGAGCCCCTGTTCGCGGGTCTGGAGCCCCTGACTCCCCTGAACAGCGAAATCAAACGCTGCATCCTCTCTGAGGACGAGGTTGCGGATGATGCCAGTCCGGGATTATCCCATGTGCGCCGTTCCATGAAGGTGACGGCCGACCGCATCCACACCCAGCTGAACTCCATCCTCAACTCCAACCGTTCCTATCTTCAGGACGCGGTTATCACCATGAGGGACGGGCGTTACTGCCTGCCTGTAAAGTCAGAGTACAAAAATCAGGTATCGGGAATGGTTCACGACCAGTCAGCCACGGGTTCCACCCTTTTCATCGAGCCCATGGCCATCATCAGGCTGAACAATGAGATGCGGGAGCTGGAGATTCAGGAGCAAAAGGAAATTGAAGCGGTTTTGGCCTCCCTGAGCAACCAGGCGGCTCCCTATACAGAGGAGCTTCGTATGGACATGGAGCTGCTGGCGCAGCTGGACTTTATTTTTGCCAAGGCCGGCCTGGCCCGCCATTATAAATGCAGCGCGCCTATGTTCAATGACAAAGGCTGTATCCATATCAAGGACGGGCGCCATCCCCTTTTGAACCCCCAGTTCGTTGTCCCTATCAACGTATGGCTGGGCAGGGAGTTCGACCTACTGATTGTAACCGGCCCAAATACGGGCGGCAAAACCGTGTCCTTAAAAACAGTGGGCCTGTTTACCCTTATGGGACAGTCCGGGCTTCACATCCCTGCGTGGGAGGGGTCGGAGCTGGCTGTGTTTGACCAGGTATTCGCGGACATTGGGGATGAACAGAGCATTGAACAGAGCTTAAGTACCTTTTCCGCCCATATGACTAATATTGTGCGTATTTTAAGTGAAGCCGATTCCCGGTCTCTCTGTCTTTTTGACGAGCTGGGCGCGGGTACGGACCCCACAGAGGGAGCGGCCCTGGCCATTGCCATCCTTTCCTTCCTGCACAACATGAAGTGCCGCACCATGGCCACCACCCATTACAGCGAACTGAAGGTATTTGCTCTCAGCACGCCCGGAGTGGAAAACGCATGCTGCGAATTCAATGTGGAAACTCTGCAGCCCACGTATCGGTTACTCATTGGTATTCCCGGCAAGAGCAATGCCTTTGCCATTTCCCAGAAGCTGGGGCTGCCCGGATATATCATTGACGACGCAAAATCCCATCTGGAGGCCAAGGATGAGTCCTTCGAGGACCTGTTAACCAGTCTGGAATCCAGCCGTCTGACCATTGAGAAGGAACAGGCTGAAATCAACGCCTATAAGGATGAGATTGCCTCCTTAAAAACCCGCCTGACCCAGAAGGAAGAGCGTCTGGACGAGCGCAAGGACAAGATTCTAAAAAATGCCACCGAGGAAGCCCAGCGCATCCTTCGGGAAGCCAAGGAAACAGCTGACCAGACCATAAAGCAGATTAACAAGCTGGCCGCCAGCTCAGGCATGGGCAAGGAACTGGAAGCTGAACGTGCCAGACTCAGGGACCAGCTGAAGAAAACAGATGAGAAGCTGGCTGTGAAACCCAAGGGACCCAGCCAGCCCATTTCACCAAAGAAACTGAAAATAGGAGACGGCGTCAAAGTGCTGTCCATGAACCTTAAAGGCACTGTAAGCACGCTTCCCAATGCCAAAGGCGATTTATATGTCCAGATGGGTATTCTCCGCTCCCTGGTGAATATCCGTGACTTGGAGCTTCTGAATGAAAAGGACATAAGCGCCACACTGGGCGACGGAAGCTCCATAAGCTATGGCGGAAAGACTGCCAGGGGCAAGGGAAGCGGCAGCAGCCAGATTAAGATGTCCAAATCCTCCACCGTGTCCGCTGAAGTCAACCTCATAGGTATGACAGTGGACGAGGCAGTGCCTGCCATGGAAAAATATCTGGACGACGCCTATCTGGCCCATCTCCAGACAGTGCGCGTGGTCCATGGCCGGGGAACCGGAGCCCTTAAGAACGCGGTGCACAAGCGCCTGCGTCAGCTCAAATATGTAAAGGAATTCCGTCTGGGCCAGTTTGGTGAAGGCGATTCAGGCGTAACCGTTGTGACATTTAAATAGAAATCAGCAGCAAGGAGGAACTATAGCATGGCAGAGAAGCAGAGGATTCTGATCGTGGATGATGATGCAAATATTGCAGAATTAATCTCCCTCTACCTGATGAAAGAGTGTTATGAGACAATGATTGTGGGGGACGGCGAGGAAGCCCTTAAGGTATTTCCGGAATTCAAGCCCAACCTGGTACTGCTGGACCTGATGCTTCCCGGTATAGACGGTTATCAGGTCTGCAGGGAGCTGCGCGCTTCCTCCCAGGTACCGGTCATAATGTTGTCCGCTAAGGGAGAGATTTTCGACAAGGTACTGGGACTGGAGCTGGGGGCTGATGATTATATGATAAAACCCTTTGATTCCAAGGAACTGGTTGCCCGCGTCAAGGCAGTGCTGCGCCGTTACCAGGCAGCCCCGGCCCCGGCTCCTTCGTCCACCGAACAGCAGGGCGAATACGTGGAGTACCCGGACCTGATTGTGAACCTTACCAATTATTCCGTAATCTATATGGGCCACTCCGTGGAAATGCCGCCAAAGGAGCTGGAGCTTCTGTATTTTCTGGCGGCTTCCCCCAACCAGGTATTTACCAGGGAACAGCTTCTGGACCATATCTGGGGCTATGAATACATTGGGGATACCCGTACCGTGGATGTACATATAAAGCGTCTGCGTGAAAAGATAAAGGACCACAACAGCTGGGCCATCACCACGGTCTGGGGAATCGGCTATAAATTCGAGGTGAAACGATGACCCGTTCTCTTTATTCCAAATTCATACTGGGATATCTGATTTTCGGTCTGATGGGCTTTATCGCCATTGCCACATTTTCATCAAAAATGACCCGTGACTATCTGGTCCAGAGTAAGGCAGACGCGCTGTATGACGAGGCAAATAGCATCGCCTCGTCATGCAGCACCATGTATCAGGGAAAACGGCTGGATTCCGAGGAGGTTTCCACCCAGATACGGGCCTTGTCCCACTACCTGAAGGCCGAGATATGGGTGGTCAACCGTCAGGGCACCGTGGTTATGGACAGCCTGGGCGGTTCGCGGGTCCAGTCCTCCATAGACGGTTTTGACCCGGCATCCATCGGGAACCGGTCCTATACCATAGGGGATTACTATGGGATGTTTAACGGGAACGTGCTCAGTGTGTCAGCTCCCATCACAGGGAATTACAACACCTACGGCTACGTGCTGATTCACCTTCCCATCAGCGAAATCAACCAGTCCCAGAACGGCATCTTAAGCATACTTTACATCACATCCGCTGTCCTGTTCGGCCTGTCCCTTATTATCCTTCTGGTATTCACGCAGACCGTGTATCTGCCCCTTCGCAAGATTACAGTGGGCGCCAATGAATACGCGGCCGGTAACCTGGATTACCGAATCAATGTCAAGACCCACGATGAGATGGGTTATCTCTCCGACACCCTGAATTATATGTCCGACGAGCTGAATAAGATGGAGGAATACCAGAAGAATTTCATAGCCAATGTATCCCATGATTTCCGCTCTCCCCTGACTTCCATCAAGGGCTATCTGGAAGCCATTCTGGACGGCACCATACCGGCTGAGATGTATGAAAAATACCTGTCCAGGGTCATATCCGAGACAGAGCGCCTTCACAAGCTGACAGAAAGCATGCTTACCCTGAACTCTCTGGATGCCAAGGGCTATCTCTCCAGGACCAATTTTGATATCAACCGTGTTATAAAGGATACGGCGGCCTCCTTTGAGGGCACCTGCGAGTCTAAGAACGTAAGCTTCGATCTTACCTTTTCGGATGACATCCAGATGGTTTTTGCCGACCTTGGAAAAATACAGCAGGTCATGTACAATCTCATTGACAATGCCATCAAGTTCAGCCACCACGATTCCACCATCTACATCCAGGCATCGGGACGGTATGAAAAGATATTTGTATCGGTCAAGGACACAGGCATCGGCATACCCAAGGACAGCTTAAAGAAAATCTGGGAACGTTTTTACAAGACCGACCTGTCCCGGGGCAAGGACAAGAAGGGCACCGGCCTGGGCCTGTCCATTGTAAAGGAAATCATACAGGCACACGGCGAAAACATTGACGTGGTCAGCACAGAAGGCGTGGGAACCGAGTTCATTTTTTCACTGCCCCGTTCCACCAGCCTTTAGATAATGCCTGCACGACCGGATTATCCGCACTGCTGGGAATGTTTACCAATATAAAAATGTTTTATAATATCGTAAGATATTTACCAGAAAATTGTGATATAGTTATATTGTGGAGAGATGTACGATTCATTCCAATATGATTAGAAAAAGAAAGGACAGGCAGACATGATTACATGGAAAAAAGCGGGCACCGCATTGTTAGTTGCCTCTCTTATTTCTTCCGTCCTGGCTCCTGCAGCCATGGCGGCAAGCAAGAAGAAGGTGGGCAAGATTTACCTTACCATTGACTCTGACATACGTACCGGACGTGATGGGGGAGACGTGGAGGTCACTGCTACCGGAGACAATACCAGTCTTTATTATGTAGACTCCTGGGAGGTCACCAATGATGACGGAGACACCTGGAGCAGCTCCAAGCCGCCTCAGGTAGACATCATCCTGGGTGTGGAGGATGAGGAAGAATACTATTTTTCCAACACCTCTTCCAGCAACTTCAAGCTGACCTTAGGTTCCTCCAGCAAATACCGTTTTGATAAGATTAAATTTGTAAACGCCAAGCGCAAGGACAGCAACGCCACCCTTATCCTTACGGTCCAGCTGGTATTTGATAAGGATGCGGATACCAGCGCGGCAGCTGCTCCGTCCAACCTTCAGTGGGATTCCGCTCACAACGGAAACGGTTCCTGGAACGAGGTTTCAAGCGCCAAATATTATCAGACCCAGCTGATTAAAAACGGAGCTGCCATCGGTGAAATCAAGGATATCTATAACACCTCCTATAATTTCAAGGACCAGATTACGGAGCCTGGCTCATATCAGTTCAAGGTCCGCTCCGTAAAGTCCAGCAACAGCGCCAAGAGCAGCTGGAACACATCCGGCTCATGGACAGTAAGCGAAGCAGATATCGCTGCCCTGGGCAATACTGTCACGGACAATTCCCAGCCGGCGGCAGGCACCTGGCAGACAGCAGCGGATGGCCGCTGGTGGTACAGCAATGCGGACGGTTCCTACCCGGTTTCCAGCTGGCAGCAGATCGACGGCCAGTGGTACTATTTTGACGCGGAGGGATATATGGCCACAGGATGGATTGAACTGGATGGTAAGAGTTATTACCTGGAGCCTTCCACCGGAGCCATGTATGCCAATACACGCACGCCTGATAACTGCTGGGTCGATGAATCCGGCGTATGGATTCCCGGAATGTAGCTGACCGGGTATTTACAGGGGAAAGATACGTTACAGTTAAAAAATTCCTTTATGAGAGTATGAAAGTTTTTCTGTAAATAGCTATTAAGCATTAGGTCTTCTATGATAAAATCTATTATCATAAGGAGGCCTATTATTATGGCAAGAAGAGAAAAACAGCCCGTACACAAAGTAGTCATGACGGAGGGGAAAAGGAACATCGTCCATCAGCTCCTGGAAGAGTATGACATCCAGACTGCGGAGGATATCCAGGAAGCCCTCAAAGACCTGCTGGGGAGCACCCTGAAGGAGATGATGGAAGCGGAGATGGATGAGCATCTCGGCTATGGGAGG